>Ga0126381_100007868_pt1 | contig 11893 bp, 11 predicted proteins | sample PanSoiMetPlot_28_FD_96465 | JGI IMG/M metagenome (GOLD analysis project Ga0126381, IMG submission 96465) | Tropical forest soil microbial communities from Panama - MetaG Plot_28 | ecosystem: Environmental > Terrestrial > Soil > Tropical forest > Bulk soil | place: Panama | collected 2016-02-17
CGAAGAGTGGCGTTAATCCGTCTGTCGAAGCCTGCCCATCGGTCATTATCAAAGGACGGCGCGGGTGTCGCGGTGAAGCAATCTCGATTTGCGCTCTGGCTATGCCGAATGACACTTGCGTTGTGTGCGCTGATCTTCACTTCGGTGAGTCTGAGATTCATCTTCAACACGGTTGATAACGGTGCCTATTTGGAGAATAGTGCCAGGTCCGTCCAATGTTTCTCTGGGCGTGATCAGTATTCGAGTCGGATATGGGCATTTATTGTCTGGCGACATCGCAATTCCGCGCCAGTCTCTCTTGTATCGCCATCATGATCACCCTCCTTTGGAGCGTTCGGATCGTGAATGGCCTGAACGGTGGCGCCATGGCTGAAAATCCGACCATTCTGGTCGGTTCGGGACTCATGCTCGGACTGTCGGTGATCGGGCTCCTTCTTCAAGCTCGCATGCGTGGCACAACAGCTTAAAGAACAGTGTTAGAGGTGCCAGACACAGAGTGGCGTGGAGTTGACAACCAAGAGAGTCGGGCTTATATTCAGAGTTAGTCAACTAACTGACTCAAATATGGCAAGGATGAAGGTAGACAAGCGGACACGGTTGATTGACACCGCCATGAAGCTGGCGTATAGGCATGGTTTCAGAGAAAGCAGCTTGGCGGATATCGCCGAGGCCGCGCAGGTCCCGGTAGGCAATGTTTACTACTACTTCAAAACCAAGGAAGAACTCGGCGAGGCTGTGGTGGAGCGGCGTCTCGCGCAGTTTCGAGAATTCCGGGAGGAGATGGACCGGCTGGGTACTCCGAAAGAGCGACTGGTTGCCTTTATGGACGGCATTCACCGGAACCGGGAGCAGCTTGCGCGTGGAGGATGCCCGCTGGGTGGCCTATGCTCCGAGTTGCACAAGGAGGGCGGTGCTCTTGCGAAGAAATCAGCGGCACTCTTCGCCGAGCCGATGGAGTGGCTTGAGGAACAGTTCCGGGCAGCCGGTCACGAGGAGGGTGCACACGAGCTTGCGGTGCACGTGTTCTGCGTGTTTCAAGGTATGGCTGCCGTGGCGCACGCCACTAACGACCCCGGCTTAGTGGTCTCAGAGGTAAAGCGGCTTAAAGATTGGGTTCAGATGTTATGAGATCGAATAGTGAGGCAACAGGTCGATCGATCAAGGGGAATAGCACGATGAAGGCAGCGCTTGATAAACGACAATTCGGACCGTGGGCGCTCGTCACGGGCGCCTCGTCAGGAATCGGCAAGGAATTCGCGCGGCAAATCGCAGCCGCGGGGATCAACGTAGCGCTTGTAGCCAGGCGAGAGAGGTTGCTTGCCGAGGTGGGTCGCAGTATCGGAGAGGCTTTTGATGTTGAGCATCGCGTCCTCGCGATGGACCTCTCACAGGAGGGTTTCCTGGCAACGCTGGCCGAAGCCACCAACGGCCTCGACATCGGCCTCGTGGTCTCGAATGCCGGCACCGGAAATCCGGGGATGTTCCTGAAGCTCGATAGGCAGTTGCTGGAGGTGACGCTGCGGCTCAATACGATGGCGCACCTGGATATCGCCCACCACTTCGGACGGAAGCTCGCCGAGCGGGGCCGGGGAGGCATGATTCTTGTCGGCGCGATGGGTGCGGAGATCGGGATTCCGTTCATGGCCAACGACGGTGGCGCGAAGGCGTATGTCCATAGCCTTGGCGAGGCACTTCACTACGAGTTGAAGTCTGAAGGGGTTCACGTCACTGTAGTACGCGTGCCGCCGACGGAGACGCCGGTGCTGGCCAAGTTCGGCCTCGACGCGAAGACAATGCCGATGAAGCCGATGAGCGTGGAGCAGTGCGTATCGGAAGGGTTGCGTGCGCTGCGGGAGAACCGATCCAGGGTCGTTCCGGGACAGCTGAACCGCATTATGAATGTGTTGGTGCCCGCGTCAGTGAAACGGACGGTGACGGCGAAGATGTTCGTCAAACCCTTACGAACGGGTCCGCACTCGCAAGCGCGGGCCTAAATAACAAACAGGCATGAATTGAGGCGGTCGAACCACGCCTCATCATCCAGGTCTTGAACTAAATCCCACAGGAGGGGAGAGCAATGAGTTTATATACGCAGAAGCAGCTTGCGGACAGCATGCGCGTGGTCCGCAAAAACACAATTGCGATTGCCGAGGATATTCCTGAAGTGCAATACGATTACCGCCCCGTGCCGGACAGCCGTTCCGTGCGCGAAACCCTTCTTCACATGGCTTCGATGACGTTCTTCGATTTTCACATTCACGAAGAGCAGAGGCGCGCATCGATGGAGGGTTTTGATTTCCGAGAGTTTTTTGCCGGACTGCCGACAAACGAAAAACGCGGGCTTTCCAAAGACGAGATCCTGGCCGTGTTGCGCGACGAGGGAGAGCGCTGGTGCGACTGGATAGAGAAGTTGCCGGAAGAACGCTCAGCCGAGATGATCACACGCGGAGGGGCCACTCCGGGAGGCAAGACCCGCTTCGAGATGCTGATCGGCACCAAGGAGCATGAGATGCACCACAGAGCGCAGTTGATGGTCATGGAGCGTCTTCTGGGCATCGTGCCGCATCTGACGCGGAACCGGCAGCGGCCGGCGGCGGAATCGGCGCAAAAGAGTAACGTTTGAGAGCGACCATTTTTTTTCGGGAATTGTGTAAGTCATCTAACTAACTCATTCATAGATCGAAAGGAGACACTGTGCCGGGATATCAAGTTCTCGACAGGACACTGAGCGCGACCGACGGCGGAAGACTGCCGGCGGAGCCGCCGTTACGCCCGCGGAATAGAAAGGTGCAGCGCATCTTCGCGCTGGTGGTCTTACTGGCAACAGCAGCGGCACTGGTTTGGGCCAAGCCGTGGATCCCGCTACTGAGCGTCTTTAGTGGCGGAAACGCCGCGGATCGGACCGTTGTGCTCAGCGGAAGGATCGAAGGTGATGATTCGGCCGTCGCGTCCTAGACGAGCGGCCGCATTCTCGAGGTTCGCGTCCGCGAAGGAGACAGCGTCAATGCGGGACAGATCCTTGCGGTGCTCGACGATCAACAGGTTCGCGCACGCGCGGAACAGGCCAGGGGATATGGAAAAGTGTTCGAGACGAACCCTGCAGACGACAACGATAGGGGAGCCAAGGCTTACAACGAAGCCATTGCGCGAGACGCTCGACTGGAGTCACTCGTGCTGCCGATTATTCGCCATCGAATCGATGGCATGGCGATTTCAATCGTGCGCTAGTCTTTTCAAAAGACAAACTTCAACGCGAGTTGCATGATTCGCGGATCCCCCGCCTGGGAACTCGATCCGTTGATGTCACTGGTGATCTGGCCAAAGGTGCCGGAATTCAGAGTCGCATTCGGGGCCGCAAGGTTCACACGATTGGGCACATTGAAGACTTCCCAGCGCAGTTCCACGGTCTGGTGCTCGCGAATCTGGAAATTGCGCGATAGCTTCATATCCACTTGAACCATGGACGGATTCACGATGTTCAGGGCCCCAAGAGTCCCGAAGCTTCCCAGCCCCAATCCCACCGTCGTAAACGCACCCTTTGATGTGCCCGACAATCCCGCAATTGGAGCAGCGTTGAGATACTGTACGCTGAATTTCTGGCTGCCGGGAACGGTCTGAGGCAGGATCGGATCCGTTCCAACTTGGTTCGGGCGCTGCAATCCAATCCCAGTGAGGTTTAGGTCGGATCCCGCCGTGATCGTACTGAAGTTGCCCGATTGATATCGGACGATAGTTGAAAACTGCCACCCGCCCACAAAAGCATTCGCAACCCGGTTCCTGACGTGTGGTGTGTTTGCGATAAACGCAACATTCAGGATTCGTCGGCGATCTGAGCTACAATTCGCCCGGTCCATGTTCCGGTTATTGGGATTCATGTAGCTCGGTCCGGTCAATTCAGTCGTCTCCGGATCGCTGGTGCAGTGCGACCACGTGAAATTCGTCAGAACGCTGAAGTTATTGTCCAGCCGGCGCTGCGCGGTCAGCAGCAGTCCGTGGTAATCCGCCTTGCCGCCGTCATCCACCTGACCGATCGTCGAGTGGTATTGGCCCTGAGATGGATTCTGCAAATAGAGCAGTCGATGCTGGTTTTCCGTGGCCAGGGTTGCACCGGATACGGGCAGGGCCGGATCCGCCTCGACTCCGGTCCACATATGCGTAGTGGTGTTGCCGAAGTAGTTGGCGGCGAGCAGCAGGTTGTTTCCGATCTGCCGCTGCACGCTCAAATTCCATTGTTGAACATACGGCGGATTGGTATGCAGCGGCATGTTCACGTAAACTCCGGCGAGAGGAAACGGCATGTTCTTATTGACCGTATAAAGTCCCGGGAAAGGATCGCCGCCAGGATATGTTGCCCACGGATTCGTAAAGTTCACGATGGGCAGACTGATTTGAGCACCCCACGGTGGATTGTTCGCGAAACGAGTGTAAAAGAATAGCTGCGGCGTGTCGTAGAAGATTCCATACGATGCCCTGATGGTCATCCGGCCGTCGCCCCGAGGATCCCAGACAATGCCTGTGCGCGGAGCAAACTGCAACTTCTTACTGTAGATGTTCGAGCGGCCCGGAAAGCCGGAATCACCGGGATAAATGAGCCCTGCCGGACTGTTGACATATTGCTGGCTTCGGAAGCCGCTCGCAAAAAGCGCGGGATCGAAGTGCTCCACATAGCCATTCCAATTCGTTTCCGGGAGGAACGGCTCCCAGCGGACTCCGTAATTGAATGTGATCCGGCGGCTCAGTTTCCACGAATCCTGCACGTAGATGCCGAAGAAATTGGCGCGGTCGTTATCATAAACCTGTCCGCCTTGTACAAATCCGCCGCTGACGGTTCCGATCATGAAATCCGCCAGCGCAATGCCCGAACACCCAGTGCACGTCGTGCTGCTGAAAGTAAACTGGCCGTTTGTGGGCCGGTTGTTGAGCGTGTTCATGATCGCGCGGATGTAGTTAATGCCAAATGCAATCTGGTGCGATCCGCGGATCAGGTTCAAGTCTTCCGAGAACTGGTAAGCCGTGGAGTTGAAATAACCCGGATTCGTCGCTCCTGTGCCCAATGAAAAACCACTGGCCACGCTGATCCCCATGAAGCCTGGCAGAAGGTTATGCATATTCACGCCCAGGTCGGACGGCGTGAAATACTGAGGCACTACCCGATACGCGTGAGTACGATTCACCGTGGCGTGAAAAGAAGCGAGAAGACTGGGGGTGAAACTGTAATTGTCGCCCAGCACAAACGACTGGGATTGGTCGTCAACGCCTGTTTTGTTAGCGCTGAGGACATCATTGGGATCATAGGTGACCGGATTCTGATAGTTAGCGAAGAAGTAGCGGCCGTAGAGTTGATGCTTGACGCTGAGTTGATAGTCCACCCGTCCAAGAACCTGATGTTCGGTGTTGTCGCTAACGATTCCGTACTGAATGAGACCGCACTGGTTCGCTTGCGCCACAGGCAGGTGCTTGATCAGATTTAGCGTCGGGACACTGAGGAGTGAGGTCGGGATCTGGTTATTAACGAACGGCGCGGCAAGTGTCTTGTTGCTCCCTTGACAGGCGGCTGAGGCAAAGGCGGTGAAGTCGCCATTCAACATGGCCTGCGTAGGAATGTTGGCAGTCGTGCTCGGCGGGTCGGATTTGACAATCGTACCCTGGTAACCCACAAAGAAAAACAAACGGCCTTTGCGAATAGGGCCGCCGACTGTGCCGCCGAACTGATTTCGCTTCAGGCTGTCGCGCGCGGTGGCGAAGAAATCTCGGGAATTGAAAACGCTGTTGCGAAAGAACTCGAACACATCGCCATGCAAAGCGTTCGTTCCGTTCTTGGTAACGACGTTCACGGCGGCCGCGGCATGCTGGCCGTACTGAGCCGGGATCGCGCTGGTTTCAACCTTAAACTCCTGCAGCGCGTCCGGAAAGGGAAAGGGCAGGTTCAAGTTATTGAATGGATCGTTGTTCGATGCGCCATCCATCAGGTAACTGATGGCGTTTGGCAACCCGCCGCCCACGGAAATGGTTTGTGTCGGATAGTTCTTGTTCGAGTTCAGATCGCCCGCCGGCGCGCTGGTTGCGCCTCCGGAAAGGTAAATCAGATCGGTCGCCTGCCGGCCGTTGAGTGGAAGATCGATGACGCGCTGGTGATCGATGACTTGTCCAATCCCGCCCTCGTGAGTCTCGACCATCGCAGCGCTGGCTTCCACCAGAACTGACTCCGAGACGGAACCGATCTCCATCCGGACGTTGATCACCGGATTCGAGTCCACCTGCAGCACAATTCCGGATTGCACCGCCGCTTTGAATCCGGCCTTCGAGACACTCAGGCGATACGGACCGACCGGCAGGTTAGGGAGCACGTAGGTTCCGTCGGGACCGGTCGTTGTGGTGCGCGTGAGTACCGTGTCGGTCTGTGTGGCCACGACCTCTGCGTCGGGCACAGCGGAACCAGACTGATCCCGAACTAGACCGGAAATCTGCGATGTGGAAACTTGCGCCCAAACGCAGCTACATAACACCAAAAGACTAAGTGTGAATCGATAGAACTCTTTCACCTGGGTTCTCCTCGTCTTACCGGATATCTACTTGGGTCGGCGAACACGGGTGCGGTCACCTCTGAACTGCCATGGATTAAGTGATCCCCACCGCAAAATCGGCTAGCGTGATCCTAAAGCAGAACCAGTTATCGATTCAATGGAGTAACAGTGCTGTTACGGTAACCCGAACTTGCCATCGCATCCAGCTAATCTCACTCGTATGAACGCGAATCTACCGAGCCGCGCGCGTGAGCAAGCGGTCCAATATTTGTTACGCGATGGCAGTTTCTACGAAGGTCAATTGTGAGGTTTGCAGAACGTTTCCCGAGTCGCTGCGATCAGTAAACATGAGGTGACTGCCCAAGCCGCGATCAGGAAGAACGCAGTGTGATAGGCAGGGAGACCGTATAGGCGGGCTCCGTTCGCCATCTGACCAGTCCAGTTTCTCTCCAGCATCTGTCCGATGCCCGGTTGCAGAAGCATGGGGCCGATCATGTTGCCAATATTGATCGCGCCACATACGGTTCCCAGAAAGTGGACTGGGACGGACTCTTTGGCGTAGGCGAAGCCAAGCACCACAGCTCCGCTTGCCAGGCTCGTCAATGCGGCGACACCGACGAATGCCGGCAACGGCAAACCGTCGAGATACGAGATCGCGATCCAACCGGCTGCCGACACCACAGCCCCAAAAAGATAAATCGGCTTGCGACGGCCGATTCTGTCCGACACAGCACCGGCAAGCGGGCTTGCGACGGCCCAACAAATGATCATCACTGAACAAACCGCCGCGGCCTGCGCGGTCGCTAAACCGTACCGAGCCTTCAGGAATGGAGTACCCCACAAGCCGGTGAAAGCGAGTATTGGACCAACGATTCCGCCTTGCGCAAGAAAGATGAACCAGGTATTCCGGTATGCGAAGACCTTCTGAAACCCGGAGAGGAGCCCACGCATAGTTCGTTTCTCCGGATTCTGCAGAGCCGGTGGAGCAAAACTCTGCAATCCCGCTTCCGTTGGATCGTTCCTGACTGCGAGGAATACCAACAGGCAGACGCCCAAAATAATACCCGCAGAGCCCTGGACAACGTTCCGCCAGCCGAACTTCTCGATCAAGAGCCGCAGCGGCACTTGCGCGATCAGCGCTCCCAGATTTCCGAAAAAGAGTCCCAGCCCTGAGAGCATGGCAAATCTGCGGGCCGGAAACCAATGCGTAGCCAATTTCAGAAGTACCAGCCATCCCGCCGCGGTCGCGCCGCCGACAATGGCTCTCCCGACACATGCAGCGGCGAAGTTTGCGGTCGCGCCGAAGAGGAACGTTCCGCCGGCAGCGGACAGGGCCCCCCAAAAGAGCAGTTTGCGCGCGCCCCAGGAGTCGATCAGCACGCCTGCCGGCACCTGCATCACAACATAGAAGTAGAAATAGAAGGCCGACAGGCTGCCGAGATTCTTTGCACCCAAACCGAAATCGCGCATCAACTCGGAAGTCATCACTGCCGGGGAGACCCGCTGGTAGAAACCAGTTAGATAGAACAGAGCCGCAATTCCCCAAACCACCCATGAACGCCACGTGACGGATGGCGTGACAGAAGGATCGCGGTGGGCCCGCTGTGCTTTAACTGCTGTGGGCGGGTTCATGACATATCCTCGCAGCCGACGCGTAGACGAATCCTTTCGGAAGTCCGGCAGTTGGCACGTTGCCGTAGAGCGGCTCACCCGGCAAGCCTTCCAGGATGATCGCGCGCGCAGCGATCAAACGGTCGAGATCAATTCCAGTCCTGAGCCCCATGGCTTCCAGCAGGAAAACCAGATCCTCTGTCACGATGTTGCCGCTCGCGCCGGGCGCATACGGACAACCGCCTAAGCCGCCCTGCGACGCGTCGAATGTCCGTACACCTGCATCCAGCGCTGCCACAACATTCGCGAGACCCTGCCCGCGTGTATTGTGAAAATGCGCCGCTCCCGCATGGTCCCCTATCTCGCACCGTAGTCTTTCGAACATGCGCTTGACCTGCGCGGGGTTGGCGTAACCAGCGGTGTCGGAGAGGCCGACTGAAGCCGCGCCCGCTTCGACGAGATGTTTCGCCATCCGCATCACCCAGTCTTCGGATACACTTCCCTCCATCGAGCAGCCGAAAGCGGTCGAGATACCGACTTCCACCGTCGGGCGAGACGCGGATGGCAAGGCGGCGCAGAGTTCACAGGTCATTCTTACTTGTTCGATGGCCTGCTCCGGCGTCATGCGTATGTTCGCCATGCTGTGTTCGCGGGAGGCTGAAACTGGAAAGCTGAGTTTGTGGACACCGGCCGCGATGCCGCGTTCGGCACCTGTCAAATTGGGTGCGAGCGCAAGCACTGTCAGACCGCGAACTTTTATCGCCTCGCTGACCAGCTGCTCGGCATCGGCCATCTGCGGTAGTAGCTTAGGAGATACAAACGAACCAACCTCAATTTCGCGTATACCGGCCGCCGCCAGCGCCTCAATCCAGCGATGCTTGAGATACGTCGGCATCGCGCGCGCGATGCTTTGCAATCCGTCGCGCGGGCCGACTTCACTTACCAAAACGTCCGTGTCCGAAAGGGTCCCCGCCATGGGTCAGAACACTTCCGAGTTGTAGAACTCTCCGAACAACTCGGCCTCGGATGGCCGGTCCTCGGGAATGGGCCGGCTCACCCATGTCACCTGCATGTAATGTTTCAAGGCGATGTTCTCGTTGGTGATGTTCCCGCCCCAAATTCCGCATCCCATACTGGACGTCATGGGCATGCCGTTGTTAAAGGCTCCGGCATTTGCCTTCGACTGCGGTTGCCGCACCATCATGCGGCTCACCGGCGCGGCCAGAGCCAACCGATGAATGTGGTCGTCGTTGAAGGAATAGATACCGCACGAGTGGCCTTTACCTCCAACGTCGTAAATCTGCTTGACCATTTCGAGCGCATTCTCGAATCCGTGGTACCGGAAGATCGCGAGAACCGGCGACAGTTTCTCGCTGGAGAACAGGTGCTCTTTGCCGATGTGGCTCTCTTCCACGATCAGAAACTTCTTTCCGTCAGGAATTCGAAAGCCGGCGATTTCCGCGATTCTCTGCGCCGATCTCGCGATCGTGTTGCCGGTGCGATGGCCCTCCTCATCCCACATAACCGCTCGCAGTCGCACTCTTTCGGATTCCGTAACCAGGTAGCCCTGTTCCGACTGCTCCTGTTCGAGGAATCGATCATAAATCGAAGCCTCGACGAGAAGGTTGCCGTCCGCTGAGCAACCGGAGCCGTTGTCCGAGGTCTTGCTGAGCCGGGTGTTGCGTGCCGCCTCTTCGATATCGGCGGTCTCGTCTATCAACATCGTGGCATTGCCCGCGCCCACGCCGTACGCCGGTTTGCTGGAACTGTAAGCGGCTTTCACCATTGCGGAGCCGCCGGTAGCAATCGTCAGGTCACAAATGGACATGAGTTCCTGCGCTAACGGAATACTCGGTCTTTCCACACATTGAAAAATGTCTTCGGGCGCACCGTATTTCTTCAGGCAGGCGCGCATGATTCGGACTGTTTCGATAGTGGTTTTCTTGCTCGCCGGATGCGGAGAGAAAATGATGGCGTCCTTGCACTTCAGGGCATAGATTCCGTTGCCAGGCTCAGTCAGCGCAGCATTCGTGACCGGCACGATGGACGCAATCACGCCGGCCGGTTTGGCGTACTTCACAATGCCTTTTGCCGGAATTTCTTCGATGACGCCCATGCTCTTCTGCCGCAGTGCATCGCGAAGAATCCCGAGGATCTTGAACCGCTTGTTGGGACGGCCTTCGCGGTCGCCGAGCCCGCTTTCGTCCACGCCCATGTACGCCAGGCGGATCGCGGTTTTCTCATTGGCCGTCGCCCAAGCTACCGCGCGGCAGAGGCGGTCGATCGCCGCTTGATCGTAGCTCTCGATCGCCCGCATGGCGCACCTTGCCCGCTGGAGAAGTTCCCCCGCGTACTGCTTCTCTTCCTCGGTAATGATTCTTGCCATGGATTTTCACTTTGCCTGAATGGACTGAACGTAAGTCGTTAAGTTCGCGACCCGGATCCTCGCGGTCGGCATTCCACTACCGTCCATCTCGTGAAACACGTCGCCCCAAATGGGCATGTCACGCGATCCGTGAGCGGCGACGTCATAATTGCCGTCGATGGCGTGAGCGACTTTGATCTCCGGAAACTTTCCGTTGTTAGTTGCCGAGAGCCGCGTCAGATCTGTCGGCGTGGATTTCAAAGCCCGTGCAGCCGGCCCGTCCCCTCTTCCTTCTTTGCCGTGACAGGATGCGCAGTAATGCGCATACATGTCCTTGCCTGACGCGGGCGACGTGTCAGTCGCCGTGGTCTTCTTCACTTGTGGCACTTTCTGTGCCGCGAGAAGTCCGCAAGCTAACATTGCGGCCCCTAACAATCGACCGTCCATAACACCGCCTTCTTACGAACCAACCCGATAAATATCGTTGATGTTCCAGTGACCGGGGGTAGGCGTGGGAGCATTCTCCATCGGCACCTGGATCACCGTCGGGACGTCGGACGCCAGTGCCTCCTTCAATGCCGGGCCAAGCTCTCCGGCCGATTGCACCGCGATCCCGCGCGCACCAAATCCACGAGCAATAGCTGCGTAGTCCACTGTGTACGTCTTCCCATCGCGCTCAAACAGGCAGCCAAAGCTCCAGCCGTAGTGCATCTTCTCCAACCCTGCGATTGTGCCGAATGCGGAGTTGTCCATCACCACCCACACCACCGCGAGATTCGCCTCCATCGCGGTTGCGACCACCGATGGATTACTGCCAAACGCACCATCGCCGATCAACGCCACAGACGCCCGTTTCGGCTGCGCCATTTTCACTCCCAGAACGGCTGCCGGCCCAAAGCCCATCGTGGCCAGGCCGCTTGGCGTAATGAATGTTCCAGGTACGGTAATCGGAAATTGCTGCCCGACTCCGTTTTTGTTCCACCCCACATCCGTGACGATGAACCCATCTTCCGGGACAGCAGCCCGTAGTTCGGCCAAAATACGCTCCGGACGCATCGGGAACTGATCCGATGCTCGTTGGTGCGCCCAGTTCGACGCGAACTCGTGACGTCCAGCCACAATTTGCGTCCTTACACCGTCGCGCGGGGAACGGGAGACCTTGCGCGCCGCCTCGGCCAGAGATCCCAATGCTCGCTTCACGTCAGCCACTACTCCGAATTCCGTCGGGAAATTCCGGCCGATCTCCGCCGGATCGATATCAATGTGCACGAGGCGACCGGGAGGTATCGCGAACGTGAATCGCGGATCCCACGAACTGGACGACGCCTCGGCAAGACGCGTTCCCACAGCGAGAGTCAGATCCGCGGCCCGGCACATCTCGTTCGCGATAGGA
>Ga0126381_100007869_pt1 | contig 11893 bp, 9 predicted proteins | sample PanSoiMetPlot_28_FD_96465 | JGI IMG/M metagenome (GOLD analysis project Ga0126381, IMG submission 96465) | Tropical forest soil microbial communities from Panama - MetaG Plot_28 | ecosystem: Environmental > Terrestrial > Soil > Tropical forest > Bulk soil | place: Panama | collected 2016-02-17
AAGGTAAGAGCACCTACCGCTTCAGTAGTCCCCAGTTCATTTTCAACTGGGATTCAGGGTCTACGATCGGTTCAGCCGCCGGCTATTTCACAGTTGAACTGACATCGACTGACGGGAGCGTGGTGAAGGCAACAACGGTTCAGTTCCAATGAGGCGTGGCGCTGGCCTCTTCGTGGGTAAGCCCCGCCTACGCGAAGCCAGCCGACGTGCCCAAATCGACCGAATGCCTCGTTGCGAAAGACCAGAGTGTTGACGCTTTTCTATCCGCCGAGACGCCGGCGGATTTCGGGAAGCAATGGGTCTTCTCCCGCTTTCTCACGAATGCTCAGATAGGTGCGATAAGATTCGCGGAAGCCGGGGCTGTTCAGGCCCTCCCGGGCATGTCCCTGGTAATAGTAAACCTCGGGCAAGAAGCCGTAAGTTGATACGTAATCGAAAAGATCCAGGGTTTCGCCGCGGCGTTTGATGCAGCGGTCAAATTCGGAATCGGCTTCCGGGAACAGGCCGGCATCCAGATAGGCGCGCCCGAGGTCGAACCGGCCAATCCAGGTATCGAGTTGCTTGTTAGCCTCATTGAACACCTGAATGGCACGACGCGGGTCTTTCTCCTCTAAGGCCACTTCCCCTTCAATCAATTTGGCGTACACCGGCGCCTCAAGCTGGGGTTCGGAGCCGAGACCCTCAGCCAATTTGCGCGCTTTCGCGGTTTCGCCGACTGCTGCATAAATGCGCGCCGCCGCGAAGCGCGCAGAGGTCGCTTTACTATTAGCAAGCGCCTTGTTCAAAGCCTCCAAAACCGCAGGTTTCTGTCTTCGCAAAAGCTGCGCATAAGCAAGAAGAGTAAAATCGGCGGCAGCAGAATCGAGTCGATCGGCTTTGAGATCGGCACTTGCACCTGACTCCAATAAATGTACAGCATCGGTCAGGCGCCCTTCATAGAGAGCTATGTCGGCCAGTCCAGCTGCGGCCATCGACTGGCCAAAGCTGCTGACCTTTTCTAGTTGCTGATAAGTCTTGACCGCCTCAGCGAGCTGACCTTGCCCGACCTGAGCGTAGGCAAGAGCAGCGTAGCCTGTGTCAAAAGAAGGGTTGGCCTGCAATACCGTCCTCGCCTCTTGCTCGGCTGCCGGAAAGTCCCCGGTGTATGACAGATACAATGCGAGATTTACGCGCAGTTGGTTATTATTGGGCGAGACCGCTAGTGACCGTCTCAGTTCCTCAATCGCTTTGGGGGTATTGTGTTCACCCTTGTAGCAGATCGATAGATTATTGTGCCCGACATTGTCCGCCGGAAACTGCCTGACCAGCTCGCTGTTTTCCTCGATACACTTGTCCCAATTCCCGACCGAGAGGTAGTACAAGCCTCGGACGCGGTATCGTTCCCGTTCCGTCATGCGATCGACGTGCTGCATCGCCAACTTGAAGTACTTCTCGGCGTCCTGGTCATGGCCCAGGTTTGAAGCGACCGCGGCCATGCCGGAATATGCGCGGGCGAAATTTGGATCTAGTTCTGTCGCTTTTGAAAAGCCCGCCATTGCCTCATCCATTTTTCCGGCAAGTTGCTGATCCATGGCAACGCCGTACTGATGGACGGCCTCCAGTGACGCGGCTTGGAAGGCTCCGCCGGCCGTGGTGATCTGCACCGATTCGGGTGTGGTATCGCCGAGCGCTTTGCGGATAGGCGCTGCCAGTTTAGGGATAGAAAGCAGAACATCATCTTTATTCGCGGCGGTGATTTCCGATTTTGCGATAACGTTGCCGGTTACTGCATCCAGTGCGGTTGCCTCGACACTGTATTTGTCACCGCGCCTGCTTAGCTCGCCCGTGACGACCGCCCCTACCCCTTGACCGATAGCCACCAGCCGGGCCGGCTGCTCATCGAGTTTGTCGCTGGGATTTTGCAGCTTCTGGGCTAGTTTGCGTGCGCTGCCCCGATTGTAGGCGTTGATAAAGCTAGCGCCTTCGAGCGCGAGGTTGAACATCGGTTCGAGGGTGCCATCAAAAATTGGGTCGCCCGTGTGATTTGTAAAGTCCGCAACCAAGACGCTTACGGGGGCGTGAGGTGCTTTTGGCTTGGAAGAATTTTTCCACCAAAACGCAGCGCCGCCACCTGTGAGCAGCAGAGCGAGCGCAACGGAAGCCCATTTCCAGTAAGACACGGCATGCGGGGCTGGGACAAAAATCGTCGACGTTCCCGCCGAGGGCCCAAGCCATAGCTCCAATTGCTGTGCCATCTCTCCAGAGCTCGAAAATCGATTTTCCGCTTCGATCTCGAGTGCCTTCATTACGATATCGTTCAGTGGCTTTGGCACTTCCGGATCAACTTCGATCGGAGGCGTTGGTTTCTCCTGCATCCGCTTCCAAAGAGTCGCCAGAGGTGCGTCCGCAGGATAAGGAGACTTGGCGGTGAGAAGCTCGTAAAAAATGACCCCTAAAGAAAAAATATCCGAACGCTCTGTGAGCTTTTCGCCGCGGGCTTGTTCCGGAGACATGTATTCGGGCGTGCCGATGAGCGCCCCGGTTTGCGTCATTCCGGGAAGGTATGCGGAACGTGCGATGCCGAAGTCCATCACGTATGCTTTGCCGCTGGGATCCACCATGATGTTCTGCGGCTTCAAATCGCGATGAATTACCCCTTCGTTGTGGGCCGCCTCCAACGCTCGGCAAATCTGCAGCATGATCCTGGCTGCTTCATCGGCAGGAAATTTTCCTTTTTCGAGCAACAAATGGCGAAGATCCTGGCCCTCCACGAAGTCCATGGTGATGAACTTGATTCCGCTGGATTGCCCGAGATCGAAAATGCGAATGACATTTTTGTGGGTCACCTGGCGCGCAAGAATCAATTCTTGCTTGAAGCGCCGCAGCATTTCAGGATTGCGGGCAAGCTCGGGACGGATCAATTTGAGGGCCACGATGCGGTCAAGCTCGGTGTCCCGTGCCTTGTAGACCGCCCCCATACCACCCTGGCCAAGCAATTGCAGTATTTCATAGCGCTCAGCTAAGAGTGTTCCTATCGCTAGTTCGCCGGAAACTCCTGGTAGCGAGGATTGAGGAGTAACCGCTGCGGTCCAGTGTTCGGTCGCTTCTCCTGGATTTAAGGTTTCTTGGGAAACTGGTCCCTGAAGCGGCGTGTTGCACTTCGCGCACCGCGAAGCCGACTCGATATTTTCTGCCCTGCAAACAGGACATTGCATGAGGTTGGGCGGCATTCTTCGATTCTGTGCTCAATTATGACCATTACGGTTCTGAAAGCAACTCGGATGGAGTAACCTGAGACCTATGGGTAGCGCATGTGACCCCGCCAAGCCACCGAAAATCGGCTAACGTTTCCGGTAAGCAATACCATACAAGGCATTTAGGGCCTTTCCATCTAGTCTGGGGCCAGGTTAAATCCCGCTCCCAATTCGCTTTCGTTTCGAACCGTTCCTGGTTGCCCGAGTCATTCCGCCTTTTGAGAATCTGGTAGGGTGGCCGTTCCACCCGCTCTCCAAAAGTTCGCTCTACCGTGGCGTTTTCGATCCGTCAATGACCACCCGATACCGCCGCTCTAAATCCAGTTCACGCTCCACCGGATTTCCAACGATCCTTCCGATAACTTAGGAACTGCTCGTGCATCCATTTCTAGGAGTGATTTTCTGCAGTTGAGATTTGGGTCAAGGATGCACTTTGCTTCGAGGAAATTGCCGACACCTGACGCAGATTCCTGGCAGGTTCACACTTCTCTGGTTGGTCTTGTTGCTTTCGCTTTGCGCCGCGGTGGAGGCCAGCAGTGCCGCACCTGAATTTGTCGAACTGCGTGAGACCACATTGCTGAGTTTTCGCAACTACGTCGCCGGCGTCGAAAAACGGAACAACGACAGCCTCAGAAACAGCCGTTTCTTGTGGATTGATGAATTGCCGGAAAGGACCCGGAATGAGGCTTATGCAAAATTGAAGCGAGGAGACGTAGTCCTGCGGCGGCTGACCTCCAACACGGGCGGCAAGACAAACGAAATTCCAGGGGGGATGATCCATGACTGGAAGGCATGGTCTTTATTCCCGGGGCAACCCTGGAACAAGTTTTAGCGGTGTTGCAGGACTACGACCATCATTCCTCGTATTACGCGCCGGATGTGGAACGTGCCAAGATCGAATCGCGGGACAACGATCATTTTCGGGTTTTCATGCGATTCCGCCGGCGGAAGGTCGTCACCGCGGTCTTCAATACCGAGCAGGACATCCTTTACTTTCAAGATTCAGCGGTGCGCGCGCACAGCCGCAGCACGGCCACGCGAATCCGGGAGGTGGCTGACGCCGACACGAAAAACGAGCGTGAGAAGGCCACGAACGAAGACAGTGGCTTTCTCTGGCAAATGGAAACTTGGTGGCGCATGGAACAGCGGGACGGCGGCGTTTACGTCCAGAACGAAGCGGTTACGCTGACGCGAGATATCCCGACAGGGCTCGGTTGGCTGATTGAACCGTTCGTGACCAGCATCCCCAAGGAAACCCTGGAATTTACCCTCGGCGCAACGCGGAAAGCCGTGCTTGCTCAGGGAAAGCGGTAAACCGCACCCGCTCTCGGTTCAGCCTCCGCGCGGGCAAAACAGAGCGCCGATCCGAAAGACTCTTCGTAGGGTCGCGAGCCAGTACCGAAAGACCAAAATTGAAAAGAATACAGCATCGGATTGTCGAGAACAGACAGGCCGGAGAAGGGCCCGGCCATCAGGTAGGTTCCAGTTGGCTCGGATTTCGAAATCTAAGTGGCTGACCAAACCACAGGATTCGGCGTCTAACGAAGTGGTGGGTCGGTGTTTTTGTCCGTTTGTGTGGGAGATGCAAGTCTTTTCTTTATAGGAACTTCAGCCTAAAATGGCTTGCCGGAAGGCTCCCCGAGACGGAGACGAAAGTTCAGTCGCAATGGAGAGCTAAACCCGCCTGAATTTGCCGTTTGGACCTTGAGCTACCACGAAACATTTACCTAGGCCAGGCCGTATTAGTGGTAGGCAAAAGCGAGGACTGTCGATTTCAGAGTGTTTCTCCGCGCGAGTGGGGTCGCCGCGGAATCGTGAGAGGCAAAGCATGAAGACGTGGCAAAAGATGGGGATAGGGGTGGGTGCAGCGGCCCTGTTGGGCGCCGTAGTATGGTTCAGTATCAACCAGGCAAATAAGGGCGTTGTGACCGTCCAGACGGCGAAAGTCGTTAAAGCAGACAACCTGATTTCCCAGGTTACCGCGTCGGGAGAAGTAAAGCCGACGACCTACACCAACATCACTGCGCAAGGATTTGGACGCATCACCGATATCCTGGTCAGAGAAGGCGACCACATAAAGAAGGGCGACCGCTTGTTGCTTCAGGAGAACGTACAAGCGAATGCCGATGTGCAAGCCCAAGCGGCGGCCATCAACTCCAACGAATCGGGCGTGCAAGCAGCCAGCGCGAGTTACAAGGCCGCGCAAGCCGATCTGATCCAGCAGGAAGCTAACCTGGAAAAGGCCAAACTCGATTACGACCGCGGGCAGGGTCTATACAAGGATGGCTTGATCCCCAAGCAAGACTTCGACCAGCGCAAGACGGCGTATGACGCCGCCGTGGCAGCCGCGGATTCGTCGAGGGCACGCGTGCAGGCGCAGAAAGCACAGCTTGACCAAGTGAGGTCGCAACTCGATCAGAGCAAAGCCGTCCTGGTACGCACGAAAGACGTGCTTCAGAAGACGACCTACGTTTCGCCGATCAACGGAATTGTAAGTTATCTTCCGGTGCGCGTGGGCGAATACGTCGTTCCTGGAATTCAGAATGCCAACGGAAGTTTTCTGATGACTCTGTCGGACATGTCGACGGTGACCTCCGAAGTAAAAGTAGATGAGACCGACATTGTGAACGTACGTATAAACCAGGACGCCGATGTGACCATTGACGCAATCCCAGGCAAGGTCTTCAAAGGGAAAGTGACGGAGATTGGCTCGCAAGCCGTTTTGCGGAGTTCCGGTCTGGCGACCACGCAAACGACCACGAGCAACCAAGAAGCCAAGGACTTCAAGGTCGTTGTGACCCTGGATAACCCCCCGGAGAATTTGCGTCCGGGTCTTTCGACCACCGCAAAAATCAAGACGGCTGAAAAGAAAAATGTCGTCGCGATACCGATCCAAGCGCTGGCGGTGCGCTCGCGGAAGGATTTGGACGAAGCTGCGAAGAACAGCAAGAAGGGCAGCAGCGTTACGCTTGCAGCTCCGGCTCCGGTAAGCACCGGCGATCCGAAGAAGGACGAAATCCAGGGCGTTTTCGTCGTCAACGGCAAGAAAGCCAGCTTTCGGTCTGTCGAGACGGGCATTTCGGGCGTGACCGACATTGAAATCTCTAAAGGTCTCCAGCCTGGGGACGAAATTGTGGTCGGCAGCTACAAGGCGCTACGGACCCTGAAGCCCGATGCCTCGATCAAAGTAGACAATTCGGCTCCGAAAAAGATCGACGAGAAAGAATAGGAGCTCAACGAGACGGAGACAGAGACCGATGCCAGCAGAAATGACAAGCTCAGAGGCGTATCGCCAGGACCTGGTGGATTCCGGCATCGTCATTCGCACGGAGGCTCTTGCCAAGGTCTACCAGATGGGCGCCGAGGAAGTGCATGCGTTACGGGGTGTGGACTTGGAGATCCGCAAAGGCGAATACGTCGCCATCATGGGCCCATCCGGCTCTGGTAAATCCACCCTGATGAACCTGATCGGATGCTTGGACTCTCCGAGCTCCGGGCGTTATTGGCTGGCCGGACGCCTGGTAAGCGAGCTGGACGATGACGAACTTGCCTACATCCGGAACAAGGAAATCGGCTTCGTCTTCCAGACCTTCAATCTGCTGCCGCGCGCCACTGCACTGCACAACGTGGAACTCCCTCTCATTTACAACGGCACGCCGGCGGAAGAACGTATCGAGCGCGCGAAGAAAGCTTTGGAGCGAGTCGATCTAACCCCGCGCATGCACCACAAACCGAATGAACTGTCTGGCGGTCAGCGGCAGCGCGTAGCGATTGCGCGTGCGCTCGTGAACAATCCGTCGATCGTCCTGGCCGATGAGCCCACCGGGAACTTGGATTCAAAAACCGGTGAAGAAATCATGAACCTGTTTGAAAACCTGCACGGGCAGGGCAACACCATTATCGTCGTGACCCACGAAATGGACATCGCGCAGCATGCCCACCGCGTGATTTTCATTCGTGACGGAAAAATCGCTTCGGACGAAAAAGTCTCCAAAAAGTAAAGACCTCTCGAGCAACGCGGCTGGGCACCCAAGATCCACCACACTTAGCGGACTGCAACGGTGTGCGCGACTTCGGTATCGGCGAACGATTCGGGTACGGCGAGATAAGTTCGAGAAATGCGGTCATGCCAGGTGAGCGCATCTTCGTCCCACATGGCCCAGAGAAAGCCCAGGAAGAAGGTCCCGGCGGAAATAAGATAGCCCGCGGCCCGCCAGGACAGTTGGCGGGCAGTCGGCGCTTCTCCGGAAAAACTGGCCACCTGCAAACCGCGGATCATCATGCCGGGAGTTGTCCCGCCAAAAATCGTGAAAAGGCAGAAATATTGGATGTAGACAAAAGCAAACGTAGAGACGCAGACGACCGCACTTAGTTTGCTCAAGGTGAATTGCCCGCCAAGGGAGCCGAACAAGGCGAGGAAACCTCCATAGGCAAACAGCAGGCATGCCGCATCAATCGATCCCGCGCGGCGTCGCTCGGGCAGAGAGGCGACCGGATATAGCTGCGGCGCGGGATCCTCCCTGAGCGTTTCCGGAGCCGCGTTTTCGTCCCTCTGCGGCGGTTGGGAAACATCGATCAGCAGGCGGGCGTCATCGGGCTCCTCTTTCCGGGGAGGGCGCCCAATGGCGATGGTGAACGCAAAGTCCTCCTCTCGATCCACGGCCTGTTTGGACTGCTCTTCAGTCTCAAGCGCGACGGTCGCTGCCGGTTGGACCCTTTCAAACGGGAGTTGCGTCTGGGCTCGGTTCGGCGCAGTTTTCCGGCGCCGCGCCCGGTAGGCCTCCAGACGTTGGTTCAACTCGCCACGCCATTCCTCTTCGGAAGGGCGTAGAGCCAGATTGCCGAGTGCGGAACCAGGCGATTCCTGGCTCGAAGAGACTTCAGGATGATCACAAAAGTGGCAGGAACGCTCTCCCGAGGAGAGCACAGAGCCACACTGCAAGCAGATTTTGTTCACCGGTGCGTTTTGCGCTGCGGACGCTCTCACTCCGGTGAGGAGCAGAGACAGAAAGCATAGCACCCCAGGGATGTGCGGAAAAGAAGGGAAATGAGCGAGTGCGTCGAAAGAGATAGCAGGGAAGCCGCTAGAGTTCCGCTTGCTGCGCAAGCATTTCGCGATTGAAGGCGATCCGCCGCCCCAGAGCAACCGCCGCGAAGTGGGCGCAGCCCGCGCGTTCTTCTTCTGCCCAATTGCGGACCGCAGGACTTAGCTTGACAAAAACGCGCTCGACCAGATTTAGAAGCGAATAATACGCATCGACTATCTGCAGATGAGAACGATCCTCGGGACGCTCCGGGCACAACTGGAGAATCTGCACCACGCGGGCGTAGTCGTTGGCTGAAGCCTTGGCATGAATGCCCGTAACGTCCAACACCTCTTCCGACAGAGAAGTGTGCATGGAGGAAGCGGTGAGCGACCGGCAATAGGAAACGAAGAACATCAGCATGGTCAGCAGGGAAAAGGCAAGGATGAAGGCGGCCATCATCGCGGCACCGCCACAAGCCGGGCCGGTGTAAGACGCGCACCTTCGTTGTGCCGCCAGATCGTCAGCGACCAGGAAATCGGCAAGAAGCAGCCCAGAACGGGCGCCAGGTACTGCACGACCTCATATTTGGGAGCGAGATTCACTAGCGCATAGCTGCCCGCATATGCGCTGAAATATAGGCCCAGTGATAACACCATCTGTACCAGGCGTGTCCGCGTTTCGTGCAGCTTCAGGACCGCGCCCCACAGCAAATAAGTGAGTACAAGACCAACGAAGTACAGATTTTGCGATAACTCAAGAGCGAACCCGGTAGCGAGGCGTTCAGTGGATTGCGCAACGACAGCGTAGGAAAAACCGGCAGTGCCCAGGAGCAGTAAAACCGCGACGAGGCGGACATACCTTGCCAGATGCAGCTCGGCGAATACATGCGAAGCCAGGCTGATTACCGCAACGAACAGCGCCACTGTCAGCAAGCAGTCCGTGTAGTAGTACGTGTACAGGTATTGCTTGGACTCCAGACCATGGAAGTTGAGCACGTACTGGCGCAGAAGATCGGCAAGTAGCGACAGGATGACGTAGAGATTCAGGAAAAAATACTTTAGGAACGAGCCCCGAATGAAAGAGATGCTGACAAAGCACACCCCCGCGCTCATTCCCAAGATCCAGATCGCCAGGGCTATTCCGCTAGGCATGTTCCTCACATGGCCTGGCCCGATCAGGAACGGAATGGTTCCACTTTCAGACCAGACGCGCTATTTCGGCGGCAGGGGCAACTTCGGCACTGGGGAAACGCCGTTGGCCATCACTACCGCGGACTTGCTATGGGTAGTTACCAAGGTTTTCAACCCCATCGCGCCGACGAGAATGCCCAAAGCAAGGACCACTGCGCCCAGTTTACGTGACATGGAAGTGCCTCCGAGAGCGGGAATACGATCGGAGACACTCTACCCTTAATCAGGACAGTGTCAAGTACGGCACAAAACGGTCCGGTGCATAACCGTCAATGGAAAGATGCCTGGCACTTTCGCAAAGTTTTCGCCTCGCGAGAGGGCAGACCTCTTTCGACGCAACAAATCTAGCGTTCCAAAACGACTAGGGGCAACGGTACTGAAGTCCCAGAGCGCTGGTACCAAAGTACCAGCTCACGACGGTGGACCGAGCGAACGCGCAGACCTCCCTTTCGCGAACTTGGCAGTTTGAGTGGTTGGCACGGCTTGACACTTTCGCCTCTTCCTCCGTAGCATGAAGAATTGCACTTTGCCGGCGTAGCTCAGTGGTAGAGCGAGGGTCTCATAATCCCTAGGCCGTGGGTTCGATTCCCCCCGCCGGCACCAATCCCGGGTATTTCCCGCACACATTTTCTCGCAGCACCATCAAAGGCGCGGAAACTTCCTGAACAAAACCCGCTTCCCGCCGGATGGAACGCCCCTGCGGGCCACGTTGCACAGACCTATCTAACTTGAGTCGATTTGATTTAGCGAGATGAACTGTATTGAAATATCTAGCTGCGCAATCTCAGTAGTTCATCCAGGCGTTGCTCCTTGCTCACCCTCGCACGCCGGCTTCTCTGGAAATCGACTTCACCACAGTGCGACCAGTGCAGCTGGCCTTGAAAGTCTGTCGGTGCAAGAAGCCTCTAGCGCCGTTGCGATTGACACGCGCTGCCCCCTCCGGCAGCATACCGAAACAGTGCCGAGCGATTCGTCTCTACCACGCGATATTCCCGATTTGGTTTTGGCGAACCCCACCGCAGGCGGTGGCCTTGCTGCCGAGGCGATTCCACGTCTGCGAAGGTTTGCTTCCGATCACAACTGGAATATGGAATTGCGCAGCGCGCTCAGCGCGGTGGAGTTCGCAGAGAAGGCACGCCAGGAGGCAGAGTCGGGCCGCCGGCGCATCTTCGCGCTCGGCGGGGACGGTACGTTTCAGATTTTACTGAACGCCCTGGCGCTCAATCAGCAGGTTACTCTTGGGGTTTTGCCTGCCGGGGGCGGCAACGATCTGGCAGCGGCTCTCGGGCTGCCCCTCGATGCGGTGCGCGCCGCGGAAGCCGTTCTGTCGCGGGGCGTGTGCGTTCCGCTCGACGCGGCCCGCGTACAAGCCGCCGATTGCACCGAGCGCTGGTACATGGGCGGGGGCGGCGTTGGGCTGGATGCGGAAGCAGCGCGCTTCGCGAGTGAAAGCTACAGCAAAATGCGCGGCAGAACCCGCTACCTGCTCTCCGCGATTCGCGCTTTACGAAAATTTCAGCCGTTGAATGTGCAGGTTTCGTTTGAGGGTTCAGGCGGCGGTTCATTCTCGTGCCAGGCCTTGGTGTTAGGCGTGCTGAACACGCCCAGCTATGGCGCGGGATTGCGCCTGGCTCCTGGGGCGAGTCTAGAAGACGGACAACTCGACCTCGTTGTGCTGGGAGACCTTGGTTTAGCGGAGATCTTGAAAATTCTTCCAGCGCTTGCGGCGAGCGGCGAGATTCACACCCCTCACATCCACAGATACCGTATCACAAAGGTTCGGATCGAAACCGATCGGCCATGTATGTTCCACGGTGACGGTGAAGTGATTGGCCCCACGCCAGTCGAAATAGGTGTCGTGGCTCGAGCGATGCGCGTCTGGCGGACCGACACCGTGCGGTCGGCTCGACGGGCCTAAAAGAAATCCCAATTCTCAATCGACGAAGTCGATAATCGCGCCTTCGTGCCGGTAGAGGAAGCCCACGAACTGGCCAAAGTTGGGTGAAACGCTATTGTTGTAAACCGTGGTGAAGTTGCCGTGATTAGTGACGTTGAGAGTGTATACGCCGAGCCGGATGTGATGCACCTTGCCGCCGCGATTGCCGAGGAACGGGACGCGAAACTCGCGATAGAGCTTGAGGTCCAGCGAAAAATACGTCGGAAAGCGCTTGCCGTTGGGTTCGCCGACGTATTGCTGGTTCACGTCTATGGGCGACCACGGAAAACCCGTGTGGTAGTCCATCAACGGGCTGAACGTCAGCTTCCAGGGAAGCGCGAAAATACCCCACGTGATGACGCGGTTCGGAATGTCGGAGGGCAGAATGCCGTAGACTTCCGGCCGGATCACTGGCGCGGCGAAGGGAATGTTGACGTTGGAAAGATTGTTCAGGTCGCCCCGCGCCTGGCTCCAGATGTAGGAAAAATTCGCCTGGTCGCGCTCCCG
>Ga0126381_100007870_pt1 | contig 11891 bp, 11 predicted proteins | sample PanSoiMetPlot_28_FD_96465 | JGI IMG/M metagenome (GOLD analysis project Ga0126381, IMG submission 96465) | Tropical forest soil microbial communities from Panama - MetaG Plot_28 | ecosystem: Environmental > Terrestrial > Soil > Tropical forest > Bulk soil | place: Panama | collected 2016-02-17
AGCCTTGGAAGACTGTGCGAGGTAAGACACCCGCGAGGTAAGACAGTGGCTTCGTGGGTGTCCTGCCCGGTTTCTGGGCGGGACTCGCCGCTGTCTGATGCTCAACCTTTCGACATGTTCATCAGCGCCATTCTCGGCCCCGACCACCCGACGCAAGCACGACATCAGGCGATCAAGAAGGCGCGCACCGCGGCGCCCCAGGCGGCCTGCGGCGGTCGCCCAAGGGCGACCCACCCCCGAGTTTTCGCAAGCTACGGCATGGGGAACCCGGGCAGGCCGCTGAACCAAGCCTGGGCGCCCCCAACCGAAATCGACCGTGAACTTATGACTTTGTCGATCAATCTCCAGTCGGCCGAGCGCACGAAAGACGCTCCCTGGTTCAGTGTCGTGAGCGGCGGTCGGTGGCTGTTGAGCCTGATCGGCGCTCATCGCGGGGTCAGCCTCAGCACTCGGGCCCCGCCCAGCCAGGCCAGCCGGAGATCGTCCCGATCCGGCTCGCCGTCAGCGTCCATGTGGATTCTGTTGAACTTGGCGAAGGTCGGGTTAATCCGCGCCATGTGGGCGTAAGCCGAGACCACCTCGGGCTCTTTGGAGTAGCTGCGCACATCCGCCCAGCGAAGCTTTCCCTTTAGCCGGATCGCGATCGGTTCGCCGGTGCGCAGGTTCCGACCCCAGCCGAAGGAGGTGCCGATCAAGAGGTCGTCGCCTTGGACCATGTAGGCGACTGGCACCGGGTAGCGCTGTCGCGACTTGCGGCCCACCACGTAGAGGGTGACCAGTCGACTTCCAATGACCCGAGACACGGCTGGCGTGCGCAGCAGGCCACGCACCACGAGGTTCACCAGCCGCTGTCCGGGCATGGTCTTGGCCCGCGGTTCAGGCCGAGAGCCGGAATCTGCCATGCTTGCGTCACTGTCCATCGCTCGTCGTCAGCTTGCTGACGTCGGGAAGACGCTTGTCGGCCGCCGAGGTAGGGACCATCTGCGTCACGGCGTTGGGCATCGTGCCGACAGTGAACACGCGCATGAGATTGTCAACTGCGACGGTGGCGAAAGATGCTTCGGACGGCACCTGTTCGGGCAGCGGAATCACATGGAACCCGGCCTCGAGGTCACCGTCGAAGACCCGGATCGAGGTGCTTTTGGGCTCGGGTGGTGTGAAGGAGATATGCCAAAGAGCCTCGACTGTGACGTGCGCGGGTTCCTTGAGGGTCAGCTGCATGGAACGCTGAACGACGTCATAGGTGATCCCGGCGCCGTCTGTAGCTTCGTCGAAGGTGACGGCCTCGACCTGGGCGGCGATGAGCCCGGCGATACCGGCGAGTCCCTGGACGAACGTCACCTCGGGGTTGCGCTTGGAGACCTCTTCGCGCAAGTACCGTTTGGTGTCGGCCGGGACCATGCCGCCGAAGACCAGTACATCGAGTTCGGTCATGTCGTAGTTGTCGAGGACTTGGTCGAACTGATTAGTCGCGTCGGCGGTGTAGCCCTTAGCGCGCAAGATGTCGGCGGTGGCGACCAGGACGCTGGGGCTGCGGCCGACGATGAGGATGCGGTCGGGCCCGTTGGTGGGTGTGGTGTTCATCGTTAGATCTCCTTGGTTATTGGTGCGAGGACGGCCACGAGGTGCGGCTGGTCGGGTTCTACGGTTGCCATTTGCTCGTTCGGGTTTTCATGGGTGTTCTTGGTCGCCAGCGCGATGACCGCCGCTGCTGCGGCGAAGGCGGCTCCGGTGGCCAGGGCGTGACGCAGGCCCGAGGTGGTGGCGTCCGGGACGGCCGTGCCGGTGGCGAGCAGGTGGTGGACGCGGGCGGCTCGGACGGCGGAGAAGATGGCCAATCCGAGGGCCAGGTGCCCAGCGTGAGCGGTATGGGAACGATCGTCACGTGTGCTCCTATGTTGGCTTGACCAATATTGGTTCATCCAACATATCTAGTGTTGGCCTGACCCGCAAATTGGTAATCTGGGGACATGCCTGCGCATCACGTTCAGCCTGGCCGCACGCCGGACCGACTCAAGGACCGGCCGACCTGGCTCATCAGTCGCGCCTATGCGCGCTCCTCGGCGCTGCTCGCCGCCGGCTTTGAAGCCCGAGGCAACGGCCTGCGCGGCCACCATTACCGGCTGCTTGCCGCACTGGAACAGTGGGGGCCAGCGAGCCAAGCTGACCTGGGCCGCGACACCGGCATCGACCGAAGCGACGTCACCGCCGCGCTCAGCGAGCTTGAGTCACGTAGCCTCATCGAGCGCAGGGTCGACCCCGACCACAAGCGCCGAAACATCGTGACGATCACGCTTCAAGGCCTCGACCTTCTTCTCGAACTCGACACCGTGCTCGACGAGATCCAGGACGCGGTGCTTGCGCCCCTAACTGCGACGCAACGGCGTCGGTTCGTGGGCTTGATGTCTCGGCTCGTTGAGTCGCCCAGGGAGTCACACGTTGGCGGTGCGGTCGGCTCGGATCAACAGCGCATGTAGCCGGTCATCGACGTGAGCCCGCAACGGGAGAGCGGGAAGGTGCGCCGGGAGCCGAAGGCTGAAACCTGCTGTGCCTGCTGTCGTGCCGCCGCCGCCGGGTCACCGCCGGCCGCCGCGTTGTTCGAGGAGAATCGTGTACGTGCCGAGCGCTCCAGTACGCGGGATTGCCGCGTGAACGCCCCTGCGCCCCTGGCTGGGTCAGCCGAAGCGGGCAGCCAGCCAGTCGCGGTGGCGGCAGCCGATGGCACGCGGGCCACCCCGGCCTCAGCCCGCGGATGGGATGGCTAAAGGCTGCCGTGGGCCGGGCGACCCCGCGGGGAGGACATCGCTTGCTGGGCCGGCATCACGCTGAGCGGCCTGTACTTCCTCCTACTACCGTTCCGGGCCGAGCTGGTCGGCACCCACCCGGTCGTTCTGGAGGTGCTAACTGGCTCCACGGAGGCGATCGTGGCCGGCGCCGCGTTCGCGCGGGTAGGGCACGGGACGATGCTAGCGGTGCTGCTCGCCGCCATTCCAGGGCTAATGAAATTCCATCCACTGTTCTGTTGGGCAGGCACGCTATGGGGTGAGCGCGCGATCGCGCTGATCGGCGGGCGCCGCAATCGCGGGCAGCGCTACCTCAACGCGGTCAAGAAGCGAGGGCGCAAGATCACCTGGCCCATGATCGCGATCGTCCCGTTCCTGCCGGTTCCGAATGCGATCATCTACGTCAGCGCCGGCTGGGTCGGCGTCAGCCTGATGACCTTACTGGTGCTGGACCTGATCGGCACCATGCTCTGGACCGGCATAGTGACCGGCCTCGGCTACGCCCTGGGGCACCACGCCGTCGTGGTCGCGCAGGCCGTCTCGCGCTACGGGCTGTGGATCTCGATCGCCATCCTGGCGCTGATCATCACCATCCAGGCGTGCTCAGCGCGCGACGCCGCCAGGCAGCCGGTCGTCAGCAACGTACAAGACTGACACCTTCGCGCCGCTGAGCGTATCCAAGGTGGGATCCATCCGCGGATCGAGCGGGAAGCCCGTCCGCAGCTCCTTATCGGGAAATACGAGCTCGGCGTATTCGCCGCGATGAAGGCAGTCGAGGTTCGAGTCCGTCAGCTTGCCGGATTCGAGGATGGCTCCATCGGCGTGGGGGCGCTCCGCTCCACCACGGTGATGGCGTTGAGAACTTGCAACCACTCGGTTGCGGCGACCGCGATCCTGTCGGTGACAGGCTTGGCCACTCTGACGGTAGCCTCGCCGACCTTGCGCACCTTCTCCTTGGTCACAACACCCTGCCTATTGCCGTACCAGGCCGCTAGCAGCACCAAGCCGATGATGACCAGCGCTGGCGACTCGCTGCGCCGCCACGACCTAACCGCCGGCCCCGGCCGCTGGGCAAGTTAGGTCACCGCGACAGAAGCGGCCAGAGGTTGCCCGTTCCTAGCGTCGGAGGAGCACCGGACATCTCCGGCAGGAGGAACGCGATGCAAATTGAGGGCTACTCGCTGGCCGATGATCGGCGACCCGCGCGGGCTCAGTTCCAGATGGTGATGAGCCGAAACGGAAGGACTGGAGGATCATGTCAGTGCTTGCACGCTGGTGCTACCAGCACCGCTATGTCGTGATCACTGCGTGGATCGGTCTGCTCATCGGCCTGGCGGTGATGTCGCAGGCGGTGAAGACGTCGTATGACAACTCGTTCACACTGCCCGGCACCGGCTCCGGCAATGCTCAGCAACTGCTGCTGCGGTCCGCGCCGGCCGAGGCGGGTGACTCTGACCAGATCGTCTGGCAGGTCAGCCATGGCAGGGCCACCGCTCCCGCCATCAAGCAGCGGATGTCGGCGATGCTGGCGCGGGTGTCGCACCTGCCCGAGGTGGCCTCGGTAACCAGCCCTTATCTGCCGGGCGGCAAGGTCCAAGTAAGCCGGGACGGGCGCATCGCGTACGCCACGGTGAACTTCACCCAGGCGGCGGACAACTTGGACAATGCCGACATCAACCGGGTGGTCGCGGTGGCGATGGCTGCCCGGGAGCCGGGCCTTGCGGTCGAGCTTGACGGGAAGGCTATCTCGAAAACCGAGCAGCCGCCGCTGTCAAGCGCGTCGGCGATCGGCATCGGCGCGGCCGCGGTCATCTTGCTCCTCGCGTTCGGGTCGCTGTTCGCGATGGCGCTGCCGATCGTGACCGCGGTTGCCGGGGTGGGCAGCGGCCTGATGCTCATGGCGCCGCTCAGCCACCTGATGTCCGTCAACGGCATCGCGCCGATCCTCGGCGCGCTGATCGGCCTTGGCGTCGGGGTCGACTACGCCCTGTTCATCATGACCAGGTACCGCCGCGGCCTGCAGGCCGGGCTGGCCCCGCAGCGGTCGGCCGTGCAAGCGCTCAATACATCGGGCCGCGCGGTTCTGTTCGCCGGCGGCACGGTGTGCATCGCCCTGCTCGGCCTGCTCACCATCGGCCTGGGGTTCCTCGACGGGATGGCCGTCCCTGCGGCGATCACCGTGGTGTGCACCGTGCTCGCGGCCATCACACTGCTGCCGGCGCTGTTCGGCGTGCTCGGCCTGCGCGTGCTGAGCCGCAGGCACCGCCGCAGGCTGCGGGCCGGCGGGCCGGACCGCGCGCAGAGCGGCAGCGGCGTGTGGGCGCGCTGGTCACGCACCGTAGCACGGTTCCCGGCCGTGCTCGCCGCCGCGGCGGTCGCGGTCATGGTCGTGCTGTCTCTTCCCGTGCTGCACCTGCGGCTGGGCGCCTCTGACGCCTCCAACGACCCCCCGTCAAGCCACACCTACAAGGCATACCAAATGCTCGCCGAGGGGTTCGGGCCGGGCTCCAGCGGCCCGCTGCTGCTGGTCGCCCAGACCCAGTCCGCGGCCGACCGCGCCGGGCTCGACCGGCTCGACCGCGCGCTCACCCATGTGCCAGGCGTCGCTGCGGTGGAGGCCGAGCCCGCGCAGGCCAGGCCAGGTACCGGGTCGGCGGTCGAGGTGACCCAGGTCATCCCCACCACAGCGCCCGAAGCCCAGGCCACCTCCAACCTGATCACCCAATTGCGGAACACGGTCATACCGCGCTACACCCGCGGCACCACGCTGCGGGTCTACGTAGGCGGCCTGACAGCCACCTTTGACGACCTCGCGGCGGTGACCACCGCCAAGCTGCCCTGGCTCCTCGCTGCGGTCGTGGGCTTCGGCTTCCTGCTGCTCATGCTCGCCTTCCGCAGCCTGCTCATCCCGGCGACCACCGCGGTGTTGAACCTGCTGGCGGCGGCGGCCTCGTTCGGCGTGCTCACCGCGTTCTTCGAGTGGGGCTGGGGAACCAGCGCGTTTGGCCTGGGCCGGGCGGGCCCGATCGAGGGCTACATGCCCGAGCTGGTGCTGGCGGTCCTGTTCGGCCTGTCCATGGACTACCAGGTATTCCTGGTCAGCAGGGTGGCCGAGGAATGGTCGCACACCCGTGACAACGCCCGGTCGGTGCTCGCCGGCCAGACCGAGACGGCGCGGGTGATCACCGCCGCGGCAGCGATCATGATCGCCGTGTTCATCGCGTTCGCGTTCATGGGCCAGCGCAGCGTGGCCGAGTTCGGCATCGGGCTGGCCGCCGCCGTGGCGCTGGACGCCTTCGTCCTGCGGACGGTGCTGGTCCCGGCCGTGATGCACCTGGGCGGCCGGGCTAACTGGTGGCTGCCCCGCCGGTTGGACCGCCGCCTGCCGCACCTGGCCGTCGAGCCGCCCGCCGAGGAGCCGCCCGCCCGACTGCCCGAGCCGGCCCGCGTCTAACCGCCTGACCACCGCGTGACGGCGGTGCGTCCACAGGGCAGCCCGGTCGCACCGCCGTGGCCGGGCGCCGTCGTACCCGCTGAAAGCAAGCCACCATCGGCGAGCAGGAAGGTGACAGATATGACAGGCTCTCAGGCGGCAGCCCCGCCATCGGTCCAGCGAACGGCATCCCGCCAGGCCGGCCTGCGGCAGGCAAGCCTGGCCATCCTGATCCTGCTGATCGCCCAGTTCGGCCTTGGCATGGGCGTCAACCTGTACGTCACATTGCCGACCGCTGGCCATCCAGGACACGGTTCCTTCTTCAGCAACGGCCTGCTGCTTGCCCTGCACGCCACGCTGGGCTTGCTCCTGCTCCTTTCCGCGATCTTCGTGCTGGTCAGAGCGATCAGGGCCAGGAACGCGGCCGTCATATTCACTTCGGTGGCTGGGCTGGTGGCCATCCTTGGGGCCGTCTTCTTCGGATCCATGTTCACCGACAAGCTCACCGACGGCTACTCCCTCGGCATGGCGCTGGCCTTCGCGGCCGCGCTGGCCTGCTACGCCGTCGGCCTGTACGCCGCCAGCACGCGCCGCGGATCGTCATGACCGGGCCGGGAGACGGCTGCGACACCCGGTTCAGTTCAAGGCAGCAGGACGGTCCAGCGATCGAAGCGCGCGGTCTGGTCAAGGTCTACGGGAAGACCAGGACACTGGATGGGATCGACCTCACGATCCGGCGCGGTCAGGTGTTCGGGTTCCTCGGCCCTAACGGGGCGGGCAAGACGACCACCATCCGCATCCTGGCTACCTTGACCCAGCCGGATGGCGGCACAGCCCATGTCCTGGGGTTCGACGCGGTGAGCCAGGCGGACGCGATACGGGCCCGGGTGGCGGTGACCGGCCAGTTCGCCTCCCTCGATGACGATCTGACCGGGTATGGGAACCTGATCGTCGTCTTCGGCCGCCTGCGCGGCCTGTCCCGCGCCGCCAGCAGGCAGCGAGCTGATGAGCTGCTCGCCGCCTTCGATCTGACCGGTTCGGCCAGCCGTCTGGTAGGTGGCTACTCGGGCGGGATGCGCCGCCAGCTGGACATCGGTGACAGCTTGATCGCGACCCCCGATCTGCTGTTTCTCGATGAGCCAACCACGGGGATGGACCCGCGTAGTCAGATCCAGGTGTGGGAGCTGGTCCGCCAGATCGCCGCGGCCGGTGCCACGGTGTTGCTCACCACCCAGTATCTGGAGGAAGCCGACCAGCTTGCCGGCCAGATCGCGGTCATCGACCACGGCCGGATCGTGACCGAGGGGACTAGCGCCCAGCTCAAGGCCCGGGTCGGCTCGGGGACCCTGCACGTCAGGCTGCTCGATGGCGAGCAGCGAAGCCAGGCCCAGGCGGTCCTGGCCGGCACCGTGAATGGCCCGGTTCAGCTCGGCGCCGACCCCCTGACTCTGTCGGTCCTGCTCGTCACCCCGGCCGACGCGACCGACGTGGGCCGTCAGGTCGGGCACGCCATGACCCAGGTCTCCGAGGCCAAGGTGGCGGTCGCCGAACTCACGCTCGGACAGCCCAGCCTGCACGAGGCGTTCCTCGCCCTCACCGGCAAACCACGCATGTCAGTCGCTACCGGCCGCGAGGACACGAACACATGAGCACTCCGACCCCAACCGCCAGCCGTGCTGTGCCGGAGGCTCAGCTCCTGGACGGCCTGCTCGCCGCACGGCGAGCCGCCCCGCCGTGCCGGAGCGCTCGCCGCCTCGGCGACCTTCGGGTGGCGGGCCATGCTCAAGATCAAGCACGAACCCAAGCAGCTCACGGACGTGATCGCCATCCCGGTCATTCCACCGTCCTGTTCACTTATATATTCGGCGGCGCCATCGGCGGCACGCTCGGCCCCTACCTCACGAGCCTCCTGCCCGGCACTCTGGTCATGGGAGTCACCGCCGTCACCATGTACGGCGGCGCTCGCCTCGCCAAGGACATGACCACCGGGGTGTTCGACCGCTTCCGCGCCATGTCCATCTGGCGCGGCGCCCTCGTGCTCGGCGGCCTTCTCAGCGACGCCGGCCGCTACCTGCTCGCAGCCGCCATCGTTCTGAGCCTCGGCGTCATCATCGGCTACCGGCCAGGCGGCGGAGCCCCCGGCGTGATCGCCGCCGTGGCCCTTGTCATCGCGTTCGAGCTCTCCCTGTCCTGGTTGTGGGCCGCGACCGCCCTGCTAGTCCGCGACCCGGCCACCGTCATGAGTCTCGGCCTCGCCGTGCTGCTTCCGCCCACGTTCGCCAGCAACATCTTCGTCCAGCCTCGCATCATGCCCGGCTGGCTCCAGGCCTTCGTCAAGGTCAACCCCATCAGCCACCTCGCCGACGCAGCCCGGGACCTGATGAACAACACCGGCGGAGCCGACGGCCCCGTCGCCTGGTCGCTCATCGCGAGCGCCGCCATCACGCTCGTGTTCGCGCCACTCACCCTCCACCTCTACAGCAACCAATGGTGACGAGCACGAGAGGCCCACGGGTAAGAGGAGACAGCACAATGGCGCAGTACATGTCCGTGGATCCGGTGGTCCTGCCGCTCGCGGGCGCCTGCTGCGTCATCCGCCTCGACCTGGCCGGGCATGGGAGGTCGGCGTGCCCGGTCGGCGGATATGGCATACCTGCCCAGGCCCGCCGGGTCGGCGCCGTGCTGGACCGGCTTGGCCCGGGCCGGGTGACTGTCATAGGGCATTCCGCGCTGCCCTGGGTCGTTCGCCGGACCAGGCTGCCCCTGCTGTCGTTGCGGTGCGTGGACTGCAGGTCGCGGGCGGCCACCACCGGCGAGGGCAGGTTCCGCGTCAACACCAACGGCAAGCTGCTGGACGTGTGGCTGCTGGTCCGCTGCGTATCCTGCGATCGGACGAGCAAGCTCACCGTGCACGAGCGAGCGCCGGTCAGATCGCTCGATCCCGCCGAGCTGCACGGCTACATCGTCAACGATCCGGAACTGGTGGCGTCCAGGCTGCTGGATCCGCTGCTCGCCCGGCGCAACCGCGTCACCCTGGACTGGACGGGGGCCTGGCGGCTGGACACCCCGTCGGCATGGCCCGACGAGGCGCGGCCGGTCCAGGTGGAGGTCGTCTTCGAAGACCCGGTACCGGTGCGCCCGGAACGGCTCATCGCGCAAGGGCTCGGCCTCATCAGGCACGAGGTCCCGCGCCGGATCAAGTGCGACATTCCGCTGCGCCGCCCGACGAGCGCCGGATTCACCTTTACCGTGATGGCCGGGGACTAGCGGGGATGTCGATACGCCTGAGCAGTACCTGGCGACGACCGGGCTTTGCCGCCGCACCGGCTGCCGCAAATCTTTCAGGCTAAAAATCGCGCGAGCCTGGGGGTTGTAACGGGTTGCGTGCCAGCGACAGCAGGTATGCATGGTCGGGAGCTGGCATCCAGCCTGCCTCCACGGCCTGCTGCATCTCGGTCCGGATCGCTGCGATGGGCTCCCGGCCGCCATCGCGGTGCAGCCGGCCGTCCAGCCGCCTCCGCTGCCGGGCGTCGGTGGGTCACCGGATCCTGCCCGGTGGTCTTGGCGGGCGGTTAGGTCAGGGTGCATGGGGGGACAGCTCTTCGCGTGTGGTGACGCCGAGCTTGGGGAACGCCTTCCACAGGTGGTAGCCCACGGTGCGCGGGGACAAGAACAGCTGGGCGCCGATCTGCTTGTTCGACGCGCCGGCGGCGGCCAGCCGGACCACCTGCAGCTCCTGCGGGGTCAGCCGGGCCAGCGGGTCATCGGCCGCCACGGCCAGGGGGGCGGCGCCGGCGGCGCGCAGCTCGGCCTCGGCGCGGTCCTGCCAGGGCCGGGCGCCCAACTGCGCGAAGGCGGCCGCGGCGGCGAGCAGGTGCTCGCGGGCATCACCGCGGCGCCGGCTGCGGCGCAGCCACTCCCCGTACAGCAGCCGGGTGCGCGCCTGCTCGAATGGGCGGCCGTCGCCCTCGTGGGCGGCGACTGCCTTCCGGTACAGAGGCTCGGCGTCGCTGTCGTTGGCGGTCAGCGCGGCGCACCGCGCGGCCACCGCGGTGGCCCACTCCTGGCCGATGGCGCCGGCCCAGGCGGAGAACTTGGCCAGCGGGCCGTCCGCGAGATCCGGCCGGCCGACCCGGACCGCCGCCTCGACATGATCCGGATACGCGTACAGAAGGTGGTGGGAGTGCCGGCCCGGCCCGGTCGTTGCTGCCCGCATCCGGTCCAGGGTGGCCTGGTACCTGGCGTACCCCAGGTCAAGCAGGGCGAGCGCGCAGTCTGCTCCCGCCAGCGCCGGGGTCGGTGCACTGGCCGACAGTTCTCGCACCTGGGCCGCGCGGACCCGGCACGCCTCCTCGTCACCGGTGACCGCCGCCAAAGATGCCGCCCTGGCGGCGAGTTCGCCGGTCACGGTGGCCTGCCCGGTGTCGGCGGCGATGCGCAGGCCCTCCTCGGCGGTCGCCATCGCGTCCAGGAACTCGCCGCGCAGGCCTTGGGCGTCGGCGAGATAGGACAGCGCGTACGCCAGCAGGCCGGCGATCCCAGTGTCCCGGCACTCGGCGGCCATGTCGGCGGCGCGGCGCCCGACAGCGGGCAGGTCGCCCCGGATCAAGTCGAAGAACAGCTGGGTGAACCCGGCGAAGAACGGAAGCGGGTGATGATCGGGTGTGGCCGGGACGGTGACCGGCGTGTGGGTATCGCCATCTTGCAGCCGCCGCACCGCCTGCAGGAACTCCACGAGCCTCGCTCCCACGGGCGGCGCCATGCCCGCAGCCCGGCGTTCAAGCTCCGGGTGCGCCGGCCCGGCATCCAGCCACAGTACGTGAACAGCCTCGGCCACCACCGCCTGCGCGGTGCCCGGGTCTGCCGGGCCGAGCATCGCGGCCCACTCCAGCAGGGTGCCTGCCGCCTCGGCGGGCCGGCCGGCCTCGAACTCCAACTGCGCCCGAACCCGGGCCATCACCATAGCCGCCGCTGGATCGGTCACCAGCTGCCCGGCCTGCGCGGCCAGGCCCGCGGCCCGGGGGAGCTGCCCGGCGTCGGTCGCCGCCTCGGCGGCCAGCGCCAGCCGGCGCCCCCTTGCCGCCGGACCGTCCGACAGCGCGGCGGCCCGTTCGTAGGCGGCGGAGGCGGCAGCGCGGCTGCCGCGGCGGCCCGCCCGCTGGGCGGCGGCGTCCAGCTCGGCGGCGACCTGCTCGTCCGGGCCGTCCGCCAGGGCGGCCAGGTGCCAGGCTCGCCGGTCACCGTCCAGCACCCCCGCCAGCGCCCGGTGCCCGGCCGCCCGCTCAGCGACATCGGAGCCGGCCAGCACCGCCGCCCGGGCCAGCGGGTGGGCGAACCTGACCCCGGCCGGGGTCACCCGCACCAGCCCGGCCCGCTCCGCTGCGGCCAAGTCGGTCAGCGACCCACCCTCGGCGGCGACCGCCCGGCTGACCTCGGCCAGATCCGTCATCCCGCCCAGCGCCGCGACCAGCACCGCCCGCCGGCACTCCTGCGGCAGCCCGCCGATCCGGGCCGCGAACGCCCGCTGCACCCGTCCGGCCGGGGATGCGGCCGGCAGCGCCAGCGGCGTCACCGACCCGGCCCGCTGCGGTCCGGACAGCCCGCGGGACAGCTCGATCAGCGCCAGCGGGTTCCCGCCCGCCTCGGCGATCAGCTGATCGCGGACCGCAGCCACC
>Ga0126381_100007871_pt1 | contig 11891 bp, 10 predicted proteins | sample PanSoiMetPlot_28_FD_96465 | JGI IMG/M metagenome (GOLD analysis project Ga0126381, IMG submission 96465) | Tropical forest soil microbial communities from Panama - MetaG Plot_28 | ecosystem: Environmental > Terrestrial > Soil > Tropical forest > Bulk soil | place: Panama | collected 2016-02-17
CGCCCTGGCCGGGGTCGGCGAGGCGGATTCCGGAGTGGCCGCCAGCCTGCTCAACGCCGGCCGTCAGGTAGGCGGTACCATTGGCCTCGCGGTGCTGGGCACCGTGGCCTGGACGGTGGTCGCCGACAGCGCCCGCGCCGGAACAGCCGGGGCCGCCTCGCGAACGGCGGCATACCGGCACGCGCTGATGGCGGGCTTCGACCGGGCCTTCCTGGTCGCCGCCGTGCTCTCGGTGCTGGTTCTCGTGGTCGCGGTCACCGTGATCCGCGTCCGCCGCGCTGACCTGGCCAACGGTTCAGGGCCGTCAGACCTGGTGGTCTGACGGCCCTGTCCAGCCGGTTCATGAAGGTGTTCTGTTCTTCAGAGGCTGCGGGCGGTGATGTCGCCGACCGAGGTGGTGGCGTGGATGTTCAGGTCGGCGGTGCCCTCGGTGTTCCTGAGCGAGTTGTGGATCCGGCCGAGGGTGGTGCCGGCGTCCAGGGAGGCGGAGACCCCGGCGGCGGCGCCGACTGTGATCGAGCCGGCCTCGGTGCGCAGCACGACCGTGCCGCTCACGGCCTCGTCGACCTTGAGGTCGCCCCTGCTGGTGCTGATCTCCGCGTCGCCGCCCAGGCGGCCGACCGAGACGTCGCCGTCCAGGACGGCAAGGCGGGCGCTCGCGGCCTCGTCGACCTTGACCGAGCCCTGCGAGGCCTCGAGGGTGACGTCGCCAAGCCGTCCCACGGTGCGGAACTCGGCGCTGGCTACCTTCGCCTCGACCCGGGAGCCTGCCGGCAGCTGGACCGTGACCTCGACGAATCCGGAGCTTCCGAGGATCCGGTTCTTCACCGGGGCCTCGATCCTCAGCACACCGCCGGCGTATTCGGCCGTGGCCTGCTCGGCCGCCTTCACGTCGCGGCTGCTTGCGGCGTTCGCAGGCAGGACCTCGACCACGGTGTCGGAACGGTCGGCGGCGATGAACCGGACGCGCCCCGCGGGGATGTCCAGGACGGCAGAGATCTGGTCGGGGGTGTCGAACTTCTTCTGCATCGTTCTCTCCTGTGCTCGTTGTTTCTGACATTGGAAAGGCTACGTTGCGTTCGACGATTCTGCAACGACTTTGTTGCACGCGACTGACATTATCGCAGTTTAATGCAGGTAAATTGTTGCAATGGCTCCATATTTAATGCAACAGTTAGCATCGCTCCTCGTTGCAATGAATTGAGAGTGAACGCTATAGTGGAGGCACCAGGACCCGCGAAGGAGGCCGCGATGCCAGGAGGCAGGCTCACCCAGCAGGAACGCCAGCAGATCGCGCTGGGGCTGGCCGACGGCCTCGCCTACGCGGAGATCGCCAGGCGCGCCGGCCGTCCGACCTCGACGATCACGCGTGAGGTGATGCGGAACGGCGGTCCCGCCGGCTACCGCGCCGACCTGGCCCACCGCGCCACCGAACGCCGCACCCACCGGCGCAGGCAGGCCGCGCCCCGGGCGTCGCAGGCCCCCCCGCTGGCCCACGGACGCGACGCCGAGGCCGTGCGCGAGTACGAGGAGACGTTCACCACCGTCCTGATGGCTTCCGGCCTGCCCAAGATGCAGTCCCGGGTGCTGGTCTGCCTCTACACCACCGACGCGGGCAGCCTCACCGCGTCCGAACTCGCCAGGCACCTCCAGGTCAGCCCGGCATCCATCTCCAAGGCGATCACGTTCCTGGAAGGCCAGAACCTCGTCCGGCGGGAACGCGACGAACGCCGCCGCGAGCGCTACGTCGTCGACGACGACGTCTGGTACCAGGCGATGGTCGCCAGCGCCCGCTCCGCCGCCCAGCTCGTAGAGACCGCGCGGCAGGGTGTCGCCATCCTCGGCTCCGGCACTCCGGCCGCCACCCGCCTCGAGAACATCGCCCGCTTTCTCGACTTCGTCGGTGAGAGCACCGCTCGCGCCGCTGAGCAGGCCCGCGAGATCCTCCACACCAAGGCCGAAGCGAGCGCCTGAACCTCACGCATCGCCCACGTGGACCGGTGCTATGCGGCCGTTGACGGGGACGAGCCCGGCGCGGGCCTCGGTTGATCACCGTCTCCGGCATCAGCGGGAAGCAAAGGTATCCCGTGGCCGATGTTGATGATCAAGTGGAGGCTGATCTTTCGCTGTTGCCTGACGAGTTCTACGTCTCCACCGGGCATTTGCAGGGTGAGCGTGCAGGTAACTTCGCCGTCTCCGGCCTTCAGCCCGGTGAGCTGGCCGCGCTGGATGATGAGGGCGGCCACCTCGATGTCAAAGATCACCGTCAGCTGGAACCGGAAGGTGTGCACCTTAACGCCGTCGATCAGCAGCTCGATGGTGGGATTGTGGTCCGAGGTGATCCGCTGCGTACCGAGTTGGACAACTTCGCGGCGGCCGGGTATCTGCCGGGTCTTCCTAGCGGCCTGAACCACCCGCTCGCGCGTGCGCCAGCCGTAGATGAGCAGGTCGCCTAGATCCAGGTCAAGCAGGCCCTCGGTGACCGATGCGAGTTGCTCCTCGGCCGCGTCGCGCCCCTGCTTGGTCAGTCGCGTCAGGCCCTCGCCGCACTTGCTCACGACGTCGTGCTCCGACAGCAACTGCCGGATCTTGGTTGTGTCGTCCCCTGACCCGCTGCCGAGAACGAAGGTCCGGACAGTCAGGCCGGTCTGCGCGGTTGGCGATGTCATCGGGTCGCCTCCTCATACTGTTGGTTCCCGAGATGGTCAAGGTGCGGTTCAAGGCCCACCGATACCGACGTCGCGCCCGGCCGTCGCTCAACGGCCGCCGACAGCGGTCCGGCCCGGCCGGCCACCACCCGAAGATGCTTGCGAACCCAGCCCCGGCCTCGTCTCCCGTGAACCGTCGACAGCGCCCTGGCCAGGAGCAGGGCCGCACAGGCGAGGCCGGCACTGGTGCCCCCGATCAGCGCGACCGGCGCCCACAGGCCGCGGTTGCTCCCGGGGAGCCGCGGCGATGTCGCCGTTGTCGGCGACGGCGAGCCGGAAGAGCTCGCAGACCCCGCTCCCGACTGGGTCTGGCTCGGCGACGCCGAGCCAGAGGCTGAGCTGGCTGATGACGAGCTCGCAGTCGGTGATCCTGAGGTTGCCAGGGCTGTGACCGTGAACTGCTCGACGGCGATGGGCGTATTGCCGCGGGTGGCTGGGTAGCACCCCGCGTCCACCTCGTAGCCATTTCCCGGGATAGCGCCGGAAGGCACCGTCACCTCGGCGGTGATGCTGCCGTTGGCCGGCATGATCGGGCCGCTCGCCGCCACGGCCTGTGTTGCGCCTCTCAGCAGCTCTAGCTGCACCTCACGGCACTGGGTGTATCCGTCCCCGGTGATGCTGATCATCGTGTCCGGGGTTCCCGAACTGGGCGACAGCGCCAGGGTCACCACGTTGACGCCTGCCGAGGCGAGATTGCCGCCCGGTTGAGCGGAGCACTGGGCGTCCACCGGATAGGGACCGGCCGGGGCGCCGGGCGGAACCGTGATCACCTGCAGGAAACTGCCGTTTGATCCGGTGGCCGTGGCCAGTGGTGTCCCGTTCGCGGACAGCTCGACCGTCGTGTTCCCCGCGGGATCCGTGCACTGGGCGAAGCCACTACCGGTAATGGTGACCGTCTTGCCCGCCTGAACCATCTGCGGGGAAGATGCCAGTACCGGCGGGGGGACAACCTCCACGGTCGTTTGCTGCTGCAGGTTAGGTGCACCTTTCCCGGGGCACCCGACGCCTACCTGATGCTTACCAGGCACACTCCCCGGTGGCACGGTGATGACGACCGTGAAAACGTTAGACGCGGCAGGCCCGGTCCATGTGTCTTTTGTGTCATTGTCCCAGAACACCACCGGCTGCGTTCCGCCGGAACAGGGCTTGAAGCCGGTAACAGACAGGCTGATCGTCTCACCAACCCGGGCGGCCTGCGGGGAAGGCGTCACCGTGAAACCCGCAGCCCGGATAGGTCCCGCGGATAGAACCACTGTCACGAGGGCTGCCGCGAGGACGGCGAGCCCATTGCCGAGATGTCTGTGCGATTCCATCGTTATCACCGCCGTAAGGGATCACACATGCACGGAGCGAGCATCTACGGCACAGATACAGGACGCATTCTGTGTGTATCTGGACTAGCCACCCCGCCTCTAGGTATGCGAGCGGCAACATTGCCGCGGCACCAAACAAGGGGGAACACCCAGTGAACGCCAACGATGCCCAGCTGACCGAACTGACCACCGCCCAGAGCGGTAGCACGGTCGAGGACAACGCGCCCAACGCACCGGGACAGCCGACCTTCGACGTCGTCGTCGAGGCGGTCGCCGGCAGCGCGATCGGGGGATCAGGAGCGCCTTACACGCTCACCGTCACGGCCATGGACCTGACTAACGTAGCGGCAGCGCCTGCCCTGAAGCCGGCTATTACCAACCCGCAGCACTTCGATCTGACGACGGGCTGGAAGCCGAGCGGTCCCGACTTCGAGTACAGCCAGTCGTTCTCCATCACTGTGCCGCCGGGCCAGTATGCGGGCCACGTCCTGCAGTACGTGGCTTCACTGGTGAACCAGAATGGCCAGATCGTGTCGATCATGGAGAGCGACCCGTTCGTCCTGGTCTGACACTGCGAACTGCGGGGGCGGCGCGGGGAGCACACCGGCTCCCCGCGCTCTCGCGGAACCGGGATACGAATAACCGTGGCTCCCGGGCCTGAATCCTGTCAGATTATGGGAATCCGCGATGGCCCCTCAAGTACCACGCAGCTCTCTTTTGTGCAATGGCAAGTACTAACCACAACGGAGTTTAGTTGACCATTAAGCAACGTGACGGGCAGCGGCGCTGGCGTTATGGTGCCGTTATGCATTCAGCGTATCTCACGGGTTTCACGTACCTCTGACCTGATAGCAGGGCTGGCCAGACCTGCCATCTTCCGCGAGCACACACCAGGGGGCCCCGATGCCGGCGCAGCGCAGGAACTGGTACTTCGAACCTGGTCCAGTCAACGACGATGACCGCGGCGAAACCGGAGATGATGGCCGCGACGATGACCCGCTGGTCGGCGTGAGCGCTTGGTCGCCGGAGGTACTGCAAAGGCACGGCGCGCGGGTGCTCGACCCCAGCAGCGCCGAGGACGTGTACGAATCCAGGGAACCGGGATCGGCGGGACATCGGGCTAGGACGCCAAGGCCGACCGCATACCGGGCCAGGACTCTGCTGATCCCGGCTAACCTGACACGCAACACCGAGATCGTAGACGCGATCAGGGGCGTGCTGGCCGGCGTCCACATGAGCATCCGCGTCCCCGAGGAGCGCCGCCGGTTCCGCAGCAGCGCCGCCGAGGACCTGAGTCAGGTACCCCGGCCCGTGGTGCTCGTACCGGCGGCTCCGGAGGAGGGCGAGCTGGCGCTGCCAGTGGTGGTCGACGCGTGGACCGCGTTGCAGGCACTCCGGGCGGCGGCGGCCGTCGCGCCGGACGACGCGGTGCTGAGCAAAAGGGTCGTTAGCCAGATCCGGCTAGAGCACCTGCTGGTTGGCTGGTCCATCATCGGCGAGCCGTCCAGCGGCGGTCACCCCCTCACCGGGCCCGGCGTTGCCGACTCCTACGTCTGCGGCAGCGGTGACACGCGCGCCCCCGTCGCCGTCTGCCTCGACGCACCCGCCCGCAGGCCGCTGGAGGACTGCGGATCCAGGCGCCGGCCGGTGGTCGCGGTCCTGGATACCGGCGTCCGCGCTCATCCGTGGCTGGACATCGTGCCCGATCCTGTGCACAGGTACGGGACAGAGCCTGACGGCTTCGTCGAGGTCGATGAACCCATGCAGATCACCATCTACGAGGAGGATCGGTCGGCGGTCTGGGAAGGCGACCGGCCACGCCATCTGATCAGGGACCCCTGGGACCGTCCCGTCACGGCCAACCCGCTGGTCGGCGAGCTCGATGAAGCCACCGGCCATGGCTCGTTCATTGCCGGGATCGTGCGTCAGGTCGCTCCTGATGCACGGGTCCTGGCCATCCGGGTGATGCACAGCGACGATGTGGTCTACGAGAGCACTCTCATCGACGCGCTGACCCTGATCGCGGACCGGGTCGCGTACGCCCAGGCGGGCAACATGGCGGACATGGTCGATGTGGTCTCGCTGTCGCTGGGCTACTACGACGAGTCCCCGGCCGACGCGCTGTACTCCTCCGGACTGTGGCTGGTCATCGAAAGGCTGCTCGGCATGGGTGTCGCCGTCTTCGCCTCCGCCGGAAACTCCGCGACCAGCCAGATGTGCTTCCCCGCGGCGTTCGCGGTCTCGCCTGCACCAGGGCCGGTACCGCTGATCAGCGTGGGCGCGCTCAACCCGAACGGAACCAAGGCGCTGTTCAGCAACGACGGCTGGTGGGTACGGGCCTGGGCCGATGGCGCCGCGGTAGTCAGCACCTTCCCCGTTGACATCAACGGCAGCCGCATGCCCCCGGTAAGGGTGCCCGCGCGGGATCACCCGGGGAAGCGGTCCGTCGATCGCGAGGCGCTCGATCCTGACGATTTCCGCGGCGGCTTCGCAACGTGGAGCGGCACGTCGTTCTCGGCTCCGCTGCTGGCCGGCATCCTCGCGGCGCAGCTGCTCAAGAACGCGGCCGGCGGGTCCGGCCCCGCGCTGGACGAGCCCGGGGAAGAGGCGGCGAGTGAGCGCACGAGGGCTGCCCTCACCGCAATGCGAGAAGGCGGGGCTGATCGCGATGAATGAGTGCGGGTCCATCGCGGCGCGACCCGGCCGGCCCGACCGCGGCGAGCGCATCGCCTGCCTGATGAAGGCGGCCAGGGATGGAGACGACGACGCGCTAGGACAGATCGTCCCTGAGCTCAGCCCGGTGCTGTGGCACGTCGCGCGCGCGGCGGGGCTGAGTTCCGGTGACGCGGAAGACGTCCTGCAGACGGTGTGGGCGTCGCTGGTAGCGCACCTCGGCGGCATCCGCGATCCCGCGGCCCTTACCAGCTGGCTGGTCGTGACCACCAGGCGGGAAGCGTGGCGGGTCCGTGAGGCGGGCCGCAGGCAGCTTCCCGCCGACGACGAGTGGCTGACCACGGTGCCTGACCCCGGGCCCGGGTCGGAAGATCTGGTCATCCGCGACGAGCAGCGCCAGGCGCTGTGGGCGGCCGTCCGCCAGCTATCCCCGCGGTGCCAGGAGCTGATCCGCATCGTCGCTTTCATACCCCGCCCCGACTATCAGGCCGTGGCCGCTGAGCTCGGCATGCCCACCGGCAGCATCGGGCCCACTCGCGGCAGGTGCCTGGCCAAGCTCCGCGCCCTGCTCGCCAACTGACCCCGACAGGAGAGCTGATGATGTCTTCGGATCCAGCATCACATGAGCCGATGGATGACCTCGATTGGGAGATCCTGGACGGCGTCCGTGAGCTCTTCGGGGGGGCCGACCCAATGCCGGCGGACCTTCCCGAGCGGATCAGGTTCTCACTCGCGATGCGGGATCTGGAAGCCGAGGTGGCCCGCCTCGTCGAAGCGGAGCAACAGCACATGGCCGGCGCTCGTGGCGCGGAGCGCAGCCGGACAATTACCTTCGACAGTGACAGTCTTACGATCATGATCAGGATCGACGCCAACAGCGACGGGACGGTACGTATCGACGGCTGGCTGGCGCCAGCGCAGCGCCGTGAGATCGAGATGCAGGCGATAACGGACACGCTTCGTGTCAGCAGCGACGACCAAGGCCGCTTTGCCTTCCCCAGCGTGCCCGCGGGAACCGTCCGGCTAGTCATCCTGGCGGTCGAGCACGGACGGGACGGAGCCGGACGGTCCGTCGTGACCCCCGCCCTCGTCCTGTGACGCGGCACGCCCAGGAGGCGCCCGGATGCCAGTCACCCAGCGTGGCTTAATGCGGGCCGGGAGCCCGCCCGACCGCACGGCACGCCGCGCGGTCGAGGCGCACCAGCGCGGCCGGCGCGCGGCCGCTACCGGGCACCCCGCGGCGGGTGCCCGCCATCTGCGCGCCGGACTTACGCTGCTGGGCTGGGCGGAAGACGAGGACGTGGCAGACCAGCGGCCGGTCCGTGATGTCAACCAGCATCTTGCCGCCAGGCTCCTGATAAGCCTGGCGCACGCCGAGGCCGAACAGGGCCGCACCGAATACGGCTTGCGCCTCCTGGACCGAGCCGGGAACATGACCGCGGCGCAGGACCGGGGAATCCTGCTCGCTCAGCGAGGCATGCTGTTCATGCGAACCTGGCGGGTCAAGGAGGCCCTCGAGCAATTCGATCAGGCTGTACCCCTGCTTGAGACGTATCCGGACACCGAGCAGCTGGCACTGGTGCTGCTGAACCGCAGTTTCCTGCATCTCGACGTCGGTGCGGTCCGGCGTGCTCGCGCCGACCTCATCTGGTGCCAGCGCGTCGCCGCGGATGGCGGGCATAGCCTGATCGCGGTCAAGGCCACGCACAACCTGGGATTCTGCGATCTGCTGGTCGGCGACATCCCGGCCGCGCTGAAGCTCTTCAGCGCGGCCGAAGACGGCTTCCGGCAGCACGCACCGACCTGGCTGCCCGTGCTAGCGGTCGACAAGGCCCGTGCGCTGCTCGCGGTCGGCCTCAGCGGCGACGCGATCAGCGAACTTGGCCACGCGATCACCGCGTTCCGTAAGCAGCGGCTTGATCAGGATCTGGCCCAAGCCGAGCTGGGCCTGGCGCAGGCCGCCCTGGCCGCCGGCGAACTGGACGTCGCGCGCCGCTCAGCGCTGGCGGCGCGCGGACGATTCCGCAGACAAGGAAACGACGCGTGTGCTCACCTGGCCGAGCTGACCCGGCTGCGCGCCCGATTCGCCGCCGCGGGCCGCCCGGGACCCATCGCCGACGAGGCCCTGCTGCTCGCGGGCAAGCTTCGCGGCTGCAGGCTGCCGAACGACGGCGACGTGGCAGAACTGCTGGCGGCTCGCGCGCTGCTCGCCACCGGCCGGCCGGTGCAGGCCAGGCAGCGGATCTCGGCCTCGCGCCACGGCGGCACCTCGGTGACGATGGAGGTCAGACTGCTGCGCCGACTCGCCAAAGCCGAGCTAGCCGAGCTGGAAGGCCACCCGGATGCGACCTTGGCCGAACTTCGCGCGGGCCTCGCCCTGGTGCGGGCCCACCGGGCTCGCCTCGGCAGCATCGACCTGCAGACCGGCGCCGCGGCTCTTGGCGCCGAACTCGCCGCCGCGGGCATCCGGCAGGCGCTAGACCGCCGATCCGCTCCGCTGGTGTTTGCCTGGCTGGAACGCTCCAGGGCACAGGCGTTCCGGGCCAGGCCGGTGCGGCCGCCCGCGGACCAGCGCGCCGCTGAAGTCATGGCTGAACTCCGTCAGCTCAGCTACCTGATCCGCCAGGCCGAGCTGAACGGCGTTCGTGATCCGGCGGCAATCGCCAGGCGGGCCACGCTGCAACGCGAGATCAGGGAACGCAGCTGGCATGCCGAGGGGGCCGGCGAGGCAGCTGCCACGGTCGCACCCGGCGAGATCAGCGCGGCACTGGAATCCAGCGGGCAGGTTCTGGTGAGCATCCTGGCGCGTGACAGCGTGATGTACGCGGTGGTGCTGAGCCGCGGGACCATGCGCCTGTACCGCATCGGCGATTTCGGCGCCGCCTCCGAGGCCGCCAGGCGCCTGGTGGCAGACCTTGACACGCTGGCCGGACGGCGCCTGCCCACCCGGCTTGAAGCGGTGATCAGGCAATCGAGCCGACATCAGATTGATGTGCTCACGGCGGAGATCACCGCACCGCTCCGGGGCCTGCTCGGTGACGGCGGCGTCGTCATCGTGCCTACCGGGCTGCTGGCGAGCATTCCGTGGAACATGCTCCCGGACCTGCGCGGGCGCCCGGTCACGGTATGCCCCTCGGCATCCTCCTGGCTCGCCGCCCGGCGCCGCATCCCGTCATCCCCGCAGGCGACCCGGGCCGGACCGCCGTTTGTCGCCGCGGGGCCTGATCTCGCACACGCGGCTGCCGAAGCCACCACTATCGCGAAGATGTACCCGGGCAGCCGCCCGCTGACGGGCGGAGAGGCCACGGTGAGCGCGACCCTGCGCGGCCTGGACGGAACGCACCTCGCGCACCTGGCAGCACACGGGCACCACGAGCAGGAGAACTTTCTGTTCTCCAGGCTCGACCTGGCCGATGGCCCGCTGATGGCCTACGACCTCCAGCAGCTCACGGCGGCTCCCCGCCAGGTGATCCTGTCCGCCTGCGATGCCGGACGTTCGGCGGTGCGCCCTGGTGAGGAACTGCTGGGCTTCACCGCGGCGCTGCTTTACGTCGGTGCCGCGACCGTGATCTCCAGCGTGGCAAGCGTGGGCGATGACACCGCTGTCGGCATCATGACCGAGTACCATCGCAGGCTAACGGCCGGAGACAGGCCCGCTCAAGCGCTGGCCAATGCCTGCGGCCGGGAAGAGCTCAGCCCGTTCGTCTGCTTCGGATCCGGCTGACGTTTTGAGCTACGCGGGACCGTCGCGCGGAGGGCGGGTGAGATCGTGAGCGTTTCCGACCTTGCTCTCGTGGCGGCGCTGGTGTTCGCGTGGGGCGCGCTGTCGGCCCGGCTGGAACGGTTCGATGTCACCGCGCCGATCACCTTCGTCGTTGCCGGAGTTCTGCTCACCCACGGGCCGCTAGCGTTCCTGAGCGTGACGCCGAGTAAGGAGCTAATCAAGGTACTGGCGGAGTTCACCCTGGCCCTGGTCCTGTTCTCGGATGCGTCACGGGTCGGGGTGCACGAGCTGCGGGTGGATGCTGGCCTGTACGTGCGGCTGCTCGGGGTCGCGCTGCCGGTGACGATCGGCCTGGGCATGCTGCTGGCGTTCGCCTTGGACAGCGGCGACGGAATCTGGCTGGCGCTGCTGGTGGGCGCGGCGCTGGCGCCGACCGATGCCGCCCTTGGCGCGGGCATGATGACCAACCCGGTGGTACCAGCCAGGATCCGCCGGCTCATCAACGTGGAAAGCGGCCTGAACGACGGGATCGCCACGCCGTTTGTGTCCGTCGCCCTGGCCGGAGCGGCGACGGCAGGCGAGGTCGCCGGTCACGGCCCGGCCGCCGCGGTCGCCGAGCTAGCGCTGGGAATCCTCATCGGCGTGGCCGTCGGAGGTGTGGGCGGCCTGCTGGTGAACGTGGCACGCAAGCGCGGCTGGGCCGCCGAGGGCTTTGCCGGCCCGGCAGGGCTGGGCCTGGCGGTATGCGCCTACACGTCTTCGGTGGCGCTGCACGGCAACGGGTTCATCGGCGCGTTCGTCGGCGGGATCACCTTCGGCACGGCGGCCGGCCTGCGCGGTCAGCCCCTGGTTCCCTTCGTCGAGGAAACCGGCGCGCTGGTGTCGTTGCTCGTCTGGCTGGCGTTCGGCGCTGTCGCAATCGCGCCCACGGTGCAGGTCCTGGACTGGCAGATCGTGCTGTATGCGGTCCTCAGCCTCACGGTGATCCGGATGGCGCCAGTAGCGGCGGCACTGGTCGGCTCTGGCCTAGACCGGGCCACGATCGCCCTGGTGGCCTGGTTCGGCCCCCGGGGCCTGGCATCGGTAGTGTTCTGCCTCCTTGCCCTGGAGGAACTGGGCAGTCCGGCAGCCGATCACGCCGCCGCTGTCATCACGACCACCGTGGTGCTCAGCGTCCTCGCACACGGTGCCACCGCCGATCCGCTGGCCAGCCGGTACGCGCGGCACCTCGCCCGTCATGCAGGTCAGCATGCCGATGCCGAAGTACCCGGCATACCGGAGCGCAGGCTCATCCGCCGGACCCGCCAGCGGTGGCTAATCCACGCCGATTCATCTGAGGGCGAGGCATCCTAACGCGTCGCGACCGGGAGGCCATGTCGCGCCTTTCGTGGCTCCCGCGATAGGACTCGAACCTATAACCTGCCGGTTAACAGCCGGACGCTCTGCCGATTGAGCTACGCGGGACTGTGCACC
>Ga0126381_100007873_pt1 | contig 11890 bp, 13 predicted proteins | sample PanSoiMetPlot_28_FD_96465 | JGI IMG/M metagenome (GOLD analysis project Ga0126381, IMG submission 96465) | Tropical forest soil microbial communities from Panama - MetaG Plot_28 | ecosystem: Environmental > Terrestrial > Soil > Tropical forest > Bulk soil | place: Panama | collected 2016-02-17
AAACCCGTCCTTAGGCGGCGTCCCGTCATCGTGTAGCCGGACGCAGGTGATGTCCACGCCCGGCGGATCCGCGCTCTTGTTCGGCAGCGTGATCAGCTCGCAGTTGGCCGGGAAGCTGGTGCTGAGCGTGCTGAGGGCGGCGAAGATGTCAGCGGGCTTGGTGGGGGTCGTGGGCGGCGGCACGTCAGGCCCCGGTTTCTGGTGCGCTGCCTTCGGTTTCGCGTGCCTGCGCGGCGACGCGGTTGAGCTGCGCCATCCGGGTCTGTGCGTCGAGCAGGATGTCGACGTCGGCGCCTCGGTCACGCACTACGGCTATTGCCGCGTCGGTTGCGTAACCGGATGCGGTCCAGGCGCCGCCGCCAGCCTCTTTCACCGATCCGGCCATCAGGAGGCCGTCGATGTCGTGCAGCCCGCGCAGCACGTCGGATGACGCCGTCACGCGTACGATGTTCACCGGGTACTCCCGCTCTGACCCGTCATGAGCTGATCGTCCCGTGACAGTGAAGGGGTGTCAACACCGTTCGTAACGAGGCCACCTCAGTCCGGCATCGGCCAGCAGGACGGGCCGGGACGTCGGCAGCCAGCTTTACTGTGGCGACGAGGGATGTCAGCCTGGACGGGTGATGCCGAGGATCAGGTACTGCAGCACGTCCGCGGGCCGCGTCGCTTACTCGACGGCGGGTGCGGGCCCGGCGCTGCTGTGCGACTCGGGCTGGATCACTCACCTGCGCAAGCAGCTGGAGCTCTATTCGTTCGGCAGCTTCATCGAGCACCTGGCGGAGCGGTTCACCGTGATCCGATACGACAAGCCCGGATGCGGCCTGTCGGACCGGGACGGGATCGACCTGTCGTTCGACGGACAGGTTGGCGCGGCGCTAGCGGTGGCCGACGAGGTAGGCGCCGACCGTTTCAGCGTGTTCGGGGCCTCACAGGGCGGTCAGCTCGGCGCCGCTATCGCGGCCAGGTACCCGCAGCGCGTCGAGGCGCTGGTGCTGTACGGGACGTGCGCCAACGGCAGTGATCTGGCGCCTGCCGAGGTCCGGAGCTCGATCGTGGCGCTGGTGCGCGCTCATTGGGGCCTGGGGTTGAAGGCGCTGGCCGGGGCCTTCGTCACCGATCCCACCGCCGAGGAGGTGGACGCGTTCGCCGGGTTCCAGCGGGCGAGCGCCACTGCCCCCGTGGCGGCCGACCTCCTGGCGGCGTACTACGACACCGACATCAGGGCGTTGCTTCCGGCGATCCGGGCCCGCACGACCGTGCTGCACCGGGAGGCGGACAAGGGCACCAGGTTCGAGCTGGGGCGGGAGGTCGCCGCGCTGATCCCCGGGGCGACGCTGGTCCCGCTGCCCGGTTCCAGCCACCTGTTCTACCACGGCGATTGGCCGGCGGTCCTTGATGCGGTGCTCGGTTTCCTTTCCGAGCCCGCGAGCCCGGGGCCGCGGCTGACCCGCCGGGAGCTTGAGGTCGCCGAGCTGGTCGCCGAGGGGCTGACCAATCAGTCCATCGCCAGGCGCCTGTCCGTGGCGCCGCGGACGGCCGAGGCGCACGTCGAAAACATCCGGCGCAAGCTGCAGGTGCACTCGCGTGCCCAGATCGCGGCCTGGGTGACCGAGCAGCGGCTGCGCTCCTGAGCGCCTCGGTAGTTCGCCCGACGTATCTGCGCACGACCGTCGCCTCGGCCGCGGAAACGGGGAAATTGCCGGTAGTTCACTCGATAGCGGTCCGCCGCTGACCGCTCATAGCGTCGAGATATGTCAAAGGTCACGCAGCCGACCCGCCTTCGGGTAAGCGGGAGCGCACCGCAGCCAAGGCTGCCGGCGCTGGTCAATCTGGCATACGCGGTCGCCGTTTACCTGCTCTTCCTTGCGGTACTCGGCTATGCGACCGGCTTCTTCGCTGGTCATGGCGTGCCCAAGGGCATCGATCAGGGGCCGCGCACCGCCGCGCCGGTCGCCGCGGGCATCGACCTGCTACTGCTGCTGTTGTTCGCGGTTCAGCACACCGTGATGGCCCGCCCGTGGTTCAAGCGCCGCTGGACACGCGTCGTGCCGGCGCCCGCCGAACGGACGACGTTCGTCCTGGCCGCGAGCCTGCTGCTGGCGCTGCTTTGCTGGCTGTGGCGGCCGATCGCCGGGACTGTCTGGAACCTGTCCGGACCAGGTGCCGGCGTGATATGGGCGCTCTACGCGGCAGGCTGGGCGGGCGCCTTCAGCTCCACCTTCCTGATCAGCCACTGCGACCTGTTCGGGCTGCGGCAGGCCTGGCTGCACGTGCGCCGCGTCAGCTACAGCCCTCCGAAGTTCATCGAGCGCGGCCCGTACCGGCGCATCCGGCATCCGCTGATGGCCGGGTTCGTGGTCATCTTCTGGTCGGCGCCGACGATGACGGCCGGGCACTTGCTGTTCGCGGCCGCCGCGACCGGCTACATCCTGGCCGGCATCGCGTTCGAGGAACACGACCTGATGCAGAGTTTCGGCGAGACCTACGCCGCTTACCGGGCCCGCGTGCCCGCGCTCATCCCCAGGCCTGCGAAAGCACAGCCAAGAAAGCAGGAGTCATGCAAACCAGCACACTAACCATCGGCATGTTCGCGCCGTTCGGGCTGCTCGAACAGGGCCCGGAGGCCGCCCGCGCGTTCCTGGCCCGCGCCGGGAACGAGGGCATCGACCACATCTGCTGCGGTGATCACGTCAGCTTCGCGGGCATGGGGTTCGACGGGCTCGTGCAGGCCACGGCGCTGACGATGCTCCACCCCACGCTGCCCGTCCACACCGGTGTGTACCTGTTGCCGCTACGCCATCCAGTTCTGGTGGCCCGCCAGCTGGCAGACATCGCCCGGCTCGCTCCCGGGCGGCTCGTCTTCGGGACCGGCGTGGGCGGTGAGGATCGCAGCGAGGTGGCTAACTGCGGGGTGGACCCGGCGACCCGGGGCCGGCGGATGGATGAATGCCTCACCGTCGTGCGCCAGCTGCTGACCGGCAAGGCGGTCACCCACCATGGCACGTTCTTCGACCTCGACGAGGCGGTCATCGCCCCGGCCCCGGCCGAGCGTGTGCCCATCGTCGTCGGTGGGCGCTCCGACGCCGCGATCAGGCGGGCGGGCCGGCTGGGTGATGGCTGGCTCGGCATCTGGAACTCCCCGCGGCGTTTTGCCGCCGCCATCGAGATGGCGGCGGAGGAGGCCGGCCGCGCTGGCCGGCCCGACCCGCCGCGCAGGCACGCGATGCAAGTGTGGTGCGGGCTCGCCGACTCCAGGCAGGCCGCCCGTGCATGCCTCGCGCCGGCGATGGAGGCCTTCTACCAGCTGCCATTCGAGCGCTTCGAAAAGTACTGCCCGTACGGCACCGCCGAGGACATCGCCGGGTTCCTGGCCGGCTACGTCGCCGCTGGCTGCACCGAGTTCAACCTCATCCCGCAGTCGCCGGACCATGACCAGGCCATCGCGGCCACCGCGGCGGTGAAGAGAATGCTGGCACAGGCATGAATGATTCCCTGATCATCCCGTTCCGTTTCCGCGGCCCGCCGGACTCCGGAAACGGCGGGTATGTCTGCGGACGCATCGCCGGGTACGTCGATGGCCCGGTTACGGTCACACTTCGCCGGCCACCTCCGCTGGCCACTGCCATGACGGTCGAACGGGAGGGTGCAGGCTCGGTCCGCGTCCACCACGACCGCATGCTGATAGCCGAGGCGACCCGCGCGCCGGGCGACCCGGAACCAGGCGCACCGGGCCCGGTCTCATTGGCCGAAGCGCACGCGGCGGCCGGCCGCGCGCGCTACTACGCCGATCCGCTGTTCCCGGATTGCTTTGTGTGCGGGACAGGCCGCGGGCCCGGCGACGGGCTGCGGATCTTCCCCGGGCCGCTGGCCGGCCGGCGGTCGTGGGCGGCGCCGTGGACACCGGACCCGTCGGTCAGCGACGCCGGGGGGCGGGTGCGGCCGGAGATGGTCTGGGCGGCGCTCGATTGTCCCAGCGGGATCGCCGCGGCTGACGCCGCCGGCCTGGAGCGGGACACTGCCATCTTGCTCGGGCGAATGACAGCCAGCCTTGCGGCGCTACCCCGGTCGGGCGATCGGTGCCTAGTGCTCGCCTGGCCGGGCGAGCGTGACGGCCGTAAGCTGCTGGCCGGGTCGGCGCTGCTCGGCCCCGGCGGTCAGGTGCTCGCCGCGGCCAGGGCTGTGTGGCTGACCGTGCCGCGCTCAGTTTCGGCGCGGGCCGCTGACGGCGTGTCGTAACCGCGTCTAGCGCGTGCCGATTACGTCAGCTTGTCGCGCGCGGCCCTGGGCAGGCGAGCAACCACTAGCTCGTAGGAATGATCGATCAGGTCAAGAAGCTCATCATGGGAAATCGAGCCGTCGAGGGTGACCGTGTTCCAGTGCCGCTTGTTGAGGTGATAGCCCGCGGTTATGGCCGCATGCCGGCGGCGCAGGCCGATCGCGAGATCGGGGTCGCATTTGAGGCTGACGCTGCCCGGCGGCGGGCCGAGCGTCACCAGCGCGAACATCCTCCCGGCGACCTTGAAGACCGCCACCTCCGGGCCGAACGGATAGTCCTCCACCGATCCTGGCTTGGCGCCGCACTCGGTGAACACCCGGTCTCGCGCTGAATCGGCCATACGTGACCTTAACCGGTCTGGCCGCGCGGGCGGCAGCGCCGGGTTTGCCAGGATGGGTGTCATGGACACGGAGGAGCTGCGGCTGGCGGTGTACCGCGCATTCGCGCAAACCGGGCGCGCGCCACAGGTGACCGAGCTCGCCCGACGGTGCGGTGCAGACGCAGGGGCGGTAACGGCAGGCCTGGCCGAGCTGGCGCGGGCTCGTCACCTGGTGCTCGACGAGCAAGGCCAGATCGTGATGGCGCATCCGTTCTCGGCCGTGCCGCTGGGGTTCTCGGTGATGGGCACAGGGACTTTGTGGTGGGGCGGATGCGCCTGGGATTCCTTCGCGCTGCCGCACCTGCTCCCCGGCGAGGGCGAGGTGCTGGTTGCGACCAGGTGCCCGGCTTGCCGGCGCCCGCATGCCTGGAACGTGGGACCCGACCGTCCGCCCGAGGGCGGGCAGGTGGCCCATTTCCTCGTCCCCGCGGCGCGAATGTGGGACGACGTCGTGCACACGTGTCGTCATCAGCGCCTGTTCTGCGCCGCGGACTGTGTCGATCGGTGGCTGCGCGGCACCGGGTCCGCGCGCGGCTACGTGATGGACCTGGCTACGCTGTGGGCGTTCGCCGCGCACTGGTACGACGGGCGGCTGGACCGCGGCTACGTCAGGCGCGAACCCGACCAGGCCAGGGAATACCTGCGCAGCGTCGGTCTGACAGGAGCCTTCTGGGGACTGTGACAGCATCCCGGCACTCTGTTAGGAGGAGCGCGACCGCGGGCGTTCCTTTATCCCCGCCGCGAGCAGATCCACTACCTCGGCGATGCGCGCCGCGCGCAGGTCCGGCCGCCGGGTCGTCCCGTCGATCCACCGCAGGTACGCCTTGCGGTAAAACTGCGCCAGCGTGTCCCAGAACGCCGCGGCGCCGGGGTTGGCGGCCAGCGCGGCGGCGATGTCAGCGGCGAGATCAGCGCGCTGCGGCCCTTCCGGAGATAGCTCCGCGGTCACCTCGTCGCCGACCGCGATGCCCGCGTCGCGCATCCACATCGGGGTCATAGCGAAGACCCATCCGCCGCCGTCCGGAGCGATCGTGCCGCGGACGAATCGGCCGTTGATCTCGCCGTTCACGGGATGCCTGGCTCTGGCACCCCACATCTCGTCCGGGTCAAAGGGAACCGCGATGACCGCATGGCCGCGAGGACCTGCGGCGACGCTGGCCGCGAACCGCTGAACGCCCATAGCGCTCATCGTCGCACGGAGCTTGACGCGCAGACTACGCGCGCGGACCGGGCCGCACCGCGTACCTGGCGATGATCTCGTCAATGACGGGAAAGGCCGGGATGGCCTGGCCGGCCGGGCCAGCCAGCATATTTCTGAACATCTGCCCGACGACGCCGTACGGATCTCGCACGTTCTGGAAGGAACGCGTGATTTCGTGCGCCTGCCCGTCCGCCGTGTGCAGCCGGTATCCGGTCAGCGCAGGCCTGGACTCCTCCGCGCTGACGTTGTACACCTGCGTCCAGACCTCGCTGACGTCGATGACCTGGCTCCACAGCACCGGGACGGCGGCTGCGTGCTGATCGTCAAGCAGCAGGAATCCCGCGGTGAACGCGTAGCACCAGACGCGCCGCCTGGGTTCACGCGCGCGCCACAGACTCAGCCCGAACCAGGCCCCTGTGATGAACGGCAGGGCGCCGAGCAGCGGCACCATGCCGGGGATCCCTGCGGCGGCACCCGCGATGAGGATGGGGACCGCTGCCACCGGCAGCAGGCCCACCAGATAAGCCCTGCGCCTGATGTCTCCGCCGACCTGCGCTGTGAATACCCCGACCACTTGGCCGCATTCGAACCGCGCGGCCAGTTGTGCGGCATGCGCCAGCTGCGCGGCGTAGCGTGCGGCCTGCTCGTCGACGTGTCGCTGGTAGCCCGCGCCCAGCCTCCGTTCAGCCCCAGGCCGGCTCCGCACCACAACCCTCCCGACGTCTCGTCCACCTGTGACAACGTCTCGGAAGGCCGTAGGGTTCGACGCATGGACGCTCCGCTGACCGGCGTCGTGCCTGTTGTGCCGACGATCTTCCGCGACGACGAAACCGTTGACCTGGCTGGTACCGGGCGTGTCGTGGACTACCTGATAGACGGCGAAGTCGACGGGCTGTGCCTGCTCGCCAACTATTCCGAGCAGTTCTCGCTGACCGACGCCGAACGGGAATCAATCGCCCGCACGCTGCTCGAACGCGTAGCGGAACGGCTCCCCGTGATCGTCACCACCAGCCACTACAGCGCCCGCGTGACAGCCGCGCGCAGCCGGGCTGCCCAGGACATGGGCGCGGCGATGGTGATGATCATGCCGCCCTTCTTCGGGGCCACGCTCACGGTTCCCGGGCCCGCGGTGATCGAGTACTTCAAGCACGTCGCGGACGCGATCGACATCCCGATCATGGTGCAGGACGCCCCCCTGTCGGCGACGCCGATGCCGGCCGGCCTGCTGATCGACCTGGTCAGGCAGGTACCCCAGGTGCAATACGCCAAGATCGAGGTGCCGCAGGCCGCAGAGAAGCTGCACTCGCTGGTCAGCGCCCTCGGCGCCAGCCTGCCCGGCCCCTTCGACGGCGAGGAATCGGTCACCTTGATCCCGGACCTGGACGCCGGGGCCACCGGCACCATGCCAAGCTCAATGGTGCCCGCCGAAATCGGCCAGATTGTCCGCGCCTACCTGTCAGGCGACCAGGCCGGCGCCGGACGCGCCTGGGAAGACCTGCTGCCGCTCATTCATTTCGAGAACCGGCAGTGCGGCCTGCGCGCCCAGAAGGTCCTGCTGGCCGAGGGTGGAATCATCGACTCAGAGCGGACACGCGCGCCGTTCGGGATGGTGTCGGCGAGAACCCGCCGCGGCCTGATCGAACTTGCAAAAGCTCGCGACCTGCTCATCATGCGCTGGGCACGCTAACCGTGCCTGCCGTGGCGTAGCGCCGGACGAACTGGCGCAAGATGACGGGCGGGCAACTGACATCGCTGCGGTACGCCCGCGCCTTGAGCTCGCCGGCTTGCTCCGGTTCAAAGTAGCCAGCGTGCTTGTAGATATCGATGCGGGTACACAGGCCGGCCGCGTCGAGTTCGGGGTGGAACTGGGTGGCGTAGACGTTGCGGCCAATCCGGAACGCCTGCACAGGGCATGCCGGTGACCGCGCCAGCAGCACGGCGTGCGGCGGGAGCACGCTGATCGCCTCCTTGTGGCCGACGAACGCGTCGAAGGTCGCGGGCAGCGCGCCAAACAGCGGGTCCCTGCGCCCTTCGCGGGTCAGCGTGACGCGGACGGCTCCGACCGGTTCGGCGTACTGGCTGCCGACCGATGCTCCCTGGTGGCTGCCGAGCGTCCCGACGCCATAGCACGCCCCCAGAAACGGGAAGTCCGCGCCAGTCACCTTGTCGAGCACGTCGCGCAGGTCCGCCTCCACCCGGCGCTGCACCGCCGACTTCAGCTCCTCACGGTCGCTGGAGTTGAACGGCCCGCCGCCGAGGAAGATCCCCGACCACTCCCGCAGGTCTACCGCGCCAAGCGGCTGGCGCTCTAGCCGGTGCCTGCGCAGGTCACGCTCACTCAGCCCGGTGCAGGCCAGGAACGACTCGTATTCGTTGTCCGCCGCGGCATCTTCGGCGCGGGTGGCAAGCAGCAGGAACGCTTTCACACCATCACCCTAGTGAGCTCGCGCCACGCGGACTGCCATTAGGCTCATGCCCGCGGTCGCGACAAAACCGGCCGTTCTGGGAGAGACTGGCCAGAGCGATGAACGGCAACGCCGCCGCAGCGTCAGGAGGGGGACCCGCCTTGAGCGTGACCGTCGATACTCGCGCGCTGCGCGACCGGGCAGCCGCGGTGCTTCACGGCAACGACGCGGGAAGCTGGACGAAGGCGTCACCGCATCTGTACCCGCACCAGTGGAGCTGGGACAGCGCGTTCATCGCGATCGGGTGGGCACACCTGGACGTCCGGCGGGCCATGATGGAACTCGAGCAGCTGTTCACGGCGCAGTGGACGACGGGCATGGTGCCGCACATCGTGTTCCGGGCGGGCCCGGACCAGCCCTACTTCCCGGGACCGGAGTGGTGGGACTGCGCCAGCGTGCCTGCGGCGGCAGGATTGCCTGTGCGCACGACCGGGATCTGCCAGCCTCCGGTGCACGCCCTGGCGCTGCAACGGATATGGCAGCTCACGCCGCGGGCACTGCGGCCGGAGATCCGCGCGCGCATCCGGGCACTGTACCCGAAGGTGGTCAAGTGGCACCGCTACCTCGCCACCGGACGCGACCCGGAGGGGTCCGGATTGGTCACCGCCTACCACCCATGGGAGGGTACGGACAACTCGCCGCGCTGGGACCGCGCGCTGGCGCGCATCGAGGTAGCCAAGCCGGGCCCGTACACCCGCCTCGACACTGCCACGCTTGGCGACCCGTCGCAGCGGCCCACCAACTGGGATTACGACCGGTACCTGTGGCTGGTCAGCCTGCTGCGGAAATACCGGTACGACGACGCCGAGATCCACCGCCACTATCCGTTCCAGATCAAGGACGTGTTCTTCAGCGCCATCCTCGTCGCGGCGAACGCCGCGCTGCTCGACCTGGCCGATACCGCCGGGGCCAGTGACGGCGACCGCGAGCAGCTTGCCCGCTGGCTGGATCGCGGACGTCAGGGGCTGGCAACCAGGTTCGACACGCAGACCGGCCTTTGTGTCGATTACGACGTCCAGGCCGGCGAGCAAATCGGGCTGCGGACGTTCGCGGGTTTCGCGCCGCTATTCGCGCAGACCACCGACGCCGCCCAGCAAGCTGCCCAGCTGCGGCAGCTTGACTCCGCGGACTTCTGCGGCAATCCGGACTTCCGCTGGCCGCTGCTGCCGAGCACCAGCCCGGCCGAGCCGGCGTTCGAGCCGCACAACTACTGGCGCGGCCCCGTTTGGCCGATCATCAACTGGCTGCTTTGGCACTCGCTGAGCCTGCTCGGGTACGTCGCCCGCGCGGACGAGATCCGCCGCGACTCGCTCGGCCAGATCGCGGCCGCAGGGGAGTTCGCCGAGTATTTCGAGCCATTCACCGGCAAGGAGCTCGGCTCGCCGCAACAGTCCTGGACTGCCGCCGTCACACTGGACTGGTCAGAGTCCTAGAGGAGCTCCCAGGTCGGGCCGGCCGGGGTGTCGGTGACCTGGACGCCCAGCTTCTCGAGTTCGGCGCGGATCTCGTCGGCGCGGGACCAGTCGCGCTCCATGCGGGCCTGCGTGCGGTCCGCGATCCGGCGCTCGATCGCTTCCACCTCGGCTGGCTCCAAATCGGCGACCGAACGGCGGCGGTCCACCTCACGCGGGTCCAGGTCCGCGAGGCGCAGGCCCAGCAGCGCGTCGGCGGCCGCGACGACCACGCGCAGCCCTTCGGCGCTGATGTCCGGGTCGCGCAGCGACTCCTGGAGGACAGCCAGGATCTTCGGCGTCGCCAGGTCCGCGGATATCGCCGCGTCCAGCTGGTCCAGGTAGCCGGCTGCCGCCTTGTCCCGTTCCGCCGCCAGGTCCAGCAGCGCCCGGGATTCTTGTAGCGTCTCGACCTTGGGGAGCGGGCGCAGCGGTGCCACCCGGGTAACCAGCCGGCGTAGTGTCGCCTGGGCGGCGTCGACCGCCTGGGTGGTGAAGTCCAGCTGGCTGCGGTAATGGCCGCCGAGCAGGAAGAGCCGGTATGCCATCGGGTGGTAGCTGGCCTCGGTGAGGTCGGCGAGCCGCGGCCCGCCGCCCGCGGACTTGGCGATCTTTTCCGCGTTCATCACCAGGAACTCGTTGTGCAGCCAGTACCGCACCCACGGCTCCCCGTCGCCGAGATAGGCCTCGCTTTGCGCGATCTCGTTCACGTGGTGCAGCTCGCGGTGATCCACGCCGCCGGTGTGGACGTCGAAGTGCTCGCCGAGCAGCGCCATCGACATCACCGAGCATTCCAGGTGCCAGCCGGGCGCGCCCCAGCCCCACGGCGACTCCCAGCGCATGACGCGCCGGACGCCTGGTTCCTCGGCGCGCCAGAGGGCGAAGTCGGTCTTGTTCCTGCGGCCCTCGACGTGCTCGACCCGGGCCGCCTCCCGCTGACCGGCCACGTCCATCATCGCGAGCGCGCCGTATCCGGGGAGCTTAGAGGTGTCGAAGTAGAGCCCGGACGGCAGCAGGTAGGTGAAGCCCTTTTCCTCGAGGCGGACCGCGAACTCGATCATCTGCGGCACGTACTCGCTGGCCCGCGGGTATTCGTCGGCGGGCAGCACGTTCAGCGCGGCGATGTCTTCGAAGAACACCTTGGTGTAGAAGGACGCGATGTCAGCTACCGAACGGCGTTCGCGTGCTGCTGCCAGCTCGAGCTTGTCCTCGCCGGTGTCGCTGTCGGCCACGGCGTGTCCCACGTCAGTGATGTTCGTGACGTGGCGGACCGGCAGGCCCTTCCAGCGCAGCGCGCGGCGCAGCGTGTCGGCGAAGACGTACGGCCGCATGTTGCCCAGGTGCGGGTAGGAGTAGACGGTCGGACCGCAGCTGTACAGCCCGACCACATCGGCGGACGGCGTGAAGTCCTCCAGCTGCCGTCCGAGCGAGTTGTAGAGCCTGAGCTGATGTCCGGTAGTCACCTGGCCATGATATTGGCCGTCACTCGTAGAGCTGGTCGATCTCCTGCGCGTACCGGTCCACGATCACCCGGCGGCGGCGCTTCATCGTGGGCGTGAGCTCGCCGGTCTCCGCGGTCCACTCATTCGGCAGCAGGCGGAACCTGCGGACCTGCTCCACCCGGGCCAGGTGCGAGTTCGCCTCGGCGACGCCCCGCTCCACCTCGGCGAGCACCCGCGGGTCCACGGCCAGCTCGGCGAGGGTGGCGGCCTCGATGCCCTGGGCGCGGGCCCAGGCCGGCGCGGCCTCCGGGTCGAGCACCAGTAGCGCGGTCACGTAGTTGCGCCGGTCGCCGACCGCGCAGGCCTGTCCGATCATCGGGTGGCGCTGCAGCTCGTACTCGATGAGGGCGGGCGAGACGTTCTTGCCGCCCGAGGTGATGATCAGCTCCTTCTTCCGGTCGGTGATCTTGAGGTATCCGTCCGCGTCGAGCTCGCCGATGTCACCGGTGTGCATCCACCCGTCGCCGTCCAGAGCCTCCGCCGTTCTTCCTGCATCCTTGTAGTAGCCCGCCATCACCAGCGGGCCGCGGACCAGAACCTCGCCGTCGTCCGCTATCCGCAGCTCAATGCCGGGGAACGCCCTGCCGACGGCGCCGTTGCGGGACTGGCCGGGCGG
>Ga0126381_100007874_pt1 | contig 11889 bp, 12 predicted proteins | sample PanSoiMetPlot_28_FD_96465 | JGI IMG/M metagenome (GOLD analysis project Ga0126381, IMG submission 96465) | Tropical forest soil microbial communities from Panama - MetaG Plot_28 | ecosystem: Environmental > Terrestrial > Soil > Tropical forest > Bulk soil | place: Panama | collected 2016-02-17
ACCATCTCACCGGCCCAGTACGACTTTGCCGCCAAGCGACTTGGCGGCGCCGCCGAGATCCGCCTTCAGGATTACCGCAAAGCGCAGGGCCTGTTCGACATGATCGTTTCGATCGAGATGTTCGAAGCGGTAGGCGAACATTATTGGCCGCAATATTTCACGGTTCTCGCCGACCGGCTCAAGCGAGGCGGCCGGGCCATCGTTCAGACTATTACGATCCAGGACGAATTGTTCGACAGCTACCGCAGGCGTTCGGATTTCATCCGTCACTATGTCTTTCCGGGTGGCACGCTGCCATCGCTTTTCCGTTTCCGCGCCGAAGCGGAAAGGGCCGGCTTGAAATTCGCCGGTGCCTTCCATTTCGGGAAGGATTACGCGCGTACTTTGCGGGCCTGGTCCAAGCGCATGAATGAAGGAGCGGGCCAGATCTTGGCGCTGGGCCACGACCAGAAGTTCTTGCGCAATTGGCAATTCTATCTTGGAATCTGCGCTGCCGCTTTCAGCGTGTCGCGTACCGACGTTGTACAGGTCGAATTGGTGAAGGCGTGAGGGCATCCAGCCGGCAGCCTCTTTGAGGCAAGCATTTCTGGCAGTGCGCAATCCATGTCTTTTGATTGAATCCCACAGGGGGCTGGGCGAGAGAAGCCGTTTTTTGGGGAGATGCCCTATGCCCAGACAAATATCTTTGGCGGTCGCTTCGCTTCTATTGGTGATCCCGGCGGCCGCGAATGCCGACCCTGTGCCGGATAAGGTCGCGGACATGATCAAGGCGGCGGTCGATGATGGTGACCCGGCCGAGTTGGCTGCGACGGTCAAGGTGGCCAAAAAAACCAACCCGCGCTCGTCCCGTGAAATCGACGCGCTTGTCGGCAAACTGCAAGCGGAAGCCGCCGCGCGTCATCGTGCCGAGCTCGAGCAAAAAGGATTTTTCGAAGGCTGGACGGGCGAGGGTCAAGCGGGGTTCTCGAACTCCATGGGCAACACCCACAATACCAATGTCGCGCTCGGTCTCAATTTTTCGCGACTTGGCCTCAAATGGGATCACATCTTGAACGCAACGGCGGATTATCAGCGGCAAAACGGAGTGGAGAACCAAAGCCGCTACTTCGCCGGCGACAACAGTCACTACAAGTTCAACGATCGCTTCTACGCATATGGGTTGCTGAGCTGGGAGGATGCCAGGTTTTCAGGATACAACAGCCGGTTCACCGAGGGGCTGGGCCTTGGCTATGTCATTCTGCAAAAGCCCGATATGACGCTCTCTGTTGAAGCGGGTCCCGCGCTCCGTCAGACCCATTACATCACCGGTCTCTCTAAAAATGGCTTCGCAGGCCGGGTATCGGCGAACTATTCGTGGACAATCCTTCCCGACTTGAACTTTACGGAAGTCGTATCTTTCTACGGAGAAAGCGGAGATAACACATTGACCTCCGACACGGGTCTGACAGCGCATGTGATCGGTGCGCTTTCGGCGCGATTGTCCTATCACGTCAATTATGAGAGCCACCCGCCAATGAATCTGGAGACGACCGATACCATAACGCGCCTTACGCTGGTTTATTCCTTTTGAACGGTAAGCGGGCGGCAAAACGGCTCGCTGAGATTGGACCAAAGGCCAATTGAGTTCGCCCGCTCACTGCGTTGGATCGAGGGGGCATGAAAGAGCCGTTTCAATTCGTCGTGAGAACAGTGGGGCGCGGCCTGCTGATTGTGGTTCCGATTTACCTTGCCGGGCTTGTGTTGCTCAAGGCAATGTCATCGGTCGCGGTCGTGGTGCGCCCGGTGGCCGGGATCTTTCCGGAGCGGTTCCCGGCGGAACGCTTGCTGTCTCTCCTGCTCGTGCTCATGGTCTGCTTCTTGATCGGACTCCTGGTGCGCACCCGCCAGGGCCGGAGGGTCCACGAGCTTGCCGAGAAAACCTTGTTCGAGCGGATACCTGGATACGCCGTCATCCGCAGCCTCACTCACCGGATGGCTGGTGACGAGCATGAAAGGGTCTGGAGACCGGCGTTCGCGGAGATCGAAGAGGCGCTCGTTCCCGCCTTCATCATCGAGGAGTTCGAAGATGGACGCTACACGGTTTTCGTCCCTTCGGTTCCGACTCCCTTTGCCGGCGATGTTTACATTCTCGAGGCAAGCCGGGTGCATCCGCTCGATGTGCCGCTGACCCAGGCGCTCGGGGTCCTTGCCAGATGGGGCTCGGGCGCCAAGGACCTTGTCGCCAAGATGGAGGGCAACTTAACTGGGGGCGTCGTCCGGCTGCCCCGTAATTAACCGGGAAAGAGCAGCGAACCACGATTTCGTTGGAGCCGACCGGCCGTTCGCGCGCAATCCGTAACCTACGCGGGCAGTGGGTCGCCCCTAATATCAATCGCCCCTAATATTAATCGAGAGACAAAATAATGCCGCCCGCCCGCTTCATCAGCGGGCGGGCCTGACCTGGCAGTCACCGTCACGCGTGGGCTGCGGTCTTCGCGCCGAGCTCGGTCCGGGCCGCGCCAGCCACCATGACCAGGGCGAGGCCGGAGGTCACAAAATTCACGCCCAGGACAATACCCAAAGAGACCAGGGAAGAGACGGGCAGTCCCGACAGAATGATGAGCGACAGGACGATGCTTGCCAATGCGGAGCCGGCCATCCAGCCCCATCCGCGCATGGGCCTCAATTCGTAGGCGAAATACAATTCATAAGCGCCCTGGATGAGAAAGACTGTGCCCAGCGCCAGCGTGACCGCGAGTTCTCCCGCGACCGGCCTTGCCACGATGAACACGCCCGCCGCGATGGAAACGAGGCTGTAGAGAAGCCCGCCAAAGAAGGGTCCCGCCCCGCGCATGGAAAATGCCCCGAGCAATGTCACGATGCCGCTGAGGATCAGCAGCCAGCCGACGAAAAGCGTGATCACGAGCGTGGAGAGGAAGGGAAAGACCAGTGCCGCAGCGCCCAGCACCAAAAGCGCCACTCCCAGCCACATCAACCGATCCGCCGCCTCGTGCACCTTGTCGTGCAGCCAATTTTCGATTCTGGACGCGTTCATGATCCCCTCCCTCGATTGCGTCATAAGCCTATCACAATGCCGGATTGCTCGATTTAATCCGCCGCAGCCGATCCATAGTGCCTTGGTATAGGAGTGGAACGGGGCGCAGCCGGCGAGAAACCGGCGCCCTTTCGGCCACGCGGCCCGGCCGCTTTTGGGATCAATGGGTTGATAGGCATGCGCCATCGGGGCGCGAGCCTAGATTTTCACGCCCCTGGGTGCCGTAAAAGCGGCGTCCGTGATGCTCCCGGTGTTCAACACTCCGGCAGGTTCAAAGCATAGGACGGCGCTTTCCTCGCCGGCGGCCGTCCGATGCTCGGTGCCGCGCGGCACGACGATGCATTCACCGGGGCCCAAGGATTCGACGCGGTCGCGAAATTCGACCCGGAATGAGCCTTCGAGCACCAGGAAGAATTCGTCTTCATCCTTGTGAGCATGCCACGGAAATTCGCCGAGTGCCTTGATCAGCTTTACGTCTTGGCCGTTAAGGGAGGCGATGATTTTGGGCCGCCAATGTTCGGAGAACAGGGAGAGCTTGTCGGCAAGGTTGATTTTGGTGCTCACGGGTTCGCCACTCCACTAAAGATCGGATCGCGTTCGTTCCCCGATCTCGCCTTCGGTGCCGATTGTGAGCGGCCTTAAGATGGACATCAAGACGTCTGCTAATTAGGCGCCGGTATCGCCGGAAAAATTCATCTATAGTCGGAGAGGGCGGGCAGGAGCTCCTCGTAGAAATAGGTTTCCGGATCCTCGCCGCCAAGCTCGCCCTCGATGACACGCACGCCGCTGCGGTTTGCGAATGCCTTGAGGCGGTCGCGCGAGGGCGGTTCTACGCCCCCGCCGATGACCAGCGTTGAGATTTCGCCGCCTTCGATTTTCGACACGGCGTCGTCGTCATTGAGCGTACCCTCGGCCGCTATTCCGTCGGCATCCATGAGAGAAATCATCCGGTCGATTATTCGTTCACCTCGCGCCACGACAAGAACGGTCATCGGTTGCGTCATCCCGTTTGTCTCCTCTCATGGAAGTTTTCCGCAAGCCCTCACAGGTTTGGCAACGGAGCAGCACCGGAAATGTTCCGGTGTTTCGAGAACTTGCAAGTGGCCTTACGACAATTCCGGGAAGTGGCTATAGGCAGCTCTCGCGAATATTCTAGCTTTGGTTGCCGCCACCTCGCGGGGAACATTGCCATGCGGGTTATCAGCCACTCTGTCGCCATCGTCATTCTTTGTACGGCCGCGCTTTCCGCACCCGGACGGGCGGAGCCCTCATCTTCCGCCGCGGAGGCGGAGCGGGACGGGTCCCGCGATTTCGATTTCCATTTCGGCAAATGGATTACCCACGTCTCGGTCCTCAAGGACCCGCTGACCGGGTCGCGCACGTGGAACCAGTATGACGGCGTTTCCAACGTCACGAAGGTCTGGGGCGGACGCGCGAGCCTGTTCGAACTCGAAGCCAGCGGGCCCGGGGGCAAGCTCGAAGGCGCGGGATTGCGGCTCTACAATCCGAAATCCCGTCAATGGAACCTGAACTGGGCGAACAGCAGCGACGGCACGATGGAAACGCCCATGACCGGAGAGTTCAAGGATGGACAGGGGACTTTCTACGATCAGGAAACCTACAAGGGGCGCGCCATCTATGTCCGCAACGGCTTTTCCGACATCAAGCCGGATTCCTCGCGGTTCGAGCAGGCCTTCTCGGCCGATGGCGGCAAGACCTGGGAAACCAATTGGGTGATGACGTTCAAGCGGGCTCCGGCAAGCGGCGGATAGCAACTCACCGGATGGGCTGGGCATCCGGGAAACGCCAACGGCCATCCAAAATCTCGGGGTGTGGCCGGTACATGCGCACCGTGTAGTTCCAGCCCGGCGTGACCGGCAGATAATTGGCGGCCTTGTTTGGGTCGCCGCCGAACTGAATGGTGACGGCGCCGTCGCCGTCCTTCTTCGCCGTGACATTGTTGACGGAATAGGCGTTGAGGCTGTTCTTCTCCAGATAGCCGTCTTTGGTATAGACGGTGACGGACCAGAAGCCGTCCACCGGCACGTCCTTGACGCGCAGGCGATGGGCGGTATTGCCGTCATTCCAAGCCGGCGTCACCATCGTATAGCTCGCATCGCGTTCGGGATTGCCGCCCCACCCCACCGCTGCTCCAATCAGGTGGCGCACCGGGTCCACATGTTCTTTCATGCCGAAGATGCTTCGGGAATCGGGCAGATATTTTCCCAATATTGCCAGGGCATCGCGCATTTCCTTTTGGCTGGCCGCGTCCCAATCGGGAATCTCGAACCGGCCCGGGCTTTTTTGCTTCACCCGGATGGCGTCCTGCAGCGCATGGACCTCTATCAGATCTGCCGGATCGCCGGCATCCGCGAAAGTTCTGACGGCGGCGCAGAGATAGCGTGTCCTCACCGTGTCGCGCGCATAGGTATAGCGGCCGTGGCGGTAAATCACCCCCAGGACATATTCATCCTCGTCCACGATCATCATGGACATGAACCGCGCGCCCGAATGAGGGAAAATAATCGTCACCGGTCCCGCGGCCAGGTCGAACACCGCGCCGGAATAAAGCGTGTCGCGGTTCGGCCGGACGGAGAATTGGCGCTCCGGCGCGGTGAGCTGGCGATTGTGATGGAACTGGCCGAAGCCGCCTTCCCTGACGATTTTGCCGAAATACAAGTCGGTCTCGGCACGGGTAAAATTGTCCGGCGTGACGGGGATGGATATCCTGATCGGCATATGGCTGGCAGCCGACATGGTATCTCCTCACTCGCCCCTTGGGCGCAGGGAAGGATCATCCCGCTGTAACATCTGGAAAAATTCCACGTCCGCCGAATTCAACTTTAAATTACCGGCGCGCGATTCACGATTGGACCAAGGTCCAACCGCGTGTGCAGGGTCTCAAACGCGCCGCACCGCAGCAGCGGACTTCTCCCAACAGGTTGTTGTGGTTCGCCCACCCCGATCCTATAAGTCGGCCATGCGAAGCGCTGCGCGCCTGTTGTCCAGGCTTGTCATCGTCCTTGCTATTGTCGTGAGCGGATCGATTTCCGCGTCGATGAACGCAATGGCGCAACGCGCGGACACCGCGATGACTGCATCCATGGCCATGGTGCCGGGGATGCCAATGACCACAGGCCCGGGCAAGCAGGCCCCCGGCAAGCAGGCGCCCGTCGAGCGGATGCCGTGCGGCGGCATGGATTGCGGCTGCTGCATCGGCGGGGCTTGCGCGGCCGTTTTCACATCTTATGTGGGGCTGGATGTGCCCGGGAGCTCAGCCTTGGCAAAGACCTTCTATGACGGCGGCATCCCCGCCGGAATCGCCTTTCCGCCCGATATTCGCCCGCCCATTCCGAACGCGGTTACCTGACGCTCAGGCGCGGCTGCTCTGTGCGGCAATCGCTGCGTGACGACATCACGCGCGGGGATGGAGGATTTGGGATTGTTCAAAACCATGACAGGCATGGCGCTCGCCATGTCGCTGGCAGGCGTGGCGATGGCCCCGCCCGTAAAAGCGGACCAGGATAGCGGTCAGTCCGTTGGGCAGCAGGGCGCAATGCCCGGCATGCCGATGGGCCCGGACATGAACCAGAACATGAACCAGAACATGAACCAGAACATGAACCAGAACATGCCGGGCATGCCGATGAATAAAGACATGCCACCTGCGAATAACTCTGGCATGAACAATTCCGCCATGCCGGGCATGGGCAGCAAAATGTCCATGCACGGCAATCTTGGTCTTTATCCCATGAACCGGGATTCGTCGGGCACGAGCTGGCAGCCGGACCTGGCGCCAGCGCTGGGCCATATGACCATGACCGATGGCTGGATGCTGATGACCGCGGCGCGCATCACCGGCGTCGCCGACATCCAGAGCGGACCGCGCGGGGACAGCGATATTTTCGCGGAAGGCATGCTGATGGGAATGGCGTCGCGCGACCTCTCATCGGGGGGCACGCTTGGTCTTCATCTGATGCTGAGCCCCGATCCCTTCATGGGCAGGCGCGGCTATCCGCTTCTGCTGCAAACGGGCGAAACGGCCGACGGCGTCACGCCCCTGATCGACCGCCAGCATCCGCATGATCTGTTCATGGAACTGGCGGCCAGCTACAGCCATCCCTTCTCGGACAGCCAGAGTCTTTTCATCTATGCCGGTTATCCGGGCGAACCGGCGCTGGGCCCTTCCGCCTATATGCATCGCATTTCGGCGCTGGACGATCCGGAAGCGCCCATCAGTCACCATTGGCTGGATTCGACGCATATCAGTTTCGGCGTGGTGACCCTGGGCTGGGTGATGGGAGACTGGAAACTCGAAGCGTCACAATTCACCGGGCGCGAGCCCGATCAATACAGGTTCGACTTCGATTCCGCGCGGTTCGATTCCACCAGCGCCCGCATCTCTTACAATCCCGATCCGCACTGGTCGCTTCAGGCTTCGGGGGGCTTCATCAAAAGTCCCGAGCAATTGACGCCCGCCATCAACGAACGCCGCATCACGGCGAGCGCGACTTATTATACGCCGCTGGGCGCGGACGCTTCATTCGCGGCCACGCTTGCCTTCGGCAACAAGCATCTTTCCGATGGAACAAGCGAGAGCGCGGGCCTTCTGGAAGCCGAGTACCATCCGTCGCGCGCCTGGACGATCTTCGCCCGGGGCGAAAGCATTCAAAGCGCGGAACTGGTGCCGGGCAATCAATTGCGAAGCGCGGGCAAGTTCGGCATGGGCGCGGTCCATGACTGGGCCGTGACGGACCGTTTCGGCCTTGGCCTGGGCGCGCTGTACGATTTCGCTTTCGCCCCTTCGTCGGCGGTCGCGCCTTACGGAAGCAAACCGCACGGCACCATGGTTTTTGTCAGGGTCGTTGCTGGTTAGGGATTTCCCTGCCGAGCGCGCAGGGGGCCCTACACCACCGGCTCAGGCTTGATGAACAGCACCCATATGAAGCCCACGACCAGCGCAGATTCAACAACAACGGCAGGCCAGGCATTCAGCGCCAGCGCCAGCGCACCGTACAGACTGATAGCGGTGGTCAACGCCAGGGCGATAAAGGCCCCGATCATCAGGGCGCGACGCGCCTGAGTGTTGGGCGCATTACGCGCCAACCACATCGCAACCACCAGCCCCAACATAAAAGCCGCATAGCGGTGGCCCATATAGTTGAGGTTGTCGCCGGGGCCAATTCTCCAGTAATTGCCCATCGCATCAGGCACGATCAACCACCCCACGGCAAAAATGCCAATCAGCACTGCGGTGGTAGTCAATACGAATTTACTATTCACGGTATCCCCCTTTCGAATCGGCGATTACGCACGCGCCGAGTCTGAAACCTCCAAACGCGCTTTGCCCAGTTGCGAGATTCCAAGTATCAGCCAGAATATCCAGGTCATGGTCGTTATGGTCGCAATCGTGACGGGAAACCGGTACGCCAGTATTGCAAGCGCCGAATAGATAACGAAGGCTGAGTATCCATTCCTGTTGTTTATGCGCATCGCGGCGTCTGATGTGGTGTTTTTCGTCAATCCGTTCGCAATGGCTGCGCGCGTCAGAAATATCCATGCAATCGCCTGAAGCGCGAGAACCGCATTGTAAAGCACGACCGCTGGCGCGGAATGGCTGGTGAAAAGATGATCGCCCAGCAAGGAAGTCGGAAACGGAATAAGCACGACGGTAAACAACAACAATCCGTTTGAAAAAATAAATGACGCGGACGACCTGTTGACCAACAACATCGTCGAATGGTGATTCACCCATGTAATGAATATGACAACGAAGCTCAGCGTAAATGCCATGATCGTTGGCGCGATATTCCTGAGAGCGAGCCAAAACTCTGCATTGCTTCCAATGGCAACCGGCGGCAGTTTGACGTCAATGATCAGCAGCGTCAACGCTATCGCGAATACGCCGTCGCAAAAGCATTCCAGCCGCGCGTTGGGATTTGATTTGGTCACAGGCTTAACCTCATAACTACTAGTCCCGTCGAGCCGCCCGGTGTCATCAGCCATGCTTTATCCCCGCCAGTTCACTTTTTTCGCGCGGCGTCAGATCGAGGCTGGCTGCTTGCGCCAACTGCCTGGCCGCTTCGTCCTTCTTTCCGGCATAGTTCAACGCCTCGCTCCACTTCAGATGCAATCGTCCCCAGTTGGGCGCATATTTGTTTGCCTCTTCGAACTTTGCCAGAGCGAGGTGCGACTGGTTCTTCGCCATCAGCGCTTCGCCCCAGCCTTCCAGCGGATCGGCAAAGTGCGGGCCCTTCTTGTTGGCGAGGGTCAACTTCTCAATAGCCGCGTCGGGCTTGCCGCGATCCAGCAGGGCGCGACCCCATTCGTATTCGGCGAAGGGCAGCGATGGACCGATGGCGGCGGCGTGCGCGAACCAGAAATCGGCGCGGCCATCTTGCCTTTGCAATGCCGCGACCTCTGCCCGCGCTCGAAGGCAGGGATAACATTCCGCCGGGGTCAGTTTGAGGCGTGCCTCGGCGGCCGCGAATTGCCCGTCATGGGCCAAAGCCAACGCCTCTAGTGGACCAAACATTGTCAGCAGCTCATCGGCCAGGCCCAGGCCGGAATATTGTGCCACCAGCTGTCGCATCGCGCTCCCGGCATCCAGGGCCCCTCGCCAGTCCTGCTCCTCCATCGCGATCAATAGGCGCGAGTATAAAAACAAGTCTTCCTGGAAGGTAAGCCAATCGGGCACCGCGCTGTTGGGTGCACTTCGACGATCTTCCGCCAATTCGGCGTGGGCAGCCCGCGCTTCATGTAGGGAGGTGAGAACGTCTGCGGCTTGAGTGGCGTAAGCTTGCCTGGCCGCAACGACGCCTTTACGGGCGACTTCTTCGCCTTTCAGGGCGGCTTGTTCAGCAGCTTCCTGTAAGTCGCCACGTTCCAAGAGCGCGGCGGCGCGTAATTCATGCTCTACTCCTTCCCACAATTCCGTGTATTCCGGGCCATGCGCCCGCGAGTGGGCCACCGCCGCCGCCATGTCCCGCGCACTGTCTTCGGTCTGTCCTAAAATGCGCTCGGATGTAGCAAGATCGCCAAGAGCCAGGTAGTCGTTGGGATCGAGAGCATAGGCACGCCTGAAGAGCGGGACGGAATCTTGCACCTTGTCCGCGCCGAGTCCCAAAGCCAGATCGGCCCAAGCCCGCTCGCTATTGGGACCGCTGGCGGCCAGCGTCTTGAGGACGGCGATGCCTTCGTCGGCGTGACCATGCGTCTCTGCCCAGAACGCATAACGGTAGGGCTGGGTGATGCGGTAGACCTGCTCTGCCAATTTCTGCACCAGGTTGTCGATGTCAGTATCCGAACCCGTGACCGTGGCGCTGCCGTCGCTGCCGATGCGAGCGGTGAGCGACACGCTTTTGTCCGTCTGCACCAACTCGCCGCCGATATGCTGGTCGTGTCCCAGCTTCTCGCGCAGGAAACGGTCGAGCTCGGAAAGCGAGATGCCGGTTTCCGGGATCTCCAGCTTGAGCCCGCTGGCAACGCCGTCGGCATAGCTCTTGCGCGGGCGCAGCGACACGGTGTCGGTCTGCATCGCCGCGATCCTGTCCGACAGTTTGGCCGACACCACCGGGCCACTGAGGCCGCGGGCAGCAAGGCCCGGGGGGACGGAAAATGCGTCGATCACCAGAGCGTTGCTGTTTGCCGCATTCCAGATCAGGTAGGCCAGCGCGACCGCAAGCAGGAGGCCGATGAACGCAGTGGCCACGCGGAGCAGCACGCCCGTCCGCTGCTGCCAGATGGAAAGCCGCAATTGTTTGAACTGTTCGCGCAGATGATGCTTCTGCAGATCGATCAGGGAATTCTGGTTGCGGAGGAAGGCATCGGCCTCCGTGCGACTGGCGCTTCCCAACGCCAGCGCCATCGCCGCCGGATCGGCGCCGCCGCGCGCGTCGCCATTGGCTTCTGCGCCCTCTGCTTCTTCAGCCACTTAGCTCCCCAGCCCAGTGTGAATGCAAAGCCTGACTGGACGAATTCAGACATGTCCAGGCCGCGCTGGCAAATTGGCGTCAAAAGCAAACGAAATCAGAGACTTCAAGAAATGGCGCAAAGCCGGGGAGGCCGGGTTTTGGCGCCATGTCTTGGAAATGGTTGGCCTTGCGCCTTCAACCGCAGGCCGCCTGTCTCCCGGATCGGCTCGCGCGCGGACTGCTGCCGTCATATTTGCTCAACATGTCTAGCGCGATGCGACGCCGCGCTCTTTGCGGGCGGTATTCGAATACGAACTTTCGGCGCGGATGTCACACTTAGCGGATTCTGGATCGTCATGATGCCGGAAACGACAGAATGAGAGAAATCATCGTGACTGAACCCATCCACCGAGAACCGGGGAAGACGGCTTCCCGGCGCGGCGTATTGGTCGGCACCGCCGCCGCGAGCGCCATCGGCATGTTTCCCCACACACTACGCGCGGCGACCGAAGACAGGGAAAATGGAAGACCGGCCATGACCACCACCGACGAAGAGCGAATTCGGCAACTGATCGCCAGGAGCGTCGAGGCGATTCGCGCCATGAATCTCGAGGCTCTGAAAGCGCTTTACGCCCCCGATATCGTGTCATTCGACGTCGGACCCGACCTGCAGAACGTGGGAGCGGCGTCAAAATTGCAAAACTGGGTGATGGCCTTCACGGTGTTCCAGCCGCCGATCGGCTACGAGGTTCGCGACCTCACGGTCATCGCAGGCGATGACATGGCTTTCACGCACAGCATCAACCGGCTCAGCGGCACGTTCAAGAACGGGAACGGGACCATGACCGGCCCGTGGGTTCGCAACACGAATGTCTACAGGAAGATCGACGGCGCCTGGTTTCTCGCGCACGACCATGTCTCGGTGCCGATCAATGCTCAGAC
>Ga0126381_100007875_pt1 | contig 11888 bp, 13 predicted proteins | sample PanSoiMetPlot_28_FD_96465 | JGI IMG/M metagenome (GOLD analysis project Ga0126381, IMG submission 96465) | Tropical forest soil microbial communities from Panama - MetaG Plot_28 | ecosystem: Environmental > Terrestrial > Soil > Tropical forest > Bulk soil | place: Panama | collected 2016-02-17
GCGCGGAGCTCGAACCTAAAATCAACCGCGCACCGTTCGTGTTTGGATTGCGATCTTTGCTCACCAAAATGTGGTCTGCTTTTCCACGCCTTGGGACGATATCGATCCACTTCACGCCTAACGAGTTCGCCAATTGCGCCGTTAACCAAAGCTCTTCGTTAGTCATTCTTCCCGAAGCGACGATGGCAATCTCAGGACCGGCAAACTGCTTTAACTGGAGCGCTGCTTGCCCAATCGCAGTTGGCCAATCGGCGGGCACCAATCTTCCCTTCGAACGAATCTGCGGCTCCAGCAAGCGGTCCGGAGCTTCGAGATACTTGTAATTGAGCCGGCCAAAATCGCACATCCAACAAGAGTTAACGTGATCGTTCTCGCGAGGGGTTAGCCGATAGATCACGTCCTCGCGAGTTCCGATGACTGTGTTGCACCCCGTCGCGCAGGTTGTGCAGATGCTCTTGGTTTCTTTCAGGAACCAGACACGCATTTTGAAACGGAAATCGGTCGAAGTCAGCGCGCCAACGGGGCAAATGTCGACGGTGTTAAGTGAATAGTTGTTATCCAAAGACCGGCCAGGATGCGCAGTGAGCACGGTATGACTGCCGCGATTGACGAACCCGAGCACGTCGTCATGCGCAATTTCCTGGCAGAAACGGATGCAGCGCGAGCAGAGAATGCATCGTTCGTCATCAAGCGTCACCCTCGGGCCGAGCTGTACATTCTTTGGTTTCTTGACTTTGTTCTCCAAGAAACCCGATTGAGAGTTGCCATAGTCGACACTGAACTCCTGCAACTGACATTCGCCGGCCTGATCGCAGATCGGACAGTCAAGCGGGTGATTTATGAGAAGAAATTCCATGACGCCGTGCCGGCATTCCTTCACCAGCGGTGAGTCGGTGCGCACGGCCATGCCTTCAGCCACATCCTGTGCGCAGCAAATTTGAGGGCGCGGCATCCAGTTGATGATCGGCTTGCCGTCGGTGTCGAGCTCCGGCTTGCGATCGGGCCCGAGCCTTGGAAATCCCATTTCGATCAAACACATCCGGCAATTACCCGGCGAGCTAAGCTTTTTGTGATAGCAATACCGCGGCACAAAAACCCCAACCTGCTCGCACGCTTCGATCACACGAGTGCCCTTCGGAAACTGATGCCAGACGCCATCGATCTGGACGTTCAACAGCGGAACTGATGCTTCGTTAGGCATATCTAAGGAAAGCAGGAACGCGGGAAATTTTTACAGTTGTAGATCGGTTATCTCGAAGCCTCGTTCGCGACGAACTCGTTTTACTGTCAACGGCATCGACGAAAAATTTAGGATCAGTCCGTCCGATAAACTGGCAGCTTTAAGATAGCTACGGACGATCGCGAAGTGAATCTTTTCCAATGCTTCAACAGCCTTTAATTCAATGACAATTTTCTCTTCGACGAGAAAATCCAGGCGATGCTCGCCGATTTGGTGGTCGCGATAGAAAAGTGGAATGGCTTTTTGCCGTACAAAGGCAATTCCACGGATAGCGAACTCAACCGCGAGTGCCTGCTCGTACACGGATTCGAGAAATCCGGGGCCAAGCTCACGATGAACCACAATCCCCGCGGCAATGATTGACTCTGTGGTTTCTGAATCCCTCAACAATGTTCCTGCGTTCCTGCTTTCCTCAGACATATCAAATGATTCCTTTTGCCCCGGCTTTTTCCCAACCGGGGTCGTGGGCCATGGGGACGGTGGAAATCGATTCTTCCTCGATTAATTCTTCCGATGTGTACTCCGGCGGGAGGGGTGGGGGAATGGGTTTTTGGGCGCGTGCCGCAAATTCCTGCGGGAATTTTTCGACGAAACTCTGTGTCGGCCACGCACAGGCTTCGCCAAACGCGCAAATAGTGCGGCCCGCGATGTTATCGCCAATCGTTTTCAGTTGTTTTGGATCTTCGACAACGCCACCGCCGCGCAGCATGCGGTCGGTGATTTTCTGCATCCACAGCGAGCCTTCCCGGCAGGGTGTGCATTGGCCGCAACTCTCGTGCGCGTAAAACTTATTGATATTGTTGAGGACCCAAACCATGTCGCGCGAATCATCCAGCACGATCACGCCGCCGGAACCCGCCATCGACCCCGCGGCAGCAAGTGAATCGAAATCCATTGGGATATCGTCGATCGAGATTTCGCGTTCGCTTGTCGAGCCCTCGGCCTTTCTTTCCTTCAGCTTGAAGCGCTCATCGGCGCGCAACACTTTCGCGGAACTGCCGCCGGGAATAACTGCCTTTAGTTTCCGGCCCGGTCGCAAGCCGCCGGCCATATCGTAAATCAATTGGCCCATCGTAACCGCGCCGACTTCAACTTCGAAGTAGCCTGGACGCTGTACATCGCCGCTGACGCAGAGAATCCGTGTGCCGGTGTTGTTAGGCCGGCCGAGGCGCGCATACTCAGCGCCGCCCATGGCGATAATATGTTTAATGTTACAGAGCGTCTCGACGTTATTGACAATAGTCGGACACATATAGAGACCCAGCACCGCTGGAAAATAAGGCGGCTTGATCCGCGGATAACCGCGTTTCCCCTCGAGCGATTCAATTAAACCCGTTTCCTCACCGCAAATATAAGCACCGGCGCCGCGGTGAACGTAGAACTCAACGTCGAATCCCGACCCAAGAATGTTTTTGCCAAGGAAATTATGCCGGCGCGCTTCCTCGATCGCACGCTCGAGGATTCTCGCGCCTTCCGGGAATTCTCCACGGATATAAATGTACGCGGTGTGCGCTCCGAGGGCGTAGCACGAGATCAACATCCCTTCGAGCAACTGGTGCGGATCCTCGTGAATGATGTAGCGGTCTTTGAATGTGCCCGGCTCGGATTCATCAGCGTTGCAGATCAAATACACCGGCCGCTTTTCGTCCGGCTTGATAAAGCTCCACTTCAAACCGCAGGAGAATCCCGCTCCGCCACGGCCGCGGAGTCCTGAGTTTTTGACTTTGTTGACGAGATCATCGCGCGACAGAGTCAACGCTTGCTTTAATTGTTCGTAACCGCCGTCGCGCAGATAACAATCGATGTCGGTCGTCCAACCGGGACGCCCGATATTTTTGTAGACCAGACGGTGCTCCAAAGGGTGCGGCGGCCACGCCAATCCTGGATTGGCGATTGTGGATGTGCGTTTGCCAATTAGGCCGGCTGCCAATTCTGGATTTACCTTCTCGAGCAGTTCATCGCCAACCATGCACACTGGCGCGGTGTGGCAGCAGGCCAGGCATTCAACAAATTCGACGCTGCAAGTTCCATCGGCAGTGACGGCGATCGGCCTATGCATTTGTTCGCTATCACTCGGGCGCCGGATACCGAGACTCGTGCATAAATTTTCCATTACATCCAATCCACCTGCCATCGCACAACTCAGTGTGCGGCAGATCCGGATATGCGTTTTTCCGGCCGGATGCTGGCGAAACATTGGATAAAAGGTGACCACCTCGAGAATGTTTATTGGTTGGAGGGCGAGTTTTTCCGCGATCCAGAAAATCCCTTCGTCGCTGACGAGCCCGAAGTGTTCTTGCCACAAATGCAACAGCGGCAGCGCCGCGCTGCGACGGTGCTCGCTCGGATAACGCGCAATCGCCGCGTCCATTCTCTGCTTCAGTTCGGCTGGGATTTGGATGCGCGTTACGTCTGCCATCGTTGAACCTAACCCAGCGCAGTGATACGCGGCAAATCGCGTTTCGTGCTGTAGTCTCCGCTGTCCTCAGCGGAATGATGCGAGGCATCGGCGCACTGGTCGCTGGGAGACAACGGACTGCGCAGCGAATCAATCGGAGATCGTGCTGTCTTTCGACTGGACCTTGTCGTCCTTGAAAACGATCGTGACGGTGTCTTTGCCCTGACGATAAACGTAAGTCGTCTGCTTTAGGACCGTCGGGTCCTCATTTTTGGCCGAGGTGGGCTGACCCAAAATCGATTCCACCTGTTTCTTCGACATGCCTTCCGTGACCTGATCCACGTTCGCCTTGGTGATTCGCTTGCCGATGCAAGAAACTGAGAGCGCGATCAAAACTACAAGCGTTAGGCGCGCAAGTGTTTGTAGTAATGATTTCATGGTCCTATCACCTATCGCATTCGCCCATCACGAAGTCCAGACTGCCGAGCACCGCGGGTACGTCACTAACCAGGCAACCGGGCAAAAGCTCCGGTAGGATGCTGAGGTTCACGAACGATGGCGCGCGAATTTTCAACCGATAAGGAACTCCGCCCCCTCTGCTATTGATGTAAAAGCCAAGCTCGCCCTTGGGATTTTCGGCCCCGAAATAGACTTCGCCTGGCGGCGCATCGAGCCCTTCAGTCACCACAATGAAATGATGAATTAATTCCTCCATCTTTGTCATCACTCGCGATTTCGGAGGGGTCATGTTTTTCCAATTCGAAACATTGATCGGACCGCCAGGCAGTTTATCGATGGCCTGCCGCAAAATTCGTGTGCTCTGACGCATCTCCTCGACTCGCACCAGGTAACGATCGTAACAATCGCCCGCGCTCCCGATGACAACGTCGAAATCGTACTGATCGTAATCGAGATAAGGATGTTTACGGCGCAAATCGTGTTCGATTCCACTTCCCCGCAGGTTTGGTCCCGAAATCGCATACGCAATCGCGCGCTCCTTCGAAATGACGCCGATGTCTTTTGTGCGATCGACAAAAATCTTGTTCCGGGTCAACAGCCTGTCGCATTCGTCAAGACTCGGACCAAAGTCTTCGAGGAATTTTTCGAGTTGTGGGATAAACGCCTCCGGAAGATCGCGGATTTGCCCACCAACTCGCGTGTACGAGGTGGTAAACCGTGCGCCGGTCAGCAGTTCGAAGAGGTTATAAAGCTTTTCGCGCTCGGTGAACGTGTAGAGAAAAACCGACATTGCGCCGAGATCGAGCGCCAGCGCGCCGAGTCCGAGGAGGTGCGATGAAATACGCGATGTTTCGCAGCAAATCGTTCGGATCGCTTTCCCGCGCGGCGGAATGTCCCAGTCCATTAATTTTTCAACCGCGAGCGCGTAAGCCACGTTATTCGACAGCGGCGCGAGATAATCGAGCCGGTCGGTATACGGCACGAATTGGTTATATTGCATATTCTCGGCGATCTTTTCGTCGCCGCGATGGAGAAATCCGACATCGGGCGTGGCTTTAGTGATGATCTCACCATCCAGTTCTAGCACGAGCCGCAAAACGCCGTGCGTGGCTGGATGCGACGGCCCCATGTTGAGCACCATCTTCTCGCCAATATCGTCCTGCCCAGGCTCGTGCAGTGCCGCATCGGCTGCGGCCACCCGGGTAACCGGGTCGGGTGATTCGATCTCGCGCGTCGTGAATGGCATCTCCAAGAAGTTACAATGTTTTGGGTAAGATTTACGCTGCCGAGCGCGGCTTTCCTCCGCAAGCGATTTCTGGGGAGCGGTCGCTTGTGGCGTGCGCTCCCCAGAACACACTCGCGCTGGGATCAAAACACGATTAACTACGTCCGCATATGCCAAAAAGAGTCGCACTACTTTTCGCTGGTCAGGGCGCGCAATGCGTTGGAATGGGGCGCGATCTCGCCGAACGATATCCCGTCGCAGCGGATTTGTTTCGTCAAGCCGACGAAATTCTCGGTCGAAGCTTGAAGGACATCGCCTGGAACGGACCGATCGAGGAATTGACCAAGACCTCAAATTGTCAGCCGGCGCTCTATGTTCATTCGCTCGCGGCGCTGGCTGCGTTGCGCGAGGTCTTAGGCGAGTTTGAAGTCGGCGGTGCGGCTGGTCTGTCGTTAGGGGAAATCACCGCACACGCGGCGGCAGGCACGTTCGATTTTCAGACCGGCCTGAAGCTTGTGCAAAAGCGCGGCGAATTCATGGATGAAGCGTGCGAAACAACGCAAGGCGGGATGGCAGCGATGATCGGTGGCTTGGAAAACGATGTGCGCCGGCTCGCAGCGGATGAAGATGTGGACATCGCCAATATCAATTCATCTAATCAGATCGTTATTTCCGGCGAGTTGGCGAACGTCGAGACTGCGGTCGGTGTTGCGAAAGAATACGGCATAGGCCGCGCAATGATGCTCAATGTTGCGGGCGCATATCATTCGCGCCTCATGGAAAGTGCCTACGTGAAGTTGGAGCAAGTGCTTGCCGATGTTCCGATGCATTCGTCGCATTTTCCCGTGATCAGCAACGTAACCGGGGAAGAGGTGAAAACGCCGGAGGAAGTCCGGGAAACTCTCCGCGATCAGGTCACCGGCACGGTGCGGTGGACAGATTGTATGCAGCGTCTTATCGACCTCGGCTGCGATTTTTTCATTGAGCTCGGCCCGGGGAATGTGCTCGCAGGGTTATTGAAACGCACGAACAGGGCCATCGCTGTCATCTCCATTGGCGATGCCCAATCGGTTGATAATTACCATGAGGCGCTATAGCCGCTTCGCTGTGCGAAGCGTTAATCTTTGTGCCTGGAATCGTTGCCCGCACGGCGATGGCTACAAGATCGACAATTGTGTTTGGTCGTCGTAATTGTGCCGCATGACACTGCAACAGCGTGTGGACTCGGATCTGAAGGAGGCGATGCGCGCCAAAGACGCAACGAAACTGGCCGTTTTGCGCATGCTTAAATCGGCGTTGAAATACGCGGCGATCGAAAAATCCGGCGCGGAGGCCGAACTCAGTGACGCTGAAGCCATTCAAGTCATTCGCAAGCAAGCGAAGCAGCGCCAGGATTCGATCGAAAGTTTCGAGAAAGGCGGTCGGGCTGAATTGGCTAACAAAGAAAAGGAAGAGTTGGCGCTTTTGAACACTTATCTGCCACAAGGGATGAGGCCGGACGAGCTGACGAAAGTCGTGAGCGAAACCATTGCTGAACTCGGCGCCACATCCAAAGCGCAAATGGGCAGCGTAATGAAAGCGTTGCAGACGAAGGTAGGTGGTCGCGCGGATGGGAAGACGCTTAGCGCGGAAGTACAAAAGCAGCTTTCGTGATTAGTTGAAGCGTTACAGCGTAAACAATCGCCGCCGCTTCAACGCTTCAACAATATGCCCAGTGCCATCATCGTAGCCGGCGGTAGCAGCCAACGCATGGGGTTCGATAAATTGTTTGCCGTCATTGCTGGCGAACCAGTAATCGCTCACTCAATTCGCGCCTTCGAGCGCGCGACATCTGTAAGGGAAATCATCGTTGTAGCGCGTGAACAATGTCATGATGAAATAAAAAAAATCAGTTCCAGTGCAGGATTCAAAAAAATCCGCGTGATTGTCCGCGGCGGGGAGCGTCGGCAGGATTCCGTTCGGGCTGGCTTAGATCGCATCGATCGCGACGCGCAATATGTGGCTGTGCACGACGCGGCGCGCCCGTTGATTACTCCTGCGCAAATCGAACATGCGTTCGAGCAGTGCCGCGTCCATGGCGCAGCCGCTTTGGCGCAACCAGTCAACGACACACTAAAACGCGCGGATGCCGATCTTTTGGTCGTTGGTTCTGTCGATCGTCATCAGCTTTGCGCGATGCAAACGCCACAGATTTTCGATCGAAAATTAATTGAGGACGCCTATCGCGCTGTGTACGCGGAAAGCGTTCTAGTCACGGATGAAGTCTCAGCAGTCGAGCGGCTTGGATATAAGATTGCGCTCGTTCTTAATGACGACTTCAATTTCAAAATTACTTACCCGCGCGATTTGCCGGTCGCAGACTTTATCCTTCGCGAACGAGCGAAGAATGGTCGGTAGGGCCCGTCACTCCGTGGGCGCCGAGATGAAATGGCGAATTGAAAACGGCGCGCAGAGGGCTACCCCCCTACCAGTCGGTTATTGTGTCTCTAGCGTCCCATCGCCAGCCGCTCAGATAAGAGCCGCGGCAGACCTGCTTTTGTGATTTTCTTCTGCGCAGTAGCAAGGTCGTATTTTACTCGTAACAGTTCGACGAGGTTGTTCTCGATGTCGAAAATGCAATATCCGGCGCGCCAATTGCCGTCACGTGGTTGTCCGACGCTTCCAGCGTTAATGAAATACTTTTTGCCGGGCTCAATACGAATGTGTTCGGACGTCTGACGCCGTACGCCGTCATCACGTACAAACACCATTGGCACATGTGTATGGCCAAAAAAACAGACGGTTGTCCGCTGATATGTAAAACTCGCGACGGCGTCGAGATTATTGAATACGTAGCCCCATTGTCCGGGCGTATCGAGGGTGGCGTGCACGATGGTAAAGTCGTGTACCCGTCTCTGTAACGGCAGGCCGCGCAGCCATTCCCTATCCGGCTCACTTAAACGTTCGCGCGTCCATTCGATCGCGCGTTCGGCGAGTTCGTTGAAACGTTCCGATGACGCAGGGAATGTTGCTTGCTCGTCGTGGTTGCCTTTCACCACCGGGCAGTCGAGCTGGCGGACTAGCTGGATGCATTCACCCGGATTTGCATTGTATCCGACGACATCGCCCAGACAGACGAAGTGCGTGCATCTGCGTTGACGCGCGTCCGCTATCACGGCTTCAAGCGCTTCGAGATTGGAATGAATGTCACTGAAAATGGCGAACCGCATTGCGACTCCCGTTAGCCCACCGAAAAGTCACAACTTTACAACGGAAGAACGCGGGCGCACCAACGTTTTGGTGCGTTAAATGAATTTTGTAGAAGCGACTGACTTGAGGAATTCCGTGACGGAATCGCTTAGTGTTTTGTTAGCGTATCAGGAATTCGTTGGTCCTGTGGAATCGCGAGTTTGTCTTCGAGGAACTTCAGCCGTTTGATGAGAGTAGGAAGACGTTCCTTCTCACCCTCATCGTAGAGGCTGCGCAGGCGCTCATATGCCTCGCGTTCGCGGCCTTCGCAATACGAAAGCTCATATGCCGAGAACCGCCGGTCCCACGACGCTGCTTCCGGCAAGGCCGATGCCTTGGCATAATATTCGGCGGCGCGCTCGTGGTCTTTGTATTTTTCCTTGTACAGCCGTGCAAGCGCTTCGTAGAGTTCCGGGCGATCGGGATTGTTTTTTATTCCCCGCTCGAGGAAGTCTTTGCCAATCGCAAAGTATTCACGCTGGGCTTTGACTCGGAGTGCCTGGCGCGGCTGGTTGCTATTGTTCATCGCCGCTACGCTCGCGTTCCATGCCATGTGCCACGCAGCTGTGTCCCAAAACAGCAGCACCCGTGGTTGGAGTGTCGTGATCTGTCGAAACAACCACAGCATTCGGCCCCATTGAGTGTTTTCCCAAGCCGCGTGCGCCTGAATAAAAAGCGCATCGGCGACAATGGCGCGAAATCCGCTTAGGGCAGCGATGAATCCGAGTTGGCCGAGTTTCTCGCGAAGATCGAGCTTGAATTCGACGCCCCGGAAATGTTCCTGCCGATGAAGAGTCGCAAGATTGCGTTCGACCGGCAATTTGATCAAACCCACCACGATCAATATCCCGAGCGCGATCAGGCCCCGAGTCATAATTCTTTTCCGTAAAACACAAAGACCGCCAGCAACGTGTAGATCACCGTGTAAAAAATGCCGAGCAACGCAGTCTTGATGAACACCGCCATCGAAATGGCGGTGCCAGCGACAATGTCATCCACCAGATTGAAAGCCTGCAGGTCGGGGAACAGCAGCGCCACGATCGCAAGAAACACGCGTGTGACTAACCCGCTGCCATGCGCGGTGAGCCAATACTCGCGCGCAGTAGCTTCCAAGTGTCCGATGAAATAAATAAAAACCATCACCACGATGGTGAAGATGGTTGAGGTGGCGAAAGTTGAGACAAACAGCGTTAGCGCTGTGAGCAGACATGCTTTGAGGAAAATGATGATGATTCCGGGAACGAGATCGACATTGAACGCGGAAGCGCGAACCGCGCCCAGAGCATCGGCGAGCTGGTCAGGCGGCGCGCTGGCCATTTGTTTTGCGGTGACCTGCAGCACTGCCTGCTCGCGCATGTACAACACGGCCAGGAACGCCGCGACCATCACCAGAGTGCTAATCGCCAGTAACAAAAGAACTCCGGCAATTTTGCCCACCACGTATTCGAAACGCGGCACTGGCTTGGCGAGAATGGTATAAACCGTGCGGTCTTCGATGTCCCGCGGCACCATTCGCGCCGTGGCGACAATTGCCAAAAGCGAAGTGAACATCGAAATTGCGCCTAACGAGACGTCCTTCAGGATTTGGAATTCCTGCTGGAACGAGAACTGCGCCATGAAAATCGAGCTGCCAATCAACAGCAGCCCGAACACCAGCAGCACATAAAAAACCTTCAGGCGCGTCAGCTCGGTGAGCGTGTTGCTGGTGATGGCGAGAATGCGCGACAGCGAAAAAACGCGGTGGCGTTTTGGAATCGTTGAAACATTGAATGATTGAAGCGCTGAAGCAGTTTCGCCCTTGGTCATTTCGGTTTTGTTAGTTCGTCACTCGCGAGTTGAGCGTTTGTCATTTTTTCCGGTCGATTCCAGAAACAATCTTTCCAGCGTGGTCGTCGATTTTCGCCGCTCGAGCAACTTCGCGTTTGAGCGGCCGATGCACGATTCAATCTCCTGGACGAGTTCATCGGAAGCATCGGCAATCACAAGCTCGGTTTGATTTTCGATTGCGATTAAATCCTGCAAACGGCCTTCGCGAACCAGCACGCCATCCGCGAGAATCCCGATGCGGTCGCAAATTTCCTGCGCTTGCGCCAGCAAATGCGACGAGAGCAGCACGGTGATTCCGCGATGCTTTAGATCCATGATCAGGTCGCGAATCTCGCGTGAGCCCGCCGGATCGACGCCAGCCGTCGGTTCATCGAGGACGACCAGCCTCGGATCATAAATCAAGGCTTGAGCCAGCCCGATGCGTTGCAGCATTCCTTTGGAATACGTGCCCAACCGGCGATCGCGCGCGTTATTTAGCCCAACAAGATCGAGCAGTTCGTTTATGCGGTTCTTCAAGGTTGCGCCTGTCATTCCGCAAAGCCGTCCAAAAAAACGCAGCGTTTCCGCCCCGGTGAGGAATTTATAGAAATAGGGGTTCTCGGGAAGAAAACCAACTGCTTCGCGGCTTCCGACGAGGCGACTGTCTCGTCCAAAAATTTCGGTGCGTCCGCGTGTCGGCGACACCAGGCCGAGAATAATCTTCAGGGTGGTACTCTTACCGGAGCCGTTCGGCCCGAGTAATCCGTACACTTCGCCTGGTTCGATGCGGAGATTGAGGTCCGTTACTGCGACAACCCTGCGGGTGGGATGGAACGGAACGGGAAAAACTTTGGTCAGTCCGTGAACAGCGATTGCCGGATCCGGTTGGGCGCTTGCGTGGTGTGGGGATTCAGTCATGGCGAATCTCAAACCCACGGGCAGTGACCGGTTCGTTCAACTTGTTCTCGGTTTGTTTGCGAATGAGCGAATGAAGTTCGCCTTGAGCGACTTGATCGAGAAACGCGCGTACGTCCTCCTCATCGCCTGAAATCCGAAGTTCAACGCGACCATCCGGCAGGTTGCGGACCCAACCGGTCACGTCAAAGCCTTTAGCGATGTGGCGCACGGTGAAACGGAACCCAACGCCCTGGACGTGACCTTCATAAAGCACCTGAAGCGAGATCATGACCTGCTCCAAGTTAGAACCCGGGCATCGTCTATTTATATGAATAGACGAGACAGAAACTGCCTTCCTGGCCTTCGACCGAATCGACGGATACAAAGTATTGACCGCTGTTCTCGGGCGCGAAACCGGCGGCTGCTTTGTCTTCGTTATCGGAATTCTCCGTCTTCATTTGATTCCCGGTTTCATCGTAAACGCTCACGGTAACTTTTTTTAGCGGCTCCGCGGTGCCGACAGAAAACCAATACTGATTTCCCGCATAAAGGTTCACTGCGATCAGGGCGCGATCGTGTGGCTTAAGCACGCCGCACGAATGTCCATCTCGAATCTTGAACCCGTCATTTCCAAA
>Ga0126381_100007876_pt1 | contig 11888 bp, 11 predicted proteins | sample PanSoiMetPlot_28_FD_96465 | JGI IMG/M metagenome (GOLD analysis project Ga0126381, IMG submission 96465) | Tropical forest soil microbial communities from Panama - MetaG Plot_28 | ecosystem: Environmental > Terrestrial > Soil > Tropical forest > Bulk soil | place: Panama | collected 2016-02-17
CGTAGTTGCTACCAGTACCTCAGAAATCTTTCGGCTACAGGTACCAACTGTTGTGTTACGTCCCACAATACCTCTTGTGCTATTAAGGGAGCGATCAAAAGAGAGTGCACGCGTCAAAGTGGACGCATGACTCCCGAACGGAGCTCTGCCCAATAACTCATCAGCCTTTTCTGCGCGTCCAACCCAGTTGGCACGTTGGTTGTGATTATACTCCGACCCGAGATGCTGCCAGGATCGATCGATTGTGCGTTGCACTTGCGTAATTGCTCATAACTGGACTGCATGCAGCCGCTCAACTGGCAGCGAATTACCATCCGACGAAAGTGGTTCGGCTCGCCAACGCCGCGGGAGGTAGACGCGTGTTACGACATCGCCCGCCTTGTGTTGCCCAGCCCTCTGCGGGAGCCTACTCCAGTCATTCCCTGGTGCGAGTCGAGGACGGCGGTGGGTGTGTTCTTACCTACGCACATCTCCACGCTCCTGCATCGCAGGATGGAGAGCAGTCGAGCGCGTCGGGATTCTTGTCAGGTGAGACACCGAGCAGGGGCAGGGCTCAGATAACAAGTTGCCCTCGAACGTCCAATTGGACGGGTAGCGATCACGCCAACACACAGCACATTCTCTTTCTGAGATCGGTTAAAGTCCAAATTCTCCGTCCCGAGTCCGCGCGAATTTCGCGGACACCGTCATTCGTTGATTCTCTGGAAGACCCGAAATGACAGTTCGCAAGAGCATGGAGTTGAACCGCCGACGCCAACTTTTCAGATGCGCTCTTTTCGCAACACCGCGTTTTGATTCAACAACTTAACGCGATCAAATTATGTGACCATTATGTGACCAGCTCCGATGTTTGCCTATTCTGCTAGAATAGTGGTGACGCTTTTGCCACGGTTTGCTCGTCACGCGGTGGTCACTCTTTAGACCAGATTCATCTCCGCCTTTCCTGCCCGCCGTTATTTGCGTGAAATCCAAAAAATGTGAGCGGCTTCGCGGCTCGGACGTGTGTCAGAGTGTGCGCGACATCCAGCCCTCCAGAAAGAAAAATTCGAATGACCACATTTTCGGAACTGCCCCTGTGCTCTGCGCTACAGCGGAAACTAGCGGCAGCTCCATTCATTAATCTCACACCTATTCAGCAGCGCGCGATTCCGCCTGCGCTCGAAGGCCGCGATGTCATTGGGACCGCCGAGACGGGCACTGGTAAGACATTGGCCTTCCTCGTTCCCCTCCTTCAAACCCTGAACCAGGAACCAGCCAGTCACGCGGTCGCTCTCGTACTGCTGCCCACACGGGAACTCGCGATGCAGGTTCACGAGCAATACGAGCAACTGCGAACGAAAATCATGCGCAAGGCTGCGCTCGTCATCGGCGGCGTCTCCGAGAAGGCGCAAATTCAAAGTTTGCGAACTGGGTCGCAACTTGTGATTGCCACTCCCGGACGGCTGCAGGATCTTCTCATGCGCAACTTCGTTGATTTACGCCGAGTCAAGCTACTCGTCCTCGATGAAGCAGATCGCATGCTTGATATGGGATTCTTACCGGCGATCCGGGGTATTTTGTCGACGCTGCCTAAGGGACGCCAGACGTTGTGTTTCTCGGCCACAATGGAGCAGACCGTTGCCGGTCTTATCAATGACTACACGCGCGATCCGGTTCGGGTTGCTCTGGGCTCTGTGCTCAAGCCTGCCCAAAGCGTGCGACTCAGGGCCTACGAAGTGCGGCCGGGAGAGAAACTCGACGTTCTCCGCCAATTGCTCAATGCAGAAACCGGTCAAACCCTAGTCTTCACACGCACCAAGCGGGGCACCGAGCGACTGACGAAGGAACTGGTGCAAGACGGTTTTGCGGCCGCCATGATTCATGGCGATCGCTCACAATCGCAACGTAACGGCGCCTTGAGAGGATTTCAAGAAGGCCGTTTCCAGGTGTTGGTGGCGACCGATATCGCATCACGTGGCCTGCATCTGGACGACATAGCTCACGTCATTAACTACGATGTACCCAAAATGGCGGAGGACTTTATCCATCGGGTCGGCAGGACAGGCAGAGCAGGCCTCCAGGGGCTTGCCTCGACCTTAGCGGCGGGAGCCGAGGTGCTCGAACTAAGCCAGATCGAACGTACTCTGAAACTAAAGATGGAACGCCTGCAGACGGACACGACGACGAAGGGGTTGTCGCGGCGAATGCTTCAAAACACGCTGGCCTCTCGCACTCTGACCGCTTTGCCGGGAGAGGTATTTGTATAGAGCGCCAACTCTTTGTTGCCGGGGCGTCAAAAGCTCCGGCAACTTGCACGCGTGTTTGTTTATGCAGTATTCCGGTGCGAGTCCTTCGTAAATGCACCTTCTTTCCGAATCTTTTTCCGCGCACGCTTCCGCGCTAAAGCCTGTTTCACTCGGCGCCTCTCGCCAGGCTTTAAGTAGTACGAGTGACGTTTCACCTCTTTGATGATGTCTTCTGACTGAACCTTACGTTTGAATCGACGGAGCGCATTCTCTAAGGATTCGCCCTCTTGTAATCGAATTTCTGCCACACTCATCCTCCTGTACTAGCTTAGTGCGATGCGCATCTCTCATGCACCGACGTTTCGTTTCGAAAACTTGTCTCCAAGACATTGGTCCCGGCAAATTTGCAAGCACGAGTCACTGGCTGATGTGGCCAGCGGTACTCGACTACTCCGCAGTTTTCGTTTTATCGACACCAATGTTGAAAAGCGCCGCCTGTGCTGCAGCGTGTTCCCGGAGTTCAGCCATCTCATCCACGCTGCCTTCCACAGGCTCTTCTTGCTTTCGTTGTTTCCTGCGCTCTGCCTTGTCCTTTTGTCTCTGCTGCCGTGCGTGTTCTTTTTGGCGTTTTGCAAATGTTGATCGGCTTCTTGGCATACGTATCCCCTAGCGACTCGTTTTTTATCACCGACAGGCATTTGGCGGCCTGGCCGGACGCATTTTGTCCGTTCGAAAAAACTACCAGCGCGGTTCGCGGGGCTGCCGTGGATGGCCGCGATAATCGTCGCGCCCACGGCCACCTCCGCCGCCAAAACGATGGCCTCCGCCTCTCGGACGTTCCGACTTAGGTTTGGCCTCGTTGATGGTCAACGTTCGTCCGCCTAGATCGGTCCCATTTAAAGCCGCGATAGCCTTGTCGGCCTCACTGGCATTGGCCATTTCCACGAACCCGAACCCGCGGGAACGTCCAGTATCGCGGTCGGTTACGAGCGTTATCTTTTCCACCGCACCGTGTGCTTCGAAGAGATTTCGCAACTCCGCTTCGGTTGTGCTGTGGGGCAAATTCCCAACATAAAGGTTCTTCATCACAATTCCTCTTTCGGTAAATCAAAGCTGGTCGGTGTGGCAGTTGGTTTCGCTGGTCGTCCTTCAGAATCTCTTGGCGGGGGAGGCAGGTCGCGCATCGCTTTGCTGCGCGCGAGGGACGCGGAGCGGGCTGCGGAGATTCGACGCGAAGCTTCGAGGATGCCCCACCGCTGAGACGTATCCCCCGGATCGACACGAACTGTGCTTTCCGCATTACCAACGGCAGCCTGTCCGTTCCCATTCTCCGGCGCCAATTCCTCGTCCGCATTCGGCGAGCCCGCGAGATACTCTGGCTGGCCAACCAGGAAGGCAAATCGCTGGGAGGGTGTCGCGGTGCGAAGATCATCACAAAACCTGTCGCGCTGGCCCTGTCCCTTTTCCATATTGATCAACACGAGGTCGTACAGGCCCGGCCTCCACCAGGAGCGGGCTTCCGCGATGTCAGCGGCGCTATCGACATCTATCCCGAGCTTCCGTAGTACCTCAGCGCGCAAGTCGCGTTTCGCATTCGATGCGTCGATCAGCAGCACGCGCTTCTTTGCGGGAGTTGGTGGGGTGAGCGGCAAAGCCAGCAGCGGAGTGTTCATGCCCACACCGACCTTGGGTGCGCTCGGAAAATGGTTTCCCTTGACTTGAAGGTCTTCGCTGCGCGCTCGAGCAGTTTGAACTGGTCTCCATTCCGAACGGACATGGTGAACTCCTAATAGGAAGAGGGTTAGCCAGCTTTGGATCTGAGCGATCTTCCGTCAATCGCGCGGGCCCGATTAAAATCAAGGTGGTATGCTGCGAACGCAAACCGTTGATGTAAAGATTACGCCTCTCGATCTCTTAATCGCTCAATCGCGAAGGCGCAAGGTGCTTTGGCGTGTCTTCGAGGTTAAGTATTCCTAGTATATCGCGAAAATCCCCTCCGGGGGTCGGACGTCAACATCCTCGCAGCATGCCAGAAGGGATGGTTCCTGCCCGCCACATGAAGCTTGGTTGTAGGCCCCGCCCGGCTTGCTGATTCACGTATTTCGTCGAAAATGACGTGAGTTCGCGGCAGCGCCGGAGGGTGCAGCTTGGGGCCCGCTTTGCATGAAACTCGCTGTGTTAGGAAGCGAACGTATCATGCAGCCAAAGTTGCGCGATTTCCTACTCCTCGCTCCCGTGATTGTCACGCTCGACAGCGATCCAGACAGAGGAGGGCAAGGAAGAGTTGAAAGAGCTCATAGAAGAGCTCACGAAGAGGAGCCGTGAGCGGGCACAAGGCATTTGGACTAAGCTCTGCGCGACAGCCGCATCCGCGTGCACCCGCGTGTACCTGGCCAAGCACTTTTCCGGTTCAACAATCGATTTCTCGGCAATAATAGTTTTCGCGGTGCCGCCACCGTCTACAGGTTCCGAACCCAAGGAGGTGGCGATGTTCTCCATGCGCCCGGTGTTGACCGCTGTTCTTTCTGCTGCCTTTGTGTTGTTGGCCTCGCTTGCGTTATTTGGCGGAAAGCTTCTGCCAAACCCACTGAAGTCAATCGATGCCACAGGCGTGCTGAGCACATACAGCACTAACGGCGGGGTCGACACTACGAATCCGTTCTTTCAGAACCTGGGGACGAATGGCCGCACGTGCAACTCTTGTCACATCTCGCGCTCAGCCTGGACGATCACTCCTGCTGACGTGCAGGCGAAATTCGCCGCCAACGCAGGAAGCGATCCGATATTCCGGACCAACGATGGCTCAAACTGTCCCAGCGCTGATGTGTCAACTGTCAGCGCACGCCGTGCCGCTTACAGCCAGTTGCTCTCGAAGGCCCTAATTCGCATTTCCCTTGCAGTTCCCCCAGGCGCAGACTTTCAAATCATCGGCATTCAAGACCCGTACAATTGCCGTGAGACTACAGCTAGCGCGCCTGCGCTTTATCGTCGCCCACTTCCCGCAGCGAATCTCAAATTCCTTAGCACGGTAATGTGGGACGGCAGAGAAACCGTCTTCCCGGATGCCACCAAGAAGTCGATTGACCTCGTTCAGAGCCTAACCAACCAGGCCACGGATGCCACAACGGGGCATGCGCAGGGCGTAGCCCCAACTGCACAGCAGTTATCGGAAATCGTTTCCTTCGAAACCGGGCTCTTCACAGCTCAGGCGAATGACAACAAGGCGGGAGTCTTGACTGCCAGTGGCGCAACTGGTGGGCCGATGAACCTCTCGAACCAGAACTTTTTTGTGGGCATCAACGACTCGCTCGCCGGCGACCCTTCAGGCAATACGTTTAACCCTGAGGTGTTCACGCTGTACAACGCATGGGCCAACTCTGGATCGCAGTATCGCCAATCCGTCTCGCGCGGTGAAGAACTGTTCAACACCTTCCCGATTCCGATCACTGGGGTTAGCGGCCTCAACGATGCTTTGGGAGAACAGGTCATAATGGGAGCTTGCACCACCTGCCACGACACTCCTAATGCTGGTAATCACTCGTTTTCCGTTCCCTTGGCGATTGGCACGACGGCACACCCGGCCGAACCCGCCTTGGACGTTGCGGGTTTGCCGGTCTATACGGTCCAGTGCATTGGCACTGGAAGGACGGTTCAAGTAACCGATCTCGGGCGGGCCCTAATCTCTGGCAATTGCGCTGATGTTGGAAAAGTAAAAGGCCCGCTGCTCCGCGGCCTCGCTGCGCGCGCTCCCTATTTTCACAACGGTTCCGCGGCAACGCTAGGTAACGTAATTGATTTTTACGACCAGCGCTTCAACTTGAGCCTGACCGAGCAGCAGAAGGCCGACTTGGTGGCGTTCTTGCAGACGCTGTGAAGCGTTGAGAAAAACGCGAGAACTCGACATGTAGAAAAGCCGAGGGCCTACGCTGCTGAGGCCGCACCTCACCACCTTAGTGGATATATCAAATACTGTGAAAGTGGTTATTGCCATGTTCCACTCTCGAGGAATATTTTAGGGTTCACAACGAAGCTTGGCGACAGCACAAAAATTAGGCAGCGTTTTCCCCAACCTTAACCGCTTTGACGCTCGCGAAATAATTGGCTGGCGGCGGATTCGGCGCCGATACTCCCTGCTCGTATCGGCTCCTTCGGGCAGCAGGTTACAAGCATTAGGGAGAGAGGGACTTTACTCCTAGCCGGCTCGCATTCCGCCCAGGATCGAGGTGTGTGAGGCTACTCGTCCTAAGAGCGCACTCAGCATTTACCGTTATGACTGCTCTTCCAGGGTTATCGCCGGTGGTCACGATCAACCGCAGGGTGGACATTCCGATTTATCGCCAGGTGTATCAGGCCTTTCGCAGTGCAGTCACAGACGGACGCCTTCGTGCTGGCGAGCGAGTTCCCTCCACTCGAGGACTTGCTCTTGAGCTAGGAGTGTCGCGGATTCCTATACTCAACGCTTATGCACAGCTGCTGGCCGAAGGTTATTTTGAGAGTCGAACTGGTGCGGGAACCGTGATCTCCCGATCGCTGCCCGATCCGATCACCAAAACAAATACCGGCAATAATGGTAGCGCGAAGCCCCGCCTGGGGCCGCGGCCAATTTCCAGCAATTGCGCGGTGGCTTCTCAATCTTTCCGGGGCATTTTCACGCGCCGCGGGTGGGGCGCCTTCAACATAGGACAAAGCGCGCTCGACCGATTTCCATTTCGAATCTGGAACAATTTGGTGGCGCGTCAGTGTCACAAAGCTACAGCAACCTCCTTCGATTACGGTGATCCGTTGGGACTAGAGCACCTGCGGCAGACGATTGCGGCGTATGTCCGCTCAGCGCGCGGTGTGCGGTGCGACGCGGATCAGGTCATGATCGTCAGTGGTGCACAACAAGCTCTTGAGATCACCACCCGTGTACTGCTTGATCCTAACTGCACTGTCTGGATGGAGGAGCCGGGCTATACCTTTGCGAGAAGGGTCTTTGAATTCCGCGGATGCAGGATCGTTCCCGTTCGCGTTGACGGAGAAGGTCTCGACGTTGCCGATGGAATTAAGCGATGCGCTACGGCACGTGCAGCCCTGGTTTCTCCCTCTCATCAGTATCCTCTCGGTTCGACGATGAGCGCTTCAAGGAGACTCCAGTTGATAGAGTGGGCAGAACGAATGGGCTCATGGATTATCGAAGACGATTACGACAGCGAATTTCGATACGAGACGATGCCGATAGCTTCCCTACAGGGCCTCGACTGGAATGAGCGCGTAATCTACATCGGAACGTTCAGTAAGGTTCTGTTCCCCTCTTTGCGCCTGGGCTACGTCGTCATTCCGCCTGATTTGGTGGATCAGTTTATCTCAGTGAGGTCAACCATCGACCTCACACCAGCTGGCTTTTTCCAGCGGGTTTTGGCGGACTTCATTCGCGAAGGGCATTTTTCCAGACACATAAGAAAAATGAAAGCACTCTACAGTGAGCGCAGAGCTGTGCTAATCAAGAGCCTTCGCGATGAACTCGACTTCGATGTGCAGATAAGCGGCGAACAGGCAGGTACTCACTTATCATTGATTTTGAATAGGGTGCAGGACTTGTCTCTGGTGGAGCGCGCGGCCAAGACGCATTTGTGGTTGGTACCCCTTTCGACCTCATATTTCGGCAAGGCATTACAACAAGGTCTAATCTTGGGTTTCGGAAGCACAGAAACAGAAGCCATACTTCCTGCTGTCCGGCAGCTGCGGGCTGTTATCACTTCGGAATAGCTCTTAACTTACTTCACCTAACTTATAGTTCCCGCTTACATCATCTGAGACCTTTCGGGTTCTTGGATCGAACGGAGATGCTCAGAGCGAATCTCGAATTGCGGTAATGGTTATATTGAATCTGCACAACATGGATATTGACGTACAGCCACTCCGACGAATATAGAAGCTACAGCACCTAATCGTTTTTGTACACAGTCGGCAAGTAGTAGAAGCCATCCCGCTATCACAATGGCTATCACCATGTAAGGCATAGCGGTATGTCGCTTAGCCGCTGCTCATCTATTGGCTTCTACAGCCCGAATTGTCACGCATTAGAAATGTAGTTTTGCCGGAGGAAGACTCAATGTCACTACGTTCCAGGTTAGTATTTGCTTTCGGTTGTTTATTGCTCCTGTCAGTAGCGGCCTCGGGGCAAGGAATCTTCGCTACGTTGACGGGAGTCGTTACCGATCCCTCACAGTCGGTAGTACCCAATGCACAAGTTACCCTCAAGGATGTCGAGTCCGGCTCCGTTCGCGAAACAATTACGAACGGCATGGGATACTACACCTTTGCCTCGGTGCCGGTGGGAATGTATTCGGTGACCGTCGGGGCTTCGGGTTTCAAAACCCACAAAGATGACCAGGTAAGACTGGGTGGGGGCGAGCACCGCGACCTGAATGTAACTCTCGTGCTGGGCAGTACGGAACAAACAGTCGAAGTTTCCGCGACACAAGACTTTACCGTAACACCGGTGGACTCAGGCGAAAAGTCGTTTACCCTCGCGACGAAAGAGTTGGAGAACTTCACGCAGGTGGGTAGCAACGCCGCCGAGTACATCAAGATTATGCCGGGCTTTGGCAATAACGCTATGACCGCTTCCAACAAGGCCAACTATTCAGGCGAAACTATCGGCATCAACGCCAATGGCGATGGCGGCAGTCAGAGCCCCCTCAATGACGCGTACAGCTACAACGGACTTCCGCCTAACACGCTGGACATTGTTTCCGATGGCGCGCACGTATCCGATCCAGGATGTAATTGCGACACCCCCGTGAACCCCAACTCCGATTTCCTACAGGAATTCAAAATCTTCACGTCCAATTTCAGCGCCGAGGATCAGAAAGGGCCCGCTGTAATTACGTCGGTGACAAAGGCCGGCGGCAATCGGTTTCATGGCAGTGGCTTTTTTTATGCACGAAACTATGTTCTCAATGCGAATGACGCCTTATTTAATGCTGAGCAACAGCCAAAACCCGCAAATAAATACTACTACCCCGGCGGATCGATCGGTGGACCGGTGCTGATTCCTGGGACCGATTTCAACCGGAATCGAGACAAACTCTTCTTCTTCACAGGCTTCGAGTATTTCTATCAAACCCTCGATACTGGTTTGCTACGCGCGGTGGTGCCGACGCAACAGGAACTTCAAGGTAATTTCTCTCCGTCCGTGGTTGCCGGCGAAGGCCCGGGAGGAAGTCAACTGAATTCCTTGGGCCAGTCTGCTTTTCCCAATAATCAGATTCCGACTACGGGACCTACGGGCAAGTCTATTGATCCCAGTATGCAGAACCTGATGAAGCTTTATCCAGCCGCTAACTTCACTCCCACGGTCAATGATCCCTACAACTACGTTCAGTCGGAAGTGTTCAACCAGAACAATCGGCAGTGGACGACGCGAGTCGACTACAACGTCAGCACTAACACAAAAGTTTACGCCCGTTACAATTATCAACGTGAGGTTCAGCTATTCCCAGTTCAGCTCTGGTGGCGGCAGAACGATCAGGTGCCATATCCCTCTTCCATCGAAGGCAAAAACCGATCCGACGCTCTGACTGGAACCATTACACACGTGTTTAGTCCGACGATGACGAACGAAACTGTAATGTCGTACACGTTTATTGGATTTCCAAATGTATTCTCTGACCCAAAGAAGGTCAATCGATCTCAGGTGGGCTACAGCGATCCCGTTTTGTTTCCAAACCGAAATATACCAGTGCCGCAGATCCCGTCATTCGGAAACAATGGCGGCGGCGGCGAGGCTGCTCTGATCTTCAATCCGGGCGGATTTGAAGCTGGTGGCAATTCAGCCGGTTTGTATGCGAACAAGTACATGCCCAACGTCAGTGACACGTTGACCAAAGTGTGGAGAACGCACACCTTCAAGACTGGATTTTTCTACGAGTGGATTCGAAACACGCAGCCCGCCAACAATTTCACCAATGGTTATATGCAGTATGTTCCATCAAACAACGTTTTCAGCTACGGCAACGCCTATGCTGACATGCTGACTGGAAACATGTCGCAGTACAACGAAACGAACTTCAACCGTCTCAACGACATTTCCTATAACACGGTGGAAGGATTTGTGCAGGATTCGTGGAAACTTCATCGGAAACTCACCTTAGAATTGGGACTGCGATTCACCCACTTCTCGCCGTGGGTGGACGATGAAAACTACGGCTACTCTATTTTTGATCGATCTTCATTTGACCCCAGCTGCGCCTCCAGCTTCTGCGGATTCCAGTGGCACGCAAAAGATTCAGCGATACCGCTTGGCGGTTTTAGTACCAGAACGCTGTTCTATCAGCCGAGGTTTGGTCTCGCCTACGACGTCTTCGGGACCGGCCAAACCGTGTTGCGGGGAGGATGGGGCAGGTTCTATTTTCACTCTGGCCAATTCACGGCAGGATTGGACGCCTCCGCAGGCGTAGCTTCGCTCACATTGAATCCCAACACTAACCCAGTGCCGGGGCAGCTCATTGCGAGCCAGCTAAACAGCATCAATGTTCCAGCAGCGCCCGCTGCGCCTTCCGCAGTGGATGCTAAGGATGACCGGCAGCCATACACCGATAGTTATAGCTTCACCATCGCCCAGCGCACACCATGGCACGGGCTGCTGGAAGTCTCTTATGTTGGCAATCAGAGCAACGATCTGTTGAATACGGGGGGTGCCGGCAGCAATATCAATCTCGTTCCTGCAGGAGCAATGTTTGCCGCTCCTAGTGGAGCGGGGAATGCAGATCCCAATGCTTATCGCCCACTGCAAGGCTACGGAGACCTAAACGTTGCCACCAACAACCTATACGCAAATTACAACTCCTTGCAGGTCGCCTGGGCTCGCCATGCCGGCCGATATACGATGCAGGTAAATTATACCTTCGAGAAGAGCTTGGGCATCGTGAGTCCTGGCACGCCCGCAGCGGGATCTAATGTGGCTCTAAATCAACTGAACCTCCGTTCGAACTATGGCGTACAGGCCGGAAATCGCACACACCTATTCAACACCGCGTATTCCATAGAGCTCGGCAATCCGATGCATGGCAACAGGTTTCTGGACGGAGCGGTGAACGGATGGCAACTCTCAGGAGTCCTGCAGGTTCAGAGCGGGCAAAATCTCACCTACACCAGTAACGGCGCAGACTTCAACTTCCAGCTTGCAGGACCCGGTGGTAGCGGTGCGGCAACGGATGCAAGCGGCGATAAGATGAACAATCAGTTTTTCCTTGGCACAAACGCTGTCCAGCTTAATCCCGTCGTCACCTGCAACCCTGGTTCGGGTCTGAAGAGCCACCAATTCGCAAACCCGAGCTGCTTCGCGGTTCCGAGCGGTGTCGGCCAGAATGGCCCCACATTGCTACCGGTCGTTTACGGACCGGCATTTTTCAATGCCGATCTGGGACTGTTCAAGAATTTCAAAATCACAGAATCGAAAACCCTGCAATTTAGGGTACAAGGATACAACTTCTTGAACCATCCCTTGTGGTCCTTCCCAAGCAACGAAAACCTCACGCTGAAGTTCGACCAAACCGCTCCCGGCAGTTCGAGCTTCATCCTGGATTCGACGTCGGCAAACTTTGGGACCGCCGTGCACAAAGAAGGGCACCGCATAATAGAGACGGCAATAAAGTTCTACTTCTAAGCGGCCGCTGC
>Ga0126381_100007877_pt1 | contig 11888 bp, 7 predicted proteins | sample PanSoiMetPlot_28_FD_96465 | JGI IMG/M metagenome (GOLD analysis project Ga0126381, IMG submission 96465) | Tropical forest soil microbial communities from Panama - MetaG Plot_28 | ecosystem: Environmental > Terrestrial > Soil > Tropical forest > Bulk soil | place: Panama | collected 2016-02-17
ATTCCGGAGGGGCGCCGGGGGCAAACGCCGCGGCGCGCGGGCCTGCTTCGCGAATGTGCCACACCGCTTTCGCTTCTTCAGGCGTGTAGATGCGACATTTCGGGGAATTTGGAACCCCTTTGAGCCGCTCCACGAGTTGCTTTGCGAGGCCTTGCGCCTGCTTTGGATCGTCGGCGCCGAATTCGACCAGCAGGAATCCTCCGCCTTGTGGAATCAATTCGATATTCGGCGCGCGCCTCCGCCTCAGCGCATCGATGATGCTTCCCTCCATGCCTTCCAGGCCGATCGGATGCAGCTCCAGAATCTCCATCACATGGTCCGCAGCCTCGAATGCGTCCTTATATCCAAGCCCGACGAGACTGCGATGCCGGGGGCTATGAATCAGCCTCACTTTGGCTTCGAGCACCACGGCGCAAGTGCCTTCTGTCCCAACCAGCGCGCGTGCCACGTTCAGGGTGCGGTCTGGCAAAAGCTCGTCGAGGTTGTAGCCCGACACGCGCCGCGGAATTTGCGGAAATTTCGCCCGAATCAGCGGCTCATACTGCTCACCAAGAGCGCGCAGCTTCGAGTAGATTTCAGCTCGGCGGCCACCCGCCCGAAGAATCTGCCCGAATTCTTCGCTTGACGTCGCGCCCACCGTCATCTGTGTGCCGTCGGCTAGAACGATGCGAAGCTCTTCGACGTTGTCGACTGTCTTTCCGCCCAGCAGCGAATGCGTTCCGCACGAATTATTCCCAATCATTCCTCCGATGGTGCAGCGGTTGTGCGTGGAAGGGTCGGGCGCAAAGGTAAGCTGGTGCTTTTCGGCCCTGCTGCGGAGTGTATCGAGCACCACGCCGGGCTGCACACGCGCCAGCCGTCGCTCCGGATCGACTTCGAGAATCTCGTTCATGTATTTCGTGAAATCGAGCACTACGGCGACGTTGCACGATTGGCCCGCGAGGCTGGTACCCGCGCCCCGCGGCAGCAGGGGCGCACCAAACTGCTTACACACGCCCATCGCCGCGATTACATCGTCTGTGTCGCGCGGCACCACAAGCCCGATTGGTACTTGGCGGTAATTTGATCCGTCCGTGGCGTAGAGCGCACGGCTCCCGCGATCGAAGCGAACTTCGCCGCGCACGGCGCGCCGCAACTCGGTCTCGAGCGCCGCGCTTTGTACAAACGAGTCGACCGGTTTCCCGTGTGAGCTGAGTGGCAGTTTAGCTTGCGGCAGCAAAAGGCCTCATTCGCCGGATTGTGGAGGAGCTTAGTTGTGTGAAGCAACCTGCGCCGGCCCGCCCCAAGTCGCCGGCCGAACTCCACGCTTCAGGGTAGATTGGCGATCGAACGCGCCTCGCCCGACAGTTCGAGAATCACCATGCCCGTATTCGCGCGATCTACCGCGTAGATATACCCCCGGTCGTCTACTTCCACGTTGTTGGTCTGGATGGCGATTTTACAATGCTGGTCCGCGCCCGTCCCGACGCAGCGCTTGTCGGTTTTATCCGTTATCGGCGGAATAAAATAGGCGATTTCCTTCGGATTGAAAGGGTCGCGAACGTCGATGGCGCGCACGCCCGCATTGAAATGCGCGATGAAGAGTACTCGATTGTAATAAATGGGCGTCATATTTTCGTTTGACGAGTGTGTGCCGAACCTTCCGCCATGCTCGCAGAAATTCTCGGCGCCCTCGTGAACCGTCCAGGTCGATACGCCAACCGGAATTGATTCTGTGGTGATGTCGAAAAAGCGCACCATCTGGCGCGGCTGCTGGCATTCGTTGTCCGTGGTCTCCGCGGTCACTGCAACGAAATCGCGCACTTTACCGACTTTGAAATTCTGATACTCGGGAACGGTGACACCGAGCAAAGGAAAAGCCGTGTGCGCACCTACGTCGGGTGGCAAATCCACTCGTGCGATCTGCGGATATGTGAGATTCGCGTCGGTTGGTTCTTTGGGGCCGTTGATCAGCTTCTCGCGGTCGACAATTTGCAGCACCCCGTTTCGCGTGGTTCCATACGCCAAATACAGCCGATTACCCTTTGGGCCCGTCGACATTGCGCCGTGCAAGTCGCTGGGCGTCGGGCCAGTCGATCCCGGCTGTTGCCCCGGCAAGCCGAAATTGCGAATGAATACGGGATGAGCCGGGTCGCTCAGGTCGTAGACCTGCATCATGCGCACCGCGCGCCAATCCGGCACACCTGAAACCAGATAGGCTATGCCTGTGTCGCATTCCCACCAGCTCTTGTGTGTGTCGCGATAGTTTCCTCCGATCGAGGCGACACGCACGGGCTTCGAAGGATCGCTCACATCCCAGAGTTCATGGGCTGTGGTTCCGAACGTGCGCAACAAAAAGTATTTGTTCTTATCCGTGTGCGGCAGTCCCGTGCACACACGCGCCATTTGCGCGCCTCCCGATTCACCCCGCGCCTGGGGATTCGGTGGCTCACCAGGAATGTGCGCAAGATACTTTGGGTGGCCAACGTCGGTTACGTCGAGAATCGATGTTCCGTTTGGCTCTTGCTTGCCATCGAGAGGGTTGGTCGTCATTCCGCCATGGTGCCCGATGTAAGCGATATAGCGATTGCCCTGCTTCACAATCGTTGGCTGATAAGCGCTCCGTCCTTGCAGATCACTGTAGCCCACCTCCTTCATATCCTTGGCCTCGGCCTGCTTTCCCTGCTGCGCCGTAGCGCTGGGGATCACGAACATGGCCAGCAATATCGCCGAAGCCAAAGATGCAGGTGCGCCCGCTAGGCGGACTCGTCCGAAACTTTTCCGCACTCTCGAATGCATGAGACCTCCAGCATGACCGCTATATAAAGAGCTTCTTCTATATCACATGGCCGCGGCCACTTCTAGCGATGTGCGCCCCGGAAATTTGCTTCAAGCAGTCGCGCCGATCCGGCTTGTTCCGCGACGCCGCGTACAGTAGAGTTTTGCTCCGAAGCATGAGCCAAGCCATGAGAGTTCCGATTCTCGATTTGAAGTCTGAATATGCCGAGATGCGCGACGAAATCCTGGCCGCGCTGGACCGTGTGTGCCAGAAATCGGCATTCGTTTTGGGCGAGGAGGTCGAGGCATTCGAGCGCGAATTCGCCGATTTTTGCGGCACCAAGCACTGCGTCGCGCTCTCGAGCGGAACCGCCGCGCTTCATCTGGGGCTTTTGGCACTCGGCGTCCAGGCCGACCACGAAGTGATCACCACTCCCAACACATTTCTAGCCACGGCCGAAGCGATCACCTACTGCGGCGCCCGCCCGGTACTTGTGGATATCGACCCGGCTACCGGCAACATCGATCCCAAACTCCTCGAGCGTGCCGTTACGCCGCGCACCCGCGCCATCCTGCCCGTGCATTTGTATGGCCGCCCCGCCGATATGGACGCCATCCAAGCCGTTGCCGAACGCCACAAGCTGCGTATTCTCGAAGACGCCGCCCAGGCCCACGGCGCGCGCTATCGTGGACGTCGCGTCGGAGGCATCGGTCACGCCGCTGCTTTCAGCTTCTATCCCACGAAAAATCTGGGAGCTTACGGCGAAGGCGGCGCGCTGACCACCAATGACGACTTAATTGCTAATTTTGCTCGCGCCGCCCGTTCTCACGGACAAACAGCGCGCTATGAACATGAATTTGTCGGCTACAACTACCGTATGCAGGGATTCCAAGGCGCCGTGCTGCGCATCAAGCTTCGTCGTTTATATGCCTGGACCGCCAGGCGCCAGGAGATTGCGCGGGAATACCGCCACCGCCTGGCGCACATTCGCGCGCAGTTACCCCTTGACGATCCGCGAGATGAGTGCGTTTATCATCAATTTGTAATTTACGTCAGTAATCGTAACGCGGTGGTGTCTCAGCTCAATAGCCGCGGCATTGAGACGGTCGTACACTATCCCCGCCCCGTTCACTTGCAGCCGGCCTACTCCTCTATCGGCTACCCGCCGGGAACCTTTCCTCACGCCGAACGCGCCTGCGAGCGCGTGTTGAGCCTCCCCATTTTTCCGGGGCTTTCCGCCGAGCAAATCGCCTACGTGGCCGACTCCGTGATCGAAGTCGTAGGCAAAGAGTAGCAGCGACCGCCTTACTGCGCCGGGGAGTTTTCCGCTGCCTCGCGCCCTTGGACCGGCACGAAAGCGGCCGCCCCGGCGGAACTAGTACTGCGCGCTCGCATCATTTCAGCCAAATTTTCGAACGCCTTCGCGCATGAATCGCGCAAGGCCTGATCGGTGAACCGCATGAGCGATTCCATCGCGCTCTGTCCATGCTCATTCAGCCGCCGCACCGAAGACATGATCCACGCGTCCCCGGCTGTTTCTAATCGCTCCTGGTGCCTGGAAACCGCTTCCTGGCTCAGTCGCTCCAGCCTCTCTCCCCATTCCCTCTCTCGATTGTCGCGCTCTGCCGCGAAACGGTCCAGCAAGGTCGACAGTTCTCGGGCCAGGCCCTCACGTCCCTGTGAAACGCTCGCACCCACTTCCGAAGCCATGCGCGACCGGAACGTGTCCAGCGACGCTGCCGCGCTTGCTCCGAAATCCCCGAGAGCCTTCTGCGCGTATACGTCGAAATCCTTCGCGCGCTCTTGAATGACGCTCTGCGCCGTAGCCGCGAACTGCTGCGCTTCCTGGCCACTGATAGTTCGCAGAACTTCCCCAAACGAAGCTGCCGCCTCCCGCGCCGCTTCATCCAGCTGCGAACGGCTCCTCGAGGAAGCCTCCGAGGCCTCCTCTTCGATCAGCTTGCGGGCCTCTGCGACTCCATTCGTGGATTGTCTTTCAAGACCTTCCACGTGTTTGATGGCACTTTGTGCCGCCAATTCATCCAGTTGAGTCCCTGCGACGCCCACCGATTGTTCCACCAGTACCTGTAACCGAGCCCGCGTCTCCTGCTGAAACCATTCCGAGCTCTTCCCGAAGGCTTCCATAGCCTCCTGTGAAGCGCGGATTCCACTTTCGCGCAATTCCTCGTTCCACCTTGCGAGAGCCTCCTGCCCGGCCTGCTCGGCGTCTCGCCGAAATTCTGCCCCTGCCGACGCGACTTGAGCCGCCAGTTCGCGCTGGTTGTGTTCCCCTGCGTGGCGCAGCCGTTCGCGATGGAGGCGCAGGCCCTCTTCCGCCTCGATCTCGCGCCCTGAAAGCTCGCGAATTAGCTCGGGCACCCGTTCGAGCCTCGGCGCGAGTCTTGTCTCCACCTCAGATATGCTCCGGTCGACAAGCTGTCGGCTTAAGGCCTCCATTTCCGGATTCAAGCGATTGCTCAACTCGTTCAGCAACTGCTCGGCGTGACGATTCAGTTGGCCCGTCTGGGATTCCAGAATGTTTTCCAGCCGACGGTGAAGTTCGTTCAAAGTATCGTGACTGGAAGCCTCCAACCGCGTCGAATATTCCTTGATCCTCCCGGCCACGTGCTCGATATCCGAAAGCGAGTTCCGCGCGCGCGCCATTTCTTCTTCCAGCTCGTTCCGGATGGACCCAAGCACTTGACGAGCCTCGGCTGCCGTTTCCGCCAGCGGCTGCCGCAGAGTTTCGAAGCGCTCGGCAAGCCGCTGCTCGGCGTCTCGCAGCACTTCCTTGGAATGTTCCGACAACTGCGCCGCCAGCCGGCGCACTCCGCCGTCCAGCGACGATTGCAAAAGTTCATTCCATTGCCCCTGCGCCAGCGACATCTCCAATTCCAGGCGTTCCTTCCAGTTCGCCGCCGCTTCCAATTCCACCAAGTCTCCGGCCGGCATATTCGGCCCTTCCGCACGGAGTCGCGTCTGTTCGGCCCGGGGCGCTTCCCGGCCCGTGGCCCCCGTTTCCGACCGTATGGTTTGTGCCTTCTGGTCGAGCTCCTGCAGCAAGTCGCGCGCTTCGCTGAAGCGCTCCTCGAATTTGAGTTTCAGGGTCTGCAAGAACTCTTCCTGGCTCTCCGTCAACTCCACGGAGGGCGTGCCTTCGCTGTGCTGCGCGCGCCCGAATTCCTGCCTCCAGGCCTGGAAGAATTCCTCCGAGCTCGCCAGGCGCTGCTGGTGAGCTTCCTCGATGGAGGCTCGAATATCATCGGTAACTCGCGCTGCGGCTGCCTCTACTGCTTCTTTCGCTTGCTTCCGCAGTTCTTCTTGCAAATTACGGAGCAATGCGTTCGGTTCCCGCTGCTCGTCCGCTGCAGCCCCGGCTGGCTGGTTAGAAGCGGAAGCGAAAGCGGCGTTAAGCGGAGAATCAAAAGGTATGTCTGCCACGATATCCCCTTCACTACGCGTATATGAAAATCGATCCCCGATTGCTTCAGGCTCGCCCGCTCCCTGTCTATCATCCGCCGACCCTTGAGAAGATTCGGGCTTCCAATCCGCCGGTGCGGGTTCCAGTGCCCAAAGATTTGCAGGCGTCTCCAACTCGACGCCTACCTGAAAGAAATCGCGTATCGATTGCGGCCTCTGCGTCCACGCTACGCGGGCGCGCACGTTCTGCCATTGACCGTTCCGCTCCACATCGAGCGTGATCCATGCATTTTGGGGAAGATGATGCTTGGAGGCGTACCGGCAGCCGTGAAAGTTGCAGGCCAATACTGTGGTCCGCTCTTCGAACGGTTGGCCCAGGAGGTCTACGCCACGAACGATCAGAGGGAAAGGCTGCGAAACCCGCTCACTGCGCCTGCGTTGGTTCTTTAAAGGCCCCGGTTCTACTTCGTGCACCGCTGTCCTCGATCTTCCGCGCCAGAGCATAGCACTCTCATGTGCGCGGGTCGAGGGCGAAAAAGCTGCGCCGCAAAAATTTTTTGAGGAAAATTCAAAAAAATTCGGCGCAGCCTTCGCTATCTGCTAAAACCTACTTTTTCTTCCTGTTTTTGTTTGAAGAGTTGTCCGTGCCCACCTGAGTGGCCACACCGCCGCTCAATTGCTGGATGTTTTCGAGCGCGGCTTTGGCCTGCGCGGCATACGGACCGTTCGGGTCGGCGTCAATGCACTTCTGATAAGCGTCCGCCGTTCCGGGAGGAACGATGTAGACCACCTTGTCGCCTTCCTGCTTCGTGTCGATGGTTCCGGTGTACGCGCTTCCCAGCAGGAACCAAGCCTGCGCATCCTTCGGATTCGCCTGCGTGGCCTTCTGGAATGGCGTGATCGCGTCTTTCAGATCGCCTTTGTTATTCAAGACGATGCCAATATTCTTCCAGCAAGGGCTCGCCGTCGTGGGATCGAGCGCCACCGCCTTGTCGCACGCCGCCCCGGCATCGGTTACCTTCTGTTGGGTGACCGCCGGATCGTTTTGGGCTGCTCCGGCTTTGGCCAGCGCCGTGCTCAAGCTGACGTAATAGGAAGGCTGCGGCTGCAAGTCGATTGCTTTCTGATAGGAAGTAGCCGCATCGGAGAAGCTACCTGCGCTGTCGTAGGCCTGCCCCAGGTTCGCAAGCACTAACGCGTGATTCTTCACGTCCTTTGGGTTAGACCCTTGCTCCGCTTGCTGAAATTCAGTCACCGCCGTTTGCGCGTCCGCTTTGAGTTTGTCCTGAAGCGCCGATTTCTGATCGGCCGGAGCGGAAGCAAGCTGTTGGCGCACCTGATTCTGATCGTTCATTGCGGCGATGCCCGCGTCGAAGTGTGCCTTCATATTCTTGAAGGCGTTGGCCTGTTCCTCGGCTTTCTTGGCCGCTTCCGAGTTCGAATTCTTCTGCTCCTCGATGATCTCCTTGAAATTGAAGGTAATCGTGCTGGCCTGTCCATCGGCCACGGAATGTTTTTCCGAGAAATTGTTCAAGCCGGCCTTCTCGTTGTTCAGCACGAACTCATAAATTCCGCCGCGCGGCAGCAGTTGGCTGTAGTGGCCCGATTTGTCCGTCTTAATGGTAAACGTCTGGCCGGTGTCCGGGTTCTTGATCTCCACGGTCACGTCCGGCCAGGGATTTCCCTGAATGTCCATCACTTGACCATCGACGCGCGTCGAGCCCTGCGCCGCAACGATGGTGGGTAGCAAAAGAACAAAAACAAGCGCCGCCCAGGCGGGGATCAATCGTCTCATGTGCTTTTCTCCTCGGACTATAAGGTACCCTGCACCATTATCGCCTAACTGCCAGCCGATAAGCGATAGGGTCTTGCAATCCTGCTTCGGCAAAAGCGTTCAGCCGCAGCCTGCAACTATCGCACGCGCCGCAAGCTTCCTCTTCGAACTGGTAGCACGACCAGGTGCGCTCGAGCGGCGCCCCCAATTCGGTCCCCTTGCGCACGATCTCGCTCTTGCGCATTCCGATCACCGGTGTCTCGATACGAATCGCAGTTTGCGGCCGCGTTCCCTCCCGAATTACTTCCTGGAAGGCGCGGTAATAGCTCTCCCGGCAGTCCGGGTACCCTGAACTATCCTCCGCCACCGCTCCGATGAATATTGCTGTCGCCCCGATCACCTCGGCCCAACTCACGGCCGCCGAAAGAAAATGGGCGTTTCGGAAGGGCACGTAGGTAGACGGTATGCTCGCCCCAGGCGTTAGCGCTGCTCCATTTTCCGGTACAGCGATTCCAGCATCGGTCAACGCGGAACCGCCAATTTGACGAAACGCGTCGAACCGAACCACGAGCCGGTGCTCGGCACCGTAAAAATCTGCGATCTCTTCGAACGCCTGAAGCTCGCGCGCTTCTGTGCGCTGCCCGTAGCTGGCATGCAGCAGTGCCAGGCGATGCGTCTGGTTTGCCAGTGCCGTCGTGACGCACGAATCCATCCCGCCGCTCAGCAGCACCACTCCCAACGGGCTATTGGACGCAACCAGGTTTCAAACTCCCTTTGTCACCGGATCCCACACGAACTTATGCAGTTGCAGCCCCAGGCGGACCGGTAATCCGTCCGCCAGTACCCATTCCACCAGCTTGCGCGCCTCCAATCCTTCCCATCGCCTCGCTGGGTCGCCGAACACAGGGGAAAATAGCACCTGATTCACGCGCTCCGCCAGACGGTGTTGCAGGGTGAAATCGCGCGCAAAATCATAATCGCGCCGCGTCGAGATTACAAACTTGATTTCGTCGACTCGGTTCAACTCTGGCAGATTCGCCATGTCGAACGTGTCTGCCTCCCCGGAGTCGGGACACTTCACGTCCACAATCTTGATGACCTCCCGCGGCAACTTCCCGATGAAGCGCTCGCCGCTGGTTTCGATCATGACTGTGTAGCCTTGCGCCAAAAGCTCGCCCGCGAGTTCTGGGGTTTCCGGCTGCAGCAGCGGTTCACCGCCGGTGATCTCCACAAGCAGAGTGCGTCCCGCCTCAGCGGCTGCAAGCGCGGCCACATTCTCGCAGACCTCCGCCACGGAATACTTCTTGCCTCCGTAAAACGCATATTCCGTATCGCACCACGCGCACCGCAAATTGCACCCCGTCAGCCGCACGAAGATGCAAGGCAATCCGGCCCTCGTCCCCTCGCCTTGAATCGACTTAAAGATTTCCGTGACGACCATGGTGTTTCCGGGTCCTTGGGTCATCTGACGCAACTGGCTCAGCGGAAGTTACCCTCTCCCAGACCCCGCTTCGCGATTCTATGGTCTGTACGTAGCCGCGGTTACATCCGACTCCCAAACGGTAACACTCGCGATTCCGGCGCCATTCTCGGCTTTGGGAAGCTGCCTCGTTACCTGTTCGTAGATGTACCGCGCGATGTTTTCCGCCGACGGGTTCCACACGTCGAAAGGCGGAAATTCATTCAGATAAATATGATCGAGCGACCGAATCACACCCTGTATGGCCTGCTTCAGATGGACGAAATCGTACAGGAGTCCGCTCGCGTCAAGGTCGCGCCCCGCCAGAGTCACTCGCACCTTGTAATTGTGGCCGTGCAGGTTTTCGCACTTGCCCTTGTAATTGCGCAGATTGTGTGCCGCGGCGAATGTTTCGTCCACGCTTACTTCATACATAACCGTGCCAGTTCCTTTGAGTCCGGATTCTTCAGGTCCGCAGCTTCCATCGCGGGGCTACTTGGGCAGGTCCTGGATAAAGCGCGCCACTTGGGCGAGGTCCTGCGTGGTTTTGTAGTTAGGTAGGGACTCGAGGAAAATTTTACCATATTGCATGCGCTGGATCCGGTTGTCTAGGATTGCCAGAATACCTCGGTCGGTCTTTGACCGAATCAATCTCCCAAAGCCCTGCTTCAGCGCCAACACCGCTTCGGGAAGCTGATATTCGGCAAAGGCGTTGCGACCGTCCTCTTGCAACGCCTGTACCCGGGCGGCCACAATGGGATCGCTGGGAACGGCGAAGGGTAACTTGTCGATGATTACGCAGGAAAGCTGCGAGCCGGGCACGTCCACCCCTTGCCAGAAACTCGATGTTGCAAACAGCACGGCATTCGGAGTGGAGCGAAACCGCTCCAGTAAAATCGATCGCGGCGCCGATCCTTGGAGCAACAGCGGAAAGACAATCCTCCTCGAAACTCGCTCGAAGATGTCGCGCATCTGAGCGTAGCTGGTGAACAGGCAAAATGCCCGCCCCTGGGAGATTTCCAACAGTTTCACCATTTCCTCAGCCGCAGCGGCGGGAAACGACGGCTGCCGCACGTCAGGTATCGTGCGCGGAAGATAGAGCAGCGCCTGCTCGGCAAAATCGAACTCCGCGGGCAAGACCGCTTCTTTCGCCGGGAGCACCCCCAGCCGCTGCTTCAGGTAATCGAAACTCCCCGCCACCGCCACCGTAGCCGAAGTCAGGACCACTGTGTCGAAGCGGCCGAAAAGCTGCTCGCGCAGAATCTCGCTTACGTCGATGGGCGTGGCCGCCACGAACACCCCGCGCCCGCGCCGCTCGTACCAGTAGACGTAGCTCTTATCTTCGCTCTCCAGCAGAAACGTCAGCTCGCGGCGCAGTTCAGCCGCCCGCCGCGCCAGCGTGATCACTTCTTCCGGCTTGGGAGATAACGCCGAAAGCTCCGTTTCCACCCGTTTGACCGCCGAAGCGAGCTCGTCGTACCTTTCGCGGTTGTTTTCCAGAAAGGGCTGCCGCTCCGCCCGGCCAAACGGAAAGCGACCATCGCGCTCGGGAAATATCTCAAAGAAATTGCGGGCAATCTCCCGCACGCGCGCCAGATGCCGCCGCAGCGGCGCCGCTTCAATCCGCAAAATGCGCAACATAGCTTCCGTGTCGCGGGCAAGTTCTTCGAATCGGTAGCTGGAAACTTGCCGCCCGAAATAGTCGCTGGCCACATCCTCGATTTCGTGCGCTTCGTCGAATACCACCGCCGAATATTCCGGGAGAATCGAGCCGAAATCGTCTTGCCGGATAGCCAAATCGGCAAAAAACAGATGGTGGTTGACGATGATCAGGTCGGCCTCCTCCGCCCGTTGGTGCATGGCCGTGATGAAGCACCGCTGAAACTCAGGGCATTTCTGGCCGCCGCACAGTTCGCTGCGCGCGTCCAACCGGTTCCACAACTCCGCATCATCAGGAAGAAAAGTCAGCTCGCTACGGTCTCCCGTTTCAGTTACCTTCTCCCAGTCGCGAATTTGCTGGAACCAGTCGATCTCGTCGATGCCTTTCAGCACCGGCTGCCCCTCCATCTGTCCAACCTTCTGCCGACAAAGAAAGTTCGAGCGTCCCTTCATCAGCGCTGCTTTAAGGTTCGGCGCGAAGTGCTTTTGCAGAAAAGGAACATCTTTTTGAAAAAGCTGCTCCTGCAGCGATTTTGTCGCGGTCGAAATCACTACGCGCCGCCCGCTTCGAATCGCGGGGATCAAGTACGCGAGAGTTTTGCCGGTTCCGGTGCCGGCCTCGATCACGGCGTGTTGCCGCCGCTGAAAGGCGTCTTCCACAATCCGCGCCATTTCGAGCTGCGAGGGTCGGAATTCATAGCCCGGGTGGCGCACTTCGAGCAAGCCGTCAGGGCCGAAAATCCCGTCGACGGTGATTTCCTCCGGTTTTGTAGCCGTAGCTTTTTTTGGCATCAGTTCGCTTGTTGCTCGCAGGATTG
>Ga0126381_100007878_pt1 | contig 11887 bp, 16 predicted proteins | sample PanSoiMetPlot_28_FD_96465 | JGI IMG/M metagenome (GOLD analysis project Ga0126381, IMG submission 96465) | Tropical forest soil microbial communities from Panama - MetaG Plot_28 | ecosystem: Environmental > Terrestrial > Soil > Tropical forest > Bulk soil | place: Panama | collected 2016-02-17
CCTCGCACCCGCGCTTCCGCACCAAGCTGGACGCGATCGGCTACGGGTTCCTGGTACCGGTGTTCTTCGTCAGCAGCGGGATCAGGCTCGACCTGACCGGCCTGCTGCACAGCCCGTCCGCGCTGGTACGGGTCCCGGTGTTCCTGCTGGCACTGCTGGTGGTGCGCGGCCTGCCCGCGCTGCTCCGCCTGCGCGCCAACGGCGTCAAGCCAACGCTCGCCCTCGGGCTTCTCCAGGCCACCTCGCTGCCGTTCATCGTGGCCGCCACCCAGATCGGCGTCATGCTGGGCAAAATCACCCCGTTGACAGCCGCCGCACTTGTCTGCGCAGGCCTGCTGTCGGTGCTGATATTCCCGGTCCTCGCGCTCACGTTGCTGCGGCACGGCGAGCCCCAGCCCGAGCCCGCCGTTGCGGCGGCTGACCTGGTACCAGAACCGCACTTGATGTGAGCGTGCGGAGAGAGCAGACGACCTACCCGGACTGGACAGAGAAACGCATCCCAAATCACTAACAAGGAGAATTCAATGGAAGCGACGATGACCCGCGGCCGGGTGCGCGTCGAGCACGGCCGCAAGCGCATCCGGGCATACCTGGGCGGCGAGCTGGCCGCCGACACCACCAGCCCGCTGCTGGTGTGGGAGGTGCCGTACTACCCGGCGTACTACATCCCGGCCGGCGACATTCTGGCCGACCTGGTGCCCACTGGTACCACCGACCACTCGCCGAGCCGCGGCGATGCCGACATCTTTGACCTGCGCACGCCGGCCGCCACCGCGCCAGCTGCGGTGCGCCGCTACGCCAGCTCGCCGATCGAGGAGCTGCGCCAGGCGGTGCGCTTGGACTGGGAGGCCATGGACGAGTGGCTGGAAGAGGACGAGCCCGTCTACACCCACCCCCGCGACCCTTACACCAGGGTCGACATCCTGGCCAGCTCCCGGCATGTCCGGGTTGACATCGACGGCGTCACCGTCGCCGACTCTTGCCAGCCGCGGATCCTGTTCGAAACCGGTCTTCCGCCGCGCTACTACCTCCCGCTCGCCGACATCCGGCTAGACCTGCTCCGGCCCTCCGTCACCCAGTCACACTGCCCGTACAAGGGCACGGCCAGCTACTGGTCCCTGGAAACTGGCGCCGGAGCCCACCCGGACTTCGTCTGGATCTACCGCTCCCCGCTGGCGGAGAGTCAGAAGATCGCCGGGCTCGCCTGCTTCTACAACGAGAAGGTTGACCTCTACGTCGATGGCGTCCTCCAGCAACGGCCGCACACAAAATTCAGCTGACAGCAGCCGGAGGCGACAGCACGAGCTCGCATCATGACGAGTGCGGCGAGAGCGGGGGGGAGCGTGGATGGCCCCACTCGACCATGACTGTTACCGCAGCTCAGAGGGCCTCCCGGCGGACCCTGATGGCAGCGTTTTGCCCCACCCGAAGCCCAGTGGCCCGTCGGGCCATCAAGGACCGGGCGGCATAACCGCTGCTCAGCGCGGTTTCGATGGGGTGAGCGATGGGATTCGAAGCCACGACATCCAGGACCACAACAAGGTTGGCATGACAACAAAAGACGTAGAAACCCCTGTCCTGCAGGGATTCCTTGCTGTCCGACGGGCATCCTGACCCCCGTTCAGGGCCACCTAAGACCAACTCGTCTGCCCCACTTTTGCCCCACTCGCGACCGCGATCAGCTGATCTACGGCACTCGGTCGCAGAAGTGGGTGAGTACCGGGGGGAGGTCCTTCCTCAAGGCGCCAATGCCTACCAGGGCGCGGCTGTCGTGCCTCCCGGCTCGATGCCGTAGCGCCGGAGATTCTCGGCGGCTCCGGGATCGGTCTGATCGAGGCGCTGAGCGAGGTTCTCCAGCGCAGCGGGGTTCCCGGCCTCCAGGATCCGGCGCCAGACCCGTTCGCCATCCGCGTCCCGGTGCGCCACGTACAGGCGCCCCATCAGGACGTGGAACGCGTACACATTCCCTTCGTTGCCCATGTCGGCAAGCCATTGGTCGGCCTCGGGGCCACGGCCCGCGGCGTCGAACTGTTCGGCCAGAGTCCGCATGGCGAAGAGATCGCCGGCCTCGGCGGGCCCGCGCAGCAGGTCTTCGAAATCCGCGAGGGTGCCCCCGGCCTGTGTGATCTGCTGGATCGCGGGCTGCAGCACCATGTATTCGCCCGCTTCTCGAGCACGCTGCCGCAGCTCCGCCGCCTCCAGGGCGTTCCCCGCCTGCTCGACCCGGCTGGCCAACACCACCAGGAAGGAGGTCTCTCCGTTCTCGATGTCCGGCGGAGCCACTCGTCAGCGTCATCCGGCCTGCCCGCTGCGTCGAGACGCAGGTAAAGCTGCAGCCGCACGAAGTGCGCGAAATGGTCATCCGCTTCCGCTGCTCGGACGAGCCACCGCTCGGCGTCCTCCGGCTCGCCGTCCTCATCGAGCCTTGCCGCGAGCTGCTGCATCGCGATGGTGTCGCCGGCCTCGGCGGCGCGGCGCAGCCATCCTGTCGCGTCGTCACGCCGATCCGCCTTGTCGAGGTGCTCGGCGAGGCGTTCCATGACCACCGTGTCGCCCGTCTCGGCCCCTGGATCAGGACGCGCTCGGCGTCCTCTGTCCTGCCGGCCTCGTCGAGCCGGGCCGCCAGGGCCACGATGGCGGAGGTATCGCCATTATCGGCGGCAGTGCGGAGAATCGCGTCGGCTCCGTCGCGGTCGCCCTCGTCGTCGAGCCGCTTGGCATGGAGCTGCACCGCCATCGTGTCGCCCGCTTCCGCGGCCCGGCGCGCCCAGTCGGCCGCCTCGTCCCTGTGACCTGCCGCGGCCAGCCGCCTCGCCAACAGTTGCATTGCAGCGACCTGGCCCGTCTGGAATGTAGCCGGGGTCGCGGTGCTGGCGGTCGCGGCGATTTCGGCGCGGTCGGTGGCGCTGGCCGGGTTCGGCCTCGATTCGCTGATCGAGATCGGCGCGTCCACGGTGGTGATCTGGGAGCTGTCGGATACCGGTGAGGCACGGCAGCGCCGCGGCCTGCAGCTGATCGGGTACGCGTTCGCTGTCCTTGCGGTCTACCTGCTGGCGCAGTCCACGGTGGTGCTGGTCAGCGGCTATCACCCGCGACATTCTGTGGCCGGGATCGTCTGGACCGCGCTGACCGCGGCGGTGATGTTCGCCCTGGCCGCGGGGAAGGCGCGCACCGGCCGGGCGCTGGATAACCCGGTGCTGAGGACCGAGGGCCGGGTCATGCTGATCGACGGAATCCTGGCCACCGCGGTGCTGCTGGGCCTGGTGCTGAACGCTGCCCTGGGCTGGTGGTGGGCCGACCCAGCTGCCGGGTATGTACTGGTCTTCTACGCGGCCCGCGAGGTCCGGGCAATCTTCTCCGCGCCAGGGCAGTCGGAATGACCAGGGAAATGGTCGGAACTGGCCGATCCACCCCGCGGCAGGATCGCGAGGGGGACCAGGAACAGGCCAAGCTGGTTCTCGGAGGCTTGCGGCTTTCAGTCGGCGAACTCCAGCTCTCTTGGTTCAGGGCGAGCGCAGGGATTGCTGCGGTCACTGCCAGGTAGACAATTTGCTGACCCTCACAGGGAGGCGAGCAGGGCCTTGAGAGCGGCTAGGTAACCCCGGGCAGTGGCCAGCTTGCCGGCCCGCAGGTCATGGGCCGTGTAGCCGATGAGCATCCGGAGCTGACCGAGGGCGAGCCGCCGTCCCTGATCGTCCCAGAACGGCACGGGCCCGTAGCCGGCCGCCAGGGCCGCGCGGTCCACGCCGGGCCATGCCCAGCACAGTGTCTCCAGATCATCCAGCGGGCGGCCGCCGCAGGCATCGCCGAAGTCGATCAGCCCGGTCACGGTCACCGCCGCGTCCTCGCCCATGGCGACGAAGATATGGCCGGGGAATAGTTCGCCGTGGCACAGCACCGCCGGGCCGTCGCCGCGCGCCGCCACCGCCTCGGGAAGCAGGCCCTCCGCCTGGCCGACCTCCGCGGGCCTCAGCCCCGCCCCGGCCAGCAAGCGCAGGTTATCGAGCCGGTTCGCCAGGTCGGCCGCCTGCAGGGCGGCCACGTCGGCGAACTCGAAGCTCCCGTCGGCGTGACGGAGGTAGAACCCGCCGACCTGCACCGAGTGCAGCCGGGCGATGACCTGCCCGCAGGAGCGGGCCGCGGACCGGCGCTGACCGGCTGACATTCCCGGCAGCGCCCCGCTCAGCGCCCGGCCGGCCACCGCCGTCTGCACCATCACCGTCCGCGGGCCTGCCGCGGTGTCCACCGCCCCCAGCCACAAGACCTCCGGTGCCGGGACCCCGGCCCGGCGGGCCCGGGCCAGGAACCATGCCTCCTGGTCCAGGCCGATGCTCTCGTCGGCCTCACCCCGGATCACGAGCCTGGCGCCCGAGGCGGTCACCACCTCATGAACCTCCCGGGCGCGGCCGCTGTCCCGGTTCCTCTTGCATGCGGCAACCGCCTCACCGCACGCCTGTCCTGCCAGCCAGCACAGCACATCCCCGGTGAGGCACCCGCTTTCCGGCTGGGCCCGCGGCCTGCTCACACGGTCATCATGGCCGCGCTAGCCGCACCCGCACCACCGCATTGCCACGGGCCTGACCAAGATTCACACCGCGGACCGGCATGACGGCCGGTGGTGCATCATGTCGAACACCATCGTTCACCAGCGCCGTGGAACCTCGCCGGCGACTGACGCGGGAACGGGTCCGGCCGGGGGGGAAGGGGAGTCGGCCCGCACGAGGGCATCACTGCCTATCGCGAAACACCCGGTGGTGCCCGGCCATCGGAGCTGCGGGCCGCCGTGGGTGCCTGGCCGCTTGAAATCGCGTCCGGTGACCTTCTCATGTTCATGACACCTACGACTTTGCCATCTTCTATCTGTCCTGTTCAGCCCGCTGTTTCTGGTCTCCTTGCCTCCGTTTGTGATCTTCTGCCTGCTGGTCTTGCCTTCCTGCTCCTGCATTCTGATCTTGCTCGGCTCCCCATCACACCAATGCACTGGCGAGCGAGCGCGGACAGTCAAGATCATCTGGGAGGGGGGGAGAGTTGCTCTGGGTGACCGCTCGCCGCACGGTCATGGGCCACGGTAGGCGCGAAACAGCCATTCGCCCCACGACCTGCCCCACGGACGAAGATCGTGTCAGGCTATTCATGCAGGTGCGCCGCCAGGGACTCGAACCCCGAACCCGCGGATTAAGAGCTTTAGCGGAGCGCGTTCACCAAGGTTCATAGGCGTTCGTGTCGCAGGTCAAGCGTGATGCTCGTACTTCCCTGAACGGCGCTGAACGAGAGTGAACTGCAACCCAGATTGCAACCCTGGCTCTGCCCAGATCGCAAATCAATCCTTAGTTGCGGTGCGGCGGTTACGGCCCGCGGTAAGAGCGGACTGCAGTTCTGCGGCTGCCAAGGCAACGAAATGATCTACGGCCTGTTTAACCCTCTCGGTTCTGGAGTCCAAGTCAACCCCGTCCTGTGCGTAGTGAACTGGGCACGTCAGCTCGTATGCTTCGTTCGCTGCCGTCACCAGTGCCTGATCACCCGCAACGAGCCGGACCTGTGAGAGGGTAGTGTCCGTTGCGCCTCTGAACCGGTATGACTCGGCGCGAGCCGCCAGGGTCGCCGTACTGTCGGGGACCATTCGCCTTGGCCATCAGAAGAGGCAGACTCCGACGTCCTCCTCGGCGGTGTTGTTGCTCTTTGAAGATTCGCGGACTTGGTTGCCCGGGGTCGATGGTGACGGTGACGTGGTCTTCGACGCATGGGAAGCGCTGCAAGATGGACTGGCCAGGGGCGAGCCCCGGATAGTCGTACGTGTAGGTACCGCCCGTGCTGTGGCTGACGGTCACCTCGAAGGGGCCGGCTGCCGCTTGACCCTGGTTTGAGACCCAGAACGAGTCCCGCGACAGTCCGGGCTGCAGGCTCCCTTTGACAAACTCGCCGATCACAAGGTCAGGCAAGGGACCCGTCGCTGGGGGAGCAGTGGGACTGGTCGTAAACGTTTGGTCCGCGCCAACTGAAATCCCCGAAGATCCGAAAGACGCGAGTGCGTCGACCGCTCGCACGCGGTAGTGGTAGGTCGTCGCCGGGCTCAGCCCCGTCAGTGCGGCTGCCACCGTGATTCCAGTTGCGTCAGCCCCGGCGTATTGGAACGGGACCGAGCTGCCGTAGGCCGTAGTCGTCCCGTAGTCGAACGTGTACCAGGTAGGGACGCAGTTCGGATTGACGGAGGCATGCACGGTTGCCCCGGTAGTGCCGATCCCGCCCGCGATGCCGGTAATGACCGTCGCCGACGTCTGCAAAGTCGGACACGAGGGCCCAATGGGCAGAGTTTGAGGTGATGTGGGCGTCGGGGGTCCGTCGCCATAGCGCCCGAAGACCTGGGAAAGGGGATGATTGTCGCCGCCGGGGTTGCTAGGTCCGCCTGGGGGCAGCAGCTGATAGAAGGTGGCGTCGACAAAGAGACCAGGGTCAGCCCAGTCGGGGCGCACGGTGATGTAGTCGAACCCGGACCCTGCGCTTACCGTGTTCGGGGGGACTGGCGTCGATCAGCACCTGTTTGCCGGTCAGGAAGCCCACGCCGGGAAGCGCACAGCAACCGCCCTTGGGATTGTTTTTCCACGCGTAGGCGATCGCGACTTCGCCGTGCGAGTTCCCTGCCAATGAGGGAAATCCATAGGGGTAGGTGGGATCGTAGATGTATCTCTCATCGCCTAGACCGACGAGATAGAGCGAATCGACTACCACGTACTCGATGTGGGTGTTGGTCATGGAACCGGCAGGTCCGCTTGTCCACGCGAACCACGCCTGACGATCGCCGACGCCAACCTGTGCTCCCCCGGTAATGCGATAGCCCAGGCCCTTACCCGATCCGAGATTCGGATCCGTTGGAGTCGAGACGGCGACGTCACCGGCGGTCGGGGTGGAGGAGGCGTCGTCCCATCGGAAGACCCTCAGCGTCGTCTTGGTCGTCGTGTCTTTCCATCCGGCGAAATTGGGATCGGGGTTATGGGCGTCCGCTGCGATTCCAAAGCTGCCAACCGGCCCACCGCCTCCGAGGGTTCCCAGCTGAGACGAAGTGAGGAAGTCGCCGGTGAGCTTGCCGTTTGCCAAATCCGACAGCGACAGCCGGACAATGATGGCCTCGGTAGCGCCGGCACTGCACATGTTGCTAAACGCAAGCAAGAAGAAATGCTCACTTACTCCCACGACCGGGTAGTCAAACCAACAACCTCGTCCCGTCATATATGTCCCGAACTGGGCGGGCGTCAGATCCATGAAGTCCCACGTTTGACCCTTCGACGCCTTAAGTTGGTCTGGGGTGTCAACGGCGATGCTGTAGTCGCCCTCTGCAGCGCCATTCGTTTGTCGGCCCTGCCGAACCCAGATGAAACGGTTGATCTGCGGAGCGAAAATCACCTGTTCGTCGCAGCCACAGGCCTGAACTCCTGCCGGGAACCCCCCAGTCGCATTACCTTCGGAAAGACCGCTCGTCTTCGCGAACGTGTTGCCGCCGTCGGCGGAATAAGCTGAGTAGAAGTTCCCTGTTTCGAGCACGACCCCGTCGGAGCTGACTGCGACGCCGTCTTCCCAGCCGTAGCCGAAATTTCCTACCGGGGGACTAAGGTCTGTGCTCTTCCAGACAATCAGCGGATCATTGGGACTCGTGGCGGCGTCCAGGGCTGGCGGTCTAGGGAACGTCGCGGGCACCGCTGACCGGCTCACGGTGTGGCCTGCGGGTGATGCGGTGATCACGCTCGGCTCCGAGGGAAGTGGGCGTCCGGCCGGCGGTCCGATCTTGCTTGGACGTCGATGCTGGCTCCAAACCCGAACCGGTCGCAGTTCGCTCTCAAGCAGTTTTACATGGGTGTTCACCGGCGCTACGGCGGGCACAGTGATCTCTCGTCCGCGGACCGCACGCAGCGGCCGTGCGGGCACGGTTCGCGCGGGAGTGCGCGAGGTGGACCGGGACCCAGCATTCGTGCAGCCCACCACCGTCAAGACCAGCGCGGCTGTGACTGTCGCAAGCAGCCCGATCGATCGCACGGTCATGCGCCGAGCGGGGGGTGGTGTTCTCTTCATCAGTGACGCCACGGCCGACCTTGTTCGCGCATCCACCCGCTCCCTCTCCTGGAGCGTCCGCAGTTTGCGTTTCATGGATCCTCCCCCGCTTGGCCGCGTCCAGCGTGCGAGAAGCATCGCCTGGCGGGGTTTCAAAAATGTTTCAGGGTTACCTCAGCCCCCGGGCTACGCGGCGCCGCAGGCCGGGGAGGACGCCCGGGACGGGGGAGGCGGACACTCACCTGGAGTTTCGCGAGCCCCGCAGGCGCCGATCCTCTGGTGAGTGTCCACCTGGTCAATGGCCATCGAAGTCCTGGTTGCTGTATTCCGCTGCTGTACAACTGTCAGCTTGGGAATCCGACAGATCCGGCCCTCTGACCGCCCTGACCTGGGAACCCGATGCACCGCTAGTGACCGTCATGCACCCTGTGACACCAGGGTTAATGGCCCGCCAATGGCCCGTGACCAAGCCCGCACCCGCTCCGCCTGAGAAACTGGCTCCGTGGTTGTCGCTGAACCGCCGCACCAACCTGGGCAAAAGCGCGTTTCCCATGAAGCTGAACACCTCAAGGCACTGCAGACGGCGATCGCTGACCTAGGCGTCGTCAGTGTGCGTGGTCAGGGCATCGTTAACAAATTCGCGGTGAACGGCTGGGAGCTGTCGCCCTTGCAGCAGTTCCAGTACGGCGACCTCAGGATCGAGCTGGCAGCTACGACCTTGATCGTTGAAGCTGAGAGCGCGCCCATGAAGATCACGAAAGATCGAGGCTAGGTGTCATCGTCGTCGTGCTGGTAGATGTAATACAAATGCGTAGGCGTTTCGGCCAGGTCATGCACATGTATTAGAAAAGCCTCAACCAATGGTCCGAGGGCACTGCCACCGCCTAGCGAAAAGTGCGGTTCGACGTTCGCCATCTCCTGCCAGGACTTGTAGATTTCATCCTCCGTCCCCTCCAGCCAAATTTCCAGAGACGAATCGGATTGCGGATTGGTCGCATCGCGGGCGACGATGTCGCCAAATGGATAGACTCGCCACTCGTGGTAACTTTGCTCAAATCCGGGACCGATATCGCCATCAAATGGGAATTGCCCATTTGTGCCGTTTGTCATCCCCCGGCGTTCGTCATTTGTCGTATTCAGCTTGATGTAATATGACAAAGCACCTGGGTTATAGTACCACAAGCGATCCTTTTGTAGGCCAGGCGGGCCCGGCGTCGCCTGGTATGGATCAGCCAACGATTCTATTGCGAGCACCCTGCGGATCCTTTTGCCGGCGTTTCCGGGAAGGTTATTGGCGATTTCTTGAATGCGTTGCATCACTGGCTTCTCGGCAGTGATCTCTTCCGTCTCCATGTCGATGACCTTGGAAGGCGGTATGTAAATAAGACCCGGATCAGCACTGTCGCTAAACGCCCAGTTTAGCCCACCGTCCATTGATACGTTGCATCCAGTGTCACGGCGCAGATACCAATTAACCTCTTCGGGAACGTTAGTGTTGAAGTTAAAGTATATTAAGTCATCTACTTTCACGTTATACTGTGCAGCCACTGATGCCCAATCTTCGCCATCACTGACACGATGGGTCGCAACGGCTCCTTCGGGCACAAAATCCACCGGCAATGGACTATCCGGTTCACGTTCATTAGCCATAATGTTGAGTTTCCTTTCGTGTTGCGGATGATCTAGCTGCTAGTCAGACGCCGCCCGCCTGCGGTAGCTTGAGCCGTTCGGCGAGGCCGGCGGTCTTCAGGCGCGAGCGCATCAGCGCGTCCTTCGTCGCCGCGCCCTCGTTCGCTGTGATTTCGGCGTCGCCGGGCAGCCGGGAAGGCAGGTTGCAGCTCGGGACGTCCGCGAACCGTTGCAGCTCACCGACGAGCGAGGCGTCGAGAGTCCGGGTCACCGCGCTCGCGGTCTTCTCCACCTGCGCAAGGTTGGCTATGAACCGCCGGCTGACCTCGTTGAGCTCCGCCACCCAGGCCTCGCGCCGAGCGTCGCCGCCCTCCCCCCACACGAACTCGTCCTGGTTGGTCAGCACGTATTGGACGTCTGCCAGCGCCCGGAGCTGCCCCTTGCGCAGCTGCGCAAGCGCGTCCAGAACCTCCTCGGCTTGCTGAACATCGACGGGCGGCGGCGCATCCGGAATGGGAACCGTCTCGTATGCGACGCACCCCACCTGGTAGGGGACCGCCGTCGTGCAGTCCGGAGCGGCAAGCTCGTTGGTGAACTCCATAAGCGCGTCGAACACGTCCTCTGGGCGTGCGATGCGCCTCGGGCTGCCGCCGACCTGGTGCTCGACGATGTTGGTGGTGGCGTCCTTGACGGTTTCGCTGAAATTGGACTTGACGCTCGTGTCGGCGGAGACGGCGTACCCGTAGGAGCCCTTGAGCTTCGAGTCGATATCGCGGCGGTGGCCCTGGTCGCGCGTCCGGATCTCGATCAGCGACATGAGCTGACCGCCGGTTGCCATGCCGCGGACGAACCAATCCCCGAAGGCCGCCCGGAAAGCGACGGCGCCGCCCGGCTGGCGCAGGAGTGCGGCGACGGCCGGCTGATAGACCGGGGCGACTACCTGCTGGAACGCGCGCTCAACCCTGGCGACGGCGTACACGAAGATCGAGTAGCTGTTGATCGACATCGACTTGTCGAACGAGAGGCTGCCGGAGCCGTCGAACAGGCCGAAGCGCGCCTCGGCCCGGGCGTCGACGGAGAGCGCCGTGGAGAGCTCCTCGTAGGACTCGACCTTGTTGAACTGCAAGGATTGGGTCGCGCCGGCGGCGCCTGGCACGGCCTGCGGCTCCGACAGCTCGAACGCGAAGCCCTTGATTTCGCCCGTGAGCCGGTCAACTCCACACAGATAGCTGTGGAGCCGCGAGTACGGCAGGAGCTGGGACATCTTGCCCTCCTTCTGGCTGCATCCCGGCTATTAGCCATCGTCCTTCCCCCTGTCCAGCCCGACCGCTATGCTCCTTCGCCCGTTCTCACATCTATCCGAGATACAAGCACTCGAGACCGAACGTTAAAGACGAAGACGCTCGCCGCCTATAGCGACTAGCTAACGGCTGGGCAGCATTACTATCCCCTGTACTCCAACCGAAGACGACACTCGTGTAGGTAAGGTACAGAGGCGGTGGAGACTAGATGAAGATCAAGGCGGCGCTATTGACCTCTTCGTCCCAAGGTCAATCCGCGGGCCGCCACTGGGGCAAGGCCGCAGCTAGCTCGCGGGTGTTGTGTATGTACGTCCGCGGCAATCCGGTTGGACACCATGCTGCGCAGCAGGCCTTCTTCTTGGCAGTCGTGCCAGGTCACTGGGGCCTATGGTGGTCTCTTCATGCGCACTAGCGCCGGTCAGGCGTCGGGCCTATCACCGCTGCAGCCAGGGAGTTGGCTGGCCTGCAGGACTACCGCGAGGGGCCCAGACGGATCCAACTACTAGGAGGCAGCGTTGCTGTTCACTGTGTACACCTTCAAGCGTCCAATGCTGACATAACGCATAATGGTTAAGGCTCTGAGAGAAGACCTTGGCGGTCGCTGAACCCTTAAATGCCATATCCGGCCAGGTTGTCTGATGCTGTCTCTGACCTGCCTTTCGCGGCTCGCCGGAGTCTGTATCGATGCACTGATGGCCATGGCGGTTGGTGTCACTCTCGGGTGTCAGCGAACGCGATCAACGTCGGCAGTTATCCGGTCGCAGTCGCGATAACGCCCTAGCTCCGGGACGGAGGTCAGTGCGATAGCGCTGCCGCGATCGCCCGCACGGTGGCGTCCCAGGAGCGGTGTAAATGACGTGGGCTTGGCTCCTTCGCTGGGGATGTTAGGCGACGGCTGCGACAGTTTCTTCGGGCTC
>Ga0126381_100007879_pt1 | contig 11887 bp, 10 predicted proteins | sample PanSoiMetPlot_28_FD_96465 | JGI IMG/M metagenome (GOLD analysis project Ga0126381, IMG submission 96465) | Tropical forest soil microbial communities from Panama - MetaG Plot_28 | ecosystem: Environmental > Terrestrial > Soil > Tropical forest > Bulk soil | place: Panama | collected 2016-02-17
CTAAGACGTCATCTTCAGCTGCAGCAATCGCGGCCCTAGTGCAGCGTCGCGACTGTCAGGAAGCGCAGCATTACGCCCGACTTCAGCCGATACATTCCGTCGGCGACGTACTGTGCTTCGTCGAGCTCCTCGAGCGTGAAGGCGAGCTCGGTATCGCCGAGCTTGAGCTCCATCACCACATCCTCAGCTTGTGTAGACTCGTCGGGTATGCGCAGATAACCCGTCGCGAAAACGATTCCGTCGAGTTGCACGAAATCGGCATCGCGCATCGCTTCGGTCAGTCTTGTCATGGTCATTTTTTCCAATGGTAGGAGTGAAGAGCTCCTGTCCATTAGATGCTGCTCGCGCGCCGGGCGTTCAAGCGGCTTTGCAAATGAACTGGCCGTTGGACGACGCCTCTGTCAGCGATCGCCAACGTGGCCGTCAGCGGCCGACGTACGCAGCGGTCGAGGCCCGTGCGGCCTCGCGGATCAATCCGACACAGCGCAGCAGTGAACTCGCAAAGATCGGATTTCGAGGATCCAGCGCCTCCGCGTGAGTCGATCCGACCTCATAGCGCTTGAATGCGCCAGTGAACACCTGCCTCAGCTCCGACGGGTCGCCGCCGTGCATGCGCTGGCGACTCGACAACACGTAAACAGGACCGTCGTATGGAAGCGGCCGGTGATCGGCGATCGCGCGCTCGAAAGCCATCGCCGTGCGCATCAGTGCTTTCATGTACACCGGGTCATCGACCGGTCCCGCGGTGTTACCTTTCGCCCGGCGCGCTTTCATCTTGTTCACGAACTGCTGTTCGGTCAATTGCGAATAGCCTCGGTGGGCCACGCTGTTGGGCGGATCGAGGAGCAGGAGAGGAACGACGGCTTCCCCCGCCTTGCGCAGCGAGCGCGCCATCAGGGTTGCTATGTATACGCCGGCACACAGCGCGCCCAGAAAATAAGGACCGTGCGGCCGCTGCTTGCGCAATTCGCCAAGATAGTCTGCCGCCATGTCTTCGACCGTCGCGTGCGGCTCGCGCAGTCCGTCCAAGCCTCTGGCCTGAAACGCCCACACGGGCTGATCGTCTCCAAGCAGCTGCATGAAATGCGGCCCGACGAATGCCTGACCATGCCGCCCGTGCACGATGAACAGCGGTGCCTCTGTCCCGCGGCGCCAGAGCGGGATCAATAGCGGAATGGGTGACCTTGCCGTCGCGGTTGCCGCTTGTAGGATGTTCGCCGCGATGCGCGCGACCGTCGCTCCCTGGTGAAAATTGCCGATGTGCACGCCATACGCTTCGCGCAAGCGGGTCTGCAACTCGACGGCCAGGAGCGAATCGCCGCCAAAGAGGAAAAAGTCGTCGTTCCGGCCCACAGGTTCCAGTCTGAGCAGTTGCGCGAAAATCCGGGCGACAGAGCGCTCGACATCGTCCCTCGGAGATTCGACCGACCGCCGTGGATACGAAGTCGTCGAATCGATCTCGCTCAGCGCCTTGCGATCGACCTTCCCGCTCGCGGACAAGGGCAACGCTTCCACATACACGATTTCTGCCGGAAGCATGTACAAGGGTAGCCGAGTCGCGAGGTAGCGCCGGATGAGCAGCGGATCGCGAACAGCATCCGCGCGCGCCTCAACATACGCAACAAGGCGGGCACGCTCCGTTTCCGACTCTTCGCCGGCCGCTGTGACCGCAGCTTGTATCACGTCGGGACACGTCGAAAGCGCGGCTTCGATTTCATTGAGGTCGACCGAATGCCCTCGAATCTTCACCCGGCTGCCCATGCGCCCGAGAAAATGCAGATTGCCGCCCTGGTCGATGCGTCCGATGTCACCGCTCTTGAATTGGCGCCAATCAGGGTGGGCATGATCGGCGCAAAAAACGGCCGCATCCAGCTCGGGCCGCCGCCAATACCCGGGGCTTAAGTGAGAGCTGCACACCACCATTTCGCCAACCTCATCGACGCTTGCCAGAGCGCCGTCCTTGCGGCGAATCTCCACCCGCGTTCCTTCGATGCTGCGGCCGACCGGAAAGATCCGCGTTGTCGGCATCGGGTCTTGATGACCGATGATGTTCTGAGCAATGACCCCTGCCTCGGTCGAGGCGAGCTGATTGACGAGAATGCAATGCGGAAGCGTATGTTTGCGGTAAAGGTCGACGTCGCTCGTGTAGACCGACTCCCCCCCGAGATGTATCGCTCTTAAGTGCGGCATCAGTCGATCCGGCGGCAGCCGGTTCGCCATTTCGCGAAAGATGTTCGGCACGGCGTGCAGTACGGTGATGCGTTCCCGGTCGAGCCAATCCGCGAGCTGCGGGATTCCGTCGCGTCCCATGTCATAGGCGCAGACGGTGGCGCCGTGTAGTAAGCCGCGGAAGACGTGCAGGTTCGCGGCGGCGAAGCTCAGCGGGTTTAGCAGAGACAATCGATCGCCTGGCCCGATGCTGAGCGCTCTTGCATACGCGTCGGAGAAGAACAGAAGGTTGCCGTGTGTCTGGATGACTCCCTTGGGCTGACCGGTCGAGCCCGAGGTGTAATAGACATAGGCCGGCATCTCGGCGAAGACCGCCGGCAGGTCCTCGTCGCCTTCCGGCGCGCTCTCGACATCGAGGACGGCGCATCCAGCGGAGGCGATGGCGCACGCCCGCTCCATGAGTGAGCGCTCGGTGAGCAGTGCAATCGGTTCGCTGTCGCGAACGATGAAGTTGAGGCGCCCCTCTGGATCCCTTGCGTCCAGGGGAACGTAGGCGTAGCCGCTCCTGCAAGCGCCGAAGATTGCCTTGACCGCGCGAAGCTTGCTTTCGAACAGAAGACAGACGACGCCACGGCGTCCTCGGCTGATGGCGACGATTCGCCGCGCTACTGCGCCTGCATCGGCATCGAGCTGTGCGAAGGCGAGCTGCGTTTCTTGCTCGACCACGGCGATGCTGTCGGGATTGGCTTGCGCAACTGCCGACAGCCGGGCGCCGATCGTTTGCGATAACGAGTCTGATCCCATCCCCCCACCCCGCCTGCTGTAATGCGAACCCGGATTGCTTCGGCTCGCTTGCCGCCAGGTCGCACTCTAAGCAATCAATCGCCCTGAATCCCCGCCGCCCTAATGACCTGACTCCATCGTGCCGTTTGCTCGCGCAAAACCGTGGCGAATTCTTCGGACTCCATGGCCTCGGGCTCTTCGCCCAGATCGAAGAGCTGCCTTCTCCAGTCCGCCGAGCGCGATATATCGGCGATAGCGCGCGACAACGTCTTGACGACCTCATGCGGCGTGGCTGCCGGAGCGAGCACGCCGTACCAGACACTCGCGTCCATACCCCCGGCGCCCGCTTCCTTCATGGTCGGTACGTCGGGCATCACCTTGGAGCGCCTGTCGCCGGTTGTTGCGAGGGGCCGTAGCTGCCCGGAGCGGACGTACTGGAGCACTCCAGGCACCGTGGCGAAGCTCATGTCGACTTCTCTTGCGATAAGAGCCGTCAGCGACGGCGCGGTGCCCTTGAAAGGGATGTGCACAATGTCGGTCCCGCTGCGCAGCTTGAAAAGCTCAGCGTAGAGATGGCTGGTCGTTCCCGGGCCAGAAGAGGAATAGTTGAGCTCGCCGGGCATTGCCCGCGCACGCGCAATCAGGTCCTGAACGCTTTTTGCCGGCAGCGAGGGATTGACGACCAGAACCATCGGCGTGCTCGCGATGGTCGACACCGGCCGCAAGTCGCGCAGCGTGTTGCCGCCTAGCCTTTCGTGAAACGCCATGTCGATGGTCATCGCCGCGGTGGCGACCAGCAGCGTGTAGCCGTCCGGCGCCGCTCTGGCCACGTACTCGTTGGCGATCCGCGATCCTGCGCCGGGGCGATTTTCGACGATCACCGACTGCCCGAAGTAGTCGGCGAGGCGGACCGCGAGCAGACGTGCGTTGATGTCGATACCACCGCCCGCCGCCGCTCCGACGACCAGCGTTAGCGGCCTTGCTGGAAAATGCTGCGTCGTCGTATCGGCGCCGCGAGCCGCAAGCGCGAATACGCCGATGAACAGCGCGACAACGTATTTGTCCGAGATCGCCGCCGCACGCAGGATAGCTGCTGCCGCCAGCGTGACGCGTCCGAACGCCGCGCGTGCGCGCAAGCGATTCGATGTTTGCGGACCCCCGACCGTAGCCATCGCACCCCTCCAAGCGTAAGCATAATGTAAGGGCGCGCACGTGTCGCGGGTCAAGCTTCAGAGGCCCACGGGGATGGCGGCCCCCCGCGGTAGCGGCAGTTTTAGGACAACGGCGGAGTCACCCGCGGCGAACGCTCGGGACTCGTGTTCGCCGGTTACTATGGCGCGCTGTGGCCTACCAGTTCACGGACGAAATTGGGCAAGGCAAATGAGGCGCGGTGAACGTCGCCGTTGTAATACTGCAGATCGCGGATGCGCCGGGTGGCGATGCGTCGGTCAGCCTCGAGTGCGGTCAGGTACGACGGATTCAACGTGGACGACGCGCAGGCCATCATCCATAGCCCGCCATAGAGCGGAATCGAAGTCAGATACGGCGTGACGACGGCGAACGCTGCGCGCAGATTGGCAATGCCCTTGCGGATGCGCTCCGGGTGCGCAATCGGCGACGCCACATGCAGTGTCAACGCTCCGCTCGGATTCAGCCGCGCGGCACAGGCTCGATAGAAATCCGTCCCGTAAAGCGGCTCCGAGGGGCCACCGGGATCGGTCAGGTCGAGCACGATCAGATCGAAGGTATCGCTGGACGCCCGCACGAATCCGAGCCCATCCTCGACGCTTAACTTCAAACGCGGATCGGATAGCGCGCCACGGTGAATGTCAGCGAAATACTTGCGCGCAACGTCTATGACGGCGCGGTCGATCTCGACCAGCGTCACCGACTTCATCGTCGGATACTTGAGCAACTCTTCGGCCGAGCCGCCGTCACCTCCTCCGATGATCAGCGCCTTTTCCGGTGCCGGGTGGGCGATCGCCGCGATGTGGACCAGGTTCTCGTGGTAGAAGAATTCATCCTTCTCCGAGGTCATGAAGTGACCGTCGAGACGGAACAGCTTCCCGAACGGCCGCGTGTCGTGCACCTCCACCGTCTGGTACGGCGACTGGAAGCGCTCGAATTGGCGCGTCGATCGCACGAAGATGCCGCTGTCTTCGTCCAGATACTCGGTGAGCACTCCAGGAGCGAGGTCGTGACTCTCTTCAGGCATCCATCCCTCCGCGGTGGATGGACTGGAACTTGACCCGCTGCGGTCGCAGCGCGTCACGCATCGCCTGGAAAAGACGGTCGGCCTTGGCCGAGTTGTCCGTGGTGTAGTTGCAGACGTAGACGTCTATGGTCACGAAGCCGTGCTCGGGCCACGTATGGATCGCCAGATGGGATTCTGCGAGCAGCACGGTACCGGTCACGCCGGCGGGTGCGAACTGATGGAAGCTCTCGCCGACAATAGTCATACCGGAATCGCCTGAAAGACGCAGACAAAGTGAGCGTAAAGCTTCGGCGTGCGTCATCTCCGGCAAGTTGGCAACGCAGCCGTACCATTCCCCGAGCAGATGAATGCCGTCCATCTTTTCCTCCCTACGCCGTTGCAGCGTGACAGGATTGTTAAAGCTATCAATTATTGCCGAAATTCCGGCCATGCGCGATAATTTTAGCTCTTTGCGGCAGGTTTTCGGGAGGCAACATGCGCCTCCCCGCGGCTTCTTCTTCCCACCCGCCTTTCACCGATGACTGCACCGTTGACCGTGCCGATCCGGCAAAACGCCTCCGTCGCAAAAAACGCGGATACGTCTCTGCTTGCTAATGCGATTCGCGCGCTGGCGATGGATGCCGTACAGGCCGCGAACTCGGGACACCCAGGCATGCCGATGGGAATGGCCGAGATCGCAGTGGCGCTGTGGATGCGGCACTTGAGACACAATCCTTCCAACCCGGCTTGGACGAATCGCGATCGCTTCGTGCTGTCCAACGGCCACGGCTCGATGTTGCAGTACGCGCTGCTACACCTGACGGGCTATTCGCTGCCGCTCGAGGAGATTCGCCGCTTCCGCCAGCTCGACTCGATCACGCCCGGACATCCGGAGCGCGGCCTGACTCCAGGTGTGGAGACGACCACGGGACCACTGGGCCAGGGATTGGCCAACGCCGTCGGCATGGCGCTGGCGGAGCGCCTTCTCGCCGCGGAGTTCAATCGTCCCGGCCATTGCATCGTAGACCACCGAACTTACGTCTTCGCGGGCGACGGTTGCATGATGGAAGGCATTTCGCATGAGGCCTGCTCATTCGCGGGCACGCAGCGTCTGGCCAAGCTCGTCTGCTTCTACGACGACAACGGTATATCGATCGACGGTGAAGTCAGGGGCTGGTTCACCGACGACACTCCGGCGCGCTTCGCGGCGTACGGCTGGCGGGTCATCCCGCACGTCGACGGCCACCATGTGGATGCCGTCGACACAGCGATTCGCCAGGCGCACACGAGCGACCGGCCCACGCTCATCTGCTGCAAGACGGTCATCGGCAAAGGCTCGCCCAACCGAGCGGGGACTGATCTTGCCCATGGACAGGCGCTCGGCGAAAAAGAAGTAGCGCTCACTCGGGAAGCGCTGGGCTGGCCGTATCCTGCCTTCGAAATTCCGCAGCAGGTTTACGACGCCTGGGACGGGCGCAAGCGCGGCGCGGCGCTCGAAGGCGATTGGAACGCGGTTTTTGCGGCATACAAAGCGGCGCATCCCGATCTCGCCGCAGAATTTCAGCGACGGATCGCCGGCGAGCTGCCGCATGGGTTCGGCGAGCGTGTTGCCAAGTTCGTTGCGCAGCAAACCCAGAAGGGCGAGACCGTGGCAACGCGCAAAGCCTCGCAGCAGGCGATCGAGGCGCTCGCCCCGGTTCTGCCAGAGCTCATTGGAGGCTCCGCAGATCTCACCGGATCGGTGCTCACGCGGTGGTCCGGCAGCAAGAACGTCACCGCAGACCAGCCTGGGAACTACATCTATTTCGGTGTGCGCGAGTTCGCGATGACCGCAATAGCCAGCGGCCTCGCCTTGCACGGCGGCTTCATTCCTTACGTCGGCACGTTCCTGACTTTCTCCGACTATGCGCGCAACGGCGTGCGTATGGCGGCGTTAATGCAGCGGCGCTCAATTCTCGTTTATACCCACGACTCCATCGGTCTGGGCGAGGATGGCCCGACGCATCAGTCGATCGAGCATGCGGCGAGTCTGCGCCTCATCCCGCACCTCGATGTCTGGCGTCCATGCGACACGGTCGAGTCGGCAGTCGCGTGGACTGCGGCGATCGTGCGTCGCGATGGACCGACGTGCCTGTTGTTCACGCGCCAGAACGTCCCCTTCATCGCCCGCAGCTCCGAGCAGATCGAAGCGATCGGGCGGGGCGGCTACGTGCTGTCCGACGCAGCGGGCGCGCAGGCAGTCATTATCGCGACCGGTTCTGAGGTCGCGCTCGCGCTCGCGGCGCAAAAGGCACTCGCGGAGGGCGGCATCTCGGTTCGCGTGGTCGCCATGCCCTGCACCAGCCTTTTCGATCGCCAGGATGCGGCGTGGCGCGCGTTGGTGCTCCCGCCCGGCCTGCCGCGGGTCGCAGTCGAGGCGGGCGTCACGGATTTCTGGCGGAAATACGTTGGGGCGGTCGACGACAAGCATGGAGCGGTGGTGGGCATCGATGTCTACGGCGCATCGGCGCCCGCCGGTGCGCTGTTCAAGCATTTCGGTTTCACCGTCGACCACGTCGTGGCGGCGGTGCGCGGCGTGCTTTGACTGGGACTTCATCTTCTCACCTCACTGACGCGGATCAATCCAGTCGTTCATCCAGGGAACTGCAATGACCATCAAAGTTGCCATCAATGGCTACGGCCGCATCGGCCGCAACATCCTGCGCAGCCATTACGAAGGCGGAAAGAAGCACGATCTGTCGTTTGTCGCCATCAACGATCTGGGCAGCCCCGAGACCAATGCCCACCTCACCCGTTACGACACGGTGCATGGAAAATTCCCAGGCAAGGTGGACGTCGACGGCGATTCGATGGTCGTCGACGGCGACCGTATCAAAGTACTCGCCCAGCGCAATCCCGCCGAACTCCCGTGGTCTGCGCTTGGCGTGGATGTGGTCATGGAGTGCACGGGACTGTTCACGACCAAGGAAAAGGCCTCCGCACATCTGAAGGGTGGCGGGCGCAAGGTGATCATCTCCGCGCCGGGTGGCAAGGACGTCGATGCTACGGTCGTCTACGGAGTCAACCACCAGACACTCAAATCGGCGCACACGGTGATCTCGAATGCGTCCTGCACCACCAACTGTCTTGCTCCGCTGGTCAAGCCGCTGCACGAGCGCATCGGCGTCGTTTCAGGTTTGATGACCACGGTGCACGCCTACACCAACGATCAGGTTCTGACCGACGTCTACCACGAGGACCTGCGTCGAGCACGCTCGGCGACGATGAACATGATTCCGACCAAGACAGGCGCTGCCGCCGCGGTCGGACTGGTGCTGCCGGAGCTCAACGGCAAGCTCGACGGATACGCCATCCGGGTGCCCACCATCAACGTCTCCATTGTCGACCTGTCGTTTATCGCGGCACGCGATACGACGGTGGAAGAGGTCAACTCGATCATGAAGGAGGCTTCCGAGCGCGGACCGCTGGCCGGAATTCTCAATTACAGCAAGGGACCGCTGGTTTCTATGGACTTCAATCACGACGCAGCCTCGTCGACTTTCGATGCGACGCTGACCAAGGTGGCGGGGCGGCTGGTCAAGGTCTCCAGCTGGTATGACAATGAATGGGGCTTCAGTAATCGGATGCTCGATGTCGCAGTGGCGTTGATGGCAGCTCGGTAGAGAGATTCTTCGAGGCCAGCCGCAATGAACCCCTTCACCGCTCACCCTGCTTCGGTCGGGGAAACCTACTTCGAGCATGGCCGTTTTGCTTTTTCCTTCGGCATCCGCATGTTCCTAGGCGGGCTTGCCGCGATGGTTCATGCCGCGTTCCCGTTCCTTTTCATCACCACCGCGAGCGGGGTCCTCGATGAGTTGAATGCGAGACGCGACCGCGGCGCACGGAACACAAATGCGCGGAGCTCCGGCAGCACCGCGTGACGAAGTTGCGAGCGGGTACAGGAAACGGCAGGTGAACGCTATCCGGCCTATAGGACGTCGTTTATGACGTTTCTGCGTCTCTCCGACGTCGATGTGCGCGGGAAGCGTGTATTCATTCGTGCGGATCTCAACGTGCCGCAGGATGCCAGCGGCAATGTCACCGATGACACGCGCATCCGAGCCTCCCTGCCAGCGATCCGCGATGTCCTTGCGCGAGGAGCTGCGGTCATGGTGACGTCACACCTCGGACGCCCTAAAGAGTGCCGATACAGCGAGGCCGAGTCGCTCGCGCCGATCGCCAAGCGCCTGGGCGAGCTTCTGGGCCGCCCGGTTCCGCTGATCGGCGACTGGGTCGACGGCGGCGCATGGCACAGCGCGCTCAAATCCGGCGACCTGGTGCTGCTCGAAAACTGCCGCTTCAACAAAGGCGAGAAAGCCGACAGCGCTGAGCTGGCGCAGCGCATGGCGAAACTGTGCGACGTCTACGTCAATGACGCTTTCGGAACTGCGCATCGGGCCGAAGCAACGACGCACGGCATTGCACGGTACGCGCCGGTTGCGTGCGCCGGCCCGCTGATGGCGGCGGAGCTGGGCGCGCTCGGCAGGGCTGTGGCGAATCCTTCGCGGCCGCTGGTCGCAATCGTCGCCGGCTCCAAGGTTTCGACCAAGCTCAAGCTGCTCACCAACCTCGCAGCGAAAGTCGATGCATTAATCGTCGGCGGAGGTATCGCCAACACCTTTATCCTCGCCGCCGGCGGCCGCATCGGCAGATCGCTGGCCGAGCCCGAGCTCGTGGCCGAGGCCAAGGCAATCCTTGATCGATATCCTGGCAGGGTTCCGGTACCGATCGATGCGGTCGTCGCCAAGGAGCTTGCTGCTACGGCGACGCCGGTGCTCAAGGCGGTTGAAAACATCGCCGACGACGACATGATCCTCGACCTCGGCCCGGAGACGGTGCTGGCGCTGAAAACGATCGTTGGCCGCGCCGCGACCATCGTATGGAACGGCCCCGTCGGCGTGTTCGAGATCGACGCCTTCGGCGAGGGCACCAAGGCGCTTGCGCACGCCATCGCCGAGTCGAAAGCGTTTTCCATTGCCGGTGGGGGAGATACCCTCGCCGCCATCGCCAAGTACGGCATCGCCGACAAGATCGGCTATATTTCGACGGGCGGCGGTGCCTTCCTAGAATTTCTCGAGGGAAAAACTTTGCCTGCGGTCGCCATCCTCGAAGAGCGAGCCGGGGGGAACGCGCGTTGATTGCGCAAGCTGACCGCCCCGGCCCGGGAGAAAATATGCAGCGAGCCACCAAAATTGTCGCGACTCTGGGGCCTGCCAGCAGCACATCCGACGTGCTGACGCGCATGCTCGCCGCAGGCGTCGACGTAGTACGGCTCAATTTTTCCCATGGCGTCGCTGCCGACCATCAGGAACGCGCGCGCATGGTGCGTGCCTCGGCGCATGCGCTGGGCCGGGAAATCGCGATCATGGCCGACCTGCAGGGTCCCAAGATACGCATCGGCAAGTTTGCCGCGGGACGCATCACGCTCAGCACGGGACAGACGTTCATTCTCGATGCCGATTGCGAAGTGGGCGACGAACGACGCGTCGGTCTGGATTACAAGGAACTGCCGCACGACGTCGAGCCCGGGGCGGTGCTCCTGCTCGATGACGGGCTCATACGGCTGCGCGTCGACTCGGTGCAGGGCAACGCAATCACGACGCGGGTAGAGGTCGGCGGGGTTTTGTCGAACAACAAGGGCATCAATCGTCAGGGCGGGGGCCTTACCGCGCCGGCGCTGACGGCCAAGGATATGGACGACATGAAGACGGCGGTGGCCATCGACGCCGATTACGTCGCCGTGTCCTTTCCCAAGAACAAGGAGGACATGTACATGGCGCGTCAGCTGTTGCGCGCCGCCGGCGGCAGAGCGCTGCTGGTCGCCAAGATCGAGCGTGCGGAAGCGATTGCCGCGCTGGAAGAGATCATCGTCGCCTCGGACGCAATCATGGTGGCGCGCGGCGATCTGCCGGTCGAAGTCGGCAATGCCGCCGTCCCGGGTCTGCAGAAGCGGATGATTCGTCTGGCGCGCGAGCGCAACAAACTCACCATCACCGCGACCCAGATGATGGAGTCAATGATCCACAACCCGGTGCCGACACGAGCCGAGGTCTCCGACGTCGCCAACGCGGTTCTGGATGGCACCGACGCAGTCATGCTTTCGGCGGAAACGGCGGCCGGCCGCTATCCGGTCGAGACGATCGAAGCGATGAGTCAGATCTGCGCCGAAGCAGAGAAGTCGGATGTTGTGGTGCTCGACCGTGACTTCCTCGATCAGACCTTTACGCGCATCGATCAGTCGATCGCCATGGCTACGCTGTTCACCGCGTTCCACCTCGGCGTCAAGGCGATTGCGTCGCTCACTCAGTCGGGATTCACTGCGCTTTGGATGTCTCGGCACAACTGCGGATGCCCGATTTTTGCGTTGACCCCGGAGATATCTTCGCAACGCCGAATGGCGCTGTATCGAAACGTGCGGCCTCTATATCTGGAGCAATCCGAGGATCGCGAGGCCGTGCTGCGGGCGGCCGAGGAGCTGCTGCTCAGCAAAGGCCAGGTCGAGCGCGGCGATCTCATGGTGCTTACTATCGGCGAGCCGATGGGTAAGTCCGGCGGCACCAACGCCATGAAGATCGTGCGCGTCGGCGAGCACCATTAGGTGCGAGCCCAGACGATCTGGACGAGGCTAACGTGCGCAGCACGTTAAGGGCTTGGGCCCGGCCGAGGCCAAGATCGCCCGTCGGCGAGCACCATTAGGTGCGA
>Ga0126381_100007880_pt1 | contig 11887 bp, 9 predicted proteins | sample PanSoiMetPlot_28_FD_96465 | JGI IMG/M metagenome (GOLD analysis project Ga0126381, IMG submission 96465) | Tropical forest soil microbial communities from Panama - MetaG Plot_28 | ecosystem: Environmental > Terrestrial > Soil > Tropical forest > Bulk soil | place: Panama | collected 2016-02-17
AGGAACAGTCTCAGGCAGGTGGCAAAAAGTCGGCGGGATCAGGTGGCGATAAAACTGACGATCAGGACCACGCGGCCGACAAGGATAAGGATAAGAACAAGGAAGAGAAACCGGTGGTTGTCAAAGTCGATATACCCGACATCGGCCAGCGGATTCTCGCCCTGCCCCTGCCGGCAAAGAATTATCTGAATCTGCTGGGCGGCAAGTCGGGAATCCTATTTGTATCGGAAGGCCCCGAAGTCATGCCGCTTGATTCCGACGACAGTCCCAAACAAGTCATCCAGAAATTTGACCTGAGCAAACGAAAAGCCGACAAGTTTTTAGAGGACGTGAACGACTATGCGCTCTCCTTTAACGGTGAAAAGTTACTTTACCGCAAGGACCACGAATGGGCGCTGAGCGGGACGGAAGAGCCGCCTTCTGAGGGCGGCAAGCCCAAGCCCGGCGAGGGTCCTCTGAAACTTGATATGGAGGTTTATGTTCAGCCGCGCGAAATGTGGAAGCAGATCTATCAAGAAACCTGGCGCATCGAGCGCGATTTCTTTTACGACCCCAACCATCATGGCCTTGACCTCGACAAACTCGAAAAGAAGTACTGGCCCTATCTCGAGAATGTGGCGTCGCGAGATGAGCTCACCTACTTATTTGAGGAGGCTCTGGGAGAGATGACGGTCGGCCATATGTTTGTAGGTGGCGGTTACCATCCCGAGGTCCAGAAGATCAAAACCGGACTGCTCGGGGCCGATTACCGCCTCGAGAACGGCCGCTATCGTGTAGCCCGCGTCTACAACGGTGAGAATTGGAACCCGGGATTGCAGGCGCCGCTTACTCAACCGGGAGTCAACGTCAAAGCCGGTGACTACATTCTGGCGGTGAACGGACGCGAACTGCACGCCAGCGACGAGATCTTCAGCTTCTTCGAAGAGACGGCCGGTAAGCAGGTGGTACTCAAGATCGGTCCCAATCCCGACGACAAGGACTCCCGCCAGGTTACAGTCGTTCCCGTTGACACCGAAGAACGGCTACGCCGTTTGGCGTGGATCGAGAACAATCGCCGAACGGTCGATGAACTCAGCGGTGGCAAAGTCGCCTACGTTTACGTTCCCAATACCGGAGGTGCTGGCTATAGCAGTTTCACCCGCTACTATTTTGCGCAAGTGGGGAAAGATGCGGCCATTATTGACGAGCGCTTTAACGAAGGTGGTCAGCTGGCCGATTACATGATTGATTCCATGCGGCGGCCGATGCTGAGCCGCTTCACGACCCGCGAGGGTCATGACGGGGCGAGCCCTTCAGAATCTATCTACGGCCCCAAGGTAATGATCATTAACGAAATGGCCGGCTCTGGAGGCGATGCCCTCCCTTGGTATTTCCGCAAGCTAGGGATAGGTCCGCTGGTGGGAAAGAGGACCTGGGGTGGGCTGGTCGGAATTGGCGACTACCCAGAGCTGATCGATGGCGGGCATGTGACCGCTCCTCGCTTCGCGATTTATGGCTTAAATGGCGATTGGGAGGTCGAAAATCACGGAATCGGCCCGGACTTTGATGTGGATCTAGATCCGGCTGCGGTTCGTGCCGGCCACGACCCGCAACTGGAGAAAGCCGCTGCCGTAGTACTCGAGTTTCTGAAAGAACATCCACTGCCCAAATATCAGCACCCGCCCTACCCGAATTACCATGCCGACGACGACCTGGGAATTAGGGCTCAGAAGCAGGCCATTGCGGCGGGAGGAAGCAAATAAGGAAGGGGCCATGTCTCGCACCTCGACTAGCTCCCGGTCGAGAACCGGGCGCTTCAGAGGAACGAATTACTTTCGTAAGCCGTCCCACGATTCCCCACGGCCTCCCCGATCTCCCACGATGGCTTGCCTCACCCGCGTGCGACGCATAATATGGAACATTTGTCCGCTATCCCCAGCCCCATTTCTCTCGACCGCTGGGGCGCGAGGTGGTCATGGGAGTTTCGATGAACGCCATTTCCCTCGAGCAGGAGACCAATCCCTGGGAGGCACAATCGGCGCGGTTCGACTACGCCGCGAAAAAGCTCAATCTGGATGAGGGGCTGTGGAAGGTTCTGCGCTATCCCAATCGTGAGCTCATCGTGCACATTCCGGTGGCCATGGACAACGGACAACTGGAGGTTTTTACCGGCTTCCGCGTGCAACACTCGATTGCCCGCGGCCCCGCGAAGGGAGGAGTTCGATATTCTCCCGATGTAACCCTGGACGAAGTGCGCGCTCTCGCCAGCTGGATGACCTGGAAGTGCGCGGTGGTAAACATTCCCTTCGGAGGCGCCAAAGGGGGAATCATTTGTGATCCCCACAAGATGTCACCAGGAGAACTGGAACGTATGACCCGGCGCTACACGGCGGAGCTGGTGGAATTCATCGGCCCCGAAAAAGACGTGCCAGCACCTGACGTCAACACCAACGAGCAGATCATGGCCTGGATGATGGACACCTATTCCATGCACATGCGGCAAACCGTGACCTCAATCGTCACTGGTAAGCCGATCAACATCGGCGGCTCTCGCGGACGCCGAGAGGCCACGGGCCGCGGCATCATGATCGTCTGCGACCAGGCCATCCGCAAGCTGGGCTTGCGTCCCCAGGACACACGGGTAATCGTGCAGGGCTTTGGCAACGTGGGCTCTAATGGCGCTCGCCTCATGGCACAGGCGGGCTATAAGATCATCGGCATCATTGAAGTGGATGGCGCCATCCACAACGACCGGGGAATCGATTTGGAGGCGCTTTGGGTTTATCGCGAACGCACGCGCGGTATTTCTGGTTTTTCCGGAGCGGAAAAAGTGGATGCCGGCGAACTCATGCTGAGCGAATGCGAAATTCTCATTCCCGCCGCCATCGAGAATCAGATCACCAGCCGCAATGCGGCGGCGGTCAAATGCCGCATTCTGGCCGAAGGAGCCAACGGCCCGACCACCGCGGCGGCGGATGAGATTCTAGCCGGCAAGGGTGTCTTCATTATTCCCGATATTCTGTGCAATGCCGGAGGCGTGACCACTTCCTACTTTGAGTGGGTCCAGGACCGCCAGGGTTACTTCTGGAAAGAAGCGGTGGTCAACGATCGGCTCGAAGATATTATGGTTAGCGCCTTTCATGACGTGGTGCGCTATGCCGAAACCCATAACGTGAACAATCGCATTGCCGCTTACATGTTGGCCATCGATCGCGTAGCCTACACCATCAGACAACGCGGCATCTATGCGTAAAGGAGACTGAGATGCGAAAACTGTGGATCGCTCTATCGATCGCCATACTCGGATCAGCTCTATCGACGGCTCGAGTCAACGCTCAAACGACATCGAGCGCACAATCGGGTTCCGGCAGCTCGAAGACCCAGGCCAGCAAAGCGCAAACGGGAACGGGCGAGAAGATAGATATTAATTCCGCCACCAAGGAGCAATTGGATGCGCTGCCAGGAATCGGCGAGGCTTATGCGCAAAAGATCATCGCCAACCGGCCCTATCACAGCAAGCGGGACCTGGTCACGAAAAAGGTCATTCCCCAATCCACCTACGACAAAATCCAAGACCAGATCGTCGCCCATCAGGCGACAGCCAAGAGCTCTGGCAAGCAGTAGAACGGAACGATGGCCTTTAGTTTCGCCGCAGCGGAAAGAATACGACCCGGGGGTGACTAGAGCTCCTCAGTGGGGCGGCTGAAATTCTTCGCAAGATTTCTGATTTGGTGGCGGAAAGATTTGAGTATTCATCCAAGATTGTAGGCACTGTAGAGGAACGCCGCCTCGTCTCTGGCGGGAGTCCATCCCACCGGCGCTCCCTTTTCGCTGCTCAAGATCACGATAGGCTTAGCCCTAGGCTCGCCCTTTCGCCCGGACCTTAGGCAACTGTTCGAGCCCGGGCATGCTGGCTAGACTTGCGCCATCCCCAAGTATTCTCCCGCGAAGCTGAGGGGTGCCCGAAACATGTATATGCAATGGTTTAGCCAACATAGCTTCCCATTTCAGGTAGTTGTGGCCTACATTCCGCTGGTGGCGACGGTGGCAACCACCATTCTCAGTATCGTGCTAGCGCGCGCCACCTTGCGTTACACCGAGACCACCGACAAGAGCCTGGCGCTAGCGCGGGAGGAGTTCGAGCGCCAGTGGTCGCCTGAGTTGCATGTCAAACTGGAGAAAACCGGCTCACGCAAGACCAGAATTGTAGTCACAAATTTGGCTCGCATCTCGGTCTTGCTGCAAATGATCCAGCTGCGGCGACTCTCGCTAGCCGTGCCGTCCGTGCGTTCCACGCTGAACGAGCCCCTGGTCGGCGGGTGCACTTGGACCGAAGAACTCGGCCCGCAGCTGCTCGGGGCAACCGGCGACGATTACGAAGGCCAAATCGCAGCCGCGGTGACCTTTTACGCGTGCGGCCGCCTTTTCCGCACCGATTGGTTTCGCTTTCAGGTCGAGATCGGGCGGGGTGAAATTCTCCGGCTCGATGCGGTCAACATCGCGGCGCGCCGCGTGCAAAGTCTCGACGAGGAAGAGGACCAGCCACAACAGGAGCTGTCTCAGGATGTAGTGAAGCGAAACGCGGCTACGGCTTGAACCTGAGCACGGAAATATTTTTCCTGTGCGAGTCGGAGTGAAAACCAACCCAGGCGAGAGACTTGGTTCGTGTGTAAGTAATTCCCAAGGCGAAACTTAGCCACAATCTGAGCCTGCCGCAAGCGCCACCCAGCGAGCCAACGGTCGACTGCTAGCGAGCGTCGAGTCCAGTTGGCTCAAGAAACAGAACGGTTCAATAGGCTCTTCAGCCTCTAAGCTGCATCTACTCTCTTCCGGAAGCTTGAGGAGTCCGGTGCTGAATGTGTTCGTGGCTTTCCGTTGCTTCGCCCATGCCGGTGGAGGATAATTCAGATACGTCGTCGGGACCTCCAGGTGGCCGAGTATCCGTGAACCTTCCTAACTCCATCACGCTGACTCGCATCTGCAGCATTCCGCTGCTTATATGGGTGCTCTCGAGCGCGCGCTTCACCAGCGTCAATGGCGAAAAGGAGCTGCTGGCTTGTGCTTTGTTTATTGCCGCATCGCTTACCGACGGCATTGACGGTTACATTGCCCGCCGGCGCGGGCAAATCACCACCATAGGCATGTTGCTCGACCCGCTCGCCGATAAGCTGCTGATTGCCGCGGCCTTCGTCACTTTGGTGCAGTTCAATCCGCGACTGGTGCCCGCCTGGATTGCCGTCATCATCATTGGCCGCGAATTCCTGGTGAGTGGATTGCGCTCGATTGCCGCCTCGGAAGGATTCACCATCGAAGCCAGCGATTTGGGTAAGTTCAAGATGTTTGTGCAGATCGTTTCCGTAGTTGCCGTGATCCTCGATCACCGCTGGAAAGAATGGCCGGTCTACGGCATTTATATCTTACCCGTCGATTGGATTGCGCGCTTGGCCATCTGGTTCATGGTTTTACTCTCGCTGGTTTCGGCCACAGATTACTTCGTTGCCTTCTGGAAAAAAATCGATCGCCACGTGGTAAAGCGTCGGCGCCGCGCATTTATTCTCAGCCGGCGTAAGAAGCGCGATGCAGCTGCGATCTGACATCTCGGCCTCATTTCTCACACCCGGCCCACAACCAGAATATAGCGGTCGAGAGCGGCGGCTGCTTTGTCAGCTGGCTCGCGAAGTTATTGTGGCCAAGCTGGAGAACCGGGAGCTAGCCCCATTCACGCCCTCCGAGCACCTTTCCGAACTGCGCGGAGTGTTTACCACGCTCTACTTCGAGCGAAGGCTGCGGGGGTGTGTGGGATATCCGACAGCGTTCCTTCCTCTCTACCGAGCGGTTTCTGAAACCGCTACGGCGGCGGCTTTCGAAGATCCACGCTTTCCGCCCGTCACCCTGGTAGAAGTCCGCCAATTACGAGTGTCGCTGAGCGTCCTCTCCGCTCTCAAACCGCTTCTGGCCGAAGAAGTTGAGGTGGGCCGTCATGGTTTACTTCTCAGCCAGGGAGCGCGGCGTGGCTTATTGTTGCCGCAAGTGCCGGTCGAGCACGGTTGGGATCGGGTCACCTTTCTCGAGCAAACTTGCCGCAAGGCGGGCTTGCCGCTTGACGCCTGGCGGCGCGGCGCAACCATCGAAGCATTTACGGCGGAGATATTCGGAGACGACGATGCCTCCGCTGTCGGTTCCTGATGCTGCAGAAAAGAATTGGGAAGGATGGCTCCTTCCCAACTGGATCTCAAGTTTCTGCCGGACGCTTACCGCTGGTCGGTCTCGACTCGGTCTCCCAAAAGAACCGGCTCTACCGAGAAGACGACCATTCCCGTGGCAGTCGTAGGTGTAGTACCCACAATCAGGATTTCACCTACGGAGCGACGCGGCATCTCGGCAATGTGAATGACAGGGCCGCCGGTCTTGGTTAAAAAGTTAGGATCGGTCGCCGCCTGCTGGGCCTGTGTGGCCTCCGTAGTTGAGGCTTTGAAGGACAAACTTTCGACGGCGTCGTGATTGGTGGCGTCGTAGCTACGGACGACCCGGAGATAGTCGCCCACCTTCAGTCCCTGGCTCGCCCCGATGTTGAGATAGACCTTCGCTCCATTCCCCAGTTCAGAATCAAAGTCCTTGGCCATCAGAATGCGCCCGGTGGTTTGTCCCTCGGCCGGAAGAAAACGATCAAACCGGACGGGGGCATGAAAGGCGCTGGCCGGCTTTTCTACAAATGGGACTAAGTAATCACCGGGAACCACGGTGTCACAGCTAAATTCGACTCGGGCTACGGCCATTTTGCTTCGTGCATCCACGATTTGGATCCGTGCCAGTTCGGCGTAGGGTTGTCCAGCGGCTTTGAGCGCCGACCACTGACCGGTGAACATTTCATAGCGGTTGGGATCCCGCAGCTCACGCACCACCGTATACTCCTGGCCAGCTTCGTACCCCTTGCCGGTCACGAATATGGCATCGCCATTCGAGTAACGGGTGGTAAATGGAGATTCGAGTCCACCGGCCACATAACGCTCCTTATTCTCCAGCGACTTGCTGATGAAGCCGGCGCAATAGAGATCGCTATTCGTGGGCTTTACCACACGCTCGATAGGAAAGGTGACCGAATTCGGCAATGTGCCAGTGGGAGTGGCGGCGTTCTGCTGTGCCAGCAATCCCCCGGGCAGCAATAGCGATAACACGAAAACTACGTTCTTCATGGTTCCTCCCCAAAATTGCTGAGCGCCGGATAGCGTAAGTTGTTTAAAATAAAGAAATTTCCAGTTAGAAAGTAGCAAGCGCCAAGGGGAGGGTCAAGGTTACGCTGGTCCTATGTTGGGCTTGCTAAAAAGTTTCGTGCCCTGAAGTAGTTGCAAGGATGGTGTTCTTCCCTTAATATCGCGCCGTTAAATGAACGGCAGTAACAACCACCCGGTCTCTAGACTCTTGCACTCGCGGCTGCCCAAAGTCTGCGTCGCGGTCTTTGGCTCGACGGCCGAGGAAATGGTCCAAAAAGCCGACTCCTTGGCCAGGGATAACGCCTTTGTTGAGTTCAGGTTAGACTACCTCCCGCAACCGAAGTCGGCTCTTCCGAAGATTCGCCAGTTCCTAGACTCTCGACCCTTGGTGATGGCCCTGGCTACCTGTCGCCGGGCTTTGAGCGGCGGCAAATTCCGGGGCTCGGTCGCGGCCGAGTTCGAAATCCTCTCGAAGGCGGTCGCCGCCGGCTGCCAGTTGGTGGATGTTGAGCTCGAGACGGCGACGCGCCTGAAGAGCAATCAACTGGAAAAGTTGCGGGAAAAAGCGGCCCTGGTGCTTTCCTTTCACGACTTTCGCGGCACTGCGCAGCTAGAGGAAACGCTAGAAAAAATGTCGGCTTATGCGGCCGACTTTTACAAGATCACGGGCACGGCGACAACACTTTACGACAATATCGCGATGATGAAGTTTCTCGAGCAGCATCGGGATCAGCACTCGCTGGTAGGACTTTGCATGGGGGAGCAGGGCATCATCAGCCGCGTGCTGGGACTGAGGGCGGGCAGTCATTTCACTTTCGCCGCGCTGAGCCAAGAGGAGAAGACGGCGCCCGGGCAAGTCACGGCGCAAGAGCTACGCGCGATCTACCGCATCGAGCAGCTGGACGCGGCCACACGCGTCTACGCAGTTGCCGGCGATCCTATCTCGCATTCCTTGTCACCGGCCATCATGAATGCCGCCTTGCGCAGGGAAAACGTGAACGGCGTCTTTCTGGCGCTGCACACGAAATCACTGAAGGACCTGCTGGCCTGCGTGCGCGAGATCCCCATTCACGGCCTTGCCGTCACCATGCCCTATAAGCAGGCAATCCTCCCTTACCTCGACAACACCGATCCCCACACATCGCAGATCGGCGCCTGCAACACGGTTGTGCGTTCGCAGGACGGAAAGCTTTACGGCTTTAACACGGATACTTCGGGGGTGGTCCGGCCGCTCGAAGAGCGCCTGGGCCTGGAAGGGGCCCGCATTCTGGTTCTCGGAGCTGGAGGCGCGGCTCGAGCGGCGGTATTCGGTTTGCGAGACCGTGGAGCTCAGGTTTTTATCCTGAATCGCAGCCTGCCGGCTGCGCACAAACTGGCACGCCAGGCAAAGGCACGCACCATTAAGCGCCCGGACCTGAGACGATTGGACTTTGATGTCATCATCAACGCCACCCCGGTGGGCATGGGAAACCATCGGGAATCGCCCCTTAATCCCGAGGAAATCAAAGCCAGATACGTCTTTGATATGGTCTATGACCCGGCGGAAACCTGCTTGTTGCAACTGGCCAGGCAAAGAGGCGCAGAAGTCATACCCGGCAGCGAAATGTTCGTTCACCAAGCGGCGCGCCAGTTTGAAATCTGGACCGGGAAGCCAGCCCCACGTGAGGATATGCTTCGGATCGTGAAGCTGGCGCTTCTGGAGCGCGCGGCCACCCACAACGGACATCGGCAAAAAACCGCCTAAACCTCTCTCCCTTCAACGGTACGCAGGGAAAGCTCGGTAGCGGCCAACATGCGGTTGGCGGTTATCCTGATCTTAATTGTTTCAGCCTCGCTCGAGGTCCGGGCGCAAGCTTTGCCTCAAAGCTAGCCCTGGCCGTGCTCTTTGTGCTCCTCCCTGCCTCGAGGCCAGAGGGGTGGGTCAGATGCACACTGCAACGAAATAGTTGCATTTCTTGATTCCTCGGAGGTAAGATGAGCCTGGATACGGCGCTTAGCTTCCGGTCTAGCCGTTTGAATACTGCCCTTTCTTCCCGGGTTCGAACTAACACGTTGTCTCGAAAACTGAGGTAAGCAAGGTATGCCTCTGACCAGCTTTGGAGAGACTGCTTATGTCCTGGTATGCGTACTGCCTCACTGAACAACGCCTCACCAATGGAACACGTACTCGTCGTCCTTTCATCGTAGAAGGCATTCAGGGTGTAAATGGTTCAACTGTGCTCAGTTACCCCAGCGGCGAGTTTTCCGTCATCGTCAGCGAGTTCGAGCGCGTGGGCACGACGCTCGACGAAAAACATGTGCTCGAACACGCGCGCGTGGTCAGCGTTTGTTTTCGCCAGGGCACAGTCCTCCCCTTCCGCTTTGGCACGATCTTTGACACCGACGAGAGCCTAAAGCATGCGGTGCGGGCGAACCGCCGAGCCTTTGGCGAGAGCGTCGCCCGGCTGAAAGGCAAAGCCGAGATGCACGTCAAGCTGCTGGTTCGAGATGGGGCGCTCAAGGAGCTGCGTGACGTGCAGGTTCCGGATACGGTCGGTGGCGAGTATCTGGCCAAGCTGAAGGAAAAGGCCCTGTGCGACCGCGAACGTCAGACCCGGGCTAAGGCGCTATCTATCCAAGTACACCGACTGTTCAATCCCCTGGAGGAAGAAATCAGCTGTAAGCGAGTCGACACCGACGGAATGCTCATCGACATCGCCCACCTCATTGATTCGAAATCCATCGAAAAATACCAGAATCGCTATAACACGGCTGCCAAGCAGTTAAAGAATTGCGAGATTTCCGTTACTGGTCCCTGGCCTCCTTACCATTTCTTGCCGGGAAAGCTGCGCACTGTAGCCTGATTTTGAGTGGTGAAAAGCGCGTCCGCTGTCGGACGTCCATTCTCTGAGTACCAGATTTTGAGCGCACCATTCAGGGGAGATCCGCTCCTGTAGCGGCTAGGATTTATCCACCGTTGCCGGTTGAATATCTTCTACATCAACTAAGTTCGTAGGGTAGTGTCCGGTATAACAAGCGGTGCAGTAGGTCGTCGTCTCCCCGTCACGACAGGCTTTCTTTAATCCCGCTATCGAAAGATAGGCTAAAGAATCCGCCCCGATGTATTGCCGGATCTCCTCGATACTGTTGTTGGCGGCGATCAGCTCTTTCTTGCGCGGCGTGTCCACGCCGTAGAAGCAAGGAGAAATCGTGGGCGGACAGGAGATGCGCATGTGCACCTCTCTCGCCCCGGCATTCCGAATCATGCGAACGATCTTGCGGCTTGTCGTACCCCGCACGATGGAATCGTCGATCAGTACCACGCGCTTGCCGGCGAGCAGACTGCGCACCGGATTGAGCTTAAGTTTCACCCCGAAGTCGCGCACTGACTGTTGTGGCTCAATGAAAGTGCGGCCTACGTAGTGATTGCGAATCAATCCAAAGCGCAGGGGAATCCCGCTTTCTGCGGCATATCCCATGGCGGCCGTGACCCCGGAATCGGGAACCGGCACGACCAGATCGGCTTCTGCGGGCGCTTCGATGGCCAGCTGGCGGCCGAGCTGCTCGCGGCTCTCTTGCACCGGCCGACCAAAAACCCGGCTATCGGGGCGCGAGAAGTAGACGTGCTCGAAGATGCAGCTCGACTGGGGGAAATTGGGCGCGTAAAACCGCGAGGTAAGACCCTCGGGGCCCACGATAACCAGCTCGCCCGGCCTAACCTCCCGTTCGTAATTGGCTCCGATCAGGTCGAAGGCACAGGTTTCTGAGGCAAACACAATCGTGTCCCGACTACCTTGGCCGACAATGCGTCCCATGGCCAGAGGCCGAAAACCCCGGGGATCGCGCACGGCAAAGATCCGGTCGGGACTGATCATCACTAAAGAAAACGCGCCCTCGACACGGCGCAGGGCATCGGCGATGGCGTCGGGTAAGGTCTGCTCGCGAGATTGGGCGATCAGGTGCACAATCACTTCGGTGTCGCTGCTGGTCTGAAAGATCGAACCCATGGCTTCCATGCGACTGCGGATGGATTGGGCGTTGGTGAGATTGCCATTGTGCGCCACCGCCATGGTTCCTTTGTTCGATTGCACCAAGATGGGTTGGGCGTTTAACAGCGCCGAATCGCCGGTGGTTGAGTAGCGCGTATGCCCAATGGCCAAGGTTCCGCGAATTCGCGAAAGCTTCTTCTCGGTAAAGATGTCGGCCACCAGACCCATGGATTTGTGAATGTGCAGCGACATGCCATCGGAACTTACGATGCCGGCCGATTCTTGACCGCGATGCTGCAGCGCATGCAAGCCCAAGTAGGCAAGCGTCTCCGCCTCCGGATGCGAGTAGATGGCTACCACCCCACACTGCTCACGCAACTTATCGGATTTCGTCATGTCCCTCCGCTCTCCATGGTGCAAACCATAACGGCCGTCGACTCCTCAGCCGGCCGCCACCGCCATAGGCTCCTTCCCGAGTGCCACCGCGAGCGCCTGCTCGTAGTCTCGCTTCAGCTCAACTACATTGGCGACCACTACCAACCGGCCATCCAGAGTAATCTCTAATCTCTCAGAAACCGTCTCCCCCAGGAGGTCGACAAAAACACCGTATTTCGACGCTACCTGTTGGATTGGTCGAACTCGGCCTGGGTCGCAGGAGACTAGGATGCGGCCGGCGTCTTCGCCAAACAAGACAAACTCGGGTGTAAGCTCCTGAGATTGAAGGCTGAC
>Ga0126381_100007881_pt1 | contig 11887 bp, 13 predicted proteins | sample PanSoiMetPlot_28_FD_96465 | JGI IMG/M metagenome (GOLD analysis project Ga0126381, IMG submission 96465) | Tropical forest soil microbial communities from Panama - MetaG Plot_28 | ecosystem: Environmental > Terrestrial > Soil > Tropical forest > Bulk soil | place: Panama | collected 2016-02-17
GCGGTGTATGGCAGAAAGGGCAGCACCGCGTCCTGGATCGTCGCGCTGACTGCCAACCAAGCCATCACGCTCTCGGGCGACATCAGCGGCTCCGGTGCCACCGCGATCACCACCACGTTGCCATCGGTCAACGCCAATGTCGGCAGCTATCAGGGCATCACGGTCAATGCCAAGGGATTGGTGACGGCGGCGGTCAACCAAAACTACCTCACGGCCAACCAGACGATCACGCTGTCAGGCGATATCAGCGGTTCGGGGGCGACTGCCATCACTGCCACCCTGCCGACCGTCAATAGCAATGTCGGGGCCTTCACCTATGCCTCGGTGACGGTCAACGCGAAGGGGTTAGTCACCGCCGCCAGTTCGGGCGCGGCACCGCCCTCGCCTGCCTCGGTCGCTCCCTTGATGGACAGCGTAGCGGCGGTCGGGGTGTCAACCCTGTATGCCCGGCAGGACCACGTCCACGCCTCTGACACCAGCCGCTACGCCGCCTCCAATCCCTCGGGTTATATCAGCGGCAACCAGACGGTCACCCTGTCAGGGGATATGAGCGGGTCGGGTGCGACCGCGATCACCACCACGCTCGCCACCGTCAATGCCAATGTCGGCACGTTCCAGGGGCTGACCCTGAATGCCAAGGGGTTGGTGACCGCCGCTGCCAACCAGAACTATCTCACCGCCGCTGTGACCTCGCTCACCGCCGGAGCGGGTCTGACCGGGGGGGTGATTACCGCCACCGGCACGATTGCTTTGGCCACGCCGGTCGCGGTGGCCAGTGGCGGCACCGGCTCAACCACCGCAGGCGCGGCACTCACCGCGCTCGGTGCTGCGCCCCTGGCGTCACCGGCCTTCACCGGCACGCCTTCCCTGCCAACCGGCACGACCGGCATTACTCAGACCGCAGGCAATAGCTCGACCGCCCTGGCCACCACGGCCTTCGTGGCGACCTCGTTCGCTCCGCTCGCCTCACCCGCCTTCACGGGGACCCCATCATTGCCGACCGGCGCGATTGGCGTCACCCAGACGGCGGGCAACAGTTCCACCGCCTTGGCCACGACCGCGTTCGTGGCAACGTCGTTCGCGCCCTTGGCTTCGCCCACGTTTACCGGCACGCCCTCATTGCCCACCGGGGCCACCGGGATCACTCAGACCGCTGGGAATAGCTCGACCGCTCTCGCCACGACTGCCTTTGTCGCCAATGCCGTCAGCGGCTCGGTGGCGGGGGTTGCCAGTTTTAATACGCGGACGGGTGCGGTTTCGCTGACCGCCGCCGATGTCAGCGGCGCCACCGGACTACTGACGACCGGCGGCACGATGACCGGCAACCTGACGGTCAGTCTGGCCTCCCCCACGTTGTTCCTCAACACCGCCACGGTGACGTCGCGAGCGATTATCTCGCAGACCAACGGGTTAAACAGGTGGGCGTTCCAGGTCGGCGATACCGGGGCCGAGACCGGCTCCAACGCGGGCAGCAACTTCACCCTGACCCGCTATTCCGACGCTGGCGCCTTCATCGACAGCCCCATCCAGGTCTACCGCGCATCGGGTCAGGTGGTGCTGCCGCAGCCGCTCAATGTCAGCGCGGGCATCGTCGGCTCGACCACCAATGACACAGCGGCTGGCGGCATCGTCGGCGAGGTGATCTCGGCGGCGATTACCTCCAACGTCGCATTGACCACCGCCGTCGGCATCAATGTCGGCTCGGTCAGCCTGACCGCTGGTGACTGGGACGTCGATGGTCAGGTGCAGATTGCGCCCTCTGGCTCCATCACCGTGGCGGGCTGCGCCATCAACACCACCTCGGCGACGATGCCTGCGGCGGCCAACACGGCGTCACCGATGCAGCGGCTGACCATGGCGTTCACCTCGGGTGCCACGCAGATGCTCAACACCGGGCGCGGCCGCATCAGCCTCGCCTCGACCACCACGGTTTACTTGATTGCGACCGCGACCTTCGCATCGGGCACCGTGAACGCCCAGGGCTACATCTCGGCCCGCCGCCGCCGCTAACCCTTCCCCCACAGCACCGGTTTCTCAGGAGGCAACACCATGCCCGGTTTGTCCGTGTCGGACGTCGTCAACGTGTCGATCAACATGGCGCCGGTCGCGACACCGGTCCGCAACTTCGGTGCGCTGTGCATCGCGGGGTCCTCTGACGTCATCGATGTCAGTGAGCGGCTCAGGGAATACGCCACGCTCGACGAGGTGGTGGCCGATTTCGGCTCGACCGCACCCGAGTATCTCGCCGCCGACCTGTTCTTCGCCCAGTCGCCGCAGCCGTCCCTGCTCTACATCGGCCGGTTCGCGCAGACCGCGACCCACGCCATCCTGCACGGCGGCATCATGACCCCGGCCCAGCAGGCGTCGCTGCTGACCAACATCACCACCGTCACCAACGGCACGATGCAGATCACCATCGACGGCACGCTGCGCACGCTGGCCGCCACCGCCGCGTCACTGACCGGTGGGCCGTTCACCTCCACCGCGCAGACCACCTTGCTGACCACCCTCCAGGGCATCACCGCTGGCGGCTTTGCCATCACCATCAACGGCACCGCGCACACCACGGTGGGGCCGATTAACTTCTCCACCATCACCCAACTGTCCGACGCGGCAACCCGGATCAACACCGCCCTGGTTGCGGCAGGCGTCGCCGCTACCGTGGCCAATTCAGCGTGGAACGCGACGGCGGGCAACTTCTCCATCACCACGGTGGCGACTGGCACCTCGCAGACCATCAGCTTCGCCTCCGCGCCGGGCTCGGGCACTGATATCTCGGCCACTCTGCAATGGACCTCGGCCACCGGGGCGCTCACCCAGCAAGGCACCGCTGGGATGAATTTCTCGGCGATCACCAATCTCAACGGCGTCGCCTCGATCGTGACCTCGGCGATGTCGGGCGCGCGGTGCTTCTGGGACGGCGAGCGGTTCAACATCGAATGCACCTCGACCGGCACCGCCTCTACGCTCACCTACGCCTCCTCCTCGGGTGCGGGACAGGACATCTCGGCACTGTTGCGCCTGACCCAGGCAACCGGAGCCACTCCGCCGGTCAACGGGGTGACGGCGGAGACCCCGCTGGCCTGTGCCACCGCGCTCAGGATGCACCCCGAGTGGTATTGCCTGACCTACGCGCTAACCGCCGAGATGGCGAACTCCGACACGATTGCGGTGGCGCAATTCATCGAGGGTTGCTCACCTGCCTCGATGTTCGCCTACACCACGCAGAACACGGCGGCGCTCGACCCGACCAACCAAAACGACATCGCCTCTCAGCTACAGGCGCAGACGCTGTCGCGCACCATGGGCCAGTTCTCCAGCTTCAGCCTCTACGCGGTGTGCTCGCTGTTCGGCCGCTTCGCCACCGTCGACTACCAGGGGTCGAATACCGTGATTACCGGCAAGTTCAAGGTCGAGCCGGGAGTGGGCGGCGAGCAGTTGACCGAGACCCAGGCGACCACGCTGCGCTCGGAGAACCTCAACGTCTATGTCTACTACTCCAACGACGTCGCCATCATCCAAGAAGCCTGCATGGCGAACGGCTACTTCATCGACGAGCGGGTCGGCATGGACTGGCTGGCCAACCAAGTGCAGACGGATTTATTTAATGTGCTCTACACCAGCCTGACCAAGATCCCGCAAACCGATCCCGGTGTGCATATTCTTGTCACCACAGTCTCCAACTCGTGCCACCAGGGGGTGATCAACGGGCTGATCGCGGCGGGACAGTGGAATGGGCCGCCGCTCGGCCAGATCTCCACCGGGCAGCAATTGCCCACCGGGTTCTATGTCTACGGCCCGCAGGTCTCATCGCAGCCGCAGTCGATTCGCGAGCAGCGCATCGCGCCCACCATCCAGGCCGCGATTAAATTGGCAGGCGCGGTCCACTTCAGCGACGTCATCATCAACGTCAACCGCTAGTGGACCAAGTGCTGGCGGCGCTGCTGGCCCAGTTGTCGCTGGTCGAACTGCACGGCATCGGCGGTCAGGTCATCTATATCAACCCGCCCGAGGTGACCTCGGTGCGCGAGCCCCGAGGCCTCGACAGCGGTCATTGGGTGGCTGGTATCCGCTGCCTGTTGCTGATGGCCGACGGCAAATTCATCACCGTCACCGAACCCTGCACTGAGGTCCGCCACAAGCTGGAGCTGCCCCGCTGGGCGCGTTAATCCCCCAACCGAAGGAGTAGATACGTGGCTACATACAGCTTCATGGACGTCAACGCGTCCATCGTCGGCCCCGGCGGCAGTTTTCCGTTGGGCTATGGCAGTTGTAACGCGGAGGAAGGCATCTCGGTCGCCATGGTGGAATCGAAGAACACCATGACCGTCGGCGCCGATGGCTGTGTCATGCACTCCTTGCACGCGGGCAACGCTGGCACCGTGACGATCCGCTTCCTGAAGACGTCGCAGACCAACCAGATGCTGGCCGAGATGTATGACGTGCAACGGGTGTCCTCGGCGCTGTGGGGGCAGAACACCATCGTCATCTCCGACCCGGCCAGAGGCGACGCCATCACTTGCACCCAGGTGGCGTTCCAGCGGTGGCCGAACGTGAACTACGCCAAGGAAGGCGGGACCCAGGAGTGGGTGTTCGATTGCGGCGCCGTCAACGGCATCTTGGGTGACGGCACCGGAGGCGTCGTCTGATGCTGGAATTCGACGTCGACGGGCATCACTACCGGGCCCGCAAGATGAACGCGTTCCAACAGTTCCACGTCGCCCGCCGCCTCGCGCCGTTGATCTCCGAGATGTTGCAGATGGGCGATGCGCTGCGGGCGATGGGGGAGGACCCGAAAAAGCTGATCGTGCCGTTCGCCGACGCGCTGTCGCGGGTCAGTGATGACGACTGTAACTACGTGCTCGGCGTGTGTCTGTCCATGGTGCAGCGGATGCAGGGCGGCAACGGCGCTGGCATCGCCTGGGCCGACGCGTGGTCGGAGCGGGCGCACCGGGTGATGTTCGAGGACATCGATAACCTCCAGCCGATGATGGAGATCGTGGTCAACGTATTGATGGACAATCTCCAGGGTTTTTTCGGCGGCGTCATGACGGGGCCGGAGCAAACTTCACCAACCCCTACGCTGACGCCATTGAATGGGTGAGTATGCCCGACGGCGAGGGGTATCTCCTTCGCCCCGTGGCCAAAGGGATGTGCCGGTTGGAATCGCTACTGGACGGCACGCTGGACCTGGAGCACATCATGCTAGCCAACGATTACCTCGACATCATCGACGAGAACGACCGCCGCCTGCATCGGTATTTTGAGCGGCAGCGCGAGCGATGAGCACCTCAACCGGCAAGCGGCTGTTCGGGCGGATGTGGGACCTGACGCTGTCCACCGACCAGCCGGGGGTGCCCACCGCCACGGCGATCAACTTGTCCGAGTTCCACATCCAGTTCTCGGTCGAGATGATGGCGATGCAGGTGCCGTGGCGGCTGACCGCGACGGTGATCAACCCGCCCGACGAACTGGCCAACCAGATTATCACCCAGGCCACCAAGGTGTCGCTCTATGGCGGCTACCTATCGGCTCAGTATGGCCATCTGTTCTCGGGCACCTGCGTGTATTTCGAGAAAGGCAAGACCTCGCCCACCGAGACGTTCCTGCGCATCCACGGCTCGACCGCCGATGTCGCCTACACCCAGGCCTTGATCAATCAGAACCTGCAAGCGGGCTATACCGCCCAGGACGTGGTCGACGCGGTGGTGGGAGCGCTTGGGCCTTACGGTGTGACCCAGGGCACGATTACCGCTTTGGCGCAGGACAAATCGCCACGCGGCCGCACGCTCTACGGGATGCCCAGGGAGATCCTGCGCGACCTCACCCAGACCGCCAAAGCGACGTGGTGGCTGGATGACGGCAACCGGCTGAATATTATGAAGGAGGGCGAGCCGCTGCCTGGAGCGCCGATCCAAATCAACATCCTCAACGGCATGACCGGCATTCCGACCTGGGAGTTGGGGCGCGGGATCAAGGTGTCGTGCCTGCTCAACTACGCGGTGCAGCCGGGGCGGCTGATTCAGATCAACAATGAGATCGTCAACCAGATCAGTCGGAAGCTCCCCGACGATACCGGTGGCGATATCAGCCAGACCAGGGGGGTGCTGCAAACCGCGCCACAGGACTTCAACGGCATCTATCTGGTCTGGGGGGTGAACCACGCGGGCGATAACCGGGGCAATGAGTGGCACACCCACATCACCACCATGCCGGTGCTTAATCCGCAAGAAGCTGGCCCGAGGCAGCCCGGCTGATGGCAGACGTCCTGCAAGAATTTCTGGTCTCCGTCAAATACGCGATCGACGCGACCTCGCAGAACCGCCTGCTGGATGCGCTGAAGCGGGTCTCCGCGTCCGCGCTCGGCACCGAACTGAAGATCCTCGGCCTCGTCGGCTCTCTGGTGGAACTGACCCGCCGCCTCGCCGAGGCCGGTGAGCAGTGGTATTGGATGTCGCAGCGGATGGGCGAGTCGGTGTCCAATCTGGTCACCGCCACCGACGCGATGACCCAGTTGGGCGTCTCGGCGGGCGAGGCCAAGGCTTCGTTCGAGGGGTTCGGCTACTGGGTGCGCAGCCAGGGCCCTGCCGCTACCGCGTTCCTCGGCGCGTTCGGCATCACCGCGAAATCGACCCAGGGCCAACTGGAGCAGATGGCGCAGACGTTCCGCCGCTATGGCGGGGCCGACCCGAACTCGCCGATGTATTGGTTCAGCCTGCAACTGGCGCGGATGTGGAACATCCCCGAGATGGAGATGCGGGCGATGGCGTCGGGCGCCTGGGCGCGGCAGGAGGCGCGCCGCCGCGAACTGGGCATGGCCGCCTGGGGGGTCGGCTCGGAGGAGGCCCGCTCCGACCGGATGCAGAAATGGGCTGAGCAGGCCAACAAGGTGATGACGATCTTCCGCGAGTTCGGCTTCGTCTTGGCCGACCTCTCGCGGTATTTCGGTGCCCGGCTGTTCGACATCTTGCTGCCCAAGCTGCAAGCCCTGTTCAGCCTGATGATGAGCAACCTGCCCGCGATCCGCTATTGGCTGGACGCGGCGGCCAAGGCAATCGGGGTGCTGTTCGATATCCTGACCGCCACGTTCGGGCTGCTCTCCTCGGTGTTTCAACTGGTCACCTCGGCCTTCCGCGAGGTGATGTCCTGGCTGGATATCATACCTCCAGCGCTCCAGCACTTGGCCGAGGCGCTGGTCGTCATCGGGGCGCTGGTGATGCGCTCGCCGTTCGGGCTGTGGATTACCGCGCTGAGCGCGCTGTTGCTGCTGATCAACGATTACATGGTGTGGAAGCAGCACGGCTTGAGCCGGTTTGACTGGAAGGGGTTCGATACCTTCAAGACCGAGATTGACGGCCTGATTGAGAGCGTCACCGGCCTCAAGGATGGACTGTGGAAGGTCGTCGCGCCGCTCCTGGTGATTGCCACGCTGGTCGGTCCTGGGCGGCTGTTCCGCTGGGGCATTGGTGGGCTGTTGCGGTTGCTCGGCCTCGGCGGAGCGGCGGCAGGGGCTGCGGGGGCCGCTGGCGGGGCGGCGGCGGGAGCGGCGGGGGCGGGTGCGGCAGCGGCGGCAGGCCGCATGGGGCTCGGTGGGTTGCTGTTACGCGGCGCCACCTTCATGGCCGGGCCCTGGGGAATGCTGGCCACGGCGGTGGGCACCGGGCTCTACTACTATTTCACCTCCAGCAGTTTCCACGACGGCGTTAATAAATTCCTGTTCGGCCACGAGACGCCGGAATCGGTCAAAGCCCTGGCCGAGAATTTCTGGACCTCGATGAAGCAGATGGCCGAGGATATGTTTAAGTCGACCGCCGATATCGACCCGACGGCGGGCTCCGCGCATGGGCCAGGAGGGGGACTCCTGGGGCGGCTGTTCCGAGGCCCCGGAGGGATGGGACCGACCGGCCCTGCGGTGGGGGCGGCGAAGATCCGTGACGACATCGCGCAGATGCTCGGGGTGTCCAACCTGATCGCCTCGGCGTTTACCTCCAACTTCCAGGCCGAGAGCGGGCTGCACCCTGACGTCACCTATGGCGGCGGCGGCTATAACCCTGGCTCGTCCTTGGCCTATGGGCTGGCGCAGTGGACGGGGACGCGGCGCGCGGCGCTGGAGAAATTCGCCGCCGAACGCGGTCTCGATGTGCGCTCCGAGATGACCCAGTTGATGTTCCTGAAATACGAGCTTGGCTCTAAGTTTCCCACCATGCTCGCCACGCTGCGCTCGATGGAGGCGCGGGGAGCGTCGGCCACCCAGTTGGCGGACTATATCTTCAGCAATTTCGAGGTGGGTCCGCCAGAGTCCAGGGCGGGCCATATCGGGCCCGCCGAGGCGATCTCGGCACTGCCGCATGAATCGGTGGCAGCCTCTTCGACCACCAGCAATGGCGGGGTGGTGCTGAACCACCAGTCCACCATCACGGTGGGACCTGTGCCGAACGCTGACGCCGCCGCCATCCGCGTCGGTCAGGAGCAGACCAGGGTGAACCAGCAGATGTTCCATCACGCCCAGAATGCGCGCCGATGAGTGGCGCTCTGACCGCGCTCTCCGCCGTCTCAGGGATTGCCGCCCAGGCGCTGCCGCAGGTGCTGACCGGGGGGTTGGGCCAGCAACTGGCATTCCTCCGCCAGCCGCGCCAGATCGGCCCCGCCACTGACGCGCCTCCCGCCAGTTCCAAGTGGTCGCCCGCCCCTGCCGGTGTGGTGGTGCCCGATGTGACGATCGAGGAGAATTTCGACGACCGGCTCACCGTCACCCAGCATCCGGTCGCCACCGGCACGCCGTTGAACGATCACGCGTTCCGCCAGCCGCGCACTCTGACGATGCGGCTCGGTTTCACCAACGCCAACCCGGTGGGCGCGCTGGTCGGCGGGGTGATGTCGGGGCTGAGTGGTGGGGCGGATGTCGGCGATGCCCTCTTAAGCGGCGGCAAGGGATTGCTGGGAACGATCGATGAGAGCCGCGCCAAGACGATGTATGAGACCATCCGGGCGTTGCAGTTCAACGAGAAGGTGGAGCGTGGCAAGAGCCCGGTGGTGCCGATGCAGGTCACCACCGGCAAGCGGACCTATCCCGCCATGGTGATCACCGAATTGACGGTGCGCAATGACGCCAAGACCGAATATGCCCTGATCATCGACGTGCACTTCCAAGAGGTGCTGATGGCCACGGCCTCGGTCTCGCAACAGCCCAGCCAGGGCAATCAGGCGATGCCGCAGAAGACCGACGGCACCGCCAATGGCGGCACCAAGAACCCGACCGGGCCGGTCTCCTCGGTGCTGAACTCGCCGTTCTTCGACCCGCTCTTTGGCCCGCACACCACGGTGCCGTCCAATCCATGAGCGGCACTCTCCAGGTCTTCGAGGTGCCGCTGTCGCCGCAGCCCCAGCAGTTCCAGATCACCCTGGGCGGCAACCAACTAAACCTTACCTTCCTCTACCGCGACGCACCGATGGGCGGCTGGACCGTCGATATCCTCAACAACGCCTATGCCCCGATCGTGTGCGGTGTGCCCTTGGTCACGGGGACGGATTTGCTGGCGCAATACGGCTACCTGGAATTCGGCGGCCAGCTATGGGTCACCTCGGACGGTGATCCCGACGCGGTGCCGACATTCTTCAATCTCGGCGCAATCCCCGGCGGCCATCTCTACTGGATACCCAACCCGTGAGCGTCACCACCACCAAGGACCTCTCGGTCGGTGCGACGCTGTCCTCGGTCAGCACCGTCACCACCGCCAAATCCCCCGCGCCCAAGCAGGGACCGGTGGATGCGCGGCTGCGCGCGCTGCCACCGTCCGAGGTGGCGCTGGCCGAGGCCGATGACCGGCAGGTGCAGATCCACACCGCGATGCCGGGCATCATCGTCTCGTTCGATCCCTCCAAGCAGACCGCGACAGTGCAGCCTGGGCTCCAAGGGGTGCAGTCCAACGCCGACGGCACGCGGACCCCGGTGTCGATTAAGCCGATCCAGGACGTGCCGGTGATCTTTCCGGCAGGCGGCGGCCACACCCTGACGTTCCCGGTCAAGGCGGGGGACGAGTGCTGGCTGATGTTCGCCGAACGCTCGATTGACAACTGGCACCAGCATGGCGGGGTTCAGCAGCCCTCGGACTGGCGGATGCACGACATCACCGACGCGGTCTGCTTGGTCGGGCTGCGCTCGCAGGCCAAGCAACTGACCGGCGGGGTGGACACCCAGGCGACCATGCTGCGCTCCGACGACGCCACCTCGGTGATCTCCATCAACGGCCCGCAGACCCTGATTACCATCGAGACCGGCGGCTCGGGCGGCGACAGCATCACCGTCGATGGCAAGTCGCACATCGTCACGGTCAGCACCAAGAACACCACCATCCTGTCCAATTTTATCAATATCGGCCGGGCGACCGACGAGATCGGCATGTTCGGCGGCGGCCCCGTCAACAAGGGCACCATCACGGGGTCGCGCAACAACAACCCCGCCCTGACCAACCTGCTGATTTACCTCGCCTCGCGCGGCGACATCGTCAACAACACCACGAACTAGGGGTGTCCCATGGCGCAGATCCGCTTCCCCAGGCCGCTGCGGCGGTCTCCGGCACAGGCGACGCCGAGGCCCTACAAGGCCTGCAAGGGCTGTCAGGCGGTCCGCAAGGTGCTGACCAAGCTGGTGCGGCGATGATTACGCTGCTCATCTACATCCTGATCCTGTTGGTGATCTTCGGCATCGCGTTCTACATCGTCGATGCGATGCCGTTCGGTCAGCCGCCGCTGAAATGGGCGATCAAGGCGCTCATCGGGCTGATCCTGCTCCTGGTGCTGTTGGAACTGGTGGTGGGACGCATTCCGCCCGCCGTGGTGCTGCGATGAGATACCGCAGGCTCTCGTCTGCGGGGGATTACGTGTTCGGCGGCGGCCAGGGCGATTTCTACATCGACCAGCCCGAGGCGGTGGCGCAGTCGGTGATGACCCGGCTCAGCCTGTGGCAGGGCGACTGGTTTGCCGACCTCTCCCAGGGCACGCCCTGGGCCACCCAGGTGTTGGGCGAGCGGACCCGCTGGACCCGCGACGTGGTGGTGCGCAACACCGTGGATAACACCGAGGGAGTGGCTGATATCGCGGAGTATTACTCGGTGCTCAACCGCGACACCCGGACGTTCTCGGCGGCGATGACGATCGACACCATCTATGGCCGCGCGGTGCTCGGGGTGGGACGGCTGCCTGGGACGGTGCCACCGCTGCCGGTCGCTCCGGTGGTGCCTGCCCCCGTGGTGCCCGCTCTCACCCTGAGTGTCGAGGGCGGCCTGCCGTCGAAGACCGACGTCTCGGCCACCCCTGCCGACCTGATGCAGCAAGGCTCGGTCTACATCTCGGACTTCCTGATCCGCCGGGTTGACGCGGGCCGGTTTGGCTGATGGATATCGTCTCGGCCGCCTCCTTCGTGGTGCTGGCGCCCGCCATCGGAACTCGGCCGTTGGCGCCAAGCCACTACGTGCACCGGCCGAGGGCGGTGCCAGTGGAGGTCGTCTATCGGCCCCTGCTGGCACCGATCCCCAGACCGCCGCCGCCCACCGATACCTCGCTCGCCCCCACCCGGTTTATGGTGGCCCTGCCGTCGGGCGAGATCCGCCCGCTGCGCGCCCCTGGGCGGCCGCCAGAGCCGCCACCCCCATCCCCGGTGCAGCCCTACCACCCGCTGCCGGTGCCGCCCCCTGTGCCCCTCCCCAGGCCCAGGGTGGCCTATCCCCGCCCCACCATTCCGATGGTGGCCCCTCTGGACGTGGCCTTGCCGCCGTGGAACGCCACCACCGTGGGGCTGACCGCCACCGCTGGCTCGGGCACCACGATCTCGGCCACCGACGCCGATTTGCTGCATGGCGGGCCGAACGCCTACATCACCGACTTCACC
>Ga0126381_100007882_pt1 | contig 11886 bp, 12 predicted proteins | sample PanSoiMetPlot_28_FD_96465 | JGI IMG/M metagenome (GOLD analysis project Ga0126381, IMG submission 96465) | Tropical forest soil microbial communities from Panama - MetaG Plot_28 | ecosystem: Environmental > Terrestrial > Soil > Tropical forest > Bulk soil | place: Panama | collected 2016-02-17
CAATCTGCCCGAGAAGTGATCGTTACCGCTCGCCTTGTCCCCCTTTGGCGTAGCTTTCGCCCGCGACCGGATTCCACGACATCGCGTTCGGGGGCACGCAATGACATCACGTATCGGTCTTGTGGCCGCGCTCTTGTCGGCATTTCTCGGCGGTTGCGCAAGCGTCGGCAACCAGAGCATCGCCGATGCTTCGGCTGAATCCGTGTCCGGGCAAATCATCAAAGGTCGGACCACTCAGGCGCAGGTGCGCGAATTTTATGGCGATCCGATGAAGACGTCCTTCACGGACAGCGGCAATGAATCATGGGAATACGAGTTCTCCAGGCTGCGCTCGAAGCCGACAAACTTCGTTCCCTACGTGAACGCGATCTACAGCGGCGCCGAAGGCGACAAGAAATCGCTGGTCATTTTTTTCGACAAGCGCAAGATCGTTCAGCAATACACGATCAGCACGTCGCAAGTGGATATCAGCCAAGGCCTGTTCGTGCATTAGCGCACGCAAGCTAGGGACCGGTTTGAGTCCGCCGGAGCGCGAAGGCGGAAGCGTATTGCGCCGTTTCGTCCTCCACCCTTCGCCTTGTCCCTGACCTCACCGCCGCCTCCCGCGCCTCGGCGGCGATCTTCGCGTGGGTGAAGGCGGTGGACTCGCCGCCCCGCCGTCCCGGATTTTCGCGAATACGGCAGCAAGAAGCGGATCGCCAAGCGCGGCGCGGCTTCCTAAGTCCGCACTGGCTGAGGATGCAACGACCAACGGAACGAATCGGAGATTGCAAATGAAGCGCCAGGATGCAGCAGACCGCATCAGCTCCATGGACGAGCGCTACCGGACTCGAAATCCATTTGGCGTCATGGATGTCCCCAATCCAAACGACCAGGAGGTGCTGGAGTTCGCAGCCGGTGCCCCTCTCGGGGGAACATCGGACGATGAAAATGCGACGGCATGGACTGAACCCGGCGACCGTGATCAGTACGGCACGATCGAAGGAGACTGGTCCAGCCGCTGGAATGGCGGAGCGGATCCCACGATCCCGGGAGACGCCGCGACTAGATGGAAACAAGGCCAGGCCGAAGTGAAAGCCGCAGGCGACCGTCTCTTTCTTCTGTTCGACTGGAACAATGGCGCGCGGCGAGGCTTGATCGATGCGCATCGCGACGGCGCGAGGCTGGTCGGGAAGTATATCAATCTGACCGACCCGAAGATCGTGCGCCCCTGGGTCGGCTCGATCGTGAGCAATCAACGGATCGACGGGCGGTGGAGCGGAGGACGTCTGGATTTCCGCCGATGAGGAGATTGCTTCGTCGGCCTGCGGCCTCGCAATGACAAGAAGGCAGGGCGACACACCCTGAATCGCGTCACACTTGTCACTCCCGCGGTTCAGGCGGCGCGACTATCTCGTGACCGACAGCGAGCGATCGGCGCGGAACGGAACGGAACCCATCGCGTTCCCAGCCCAGAAAGATCGCTTCGGACCGAAGGAGCGCACCCCATGAACACGCCGCCGATCGTGTCGCCGCAGGAGTGGAACGCTGCGCGCGAAAAGCTTCTCGTCAAGGAGAAGGCCCACACGCGCGCCCGCGACGCGCTCGCCGCCGAGCGGCGGCGGATGCCGTGGATGGCCGTGCAGAAGACATACGCATTCGACGGGCCGAAGGGCAGGGCGAGCCTGCTCGACCTGTTCGACGGCCGCCATCAACTGATCGTCTACCGCGCCTTCTTCGAGCCCGGCGTGCACGGCTGGCCGGAGCACGGCTGCATCGGCTGTTCGCTCGGGGCCGACCAGGTCAGCCAGCTTTCCCATCTCAACGCCCGCGACACCACCCTGGCGTACGCCTCACGCGCGCCGCAGGCGGACATCGCGCGCCTGAAGGCGCGGATGGGTTGGACGATGCCCTGGTACACCATCACCGACAGCTTCGACGCCGATTTCGGCGTCGACGAGTGGCACGGCCACAACGCGTTCATCCGCGACGGCGAGCGCATCTACCGCACCTACTTCATCAACAGTCGCGGCGACGAGGCGATGGGCACCGTCTGGAGCCACCTCGACATGACGGCGCTCGGGCGCCAGGAGGAGTGGGAGGATTCGCCAAAGGGCTATCCGCAGAGCCGGCCGTACAAGTGGTGGAACTGGCACGACAGCTACGTCGCGGGCGCCGCGCCCGACCCGAAGTGGGTCGAGGTGTCGGATGCGGGCGAAGCCGCCTTCCGCAGGGAGGCGGAGCGATGAGAGACGCCACGAGACATGAATATGCCGCGCCCGCGGTGGTCGATCGCAGGACTTTCCAGGCCGAACTGGACGCCCTGCGGGCCCGCGAGAAGGCTCACACGCGCGAAGGCGACGCGATCGCGGCCGCGCGCCGGCGTCTGCCCACGGTCGCGGTGGATGGCGCCACGCCGCTCATCGGCGAACGTGGGGCGGTGACGCTGTCGGATGCGTTCGAGGGACGCCGCATGCTCATCGCCTACTATTTCATGTGGCACACCGGCCACCCCGCGCCTGAGCAGTGCGAGGGCTGCACGTTCTTCACCTCGCAGGTCCGCGAGCTCGCCTACCTGCAGTCCCGCGATGTCACCTTCGCGGTGTTGTGCCAGGGCCCATACGAAACGAGCCTCCGCTACCGTGACTTCATGGGCTGGGAGATGCCCTGGTACTCGGCCAAGAACTCGCTCGACACGCTTCTGGCCGGACGCCGGGTGGGCCTGTTTCACCTCGTCTGCTACCTGCGACGAGGGTCCGATGTGTTCGAGACCTACTGGACGACGGGACGCGGCGTCGAGGCGATGGACAACAACCACGCCTTGCTCGACATGACCGTCTATGGGCGGCAGGAGGTGTGGGAGGACTCGCCCGCGGGCTGGCCGAAAGGATGGGGCGAAGGCAAGCAGCGCATGCGTCGCGATGGACGTCCGATCGCCCATTGGTCTCGCCTGAAGGCCGGATATTCGGACGATTTGGGCCCGTAGGGCGCAATAGCGACCCGCCTACGCTCGCTGCGCGAGCTACGGCGCGGTTCGAGTCGCGCCGAAGCGCGGGGCGCGAAGGCGGAAGCGAAGCAATCTCCCTTCACTTGCGCATGACGCGCGGCGGAGATTGCTTCGTCGGCCGTCGGCCTTCTCGCAATGACAAAGAGGACACGCGGCTCTTCACGTGATCGATGAAGGCGCGCAGCTTCGGCATGATCTGCCGCTGGCCCGGATAATAGAGAAACACCCCCGGCGTCATCGCGGCGAACGGCTCCAGCACCGGCACGAGCTTTCCCGTCCTCATCGCGGCGGCGGCGACCGGCGCGGGCACCTGCGCAAGGCCGACGCCTTCGACGGCCGCGCCGAGCAGGGTGGGAAAGTCGCTGGCGATGAGCGGGCCCGCGACAACCGCCTCGACCGTCCTGTTGCCGTTGCGAAAGGACCAGGGCGCGATCGCGCCGTTGGAACGGCGCATGCGCAGGCAGGCGTGCTCGCGCAGATCCTCGACGCACTCCGGCCGCCTGCGCAGGCGAAGATAATCGGGGCTGCCGACCACCACGAAGCGCAGCGGCGGCGTGAGCCGCACCGCGACCATGTCGGCGGCGATGAACTCGCCCAGCCTTATGCCGGCGTCGAACCCGCCGGCCGCGAGGTCGACCAGCGCCTCGCTGGCGACGATCTCCACCTCGACCTCGGGATAGGCCTGGCAGAACGACGCGATCAGCGGCTCGAGCAGGATCGGCACCACCGCGCGCGGCACCGTGAGCCGCAGCAATCCGGCCGGCCGCTGGCCGAGCTCGCGCGCGGCCGCGCTTGCGGCGACGAGCTCCTCGAACGCGGGCTTCGCGCGTGACAGGAACCGTTCGCCGGCCTCGGTCAGGCCGACGCTGCGCGTCGTGCGGATGAACAGCGTCGCGCCGACGCGCGCCTCGAGCGCGCGCACCGCCTGGCTCATCGCCGACGGCGTCACCCCGAGCTCCGCGGCCGCGCGGCGGAAGCTGCGATGCTGCGCGACGCTCAAGAACGCCTCCACGCCGTCGAGCGCGCCCTGCCGGACTGTGAAGTTCTGCTTCATGGCTCATCGACATTATCGCGGATAGTCGCTCGCGGGAAGCGGGCGTATGTGACGTGCCGGAGCGACGCAATCTGACGACGAGGAGAGAAAGATGACCTACACCATGACCAGGCTCGCCCGCGCGCCGCGCGCCGGCGCCTTCACCGCAATGCTCGCGATCATCGGCGTCACCGCCGTGATGGCGGGCGTGAAGACCGCGCGGGCGTGGGATCAACAGGCGACCGAAGCCACGATGGACGACGAGATCAACCGGCAGGCGGCCGCGCAGGGCCACGCTGCCGCCGCGCGGCCCGGCTCCTACGCAAGCGCGCGAACTCGCCGCGTCGAGATCCCGCCGGCAACCCGACGGGACTTCCAGGACATCGAGTGATCGACGGAGCATGATCCCGAAAAGTGGATTCCGCTTTTCGGAAAAGGTCATGCGCAAACAATGCGCTCGTGCAGGCGGCTGGCCGATCCGCGCGGTCAGCCGCACCCACGAGCCGGGACAACCGCTGAAGCTTTGAAGGAACTTTGCAATGACTGTCGCAACCACCGATGTCTCTGATGGCGTGCGCGACCACTATCGCGCGACCGGCCTGACCGAACGGCTGAAGGCGGCGCTTGCCGTCTTTGGACCGGAGGATCAGCGGCTCACGCCGCAGCAACTTGCCGCGCTCGACCAGTTTCACACCCGCGGGCTCGCGGCGACCGCCGAGCTCGCCAGCCTGGCCGGGATCACCGCCGACATGTCGGTCCTCGATGTCGGCTCGGGCGTCGGCGGGCCGGCCCGCTTTCTCGCCGCGACGTATGGCTGCCGGGTCACCGGCGTCGACCTCAGCGAGTCGTTCGTGGACGCGGCGCGCTATCTGACCGAGCGCACCGGGCAGCGCGGGCAAGTGTCGTTCCAGACTGCGGGCGCGCTCGAGCTTCCTTTCGACGACGGCCGCTTCGACGTCGTGCTGCTGCAGCATGTGGCGATGAACATCGCCGACCGGGCGCGGCTCTATCGCGAGATTCGCCGCGTGCTGAGGTCAGGCGGCAGGTTTGCGACCTTCGACGTCGTGTCGAACGGCGGCGAGCCGCACTATCCGGTCCCGTGGGCGCGGACGCCGGCAACGAGCTTTCTGCTGTCGGCCGCCGCGACAGGCGAGGCGATCGAGCCGGCCGGTTTCCGCACGCTGGCGTGGCAGGACGACACCGAGGCCGCCAGGGCCTGGATCGCCCAGCTGCGCGCATCGGGACCGCCGCCGTCACCGAATCTCGGCGTGGTGATTGGCCAGGACTTCGCCCAGCTCGCCGCCAACCTGACACGCAATCTCATGGAAGGCCGGCTCGGCATCCTGACCGCGGTGTTCGAGGCCGCGCCGACCAAGACCTGAAGAGGAGACGGCAAATGTCGACCGAAACTCTGTTCCGAATCCATCTCGTCCTGGGTTATGTCGCCTGGCTGCTGTTCTTCGGCGTGTACGTCTGGCCCTGGCTCAAGAGGTTGGATCCGTTCGAAGCGCATCGCGCCATTGCGACGCTGCACAGCTTCCGTTTCTTCGGACTCATCTTCATCCTGCCAGGTGTCGTCGGTCCCAACCTCCCGGCCGACTTCGCGACATTCGCGGCCTACGGCGACTTCGCAACCGGCGTGCTGGCCATGCTGGCGCTTCTCACGGTCAGGGTGCGTCCGCTGTTCTGGCTGTTCGTCGTGGCCTTCAATCTCGTCGGGACGGCAGACCTCGTCGTCGACTACTACCACGCGACCCGGATCGGTCTTCCCGCGATGGCCGGGGAACTGGGCTCGGGGTACATCATCCCGATCATCTACGTGCCGGTGCTGATGATCACGCACGCCGCCGCGTTCTACCTGCTGGTGCGTGATCGGCCCAAGCTTGCGCGGGACTTGGCCGGCGGCGCGGCGGCATGACGGTCGTAGGGCGCAATAGCGAAGCGTATTGCGCCGTCTCGCGTGAGTCGGCGGATTACGCTTCGCTAATCCGCCCTACGCGGTGTCATTGCGAGCAAAGCGAAGCAATCTCTCTTCACTTGCGCATGAGGCGTGGCGGAGATTGCTTCGTCGGCCTTCGGCCTCCTCGCAATGACGAAGCCGCAGGGCGCCCAGGCTATGGCGTCGAAATGAGGCCCCTGCTGGTCGCGACGATCAGACGATGGCCCCAGCCGAAAATGGAGACGACGCGGCCGACGCCCGGCACCGTGTCGCCGCGCTTCACTCGCACGATTCCGTCCGGCCCTTCCAGCACGGCGGTGCCGTTGACGACTTCGCGCAGCACCCACCCGTCGATGGTGGTCGGTCTCGTCTCCGGCACCGGCGTGAGGGGTGCCTCCGTGGGCAGCCTGGCGGCACTGGCTGGCGGCGAAGGTGCAAACGGCGGTGCCGGCGTCACATGATGGCTTGCGGACGGAGCGGGCGGGACGACGGCGCGCGCGGGTTTCGGATGCGCAGTCCTCGTCGATGCGGCGGAATTCGGACCGGCCGGCACGCTGGCGGTTGCCGCACGGTCGGCCGCGCGAACGATCGTCGGCTTGGTCGTGACACGATATCCCTCGCCTGAATTCGCAATGCCGGCCGGCGTGCTTGGGCTTTGGACGGGAGGCGGCGAAGACACGCCGTCGCGCCTCAGCAAACGATATGCGCCCAGCAGGCTTGCCGACATCAGACAAAAAGAGGCTGCCGACACGATCAGGAGCTTGCCCCAGCGAACGCGCGGACGCCCGCCCGCGGCCTCGACCGTTATCCGATCGCTCCGGTCGAGCCTGATGTCATGAGCGTCAGCCGACGCCGCAATCGCGATCGCGAGCTGCTCGGTCCAGCCGGGCAATTCCGGGTGGAGCTCGCCGACCGCACGCGTGGCGGCGCAATTCATGTCGCGCCCGCCGCGGTTTTGCGCAACCAGGCGATCGCGCCTGGCCTCCAGCTCGTCGTGTCCCGGTTGTTCGGCCCACATCATCCACCCCTTGGCGTGGCCCGCCTCGATGATCGAAGCCAGACCTGAATGGATGTTTAATGCGCGCTGGAACGTCGCTTGCCGCGCGGACGCTTGGTTAATTCGGCACGGGGAGCGGTAGAAATGTGCCGCGCCGGAGAGGAACGCAGGGCGCAATAGCGACCCGCCCTCGCTTGCTGTGCGAGCGAAGGCGGGTCCGCTCATCCGCCCTACGCCCCACGCGCTACAAGGACGAGGAGTGGGCGAACTTGCGCTGTCCGGGCGCGCCGGAGTTCGTCGGCAAGCGACTCGCCGGCCTTTTCAGATCGCTCGGCGCCAAACCCTATCTCGACGGGGCCGCGCGCGGCCCGCAGCGTTTCAGTCAGGGCACGCGTGCGAGGGAGCCGAACAGACCGTCTTGCTCGTCATTCGGCCCGGCAGTGAAATACACCGTATCGGTCCTGCCGCCATTCGCGCCGTTGCCGACACGAAGGGACCACAATCCGTCGATGACGATCGCTTGTCCGTGGGAATCGCGCATCTTGTCGATGAACTCGCCGGTCGTCGGATTGTAGGCGTTGATATGACCGTTGCCGAAATTGCCGATCAACAGCGAGCCGGCGAGCGGTCCGAAGCTGGCCGGCGCGATGGCCACGCCCCACGGCGAATTGAGCTGGCCGTGCTGAATGAGGCGTTGAAACGACTGCCCGGCGAGATCGAAGGTGTCGACAACGCCATGACCCATTCCCGCGACATCGTCATGCTTATCCGCGTCCTGCACCGCGTACGTCACGACCAGCTTCGAGCCGACGAGGGCGATGTTGAACGGCGCATAGTTCTTAGGCAGGTGCGGATCCGCGAATGCACCGAAAGGGGTTGCCGGCGAAAAGCCCGTGTCGAATACCTCGACCGTGCCTGCGTGGAAGTTGGTGACATAAAGCCGGGCCGTTCCGGCGCCGTCGACGGAGATGGCGATACCTTTGTAGACCGCTCCAGCCATCGAATGGGTCGACCGCGATGATGGCGTGGGTGTTGGGGCTCACCCGATGTTGATCCTGCATCGGAAAGACAGCCGGGTTCCAGCCGAGGATCGTCCCGTCCTCGGTGGTAAAAAGGAATACCGCCGGAGCTCTTGTTGGATTTCCGGCAAGGTTGATTCCCGAAATCTGGAAGGCCCCTGGGGCGACGTTGAAGGCAACGCCTGTTGGCGCTCCATCACTTCCCAGCGGGTCATTCGGTGTTGGAATGGACACGACCAATGACTGCGGCGTGCCCGCCGTATTGTAGAGCGTCGATACTCCGGCGCCATTGTCCGACACCCAGAACGGCGACGTCGGGGATGACGTCAGGCCCCATGGGTTCACCAGGTGGGGATCGAGAAACGTCGCTGTGTGCACGACGCCGTTGCGGTCCGTCAGCGGCCTGTTGTTGGCGACGAGATCGGTTTCGAGAAACCCGTCGGCCTGGCTCCCTACTGTCGTACCAAGTATCGCAGCGGCAAAAATAGCCGCATGCGCGACTGCCTTTGTCAGCGAACGCTGCATGATACCCTCCAGTTTATTGACGCGCCGCGCGGGTGGGTTTCTCGGCGCGGCGTATTAAACATAGGCGCGTTCAAGATACTATTCGACTCATAATTCATAATTTTGACAGACTCGATTCGGAAGGGCACTGTACACGGCTTCTATCCGGCGCGATGTGCTGGGCAGGGGCAAGCTTCGCTGATAGAGTTTCCAAGCGTGGGGAGTCCTCCATGCGAAGCGTCAGGCCAGTTGCGCTGCCGATTGCCGGACTGCTGCTCGGCACGCTGTGTGAGCATTGCACTGGTGCCGAGATTCGCGTGCAAGGGCCAGCAGACCATGTTCGCGTGGAAGCGCACGGCGCTACCGTCGGTGAGATTCTCGCAGCACTTGGCGAGCATTATGCGGTGCGCTACCGCGGCGCTCCAGGAAGCAGCGGTGTCACGGCAACCTTTGAAGGACCGCTGCGGAGCGTGCTGGCACGCGTGCTTGCGGGGAACGACTACGTGATCAGAAGAGGTGGCGAGGGGCTCGAGGTGATCCTGCTGGGCCCGGCATCGTCCGCAGCGACCTCGCCCGCCTTCCCGGGGATCGGTCAACGCAATCCCTTCATGCCAAGATGACGGGGGCGGTTGATGCCGCCCCCGCTGAACCTCGCGAAGCGTCAGCTGCCCTTGCTCACGTCAGCGCGGGCAGATCCTCCAGATGACACCGGTGCCCGGGATCTGAACCAGCGGACCATCAGCGGCCACTGTAAAGTGCGTGTCCGCGCCCGGATCACGCACCGCGCCATAGTCGGCAATCCAGGCGCAACCGTCGGGGCCGAATTTGATGTTGGTCGGACGGTTGAACGCATTGACGTTGTCCGTGATGAACGCCTGGTCGCCCGAGGCGTTTCGGGCGAACTCCATCATCTTGAGCTGAAGCGTCCCCTCGACCGTCGAGAAGTTGAGCAGCTTGATCTCATGGCCGACCTCGTGGGCGAAGGCGTCGGACGCCGGATTTACCGCGCGCGAATTGGGCGGGGAGAACCCGAAATCGCCTTCCAGGGAATAGAGTGCCGCGCCGCGTTGCACCGGCCCTCGCACGAACGAGTCCGGCACGAAGTCGATGCCGGTGAACGACGAATCCGCCGCCTCGATGGCCAGCGGTGCGGTGATCTGCTGCGGCGGGAAGGCCAGCACATCGCGGATCGGAACATCCTCCAAAAGGATCTGCGCCAGGCTGGCCGGCGTGCACTTGCTCGGCGGGTTGCTCGGATCGAAGACGCAGAGATCGTCGGAGGGTCCGCCGATGGGATTGAACACGGCCTGGGTGCTCGCAAGGAACCCGAAGCGGTCGGGCCAGCCGTGGTAATCCGGGGTGCCGTCCTTGTTGACCTGCGCCAGGTGCAAGGCATCCGGTGCATTGTTGGAGGGCCGCGCTCCGCGCTCGTCGGGGCCGTCCTCACCCACGAGCAGCCCGCCCTTCAGCGGGTGATCCTCGGGCGCAAACCGAATCGCATAGCCGTTGCGGTATCCCCAGGAGAACGGCCGGATCGTGCTGGCGGGATCGGGGGCGTTGAGCTGCGCGGCCAGGATGGCTCCATCGCAGACGCCCTGATGCGTCGCGCCTTCGAAGGCGTGCACCGTTGCGCCCGGCCGCTGCGTGCCAAAATTCGAGTAGCCGCTGGTTTTCACCCCGCCGCCCGAATCGAACACGTTGTTGCTCAGCGTGATGTCCTGGCACGGAATGTCCGGCTGGTTGGCGCCGCCTCCGTTGTCGCGGCCGACGACGCCGCTGTTGGTGGTGGAGCCCTGCGACCAGAAGATGAAGTTGCTCTTGAATGCCAGCTGCTCGGTCGGATGATCGCCGGTAGGCAGCCCGGTAATGAACGGCGTGACCCTGCCGGTCATCGGATCAACGATCACGATCCGCGAGCTGTTGTTTTGTCCCGCCGCGTGTGTCGCCTGGTTGGAGTCCGTCGCGAACAGGCGGCCGCCCTGGAACCCATGCTCGAAGCCGATGTCGACCGCGGGACCCGCCGTCTGGAAGCCCACGCCCGGCGCGGTCGGCTTGGCGAGCTTGCGCAGCAGCGTCCCACTTTGACTGAACACGAGAATGTCGGGGGTGAAGGGATTGGTCGAGCTGAAAGGTCCCCCAACGGCCGGTGAGTCCTGTTCGTTACATCTGCTCGGCAGCCCGTGGCCCGATTCGAGCACGAACACTTCGAATCCCTGGCCTCTGCGCAGAAACGCCAGTCCGGTTGGAAAATTCAGCCCGGCGGCAAACATGGAGACGCTGTAGCCCTGCGGAACATTGATGGACAATGGGGCGCTCGGGCTGAAGAACGCGGTTTCTTGAGGACAGATCGGGTTTGCTACCGTACCTGCCTGGGCTGCCAGCGGCACCGTGCAGGCAAAGACCCCGGCTGCATAGCTTGCCAGGCGGGTAGTTCCTTTTGACGCGAACGTATAGCGACGACTCATTGCTTTCCTCCGATTTTCAGCCGCATACAGGCGGGTCGCCCCAACGGTTGCAGGAACGACGCGGGGAAAGCTTCGCCAGCGCGCGCTATCAGTTGCGGAGGTATTGCAGGATCCCGAGCGAGGGTTGGCTGAGCAGTCCCGCAACAAAAGATTGTGCGCAGAACGAAGCAAAATTACGGCTCATGTAAGCTGCTCATTGGTAGCAGCAGACCTCGCAAACCAATCCGATACCGGTTTCCGACGGCGATGACGATTCATATTAAAATTTTTTTCAGGTTATTTCGCCTCGTTTCGCTCGGTCAGACAAAAGCGACAATAATGATGACATAAAGATTGAGCGGTCGTCATTAATTACCTTTGTCCATCTTATATCGGATATTTTCGCATAGATCGCATACTTAAGGCATCCGATACCGTCAAGTTTGCGGCGCAGTGGCGGCGAGACGTCAATGCTCGCTGCGAACAGCCCGCATGAGCGAGACATCACCGACACGCATGTCGTCTATGCGCAGCGGTCGCGTCAGCGGCACGACCTGGCCGGCCGCGTCCGACCTACTCCGATTTGATGTTGGCCGCGCGGATGACCTCGGCCCACTTGGCGATGTCGGCCTTGATGATCGTGCCGAACGCGTCGGGCGAGTCGGCGGTGGTGGTGAAGCCGAGCTGCCCGAGCTTTTCCCGCACGTCGTCCATGGCGGCGATCCGCGCCGCCTGCCGGTAGACCTTGTCGACGATCGGCGCCGGCGTTCCGGCCGGAGCCATCAACCCGAACCAGGACACCGCCTCGAAACCCGGGAAACCGGATTCGGCGACCGATGGCACCTCGGGCAGCAGTGGCGAGCGCTCGAGCGAGGTCACCGCCAGGGCGCGCAGCTTTCCGTCCCGCACGGTCGGCAGGATCGATCCCATGTTCTGCAGCCCGACCGGGACGCGCCCGCTGATG
>Ga0126381_100007883_pt1 | contig 11885 bp, 11 predicted proteins | sample PanSoiMetPlot_28_FD_96465 | JGI IMG/M metagenome (GOLD analysis project Ga0126381, IMG submission 96465) | Tropical forest soil microbial communities from Panama - MetaG Plot_28 | ecosystem: Environmental > Terrestrial > Soil > Tropical forest > Bulk soil | place: Panama | collected 2016-02-17
CCGAATGAACGGGGGCCCGACTCGAAAATATACGATCCGGTGTGCGATGCTCCGCCATGCGGAGATGCCTAAAGGGTCGCGGCGGGTTCCCAACGTCTAACGACGGGTTCATTCTCGGCCCACTACACGGCTCGGCGGGTCGGTTTTTGCTTTTTTGAGTTCGTGACCACTCGCGCAGCGTTGTGCTGCAACTCCTGCTCGCTTAACTCTCTCCTGCTACACTAATCACAGCGGTCGTCTTCTCCGCATCTAACTAAAGCGTGTACCCGCAACTTTTTCATTACGGACATTTCTTCCTTCCGACATACGGTTTCCTCGTCGCGACCGGTGTGCTGCTGGGCCTATGGATCAGCGTGCGCAACTCCGAGCGCCAGGGTATCGACCCGGACAAAGCCTGGAACCTTGGAATTCTCGTTGTACTTTGCGGAATCGTCGGCGCCAAAATCTTGTATGTGATCTACGACTGGAACACGTACTCCAGCTGGAAGGAAATCTTCAGTCTCAGCACACTGCAGGCTGGAGGCGTATTTTCCGGGGGTTTGATCGCTGCATTGGTCGCTGCCGTGTGGTACATCCGGCAACAACACATGCCACCCCTTGCGACCTGCGATGCCTTCGCCCCGGGCCTGGCAATCGGCCACGCCATCGGACGGCTGGGATGCTTCGCAGCCGGATGCTGCTTTGGCAAGCCAACGCACGCCTGGTGGGGAGTGACCTTCACCAATCCGGTCGCAAATCAATTGGTGGGCACTCCACTCAATGAAGCCCTGGAGCCGACGCAGCTCTTTGAATTTGCTGTTGAACTCGCAAACTTTTTCCTGCTGATGTGGATGCTGAAGCGCAAGAAATTCGATGGCCAAGTCTTCGGAGCGTACCTGATCCTCTACGGCGTCGCTCGTTTCCTGATTGAATTCTTGCGTGGAGACCCCGGCCGCGGTTCTGTACTCGGCGGAGTGCTAAGCGGAACGCAGGTGATCGCGCTAGGCCTCGTAATACTCGGTGGCGTCATCTGGTGGTTCAAGAGTAACGCTCGCAAAACCGTAGCCGCCCGCGCGTAGTTTCCGCAGGCTCTGCCTTACGCTAGACTCCATCCCGATGGCTCATTCCTTCCCTCAGCTTTTTTCCGTCGCGGCGGAAGACGCGGGCGCGCGCCTCGACCAATTCCTCGTCAACAAAATCGCCGACGTAAGCCGTGCACGTGTCCAGCAGATGATCGAACAGGGCCTGGTGCTAGTCGATGACGACCAGACAAAAGCATCGCTTCGTTTGCGTGGTGGGGAGGAAATCCGTGTTCTCGGTCCGGCCCACGTCGAACCCTTGCGCGCGACGCCGGAGGAGATCCCCCTCGATATCGTTTTCGAAGACGACGAGATGGCGATCATCAACAAGCCCGCCGGCATGATGGTACATGCCGGTGCCGGCGCGACCGACGATGCTCGCAATCGGGGCACGCTCGTAAATGCTCTGTTGCATCACTTCGGCGAACTCTCTGGTGTCGGGGGAGCACTTCGGCCCGGAATCGTCCACCGCCTCGATAAAGAAACGAGCGGCCTGATCGTCATCGCCAAGAATGACGAAGCCCACCGCAAGCTCGCCGCCCAATTCGCGCAGCGCGAGGCCAAGAAAACGTACATCGCCCTGGTCCACGGCTCGCTCAAACAAGATCACGGAACGATCCGCTCCAACATCAGTCGCGACAGCGTCCGACGCGTCCGAATGACTACCCGAAGCAAGAGCGGTCGCGAAGCGATCACCCACTACACGGTCAAGAAACGGCTCAACTCGCCGTACGGCAAATTCTCGCTCCTTGAGATAAAAATCGATACCGGCCGCACGCACCAGATTCGCGTTCATCTGTCCTCTCTCGGACATCCCGTGGTCGGAGACGTACTCTACGGCGCGCCTCGTGAACTGAAGCCTCGTACCGGAGGTTCGTTGTCGCTGTCCCGTAACTTCCTTCACGCAGCCACCCTCGAATTGCGACATCCACGCACGGAGGAAATGCTATCGGTGACGCGCCAACTCCCCGTCGAACTGGCAGCGTTTTTGCAGAATCTAGAGGCCTAGGCAGATTTGCCAAGTGGGGACGCGCAGAACCAAGGACCACTTCGCACGGCGAATGACCGGATATAATAGTAGTAGATGAATCAGCGGGGCATTTTTCTCGTCCTGGCGATGGGATGCTTTGGGCTCGCCACCCTCGGCCAGTCTTCCCAAGTCGCCAATCCCGTTCCTCCAGTCGCGGGTTCACACCAAGAACAAGGGATGACGCCGCCCGCCGGACAAGCCGTCATGCAAGCGACTTCAGGCGCAAACGCCAACGCCCCCGCCGGGAACGGACAGCAGTCCTCCACGCAGGAAGATGACACTGTTGCCACCATTCGTAAGACCGTTAACGAAGTCAATGTCGTCTTCACAGTGACGGACAAGCACGGCCGATACATCAAGGATCTCAAGAGAAACGACTTCACCTTCAACGACGACTCGAAGCCGGCCGCTGAAATTCGCGACTTCAAGAGCCAGACCGATCTTCCCCTGCAAGTCGGCCTGCTGGTCGACGCCAGCAATTCCGTTCGTGACCGGTTCAAGTTCGAACAGGAGTCGGCCATCGAATTTCTGAACCAGACCGTGCGCCCGAAGTACGATACGGCGTTTGTGGTCGGGTTCGACGTGACGCCCGAGGTTACGCAGGATTTCACTGACAACACTGAGTTCCTGTCACGCGGCGTCCGTGCATTGCGCCCCGGTGGCGGCACTGCCATGTTCGACGCTCTCTACTACGCCTGTCGCGACAAACTCCTGAAGGCGCCACGCTCGGGTGCCGTCCGGCGCGCGATCATCCTCCTCAGCGACGGCGAGGACAACCAGAGTCATGTCACGCGCGAAGAGGCCATCGACATGGCGCAGCGTGCCGAAGTCATCGTGTACACCATCAGCACCAACATCTCAGGCACCAAGGGTAAGGGTGACAAGGTGCTGGAGCGTATCGCCGACGCGACCGGTGGCCGTGCGTTTTTTCCATTCCAATTGCGGGACGTGAGTAACGCCTTCGCCGAAATTCAGGACGAGTTGCGTAGCCAGTACGCGGTTTCCTACAAGCCTGCCGACTTCAAAGCTGACGGCCGCTTCCGCACCATCGAGATCGTTGCTCTCGACAAGAAGAATCTGCACGTGCGTTCGCGCCGGGGATACTTCGCTCCCGTACAATAGTCCGCCATGGCGGGATATTCCGGCACGCCTCTTCCCAAAAAGTTGGGCATCAAGGAAAAGTTCCGCGTGACGTTCATCGAGTTGCCGGCGGATGTGCGCTCGGAATTGCGTGAGGCGCTACGCGCATGCGATGTGTCGCCCGATCCGAAATGCCCGCTCGATTTCGCAATGCTCTTTACTAAGAGCCAAGCCGACTTGAAGAAACATTTCTCGCGAACTGCAAAGCAACTCGCTCCCGCCGGAATGTTGTGGGTGTCATGGCCCAAGAAATCATCGGGAGTAGCAACCGACCTCGACGAAAACATCGTGCGTCAGATTGGACTTGACGCCGGCCTCGTGGACATCAAGGTCTGCGCCGTGAATGACGTCTGGTCGGGGCTGAAGTTCGTGATTCGGGTGAAGGACCGCAAACTCTGACGCCACCATCAGGCCCTAGTGGAAAAACCAATCCACCTCAGCGGAAAAAGAGCGCATGCACGTCGTGCGATCCATGCTACGTTTGCACAAGGATTGAAGCAGCTCTTCAAACGACAGCATCGCTCCATGAATCACTCGACATGTAAATGAGGTTGAAATGAAGTATTGTCCGAATTACAGATGTGTTGCGTATGGTCGCGTTGTTTACTCGCAGGCAACCCGTTGCGCCTTCTGCCGGTGGGATTTGAAGCCTCCGCGCATGAAGAGCGAGGTTTCTGAGGCGGTCCAGCACGCCCACGCGAATAACACTGATGACTCGAACCGCTCCCACCCTCCGGTCTCACCCAACGCTCTCAGACGCATCGCATAAAGCAACCCCAACCTCGCGCGAGACCCTTCCACGCGCCTCTACTGTCAAGCGGTAACCTCCAGCAATGGGTCTGCGGCGTAACCTCACCCTGACACCGCAGTAACTTGAGAGGCATCCGTGTTTGGCCTACGATTTGCGGATGTCCGATTCTTGGAAGCCGGAGTTCTCGGCGTCCCAGCCCAAGCCTGGCGCACCCACTCCCCAGCCCACCGACGAAGATGTCGTCAAGGCGCTGGTCGAAATCCAGAATGCCAGCAGCGCGCCAACGCCGAGCGCAGATTCGCCGATACACGTCGTCGCCGAGCCATCGTCAGCGAAATGGGTAGTAGTCGCCGCAGCATTGGCGATGATCGCCGCCGGGGGTTACATCGGAAGACAGCAAGTCCAGCAACTCGCAAAACTGGCCGGCCCGCGAGTAACGAAACGCGCTTCCATGTCTGCAATGGACGCGCCCGCGCAACTTGCCGCAGAGCAATTGCTGCAACGCGTTGCTTCCGGCGACACAAACGCCGCAGCTGAAGTTCTCACTCACTCCTCCGAGTGGACAGGCAGGACGCAACGCACTCCGAAGTCTGAACAACTCGTCACTGCCGCGCTGAATTCCCCAGACCTGCACATTCGCCAGGCTGCGCTCCAAGCGGAAATCGCGCTCGACGGTGTCACCCTTGACCAAGCTGGCGTTACCTATGTGAAAAGTGTTCTGGGCAATCCCCAGCAACATACCTGGGCCTTGTGGATGCTTGGCGCTCTCGCCAATCGCGGTATTGATACTGACCATAACGCAAAGGTTATCGAGACTTATCTTGCCGATCCCGACGTCACCGTGCGCGCCGCTTCCGTAGACGCGCTCGGGATCGTTGCCACGGACGAAACCGTACCGATGATGCTCGATCGTTTTAGGAACGATCCCTCGCCGGTCGTACAGGAGCGGGCGGCCTGCGGCCTCGCGCAGTCAGGAATGTATACGCAGGGCCAGCGCATAACGGCTTCCAAAAATTTGGTGGATTGGCTCGACGATTCCCTGCTGACCCAGCAGCAACAGGGCTGGGCGGTCCAGGCGCTCAGCGATATCTCAGGTCAGCATTTCGGAAACGACGCGGCCGCCTGGCGGCGTTGGAGTGACGGGATTAAGTAACATCAGTTTCTCCCAAACTCTGACTACCCTTTCGACTCCTGTGGTGCAGCGCCTGGATTTCCGCGAGGCTCCAGGCTATCAAGCACCGTTTGAAAGAATCGCTCCCGCTGTTCGGGAGTCATGTGACGCAGACGCCGCCCCATCGGACCGCCACGGAAGCGGCCCCGTGGCCCACCCAGCCAGCCGAAGCCTCCAAAGAGCAGCCATGCCAGTCCAAGCAGGCCGATCGACTGCCAGTAGGTGATCGCATGCAAGCCAAAAATCTCCGGCATCAGCCAGTTCCATAGGTAGTGCACTGCCTGTCCAAAGCCAGCAAAGAAAATAATCGCCACGATCATAAGTCCAACTACGTGCTTCACGATGCTCGGTTTCATATTCGTCTCACCCTTCCATGAATTTGTTGTACAAGCCCTGCAACCGCTCGCGCAGACGCAGCACCGCGTAACGTTTCCTCGCGAGCAACGTGTTCACGTTCACCCCAGTCTCCGCTGACAGCTCCGCGAAGCTGCGGCCATCGATGACGTGCGCGACGAACACCTCACGTTGTTCCTTCGGCAACTCCGCGAGCGCAGCCTCGAGCTCGTCGAATAGCTCTTCCTTTTCATACGCGGCTTCCGGATCAGGTTGCGATGAAGCAAGCAAGTCCTGGAACTCGACCTCACTTCCCTCGTCATCGATCTCGATCGAAGCGTTGGCCGACAACTCGGGCCGCCTGCTGCGGTACAGATCGATAATCCGATTCCGCGCCACGCGAAACAGCCAGGGACCTATGTGCTCGATCGGGCGCACGAGGCGAAACGAGTCGACCAACTCGGAGAAGACATCCTGAACAACATCATCGACATCCTCGGGATTGGCCACGCGCCGGCGAATGAAGTTTCGCAGGCGCGACTGCTCACGAGCAGCGGCTTCCTCGATCTGGTTATTCTGGTCGATCGTCATCCGATCCGCACTCGGCCACGCACTCACAATTCTGTAGACGATGGCGCGGCCAAAATATTGTAAAGACGGACAAAAAAAGAAAGACCGGCTAATTGTCGGATTTACATGCGGATAGCCGGATCTTTACGGCGCGACGGCGCGATTTAGATCGGCGAGCGACCTCTTTTGTCGGCCGTGCGCGTCGAAGTTTGCCGGTGCAAGCCACTCTTCAAAGTTGGCCTTGCGAACGGGCCATTCGGAGTCGAGCATCGAGTACCACGCGGTATCACGATTGCGGCCTTTGATGACCATGTGCTGGCGGAAAACGCCCTCAAAACTGAATCCGAGACGCAAGGCCGTGCGCCGTGACGGTTCATTCAGCGCGTTGCACTTCCATTCGTAGCGTCGATACCCAAGATCCTCGAAGACATGGCGCGCCATCAAATACATCGCCTCGGTCGCTCCCGGCGTCCGCTGCAACAGCGGCGTGAACAAAATGCTGCCGACTTCGATGCAGCGATGCATGGGTTCAATGCGCATATACGACGCATAGCCGACGGGCCTCCTCGAATCATTCTCAAGAATCGTGAAGAAGAGCGGATCTCGCGTCGAAGCCATCTGGCGCAGTCGGGCCTCGAACGCCGTCATATTCGGATACGGTCCATCGAACAAATACCGCCACAGATCTTCGCGCTCGGGACCATGGCTCGCTTCGTAGAGTGGCGCAGCATGCGCGACAGGATCGAGAGGAACGAGCGTGACGAACCGGCCGTTCAAAGTAATGGGTTGCGGGGCTGGCGCTGGGCTCGCAGCAACCGGCGCACCAATCTTCGGTTTGGAGCTGTTCATTCCTTTCAGAGTAGCATCGCGAATTTGATTTTCAGGTGCGAGTCGTTTGATCCGATCCCGCTGCTTTTACTCATGTGCCGCCGATAGAACTGCAACGCCATACCTCGGCAACGTCACCGAATTCTTCGAGCTGCCTTCGAGAACGTCCGTCATCTTCGACGGCAAGGTCACGGTCTGCTGCGATTTCGAAAGGTTCACCAGGATGTACACCGCGCCCTTCGGTCCATAGCGCGGATTGACTTCCACTCCATCAGGGACCGCACCAAGCGGAGGTTTGACACCGCTCACGTCGGTCATCCATTTGGCGGCGGCGGCCATGCCGGCGTCGTCAAGCCATGCGCCGATGTAGGTGATCCGGCCCTTCCCAACTTTGCGAGTGATCGCCGCCGGCTTGCCGTCGAGCCAGCCATTGCTCGGCCCGTACGTCGCAAGAACCTCAGTATCGGCGGCGTTGGCGCTCAAAAGCTCTGCCCAAAGCTTTCCATTGGCCGAACCAAACTTCCCCGTGACCGGCACTGGCTCAACGAGCGCGTAGTACTGCTCCACTCGTCCACCGAGCAAATCAACCAGAGGCCCCGGTTGACGTTCAGTCTGCAGCGCGTTGTCGTCGTCCTTCATCGCCGACCGCTGCCCAAGAACGAGATGTCCACCCTGTCGCACATAGTCGATGAGATTCTTGGCCGCAACACCGGATAGAACGTTCAGCCCTGGCGCGACCACCAGCTTGTATCGCGTCAGCGGATCCGTGGGCGGAATCACGTCGATCGATTGGCTGATTGCATGAAGAGGGCCGTAGTAGCTCAGCAACGCCTTCACGGGATCGTATTCATTGTTGTGTTTCTGCCACTGGATCGCCCACCGGCTGTCGTAGGAGTGAAGAATCGCAACCTCTGATTTCGGGGACGTGCCGGCCAGCACATGGCCGGCTTTTGCGAACTCCGCGCCAAGTTGCTGGACCTCCGGATACAAAGGCACTGGCGTCCCGTCGGCACCCAGCAGCGTGCCGTGATATTCCTCCTGCCCGTTGAGCGCGCTGCGCCACTGCCAGTAGCTGACAGCGTCCGCACCGTGCCCCACGTTGTGCCAAGCCATCGCTCGCACCTCACCCTTATCGAGTGAATTGTTGATCGGCGCCCAATTCACCGAGCCGGGCTGCGTTTCCATGATCCAGAAATTCTTGCGCTTGAATCCACGAGTCAGGTCGTCGGCCGCACCATTTTTCGATTCATCCAGATGGCCTTGGCCGACGTAGTCATCCCACGCCGCGATGTCGAGATCCTGTTCAACGGTGTAGTGATCGTAGCCATCGAACCATCCCATGGTGTTGGTGGTGATGAACTGCCGCGCATCGCAATTGGCGCGAATGACCTCAAGCTGATTCTTCTGATAGCCGCGCCACGTGTCGCTGACAAAGCGCATCCAGGCGAGTAGCAAGCCAGGATTGCCGTAGCCGGTCTGGATCGGAATCTGGCTCCAATCCGCGTACGCTTCGCTCCAGTACTGCGTTGTCCAGGCATCGTTCAGTTTGTCGAGAGTGCCGTAACGGGCCTTCAGCCAGTTCTGAAATTGCGCCTTGGTTCCAGCGAACGATTGCATCTCGTATTCGTTGTCGATCTGCCAGCCAAGCACATAAGGGCTGTGCCCGAATCGCTTGGCCATCTGCCCGGCGATCTTGCGCGCTAGTTCGCGATACTTCGGATTGGCAAAGTTGTACTGCTCGCGGTTTCCGTGCTCGGCCCGACGCCCGTTTTCGTCTTCCCGCAACGTCTCCGGATACTTCCGCGTCAACCACGCCGGCGGCGCCGCCGTTGGAGTGCCCACCACCGAGTAGATCCCGTGCTTTGCGGCCGCCGAGATGGCACGGTCAAGCCAATCCAGATCGTATTGCCCTTCGCTAGGCTCCATGCGGCTCCACGCAAATTCTCCGACGCGCACCATGTGAATTCCAGCTTGCTGCATGAGCACAAGGTCGGCTTCCCAGCGCGATTCTGGCCACTGTTCCGGATACCACGCTGTGCCGAGCAGTAGCGGTGGAGGGGGCGACGGCTGAGCCTGTAAAGCTGCTGGCATCACCAAAAGCACAGGAACGAGCAGTAACAACGCAAATCTGGTGCGGGATATCCGGTGAGTCTTAGCCAAGGAACTCTCCTCCCGACGGACAGAGTTTTTAGGGACTGCACATCATAGCCAATCTGACAGGCTATGGAGCGACGGGCGTCCTCGCCCCGTCATCAGAATATTTATGGAAGAAATGGAACGACGTTCGTCCTAGTGCGCCTTCACCTGTGAACGCTGCGCAGCGAAAGCCCTCGTACGCTACTCGCCGTGCGCGATCGCGTAATAGCCGCTGCGAGACTGAATTTTGTAGCCCTGTTTGGACCGGATCTCGACTTTGCGGAAGGTGCCGTCGAGTTTCGAATTGAAAGGTGTGTACCCGATGTTGTACTGACTGCGAAGCTCGCGTGCGATCTGATCGAACGCTTCTTTGAGCTTGTCCATCTTGTTGCCGACTTCGATCACGCGTCCGCCCGTCTCGCCCGCCAGCTTTTTCATCTCGGAATCACCCGAGTATCCGATCCCGCCATAGAACCCGCGATCGGCAATAAGCAACACGTAGCAGATCGAATCCGACTTCTGCGCCGCTTCGATGGCGTCTTTGATCTTTAACTGGCTTCCCTGATCCTCACCGTCCGTCAGCAAAATCATCGCCTTGCGCCCAACTTCGTGCGCCAGTTCATCGTGCGCAGCCAGGTACACAGCGTCGTAAAGCAGCGTCCCGCGCGGATTGCTGGTCGGGATCGGTCCCCCGCCCAATCCTGGCAAGGGTCCGCCACCGCCGCCTGTGTTGATCTTCGCCTTGTTCAGCGCAGCCTTCAAACGCCGCACGTCGTTGGTAAAGTCTTGCAACAGGTCGACGTTCACATCGAAATCGATAACGAACGCCTCGTCCTTTTCACGCAGAATATCGTTCAGAAACGCGCCGCCCACTTCCTTTTCCATCTCGAGCACGCGCATCTGGCTGCCGCTGGAGTCGATCAGAATTCCCAACGTCAGCGGAAGATTACTCTCGGCCGTGAAATATTTGATGGTCTGCGGCTTGCCGTCCTCAAAAAGCTCGAAATCATCTTTCGTCTGATTGGGAATAAGCGCGCCCTTTTTGTCTTTTACGTTGTAGAAGAGCTGAACAACGTTGACCCGCACCTTGAGGGTCTCGATCGACTGGTCCTGGTCCTGTGACGAATCCTGGGGGGCGTTGGACGCAGGGGCATTCGAGCCAGGCGCCTGTTGGGCCGCCAGAGGAGACACGGCCAACAGGCCTACGGTCGCAATCAGCAAAAAGAAATGGGCTTTACACATTCGGCAAATCTCGGGAGACTTTTGTTAGTCTATCCCTGTACGTTAGATGCTACCAATTTACACGGTTGGAGCATCCCAAACGTGTTACGGTTGCCCGTACCTGGAGAATAAGGCCTTGGGTCAGAAAGCATTCAACGGTTTGGGGACCATAGCCGCGCTTTTTGTCGCAGCTTTGATGTGCGCAATCATGGCCTGGGCCCAAGATCAGGGCCAAAAGCCGCAGAGTCAACAAGATATTCCGGACGCCCCTTCCGCCACGCGTCCCGTTCAACCGTTTCCGTCGAATCTGCCACCCGCTCCGCGGCCGCAGCCGGCCCCAGCCGCTACCCAGCCGACAAGCGATTCCAGTTCCGGCACGAACCCGCCAGCCCCTGGCGCAACGCCTCCACCAATGCCCCCGGTGACGACCGCACCGCCCGGAAGCATTCCGGCCGATCAGGGCCAGTACAACAGCCCCGACGACATCCCGCTGTTCGTGAGCCGCGTGAACTACGTAGTCGTGCCCGTCACCGTAAAGGACTCATCCGGCCACCTGGTCGATGGCCTCCGTCCCAAGGACTTCACGGTTTTGGAAGATGGAAAGAAGCAGGAACTGAAGCTTTTCATCGTCGACCCATTACCTCTTTCAGCCGCCATCATTTTGGACACCGGAATGCCCGACGTCGCACTGCAAAAAGTCGCACAGACCTACACCGCGCTCGCCGGCTCCTTCAGCCCCTACGACGAAGTGTCGCTTTACACCTACAGCACCACCGTAAGCCAGGTGAGTGACTTCTCCGCCGTTGGGGACAAGCTCAACTCCGTCCTGAATCGTATGAAGGTTGAGCGCGGCAGAAATAACGGCGCTCCTGTCATGAACGGCCCGCTCGGCCCTCAAGGACCCACCATAAACGGCATTCCAGTGGAGCGTCCCGGCGCACAACCGAACATTTCACCTCCCAAAGATGTCCGCGTTCTCAACGATGCTGTCGTCCGGGCCGCCCTCGATCTCAGCAAACGCGATCCAAAGAGACGCAAGATCATTTTCATCATCAGCGACGGCCGCGAGTACGGCAGCAAAGTCTCCTACAGCGATGCATTGAAAGTATTGCTTTCCCGCAACGTGACTGTCTACGGAATCGGCGTTGAGTCGGCGGCCATGCCGATCTACGACAAGCTGCAGAAGATCCACCTTCCGCATTACGGCTATGGCGACATCCTGCCGAAATACGCAAAGGCAACCGGCGGTGAGGTGTTCTCCGAATTCAATAGGGACAACATCGAAGTCGCGTACATGAGGGCCACCGGAGACGCGCGCAACCAGTACACCTTGGGCTACCAGACCCGGGCGACTCCCAGCAGCACGTACCGCGACATCGAGGTCCGGGTCGACCGTCCCGGCCTGAAGATCACGACCAAAACCGGATACTATCCTCTGCCCGCGGCTCGTTAAGCCACGGGGAATGATCTCCAAACCAGTAACCTGCGTAACCTGCCGGTAACAATGGGCGTATGGTATAAAGTCCAGCAGTACCCCTAGGGCAATTTTTCGCGCGTTGGCACTCCAGCGGGTCGGACTGCCTCGGCGGTATGTTCATTTAGAGGAAATCTTTGAGTTTCATCAACTTTGCAGCCCGCGAGATCAAC
>Ga0126381_100007884_pt1 | contig 11884 bp, 11 predicted proteins | sample PanSoiMetPlot_28_FD_96465 | JGI IMG/M metagenome (GOLD analysis project Ga0126381, IMG submission 96465) | Tropical forest soil microbial communities from Panama - MetaG Plot_28 | ecosystem: Environmental > Terrestrial > Soil > Tropical forest > Bulk soil | place: Panama | collected 2016-02-17
ATCCCTCGAAGTTGCCGCGCGTGTGCAGGTGATGTGCCCAGTTGGCCGCTGACAGGACCGGCACCGTGATCTTGCTCAGATCCGGGCTACGTTGCACGTAGTAGTCGTCGAGCATCTCATGCTCGAGCAGGGCCGCTGGGGTTTGTGCGCGATTGGCCCGTAGTTCGGCATCGGAAAGCGTCGGCGGACCGGCGGCCAGGCTGCCCGTCACCCGGTGCCGCGGTCCTCGTTCGCCAACTCCGTGTTGAACACCCGCTACCTGCGGCGGGTACCACTGCCGGACGAAGATGTTCAGGATGCCGCCGTGCCTGGTGAAGTCGCGGTAGAAGTCACTGCCGCCCTCCCAGGGACATATCGCGGTTAGGTGCGGCGGCTGCAGCGCAGCAACCTGCCATTGGTTGATCGCGTAGTACGAGACACCGAGCAAGCCGACCTTGCCTGTGCTCCACGGCTGGCGCGCGGCCCACTCGATGCACTGGTAATAGTCGAGCGTCTCGCGGACCGAGAAGATATCCAGGTAGCCAGGCGATCGCCCGGCGCCGCGCGAGTCGACCCTGATCACCACGTAGCCGTCGGGCACCCACTTCTCAGGGTCGACCGTCTCCCAGTTCTGGTGCAGGTTCGACGAGCCGGCTAACGCATCTGGATGCTGGCCTTCGAGGTTGGCCCACTGACGCGGGAAACCATCCTGAAAAGCCAGCCACTTGGCATACGGGCCATAGGTCATGATGACCGGATAGCAACCGTCATCGTCTGGGCGGAACACATCACCGCGCAGGACAAGACCGTCGTCCATCGTGATTGGGACATCCCAGTCGATGTGCATGATATATGTCCTGTCCGGTAAGCGCTCGGCTCAACGTTCGGATGGTGCCGACTGTTCATCCGCCGTGCAGCTGTCCCTCCACGGGCAGCTCGGCCCGATTCAGCCCATCATGCCGCAGGCATGTGCGACAGCCTCGGCTGCCCCTTCGCGGTTGTAAGCCGCGGGGAGCCCGGGCCGCTCGAAGTCGGCCATGTAAATGTAGGCAGCCTGCGCTGGCGTAGTCGCAGCGTTGAGGGCCGGGATGTAAGTCGCCCATTGCTGGTTGTACCGCAGCAGCGCCTCAAGCTGGGTGTGCAGGTCAGCTGCGACATTGCCGGTTACGAAGCCGGCTGGCAGCGGAGTCCATCCGATCAGGCCGCCACCGCCAGTACCCACCGACTCGGGGTTACCTTTCGACTCCTGATAGATGTTCCCGGCGATACCCGCGGCGGCCATTTTGGTATAGCCGTGAGCGGTGAGAAACGCGACGATCTTGCCGAAGTTGGCTGGCAGCATGCCTGACCGGCCCGCGCAGATCGGCCTCGGCCGCCTGACGTGCACCTTTCGCGCGTGGGTTACTTCAACGTTGTGCGCTGAAACGCTACGGGTCCATTTGGGCGCCATCCGGCTTGCATGTGCACCCTTCGGATGCGGCTTGATGGCTCTGGTGCTCTTGGCTTGGTGGTTCGACTGAACTTGGAAGGCCGCGCTTCTGGCTGGATCATCCGTGCCGGGATGAATCTGGCTGGCGACGACGGCGCCGATGACGGCGATCGCGGGCAAGGCCACTGCGAGACGCTTAACTGCCTTCCTCGATCGGGCCGCTGCCCGCAAGCCCGTCAGGTTGAGTTTGCGTTTCTTGCTGTCGGTGGGGGATGCGGACTGCACTAGCTCCCTAACGTTGCTTCCTCGCCCCGCTACGCAGCAATCAAAGGACACGCCTCTCGCCGGGCCTGACTGATCTAGCACAGCTAGCCTGCCAGCAGATTCCGACCAGATTGACCATAACTACCCTATATAGTTCATCATGGCTATTCAAAGGTCAAAGCCCACATAGATCTCCGCATTGCTTACTCTCAAGGGATCGCTCGTTACTGAATGTGATGCGAACCACGCTGCGGAACTATCACTAAACCGCTCGAAATGACTACTCGCGGACTTGATACCTCAGGGCGCAGCGCCGGACCGCGAGGATAAGACCATGCTTCCGTTGAGCGGTGTCCTTGTCGTCGCGCTCGAGCAGGCCGTGGCCGCGCCGTTTGCCACCCGCCAGCTCGCCGATCTGGGCGCCCGCGTTATCAAGGTCGAGCGGCCAGGAGGTGGCGACTTTGCCCGCCACTACGACGCGACTGTGCACGGCCAATCCAGCTATTTCGTATGGCTCAACCGCGGCAAGGAATCACTCGAACTCGACATCAAGAGCCACCGCGGCCAACATGTGCTGGCCGCGCTGCTAGCCCGGGCCGATGTCTTCGTGCAAAACCTCGTACCTGGCGCGGTCGACCGCCTCGGGCTCGGCGCGGCAACGCTGCGTACCACGCATCCGCGATTGATCTGCTGCTCGATTTCCGGCTATGGGCCGACCGGGCCCTACGCCCGCAAGAAGGCCTATGACCTGCTCGTGCAGTGTGAAGCCGGCCTGCTGTCGGTTACCGGTACACCAGAAGAGCCGGCGAAGGCAGGTATCTCAGTCGCCGACATCGCAGCGGGAATGTACGCGCTGACCGGCGTGCTGACTGCGCTATACGAGCGCGAGCGGACCGGCGATGGCACAAGCTTCGACGTTTCGCTGCTTGATGCGCTCGGCGAATGGATGATGCAGCCGTACTACTACAGCGTTTACGGCGAACAGCCAGCTGGGCGAACAGGCGCCAAGCATGCGTCGATCTCGCCCTACGGTCCTTATCAGGCCAAGGATGGCCACGTTTTTATCGGCATCCAGAACGAGCGCGAATGGGGCGTGTTGTGCAGCGAGATCCTCGGCCGTCCAGACCTGGCTAGTGACCCGCGCTTCGCGACCAATATCAACCGCGTGTGCAACGACGGCGAGCTGACGCCGATCATCGAGGCCGCCTTGCAACTGAGTCCAGCCGATCAGGTCTCCGCGCTGCTAGATGCCGCCGGCATCGCAAACGCCAGGCTGCGCACCCTGGCCGAGTTCGCCGCTCATCCGCAGCTGAGCGCCAGGGACCGCTGGCGCGCGGTTGGCTCGCCTGCCGGGCCTATGCAGGCACTGCTGCCGCCGGTCACTGTCCCGGGCCGACAGCCGGCCATGGGCGCGGTACCAGCCGCTGGCCAGCACACCGCGGCGATTCTCGCGGAACTGGGCCTAGACGACGAGTAGTGCTGGTCGGGACGCTAAGACGCTTCCTCCAGGGTGGTAACAAGAGTCGAGTCGATGGCCTGCCCAACTAGTTCTCCAAGGCGCCTCATGAGGTCCAGATCCTTGGCCTGCGGACGGTATGGGCGCGGGTAGTGCGTCGAAAGCATCCCGACCAGGTGCCCGTCCGAACCCAGCAGTGGCGTCGATTGAACGGCCCGGAAGCCCGACGCCGCAGCTATATCCCGGTGTGACGCGAAGCCGGGGTCGTCGTTCACATCGGCGATGACGGTCTGCGCAAGGTCGTGCGCGGCTCGTCCGCATGCCGACGCATCGTCGTTGACGACGGCGAAGTACTCCAGAAACTCGGCGCTAAAACCCGCCTGCACCGCGATGATCAACGATCCGCTCACCGGATCGACTATCTGGACGTTGCCACGGTCTGCGTGCAGCATCGAAAGAGCGTCTTCGAGGCTATCGTCGAGAACCGCCCGTGTGTCGGCCGACAACAGCGGTGCTGCGACCTGACCTGTCAGTCCGGCCATGATTCACCCCCTAGCGGCACTCTCTGGGGGCATCACCTCCCACGGTACCTCGCGTGGCCGTCCGTGCTTGTCCAACCTCCCCTCTAGCGGCCTGGGATGCGTGGTATCACCGGCAGGGTGATATGTGACGGATGCTCTGAATCGTGGTAGATGGCCTGCTCCGCGAGCACAAAGTCCTTCTCCGTGGCTGTCGCTGCAAGCGCGCCGTTGCCCGGATTGCGATCGAAGCAGGGAAAGTTCGAGCTCGATATGTCCACGCGCACGCGGTGGCCGGCCTTGAATACCTGACTGGTCGCGATCAGATCGATCGTGTAGGCATAGCTGCAGCCTGGGGTAATAGGCCGGGCACGCCCGCTACTGTCTCGGTACCGAGCGCGCACTATGCCGTCTGCGACGCCGATTGCCCGCCCATCTGGCCAGACATCGACCAGCTTGGCTGTGAAGTCGGTGTCCTTCGCAGAGGTCGCCGCGTGCAGTGTCACGCTCAGAGGTCCCGTCACCTCGAGATCTGCAGTCAGCACGTCGCTGGTAAACGACACCACATCGGGACGCATCTCGACCGCTCGCTGATCCCGCGGCCCGCCCATCCAGGTCACGCCGCCATCTGGTCCGCCGTTCATAAGTGTCGGCCCACCGACCGTTGGCACCGGATCGCCCGGATCGTAGACGTAGGTCGTTGGCTGCGACGCTAGGGGCGGCGCGGCGGGCGAAAGCCAGCCTCGTGGGTGCAGATACCAGCGGATCCACTGGGTGCGCTCGAGCGGCCACGTCTCCTCGTCCCGCCAGATGTTGTCGCCCATCACGAACAGCTTGACCGGCGCGCCGTTCAAGTCCGGCTGTCTGCCCTCAACGCATGCGCCGAGGAAGCCGAGCTGCAGCCGCTCGAGCTGTATCGCCTGAGCCGAGGCAAGCAGGCCGAAGTGAAGATCACCGGCCGTTCCGGTCTGGTCGGCGTGCGTCCACGGACCGATGATCAGCGCCTGGTTGCGCCGGGCGTGGTCCGTGGCCGCGGCGGCGCGCAATGTCTGGTAGTTGTCCAGCGTCCCGCCGAGGAACAAGTCGAACCAGCCGCCGACGTGCAAGGCGGGCGTAGTGATCTGCTTGCGGTCGGCCGCATAGCTGAGGCCGGTCCAGAATGTGTCCCGCTGCTCGTGGCTTACCCACTCCCGCCAGGCCGGCAGGATCTGGCTTATGGCCGGTGCATCGATCACGGGCAAGTGCAGGTAGCTGTCCGGCATGCTGGTCATGTGCGCGACGAGAGCCGCCATGTCGGAGCCGATGTTCTCGCCAGCGGTGGCCCGGTATTGGAGCGCCTGCGCTGACTTCAGCGTGTACCAGCCGAGCAACTGACCGAGCTGCAAAGCGCCTTGCCGGTAGACCAGACCGCTGTGGTAGTCGGCAGGCGTAACCGTCGGCAGCAAGCAAGTGAGCGCAGGCGGCGCGTGTACCGCGGCCGCGAACTGGACCATTCCGAGATATGAACCGCCATACATACCGACGTGACCGTTGCACCAGTCCTGGCTGGCACACCACTCGATAGTGTCGACGCCGTCCTCGGCCTCATTGGTGAACGGCGTGAAGTCGCCGTCCGAGGTGCCCGTGCCACGGCAGTGCTGGAGCACGACCGCGAAGCCCGCCTCGATGGCAGGCCAGACCGGAGCCATGCGTGACATTGGCTCGCCATAGGGAGTGCGAACGAGCAGGACAGGGAACGGGCCCGCGTGCGCTGGACGGTATACCTCGGCGCGCAGCACTGTTCCATCGCGCATCGTCATTGACGCGTTGTGCTCGGCGAGCACGCGGAGCGGCGGTACCGACAGCTTCGCCATGCTGGCTAGCCCATCAGCTCGCGCGCGGCAGGCACGACCTCCTTGGCGAACAGCTCGAGACTGCGCTCGGCCTGTTCGTACGGCATGCCGCCAAAGCTCGGCAGCACGATCAGGTCGAAGTCGCCGAGCACAGCGCGGATATCGGCGATCTTGTCGATGATCTCCGCCGGCGTGCCTGACAGCGCTGAGGCCGCAAATGACTCGGCTGCCTTGTCCGGCCCGACCGACCGCAACGCGGCCGCTTGCTCGGAATATCTCTCGTAGCCCTTGGTCTGCGCGAAGTGATCACCTGCCATCTCGTAGTGCCGCACGTTGGAGGCAAAGAAGGTCGCAATGTGCCGCTGCGCGCGTTCCTTCGCAAGCTCGCCGTCGGGGTCGCAGTACATGTTGACGTTCAGTGAGATTGGTGGCGGCTTGCTGCGGTTCAGTGCTTGCCACTGCTGGCGGTACGCGTCATAGACCGGCATCAGATCTCGCACCGGCCGGACGACTATCGACATAAGGGCCGCGCCCAAGCGCACGCAGGACATGACTGAGTCGGGTGAGCCGGCGACGCAGTACAAGCGGCCGCGGAAGGAGCCGCGCGGGCCTGGCCGTAGCCTTGTCCGCGGGAGCGGATAAAACGGACCTTCTCCTTGGATGTACCCGGTCTCAAGCGCCTGGGTAATCATCGCTCCGGCTTCGTCGAACCGCTCGCGAGACTCTTCCATCGGCACGCCGAATGGTGCGTACTCGATCCGGGACAGCCCACGGCCCATCCCGAACAGGGCCCGCCCGGCAGACAAGATGTCTAGCATGATCATTTTCTCAGCGACCCGCAGCGGATCGTTCCACGGCAAGATCACCGCTCCCGTGCCAAGCTGGATTTGCTGAGTACGTCCGGCTATGTGGGCGAGTAACAGCACGTTGTCCGGGCACATCGCGTAATCGTCGAAGTGATGCTCGACCGCCCACAGGCTGTCGAAGCCAAGCTGTTCTGCCAGGTCAGCGATCCGCAGCTCGCCCGCGTACATCTGGTCGTCTGGCAGGTCCTCATGCAGGTTGCCGAATCCGAGGTTGACACCGATGTGCGCCATGGCTGCCTCCGCGCGAGTCGTCGTTTTCATACTCGCGTCGGTGCTGAGCTGGCGACCATGCCCGTTTCACTGGGCAGAAAGCCAGCCTTCGCGATTCATGAGTGGTCTCGCAGGTCCTCCAGCCAGCCGAGCGCAGCGTCGCACACCAGCGGGCGTACGCCGAGCTCTGCCAGGTACTCCTTGCTCGCCTCGACCTCGGCAATCCGGCGCACCGCATGCTTGGCCGAGCCATCGATGAGGCGGGTCGTCATGTCGTTCCCATCCGGCCCGAGCTCAGCTGCTATCTGGTCGCGGATCCATGGCTCGCAACCTGCGACCCGCGCCGCAGCTACCGCTTCCAGCACCGCGGCGGCTAGCCCCTTCATGAACACGCTGCGCAGCAGCTTCCGACCCGCGGCATCGCCGACGGGACCGTCGAGCACTTCGACCTGGGCACCAACGGCGCCAAACGCGTCAGCCACGGCCGTCGCACCCGGGCCTGACACGGCCAGCGGGCTTGCAGCGCCGAGCCGACCGACGGGCGCGAGCACGGCCACATCTGCCATTTGCATGCCGCCCGCGGTCGCGATCGCGGCTTCCACCTGCCGTTTCAGCGCTGCCGATGATGAGTTGAAGTCCGCGTAGCAGCAATCCTGCGGCGCGCTGACCGCCGCTGCCTGTGCAGCCGAGACCGCGGCCGAAGCCCCAGTCAAAGCGATGATCAATTCGGCATCGGCGACAGCAGCGGCGACCGATTGTGCTCGCAATACTCCCGGCGGCGTGGGAACTGGCCCGGGATCGAAACCATGAAGCTGCCAGCCAGCGGCTGCGAGGTCAGCCGCGTACCGGCCGCCCGCCTCGCCGAGGCCAAGTACCGCGGCGCGCACCCGGTCACCTCCGAGCTGAAGCAAGACACAGATTGTTAATAATCTGAGTAACAAAATTGATACCACAAGTGGTTGCATCCGTCCTAGGGTGGTACGCATGACCAAAGAACCCGCGGGCCCGTTGCTGGTGATCAGCGCGCACGCAGCCGATTTCGTGTGGCGGGCCGGCGGCGCGATCGCACTGACTACTACCCATGGGCAGCGTGCGCGCGTCGTCTGCCTGTCGTTTGGCGAGCGCGGGGAATCAGCCAGCGCATGGCGGGCGGGCAAGACGCTCGAAGAGATCAAGGACATGCGCCGGGACGAAGCCAGGCGGGCGGCAGCCATCCTCGGGGCCGAGATCGAGTTCTTGGACGCCGGTGACTATCCGCTGCGCGAGACCGACGAGCTCATCGACCGTCTCGTCGCCGAGCACCGGGCGGTAGCGCCCGCTGTGGTGCTCACGCACGCGATGGCTGACCCATACAACGGCGATCATCCTGCGGCCGCGCGGATGGCCCTGCAATCAAGGGTCCTCGCCCAGGCAGCCGGGTACCCAGGGCCGGGCGAGCCCGCAGGCGCACCGCCGGTCTTTTTCTTCGAGCCGCACCAGCCAGAGCAATGCGGCTTCGTGCCGCAGGTGTTGCTGGACATCACTGACGTGTTCGACATCAAGCGCAGGGCCATGGAATGCATGGCCGCTCAGCGGCACCTCTGGGAGTACTACACCGAGCTCGCGCGCCGCCGTGGCAACCACCTGCGCCGCAACTCTGGTCCTAATCTCGGCATCGCGAGCGACGCGATGGCTGAGGCATACATGCGGCCGTTCCCGCAGGTGACGGAGGTGCTCGCATGAGGAACGTGGTTGTCACCAATCCGCGCCGCGCTGACATCGAACTCGTGACGCAACTAGGTCACTATGGCGTGGCCACGACGCACGAGGCCCTCGGCCGTACGGGTTACCTCGGGCACGATATGCGGCCCATCCGGCCCGGCTCGCAAGCCTGCGGGACGGCCGTCACCGCGCTGTGCTGGCCCGGCGACAACCTGATGATCCACGTCGCTGTCGAGCAGTGCAGGCCAGGCGACGTGCTGGTCGTCACCACAGTCTCGCCATGCACTGACGGGATGATCGGAGAACTCCTTGCTACGTCTTTGCAGGCACGCGGCGCCGTGGCGGTTGTGGTCGACGGCGGCGTGCGTGATGTGGCCGAACTGCGCGATATGGACTTCGGAGTCTGGTCGAAAGCGATCAGCGCGCAGGGCACAGTGAAGGCAACCGCGGGCGCCGTTAATGTGCCCGTGGTCGTGGGCGGTCAGCTGATCCGGCCCGGTGATGCGATCGTGGCCGACGACGATGGCGTCGTTTGCGTGCCGGCCGGCGAGGTGCCCGCTGTGCTCGAAGCGGCGAAGGCGCGATCGCAGCGCGAGGACCACACAAGGGAGGCGCTCGCCGCCGGCCAACTCGGCCTTGACCTGTATGGCATGCGCACGCAACTCGAGCAGCTCGGCGTGGTCTACCTCACCGTGGAGGAATATCTGAAGGACGGCGCTGATGCACCCGGCTGACGTCTCGCGCGCTGAGAGCGGCCTTCGCTGCATGCTCATGCGGGGCGGCACTTCTAAGGGTGCCTACTTCCTGGCCAGCGACTTGCCGACGGATCCCGATCAGCGCAACGACTTGCTGCTGCGGATCATGGGCACGCCCGATCCGCGGCAGATCGACGGGATCGGCGGCGCGCATCCGCTGACCAGCAAGGTGGCCGTAATCCGTGCGTCGGAGGACACCGAAGCCGATGTCGACTACCTGTTCTTGCAGGTGGGCGTCGATCAGCCGATGGTTTCTGACCGGCAGAACTGCGGCAATCTACTGGCCGGCGTCGCACCGTTCGCGATCGAACGCGGTCTGGTCACTGCATCGCCTGCAAGTACCAGCGTGCGGATCCGGATGATCAACACCGACGAGGTAGCTATCGCTGACGTGAGTACACCGGCCGGCCGCGTTCAGTACGCCGGAGATACATCGATCTCCGGAGTTCCGGGCACGGCGGCCGCAGTGGTGCTGAGCTTCGGCGCACAGACGGAGGACAGCGGTGGTGGACCGACCCCGTTCCCAACTGGTTCTGTTTGCGATGTCGTGGACGGAATCGATGTCAGCTGCGTCGATGGCGGCATGCCGACTGTCGTAGCGTGCGCTGATCTCCTCGGTGTAGCTGGCGCAGAAAGCCCCGCCGAACTCCAGAGCCGGGACGACTTGCGCGACCGCGTCCGCTCGATTCGGCTCGCCGCAGGCAAGTTGATGGGGCTCGGCGATGTGACCGACACGACGATCCCGAAAGTCACGCTCGTCAGTCCAGCCCTTAGTGGCGGCACGCTGAATACCCGCAGCTTCATTCCCGTCGCCTGCCATGAATCGATCGGGGTGCTGTGCGCTGTCAGCACCGCGATCGCGGCCCGGACGCCCGGATCGGTCGCATACGACATCGCCGCTAAAGCCGCGGATTCGTCCCGGGTTCGAATCGAGCACCCGACCGGCCACCTGGATGTTCAGCTCGAACTCGACACCACCGGGCCACTGCCCGTAGTGTGCCGGGCCGGCGTTGTCCGCACGTGCCGCAAGCTGTTCGACGGCGTTGTCTTCCCGCGAGTGTGACGACGGTGACCGCAGAAATCGACGTCGATACCGCCCTGCGGGCCGCAATCCTGCGCGGTGACTACGCTCCGCGCCAGCGGCTGATCGAGTCGGACCTGTGCACGGAATTCGGTGCAAGCAGGTTCGCTGTCCGGACGGCGCTGCGAACTCTGGCCGCGGAGGGCCTGGTCGAGGTCCAGCACAACAAGGGTGCGCGGATTCGCGCCATCCCGGTCGCCGAAGCCATAGAGATCACCCAAGTGCGGATGGCGATCGAGGGACTGGTTGCCGCCCGGGCAGCCGAGCGAGTAAGCCAGCCGGACAAGGCCGAGCTGCGCGGCATCGTGGCGGAGATGCGGCGCGCGGTCCGATCGGCGGAGCTGCTGCGATACAGCGACCTCAACGCTGCCCTGCACGCGGCCATCCGTGGCGTGGCCGCACATGAGACGGCGGCTCGCATCCTGGAGCAGCTCCGTGCCCAGATGGTGCGCCACCAGTTTCGGCTCGCGCTGCTACCGGGTCGGCCGGCGGTTTCGCTGGCCCAGCACGATCGCATCGTGGCGGCGATCTGTGCGCGTGATCCAGTTGCCGCCGAGCAAGCGATGCGAGAGCACGTGGCCAGTGTGCTAGAGGCATTGGAGTCTGTCCGAGAGCCAAGGCCCGATGACGGGGCACGGCTGAAAGGAGCGCCATGACCGCCGATCGTTGCCGGGATATTGCCCACGTGTCAGCAGCCGAACTGCGCACTGCTGTCCCCGAGCAGACCGTCGCGTTCTTCGTCGACGTACTCGGTCTGCACCAGGTGGCTAGCGAGGGTGGCTGCGTCTACCTGCACGCCTGGGACGACTACGAGAAATTCACCGTGAAAGTAACGCACGCACCAGAGTCGGGGATCGGCACGACATGGCTGCGAGCAGGCAGCCCGGCCGCACTGGCCAGGCGGGTCGCCGCGATCGAGGCGAGCGGGCTTGGCATCGGCTGGAGCGATGGCGAGTGCGGGATCGGCCCGGTCTACCGGTTCCGCGATCCAGATGGACACGAGTTCGGCGTGTACTGGGAGACCGAGTGGTACCAGGCGCCGCCGGAGCAACGGCCAGCGTTGAAGAATCAGGCCGCGCGCTTCCCCGGTCGCGGGGCCAACGTGCGCAGGCTCGACCACGTCAATTACCTGGCCGTTGACATCCCTGCGGTAGGCCGATTCCTGGCCGATGATCTTGGCGCTCAGCTCACCGAGCAGATCGTGCAGGATGACGGCGTGCCGTCAGCAATCTGGTATCACGTCTCGGACAAGAGCTATGACCTGGTGTACACAAACGACTGGACCGGCACGCGCGGCCGACTGCACCACCTAGCCATGGCGTGCGATCAGCGCGAAGACATTCTGCGGGCGGCCGACGTCTGCCTGGAGGCTGGCATTCACATCGAGACCGGCCCGCATAAGCACGCGATCCAGCAAACTTTCTTCCTCTATATCTGGGAGCCGGGCGGCAACCGGATCGAACTGTGTAACGCAGGCGCCCGTCTTGTGCTGGCCCCCGACTGGCGGCCCATCTCCTGGACGGCTGCGGAACGCGCCAAGGGCCAGGCCTGGGGCCTGAAGACCATCGAGACCTTCCACACGCACGGAACCCCGCCGGTGCGCACATCGGACGCATGAATTTTCCTGCCACGTCCGTGGTGGCAATTGTCATATGTTCGTTAAGCTTGATGCATGGCGGACAGGTCACCGCCCTTGGCCCGCGAGCAGGCGGCGGAACTCGACCACTATGCGATCCAGCATGAGAACTTGATGCTCCGTGAGCTGGTAACCGTCTATCAGCAGCTAACCGGCC
>Ga0126381_100007885_pt1 | contig 11882 bp, 12 predicted proteins | sample PanSoiMetPlot_28_FD_96465 | JGI IMG/M metagenome (GOLD analysis project Ga0126381, IMG submission 96465) | Tropical forest soil microbial communities from Panama - MetaG Plot_28 | ecosystem: Environmental > Terrestrial > Soil > Tropical forest > Bulk soil | place: Panama | collected 2016-02-17
CTATGATGCTGCCTCTAAAGCCGATTTCGGTGAGCAGTTTGCTGCGCTCGATTGCCGCAGACTGCCATGCTGCGCCACTTGCGCAAGACCTCGGGTTCGATCGACAAAGAGAAGCGTACACGGCGGCCCCTCGCAAGCCTTCATGTAGGTGAAGTCCTCTGTGCAGACGATTTCCGCCAGTGAACGTCCTAGGTGAAGAAGGCAGTGACTCGGGCGACTACCAGCGCCGCTGCAGACGCTAGGCGAGGCCGGAAATTGCCCTTTTTCCTGTCCGCAGTCATATTCTTGATCGTAAACCCGATCGCCAACCATGATTTGCCCGAACTCTGCGTCGCGGGCCATCAGCCGATTGCACGGTTCGTGTTGGCGCAGTTCATTCGGCGCAATTGGTCTACCCATATGTTCGCAGACAAACGGTTTGAACCAATCCCTTAGCGCGCTTGCGCGGCAATGGCGTCGAGTTCGGCGGGAAGAGCGCACGTCCGAAAGGCGCCCAACACGTCGTGGGGCACCAATCCAGCCCTGCTTGAGCCACGCGAGAAGGTCCCCCTGAGGCGAGCCACTCGACCTTGGTATCCACCGGGACCGCGATGGAGTTCAAGAAGTCCAGCCGCATGCCAGCAAGCGACTGGATAGAGCACATCTCCGCGTCACGAGCCCGAGGCTGCGGCATTGAGAGAATAACGTTTCCCTTCACAGGCAGCGCCTCCGGCATGTGCACGAGATCTTTGTTGTCTCGACCAGCCTGATGGTCTCGTCGACGAGAGAGCTTGAACTCCGTGTTGTGCATCTCGTAACGCATCGCATGGAGCTGCTCCAGACAGCCCTGAAGATCCTCAACCCCGACCCTTGCGTCGCCCCGACCGATGGCCAGCACACCTTTGTAGCCGCGTGCGACGGCGAGATAGGGTCCAAGGGAATGGGATTCGGCGTGTGAGATCAACCAGTCCACGTGCTCTTCGGCGCTACGGCGGCGCCTACTTGTCAACAGCGCAAAGCGATCGCGCAATCCTACGGCTACCTGGTCAATTCCAAGTGTTGCGGCTCGGGCCGCTGCGAACTCCATGGCGAGCGATATGCCGTCGAGGTAGCGACAGATTGCCGTAATCGTCGGCAGGTTTTCCGGGTGTGACGAGAAGTCTGAACCAAGCTCTTTGGCTCTGGCGATGAAAAGCTCCGATGCGCTGTAGCCCAGATTTGGTTTGGTTCCACCTGTTCTTTTGCCGGCACTTCAAGTGGCGGCACGCGATAGGCGCACTCGCCCTGGATCCGGAAAACCTCGCGGCTCGTCGCCAGTACAGTGGTACGCGGGCACAGGCGCACGAGCATTTCGGCCAGACCCGCCGCTGCGTCGATGACGTGCTCGGCGGGAGATCGACGATCCGGTCAAACATTTCCGGGGCGGCGGTCGCGCCAACAGTGGGGCGCATCGCAGCCCAACAGCCGGGTGACGGAGAATGGAGGGGTACAATTCCAGCCAAGTGTAACCTGGTTCACATTGACTGAGCGTGACGCTGATTATGATCCTGTAGCTGGCAGGAACATCTTCCTAATGAGGATGTGCACCAAAGGGGGGTCCGATGAATGAAATTCATGCAAATCGGGAACCATGGACAGGCCACGATCGGTCAAATCGGAACACACCGACCAAGTACGATGCGCAAATCTTGAAACTCCGGCTGCCCGAGCAGGATGCGCTGAAGAACGACGCGGAACGCTGCTCGGCCGACCTGAGGGCGTTGAATTCTGTTGGCTGCGCCGTGGGTCAGCAGGTCCGAATCACGCGGAAGGACGATCCTCGTTTCATTGCTCTCTACACAGTGAAGCAGGCCAACCCGCCAGCCGATTTGAACGATCCCAACCGGGCGAATGTTGTTCGCACCGGCCAAGCGGGCCGTGAGCGTCTCGGCACGCCTGTAGAGATGACAGCTGTGGTCCGCGCCGTCGTGGTCGATCCCCCGCCACTTTTTTGGCGAACCTAATGGAGTTAGGTTTTTTGAACTGGCAGAGGACAATGGGAGGCAAGCTAACTTGATCGCCATCGCCCCGCATGGCGGTGAAATTGAACGACATACTGATCAGCAGGCGGAACGCGTTCAAAAGGGACTAGCCGCAAGAGGGTGTTCTGCATCCGCGTGGATCTGCAAAGGGTACGGTGACGAGCTCAAGGGAGCAGCCGATCGTTGGCACATCACGTCCACCGACATCCATCCAGCCAGCTTCCCGCTGTTGCAGCGCCTTATGACGAGAAAATTCCGTCATGGTGTCGCCTTTCATGGCTTTGCCCAAAAGCCCGGCGAAGCCGATGTCTATATCGGCGGTGGAGCGTCGGAATATCAAAAAAGGGAAATTAAGTGCGCGCTCGATGCTCTGGGTCTATCGATCAAAGTTAAGATTGCCACCCCAGCCGATGATCCGAAGTTCCAGGGCTTCAGCTGGGAGAACCTTATAAACCGGTTCGCCGCTCGAGGGATTCATATTGAGCAGTCTACCCAAGCCAGGGAACTCGGTGAAGATATCGCGAATGCAATTGTGACGGTCTATGGTTTGGTTTGAGTGGGCGTAGCGGAAAATCGTTTCAAAAATGAACACCAAAGAGTGCCGGGACGGCTCAAGCCGGCAAGCTCATCACGACAGAGGTCGGCCTCTGCGGGCGATGAACTCAGGGAAGGCCTCCTCCGCCTTGGCGCCTCTAACGACATTCGTCGTGTAATACCGCTCCTTGGCCCATTGCTGCTCGATGTTTTGCCCCATGTGCTCGAGCAGTAATGCCTTGATGCCCATCACCGAGGCGTGGTTGTTGCCCGCGATCATGCGAGCAATCTCCATGGTTTTGGCTCGAAGCTGCCCGCGCGGCACGAGATGGTTTAACAGACCGATGCGGTAGGCCTCTTCGGCTTCGACGACGCGTGCCGTAAACAACAACTCCTTGGCGATCGGCCAACCGACTTGGTTGGGCAGGGTCCAGGTGCTGTTGATCCGGCCGTAGGCCGCCGCGAGAAAGCGAAAGCGGCTGTCCTCGCATCCGACGCGCATATCGAGGGAGGAGGCGAGCACGGCCGCTCCGCCATAAGCAAGGCCGTTGATCATGCCGATCGTCGGCTTTGTGCACGCGGCAATTTCATAGCTGCCGCGGCGCGGAGGGCGGTGCGCATCCAACTCCTCCGGGGTATAGCGGCGATCATCCTCGCGCTGCTCGTGGATGTCGCCCCCGGCCGAAAATGCGCGCTCCCCAGCACCGGTGATGACAATACAACCGATCGCCTCATCGGCTTCCATCCGCTTAACCGCGTTGTGCAATTCGCTCGACAGCTGTCGGTTCATGGCGTTGAGCTTTTCCGGGCGATTGAGCGTTACGATCCCGACGCCATCTTCCGCATCGGTCAGGATATGCTGGTAGGTCATCTCTTCCCTCCACATGCCAGTCGACATCCTACGCGCGCATAGGTCGCCTCGTCAGGCCCCGTTTACCCGACAACAGATCTCGATCGCCGACCACGTCCACTCGATCACCTGCCGAAAGATCGAGCGTTACGCCGCTCTCCTCGGCTGTGGGATCGAACAATTCGAGCACCTCGCGAGCAATTTCGTCCAGGTCGAAATTGCGAAATCCGGCGTCCGATGGCGTGTTTCTATCTGCGTGATCCGCAGGAGTGACGAAAAACTCCTCAGAATCTCATCCAGCTCAGTGATAATTTTACCGCTTGGCCTGAATCAATCTTTCGGCGGATGCGGCCGACATAGACATCGATAATATTGATCGCCGGATCAAAGTGGAGATCCCATATTTCCTGCAGAAGCATGCCTCGTGAGACCACTTGACCGGCACTGCGAGCCAAATACGCGAGGAGTTTGAACTCTCGCGGTAACAGGTGGATTTTGTGGCCACGCCGACACGCGATCCGCGCATCGCGAATTCCATCGAGCTGAATACTCGAGCACCCCGGGAGCGTGCCGAAATGACGATCGATCCCTCAGGCGTGGTCGAGCTTGTGCTTGGCACGATCGGCAGGCCAAGGGCATCAAACCACCTTTGCCCAGATCGTTAGCGAATGGCTGGGGGTTGATCCCCAACAAGTAAAGCTTATCACGGGCGACACTGACCGCGTGCAGGCCGGCGGAGGCTCGGCGCCGGCGCGATCGATGCGGCTGGGGGCGTGGGTGACAGCCCTGGCCGCCGATCAGGCTGTCGAGAAAGGACGAAGGATTGCGGCCGCGCTGCTCGAGGTCGCCGAGGAGGATGTGGAGTTCGCCTGGCAGAGCTTTGTCGTGAAAGGAACCGACCGCTCCGTGCGTATGTTCGAGGCCGCTGCCGCTGCTCTTCGGGGGTGACGTCCCGGCCGATCCGCGAGGGCCGTTGATGGGGATTTGCGATCAGGTGATGAGCGTCCCGTCTTTTGCCTACACCTGCGCCATGTGCGAAGTCGAGGTCGACCCCGAGACGGGAGACGTCGAAATCGTACGGTACACGTCGATTGACGATTGCGGCCGGGCGGTGAACCCGACGCTGATCTATGGCCAGAGCCACGGCGTATCGCGCGAGGCATCGGGCAGGCGCTATGGGAGGAATGCGTCTACGACCCCGACACCGCTCAGCTTCTGTCCGGCTCGTTGATGGATTACGCACTCCCGCGCGCCAACAACTTGCCGAGTTTTCAAACGGAGATCAGCGAGGTGCCATCAACAACCCACCCGCTTGGGATGCGGGGCGGGAGCGCGGGCGGCATCACGCCGGGGCTGGCGGTCATCGCAAATGCCATGTCGATGCGCTGTCGGAGTTCGGCATCGAGCACATCGAGCTACCGGCTAAGCCGGAGCGAATTTGGAGTGCAATCCGGATTGCGCGGAGCCACAGGCAGTGACGCGTCCACTTTCTGATGGTCGGAGCCGAGTCTCGCCCCCGGAAATCGCGCGGTAGGCCGTTGTCTCTTCCAGTTGCATTACTCGAGCGCGCATCCAGGATGGTCTGCAGCGTGACCGCCCCATTTAATCCGGCGGCGGCTACCTTCGGCAATTCGTCGACGCTGGGCTTCTTCCCAGTGCCGGCCGTCAAAGAAGCGGGTGGGCTTCAGGCTCGACCCGTCGATGCCGTCGAGGCAACGCGCGTTCACGGTGATCCTGTCCGGTTGCGAGCGCGGCACATAAAAAGCGTGCAGCCCGCAATGCGAACAGAATGTGTGCTGCGACACGCCGGTGCCGAATGTGTAGACCGTGTGCGCGTTCTTGTCCTTCAGCAATTCGAACTGCTGCGACGCGGTCGGGGGGTGAGGGATGCCCTTCTTTATGCAGACAGAGCAGTTGCATTGTGACAGCTAATCCAAATCGACCTGCGCCAAGAAGCGCATTCGGCCGCAATGGCAGCCGCCCTCACGTTGCTCAAACATTGCGGGTACCCCTTGGTTCAACGTTGTTCTACAGCGCCGAATTCTTGGTCGCTCAATCACGATGCAACGTCGAGCGATGTGCGAACGAAATGCTCCGTGAGCCGGGAGAGGCTGTCCCGCATCGTATAAGCTCGTAGCGTCCCAACACACAATCCAGCCGTGCCCGATATAGTCCGTCCGGCCGCCATTCAGCCCGACGCCACAATCTTGGCAAAACCGCAGCCGCCCTAGAGAGCCTCCCGATGCAAATAAATCGCCGCCTGCGACTTGAGCGCTGTGCGGAGCCGCGAGCGTTCAGCTCAGGCCCCCCTGCCCCTGCTTGCGAGCTGCGATAGCGGCGAGAATCCTCTATGACGGGAGTCTTGCAGCATTCGCGGCGAGGGATACGATGCCCTTTAGGAGCCACGCATTCGAAAAACTCATCACGGACGGGAGAGGCAGATGAGACTCAGATTGTTGCTGATGTCATTCTTCATTGTGATTGCCGGATTCGTTATACAGGCGGCCCCGGCCGCCGCGGAATCGACCTGGGATCAGATCAAGCGCACGGGCAAGCTCAGATACGGCGCGATCGACTACCCGCCCAATTGGTTCCGCGACAAAGCGAACGGCAAGTGGACAGGCTTCCTGGTCGAGATGGTCGAGGACATCGCCAAGGAGATGAGCGTCGAAGCCGTCCCGGTAGAGACGACCTGGGCGAGTTGTGTGCTCGACTTGCAATCCAACAAGACCGACTTGCAGTTCGGGCTGCAGGCGACGCCGAAACGGGCATTGGTGATCGATTTCGCGGGCCCCGCCTATAACCTCTACTGGTATGCCGTCAACCATAAAGGGTTCAAGGCCAGCAACTGGGAGGATTACAACAAACCGGAAGTAAAGATCGCTGCGATGCTCGGCTCGGCGGATGTCGTCATCCTGCAGAAAGTGGCGCCGAAGGCGACCCGCGTCGAGTTGAACGATGTCGCCGCCACCGCACTCGCCGTCACCTCGGGCCGCGCCGATGCGATGGTCACCGCGGTGTTCGGTGCGCTCGTCGCAAAGAACCGCAACCCCGATCTCGGGGAATTCGTATTGCCGGCGCCGACCGTCTACCTGCCCTCCTATGTCGGACTGCGGCGCGAAGACAACAATACTTTGCAAAAATTCCTGCAAGCCTGGGCCGAGTGGAACAACCTGCTCGGTTATACGGAGGTCCGGATCAGGAAGTATCTCGAAAGCGCCGGCGCGACGACCATCCCGGATAACGTACGGTTCTGAGCGAGCGGAGGGCGACCCGCCGCTCTCCGGCTGTGCGACAGGAGGCGTCACATGCATTACCACTGGGATCTGGCGATGGTCCTCGCCGATACTGACCGCTGGTTGCACGGGATCGGCATCACCTTGCTTTACTCGGTGGCAACCGTCGCGGGCGGCATTGTCATCGGCGTCTTCTGTGGCCTGGCATTGCTCAGCCCGAAGCGCTGGGTCACCCTGCCGCTCGAAGCCTATGTCGAGATCTTCCGATGCACACCCCTCCTGATCCAAATCGTGTGGTTTTATTACGCACTACCGATCGTGTTGAATTTTTCATTGCCGGCGTGGCTGGCGGCGGGGATGGGGCTAACGCTTTATATGGGCGCGTTTTGCACCGAGATTTTTCGTGCCGGCGTGATGTCGATCGGCCGAGGCCAATGGCAGGCGGGGCGCGCAGTTGGAATGACCTATGCCCAGCTGATGCGCCGGATCGTACTGCCGCAGGCGGTGCGCCGGATGATTCCGCCCCTCCTCAATCAGTCGATCACGCAGCTGAAGAACACTGCGCTGCTCTACGTCGTGGCGGTTCCCGATTTAATGTATACGAGTTCGATCATTACCGCCGAGACCTATCGCCCCCTCGAGGTCTACACCAGCGCAGCGGCCATTTACTTCATCATGCTGTACCCGCTGACATTGTTTGCGAAAAGGCTGGAGACGCGGGTTGACCGGTGACGAGGACCGGCAGCGCCCGATGATCGAGGTTACCGACCTGGTCAAAAACTACGGCTCGCTTGCGGCTCTGCGCGGTGTTTCGCTCGGCGTCGCCAAAGGCGAGGTGGTGGTCCTGATCGGGCCGAGCGGGTGCGGAAAGTCCACCTTGCTGCGCTGCGTCCACCTGCTCGAGGAGCCAACTTCGGGGACCATTCGCGTCGGCGCGCAGCAGATCAGTTTTGGTGGCAGCGGACCGGCTCTCACGGGCCGCAAGCTCGCCGCCTATCGCTCGCGCATCGGCATGGTGTTTCAGCATTTCGAGCTGTTTCCGCACATGACGGCGCTGGAGAACGTCATGGAGGGTCCGGTTACCGTGAAGCGCATGGACCGCCGCGCCGCCGCGGCGGTGGGGCGCGGCCTCCTCGCCAAAGTCGGCCTCGCAGGCAAGGAAGAGAGCTACCCGGCGCAGCTCTCCGGCGGACAGGCGCAGCGCGTCGCGATCGCTCGGGCACTCGCGATGTCGCCCGAGGTGATGCTGTTCGACGAGGTCACCTCGGCGCTCGATCCCGAGCTCGTCGGTGAAGTGCTCGCGGTGATGCGGCAGCTCGCCGAAGACGGGACGACGATGATCGTCGTCACTCACGAGATCGCCTTCGCGCGCGACATCGCCGACCACGTTCTGTTCATGGACGCCGGAGCGATTGCCGAGCATGGGCGGGCCGACGACGTCCTATTGTGCCCGGCTAATCCGCGGACCCGCGCCTTCCTCAGCCGCTTTCACAACACCGGAACGCTGCGCTCCAGCGGTTGATCGCAAGGCCCGTCCACGGCGTGTGGCTGTTCCCGGTAGCTGGGAGGCGCGCGGAAACCCGAGTGACCCCGTGCTCTTACGGCGGGACCGATGATTGAACGAAACCGACCGATCCCCACCTTCGAGCCGGAATGAAACAAGTGATTATATACTACGGGAACAAATGACGAGGTTTTCCACAGCCTTCGTCGCTTTAACGCGGTATTCGTGGAAACGTGCCAGAGACCGCCGTCTCAGGCGAGGCGCGTCGCCCGGATGAATGGGCGGGGTCCCCGCGCTGAGCCTGCGGAACGACTCTTCCGACAATACCGGACCTGTTGAAGCCAGCGAGAGGGAACGGGTCTGACCTCAAGCCTACCCTCCTCACGCTGACACAGCGCCCGCCGACGTAGACGACGCTTGTCGTACCAGAATCCTTGAGCAGCCGCGCCAGAAGCAGGCTTGGCCGACCCATTTCAACGCCCTCCATAAACCGGAATGACAGCTCACGGTCGGCAGCGTTCGTGAGTTCCGCCAATAGCGCAGCAGCCGCTCCCGTGGCGCTCCCGGTAGCTGGGTCCTCGGTCATCCTACTAGGCCTGAGGCCCCTGGGGCTGATAGGAGCCCATCGTTGAAATACCAGGGCAAGATCGCAAAGCCGATCCAGCCCAATACCAGCCAGAACAGCGTTGATTTCCCGAGCGCAGGCATCGAACGCGCCGAAGTTAGCGCGGCAGGTTTTTTACCTCATTGTCCCATTTTGTCAGGAGCCGTTTGCGTTCCGTCGACGAGCCGTATTTAGCGAAATCGTAGTCGATGAATTTGATCTGTGAGAAATCCGGCGCCTGCGGCGGCGGCTTAGCATCCCTGTTGGACGGTGCCTGGTAGGATTTCGATTCGCCGCCGATCTTCTGCGCTTCCGCCGTCAACGCCCAGTCATACCATTTCTTCGCGCTATCCACGTTGCGAACGCCTTTGATGATGCTCATCGAGCCGATCTCGTAGCCGGTGCCTTCGCAAGGCGCCACGACCTTGATCGGCGCGCAATCGACGAAGAACGTCACCATGTCATGCTGAAAGGTGATGCCGATCAGAGTTTCACCGAGGCTCGTCGCTTTGGCCGGTGCGGCACCTGACTTGGTGTATTGGTTGACGTTGCGATGCAGTCGTTTCAGATAATCGAACCCTTTTCCTCGCCCATCAGCTGCACGACTGTCGCGAGCAGCGTGTAAGCCGTACCGGAGGAGTTGGGGTCGGCGACCTGCACCTCGTCGCGAAACCGCGGGTCGGTCAGGTCGACCCAGCATTTGCGTTCGGCGGCGCCGTTTTTTTGCAATAACTCGGTATTGTAGCCGTAGCCCAGCGCACCGGCATAGACGCCGACCGCGCGGTGTTTCGATTGCTCCCATTGGGTTTTTGCCCAATCATGCACCTTCGCCAGATTGGGCGATTCATATTGGATCGTAAGGCCCTCTTCGGCCGCCTGCATATGCGGGTCGCGCGTGCCGCCCCACCAGATGTCGCCACTCGGATTACTGGCTTCGGCCTGCACCTGGGCATAGAACTCGCCGGAACTTTTGCGCGACATTGCGACCTTGATGCCGGTCTGCCGCTCGAAAGCTGCGAGCATGTTGCGACACCATTCTTCCTGCACCGCGCAATAGAGCACGAGGTTGCCTTCGGCCGAGGCGCGCTGTGGCCCCAACAACGCAGCGATAGCGGCAAAGACGGCTCCCGCAAGTGCGAGGCGGTTCAGCATCGACTGTCCCTCGGGTTTTCTGCTACAGCGAGCGTATCACGTTCCAGCTGCGGACATCTTGCTCGCCGCCGCCGGTGCTGTTGACGACCGGCCGGCCAAGAGTGAAATGCGCGTCGTCGATTGCTTCGGCACACCCGGTGGCGATCGCCTCCAGCCGCTCGGCGTCGAAATCGGGCCGGGGTGCCTGACTGTTACGGTCGAGCGTGTAGAGGAGGCTGATATGCGGCGGGATGAGTGGCGGCGCGCCGACGATTTCGCGCAGCCCCTGACGGAATTCGCGCAACTCCGGGCTGTTCTCGACCTCGATGAAAACGGCGCGGAACGGGGTAATGACCGCGCCCGTGATGGCGATCTTTGCCACCCTTAACGGCAGCAATCCGCATTTCCTCACGTAGGCTGCCGCGGCGTCAGGCACGGCGAGATCGTCCGGAATGCCGCATACCGTCAGATGCGGCGCGAACTTCACGGTCCCATGCTCCTCGGCAAGCCGGTTGATCAGTTCCTGCAGCCGCTGTTCCTGGCGGCCTTCCGGCCGCAGCCAGATTGACGTCATATTTTCCTCACCACCCCGTATCGCGAACCACTGCCGTCAAATACGCAAAGCCGTGGCGGGCATAGACCAGGGGCGGCGCTTTGGCCGGATCCTGCTCCGCCTCGACAACGAGCCAGCCATGGTAATTTGCTGCTCTGAGTGCGCTGAGCACTGCGGCAAAATCGATCGTGCCGTCGCCCGGCACCGTAAAAGCGCCCGTGAGCACGGCGTCGAGAAAGCTCTCATCCGCGGCGCGAGCGCGCGCCAGCATACCCGGCCGGACATCCTTGCAGTGGACATGATTGATTCGCAGCCGATGCCGCCATGCGATATCGGCCGGGTCGGCGCCGGCAAAAGCCAGATGCCCGGTGTCGAGCAGCAGACCGACGCTGCCGCCGGTCGTCGCCATCAAACGGTCGATTTCGGCCGCAGTCTCGACGACCGTCCCCATGTGGTGGTGATAGGCGAGAAGGATGCCTTGTTCCGCCAAACGGTCCGCCAGCTCGGTGAGCCGGATGCCGAAATCACTCCAACCTACGTCCGGTAGGCTCGGTCGGCTCGATAGCGGCCGGGTTCGGTCGCCGGCGATGCCGCCGCTGGTTTCGGCATAGACCAGAACCTCGCATCCCATCGCCGCCAACAAGGCGCGATGCGGCTCGATCGCCTCCAGTTCCTCGGCAACCGATCGCTCGAGCAGGCGCCCGCTGTACCAGCCAGAGATCAGACGGAGCCTTTGATGTGCGAGGAGCGGCTGCAATAGCGCGGGATCGCGCGGAAATTTGTGACCGAGCTCAATGCCCTCGAAGCCTGCCTCGCGGGCCTCGGCGAGGCAGGTGTCGAGCGGGATGTCGCCGCCCAACTCCGGCAAATCGTCGTTGCTCCAGCCGATGGGGCTGATGCCGAGGCGGACGGACATTGATCGGCGCCTTGCCCTGCTTTCTCTGCTGACGAGCTTAGCCTAGCCCGCCGCGGGATTGCGACCGCGAACCGGAGGTGTCTATGCTTCGTCCATAAGATCGGGAGTTACAGAGACCGATGACGAAGACGGCCCGCGATATCGTCGTATTCGATCTCGGCGGCGTGCTGATCGACTGGGATCCCCGGCACCTATACCGCAAGCTGTTCGGCGCTAACGAGGCGGCGATGGAGCATTTCCTCGCCACCGTCTGCACGCACGAATGGAACCGTGGCCAGGACGCCGGCCGGACCTTTGCCGAAGGCGCCCGCCTGCTGAAGGCCGAGCATCCCGACAAGGCCGGGCTGATCGACGCCTATTGCGCGCGCTTCGACGAGATGATGCCCGGCCCGATCGCCGGCTCGGTCGAGATCCTGGCCGATCTGAAGTCCTCGGGCGTCCCGCTCTATTGCCTGACCAACTTCTCGGCCGAGACCTACCCGCCGACTTTCGAGCGCTTCGAGTTTCTGCGCTGGTTTCGCGGCGTTGTGGTTTCAGGCGAGGTCGGGGTCATC
>Ga0126381_100007886_pt1 | contig 11881 bp, 9 predicted proteins | sample PanSoiMetPlot_28_FD_96465 | JGI IMG/M metagenome (GOLD analysis project Ga0126381, IMG submission 96465) | Tropical forest soil microbial communities from Panama - MetaG Plot_28 | ecosystem: Environmental > Terrestrial > Soil > Tropical forest > Bulk soil | place: Panama | collected 2016-02-17
GCCCGCCCGCGGAGAGCTGGGAAATTTGTTGCGACAGCGAGACCACCTCGCCGATGCATATCGTCGCGGGGGCATCCGCGAGCTGATCCGGAATCTCGCTGGCTACGAGCTCGTCCAGGGCTGCGAGCCAGGTGTAAGCGCGCCCGGTCGAGGCGGCAAACGAGATCGCCACCGGGGTGTTCGCGCTCCAACCCGACGCGAGCATCACCTCCGCGAGGCGAGCACGCGTTGCCAAACCCATCAACACGACGACGGTGACTGAGTTGGGCGCGAGCGATTCGAGGATCGGCCGGTACGCGGATTCGGCGTGTCCCGAGAGCACCAGGAACCCGGACGCGATTCCGCGGTGAGTCACCGGAATGCCGGAGAGGGCAGGTCCGGCGACCGCTGCGCTGATGCCGGGAACCACCTCGAAGGGGATGCCCGCTTCGACCAACGCCAGCGCCTCTTCCCCGCCTCTCCCCAAGACGAACGGGTCTCCGCACTTGAGGCGCACCACCCGCTGACCCCGCCTCGCGGCGCCGATCATCAAATGGTGAATCGTCTCCTGCTGAATCGCCTTTCGGCCGACGCGCTTGCCGACGTAAAAGCGATGCGCCTTGGGCGCGAGCTTCAGCACTTCGGGATCGACGAGCCCGTCGTAAAGGACGAGGTCCGCCTCGCTCAACCTGCGCGCGGCTTTCAGCGTGAGCAGCTCTGCAGAACCGGGGCCGGCGCCCACCAGGGAAACGAAACCGCTCATGTCCTTCGCTCCTTCTGTGCATAGAGTTGATTCAGCGCCTCGAGCAGCTGCGGTCGGCGCTTCGAGATCGGCACGCCCGATGCTCGCTGCCGCTCACGCAGTGTTCGCGCTTCGGTAATCCACTTCTCCAGCTCTTCGGGGATGACGTACTCCAGGCCTTCGCGCAAAAGGCCGGCGAGCGCCGGAGCCCGACCTTCGGTCGAAATGGCGATCGTCGCTCCCGAGCGCCGGAAGACGCCGCCGGTGTATGCGCTTCCCGCGGCAGGATCGTCGACCGCGTTGACGAAGATGCGCCGCTCCTCCGCCGCGGCGGCGACGAGCCGGTTGACGACTGCGGGAGCTGCCGCAACGGCGAACCACGCGCCGTCCAAATCCTGGGGCACGAACTCGCGGCGCTTGACCGCGACGCCGGCCCGCACCAGCTCCGGCCTGACTTCCGGAGCGACAACGGTGACGCGCGCCCCGGCGTCCAACAGAGCTTCCAGCTTCGCCGCGGCCACTCGACCGCCGCCGACCACCACCACCGATCGGCCGGCGAGCTTGAGAAACGCCGGAAACATTTGCGGCGCGCCGCTCATCGGATGTTCTCCAGCAACTCCTCGCCGAGCAGATCCCGCTCGTGCAGCGCGGCCAGAATCTTGCCAACGCTTTCCTCGATGCTCTCGAGGTCGCTGCGAACCTTGACCTCTGGATGCTCGGGCGGCTCGTAAGGATCCGACACGCCGGTGAAGTGAGCGATTTCGCCGGCGAGAGCCTTCTTGTAGAGGCCTTTGACGTCCCGCTCGACGAGCGCGCTCAGCTCTGCGTGAACGTGAACCTCCACGAAGGGAATTCCTTCGCGCATCGCCTGCTCGCGGACCTCGCCTCGCGTCGCCGCGTAGGGCGAGATCGCCGCGGTGATCACCGGCACGCCGTTTCGCGCGAGCAGGCGCGCCACGAAGCCGATCCGACGGATGTTGGTGTCGCGATCTTCCCTGGAGAATCCGAGGCCCTTCGACAGGTGGGTTCGCACCTCGTCACCGTCGAGGATCTCGATCTTGGCGCTGGGCGCCAGGCGGGCTTCGATCTCTCGCGCCAGCGTGCTCTTCCCAGCTCCGGACAGTCCGGTGAACCAGAGAATGAATCCCCGCCTGGGCAAGCCCTTCAGTCGCCTCGGGCGCGGCTCAGGCACCGGCACCTGTCCGAAGGCAGCGGATCGGGGGAAGCGCCGATTGTGATGGGCATCTCCGTGCTCGAGCGCGGCCAAAGTCTGCGAAGCAAGCATCGCTTCGACGCCGGGCACCGTGAGCGGATCGCCGACGACTGGGGCCTCCGGCGCGGCGACCAGCGCCAGCTCCGGCTCCGAAAGCGGCTGCACATCCGGTCGCGCCGCGTGTCCCGAGTCCAGTCGAGGGTCCTGCGGCTCCGCCGGTTGGCCATTGCCGTTGACCTGCGCGGCGACTTGAGGGGCGATCGACGTTACCTCCGCCGCAGCGCTCGACCGGTAGTGCTGGCGGAGGATCTCGGCGATTTCTGGACGAGTGAATTCGAGCGGCAGGTGACCACCCGTGCGCAGGATTTCCCGCACCTTGCGCCCGGCGAGGTCGAGCCGATGCTCCGGCTCGTGGGGGCACGTCCGCGTAGAAGCGAGACTCCCGCACGCGCGGCAGAAAAAAGCGGCGTCGAACTTCAAGGGAGTTACTCCCAGCTCGACCGGCTGGAACTGATCGAAGAGCTCCTGCGCTTCGAACGGGCCGTAGAAGCTGCCCACGCCTGCGTGATCGCGCCCGACGATGAAGTGCGTGATGCCGTAGTTCTTCCGGACCAGCGCGTGGAAGATCGCTTCGCGCGGCCCGGCGTAGCGCATCGCCGCGGGGAATGCCGCGAGCAGCGTCCTGCCCTTGGGATAGTAGTTTTCGAGCAGCAGCTCGTAGGCGCGAAAGCGGACCGCGGCGGGAACGTCGTCCTCTTTCGTCTCGCCGACCAGCGGGTGAATGACCAACCCGTCGACGAGCTCCAGGGCCACCTTGGTCAGGTGCTCGTGGGCGCGATGGATTGGGTTGCGCGTCTGGAAACCGGCCACCCGCCGCCAGCCGCGACTTCGAATCTGCTCGCGCAGCGCTCGAGGAGTGAGCCGGTGCGCGGCAAACGGAAGGTCCGATGGAAGCGGCAGCGCGCGCACTTCACCGCCGACCAGCCACCGCGGCCGGGAGAGCAGATACGCCACGCCGGGATGAGACGACGATTCGGTCCGATAGACCCATCGCGCTTCATCGAGCGGATCTCGCTCAAACAGGTCGGCAATGCGCAGCACCGCCCGGAGCCGGCCCGAGCCGTCGCGCAGCGCGACGTCTCTTCCAACCTCGAGCGCTGCCCTCTGCTCGTCCGAGACTGCCAGCGTCAGAGGCAGCGGCCAAACAGTTCCATCCGCGAGGCGCATTCGCTCGACGACGCTGCGGTAGTCTTCGCGGCGAAGAAAGCCGCGCAGCGGGCTGGCCGCTCCGGTCGCGATCAGCTCGAGGTCCGCGAGCTCCCGCGCATCCAGTTCAATTGAGGGAAGCTGCGCCGCCGCGGCGCGCAGCGCGTCTACCTCCCCAGGGGAAACGATCCGATCGACAAGCTCGCCGCCGTGCGGCTGAATGAGTGAACCAGACATGACTATCCTTTCGCCCCTTCCGGGGCATTCAATGGGTTGAAAGCTCGCGCAGGGCGCGCGTGGAGGCCGCATTCCGTCTTCGCCCGACCGCGCCAGCGGCCGGCGCGCGGATCCTCGCCAGGTGCGATCGGCGAGGTGCAGGGGGCGCAGCCGATGCTGGCGTATCCGCGATCGTGCAGCGGGTTGTAGGGAACGCCGTTCGCGCGCAGGTAGAACCAGACGTCTTTGCTGGTCCACGCCGCCAGCGGGTTCACCTTGACGAGACCAAAGCGGCGGTCGCGCTCCAGTATCTGCGCCTGCGCGCGGTCCGGTGTCTGATCGCGCCGAATGGCCGCAATCCACGCCTCGAAGGGCGCGAGCGCCGCCCGGAGCGGCAGCACTTTGCGGATTTCGCAGCAGCGATCGGGATTCGTTTCCCAAAGTCGCGCGCCATGGGCCCGCTCCTGCTGCTCAAGCGTCAAGCCGGGCTGCACGGAGCGAATCTGGATCCCGTAACGCTGCTCGAGCCGGCGCCAAAGCTCGTACGTCTCGGCGAAGAGCAGTCCAGTGTCGAGAGAGAAGACATCGATGGGCAAGCGATGCCGGCCGATCAGGTCGATCAGCACGCAGCCCTCGGCGCCGAAGCCGGTGGCAAAGGTAATCCTCGGAAAACGATCCGCGGCGAGGCGAAGAATCTCCTCGGCGGGGCGGCCCTCGAGCGCGTTGGAAAGCTCTTGCAGCGTTGCGTCCGTCATCTTCGCTCTCCATCGACTGGGGCGACGACTGGCCTGTGGGCCGCCGACCGGAACAGCGACAGCTGCGCGCCGATGCCGATCAATACGAGCGCCAGTCCGGCGCGAAGGACCCGCTGTGGAACCGCGTCGGCAAGCCGCGCACCCGCCAGCACCCCTGGGATGGCTCCGGTGAGCAGAGCCGCCGAAACGCTCCAGTCGACTCGCCCTGCAGCAACGTGGCCGATCGTCGCCACGACCGAGAGAATCAGCGCATGCGCGAGGTCGGTGCCGACCATCGTCTGCGGCGCCAGCGGAAAAAACAGGGCGAGCACGCACAGCAGCAGGGAGCCGCTGCCGATGCTCGTCGTGCTGACCAGCAATCCGGTGACCCAGCCGAGCGCGAGCGTGATCGCGGTCCCCGGCATGGCCTTCCCCTCGACGCCGCGCCTCACCAGCAATCTCACCAGGGTGGCGATGCCGGCGAGGACCAGGACGGCGCCGAGCCCTTGGCGCAGAATGGAATCCAGCGACTGCTTGGGGATGCGGTTCAGGATCGCGATGCCCAGCGCCGCTCCCGGCACCGAGCCCGCGGCGAGCCTCCAGACCGTCGGCCAGTGCACCTGTCGCCGAAAAGCGTAGGCGCCGCCGCCGAACAGCTTCATGCCGCTGGCGACGAGCACGTCGGAGCCGATCGAAATGGACGGAGGGACGCCGAGAAGAAGCAAAGCGGGGGTGAGCAGCGCCCCACCGCCCGTCGAAGTGACTCCCACCACGACTCCGACGCCCGCGCCGACGATGGCGTACGCTAATTGCACGGCAAGCCTCGCCTTCGGCTCGATTCAGAATGTCTTTGAGAGGCTTGCTTCGAATCCATGTCGCACCATCGGTTCCTTCAGGGCCGCGCGAGCGGAAGAGGGGGAACGCAAAAAGGCCCGAGGATTCGGTCTCTCGGGCCTGGTGCGACGCGTTTTGTCTTAGGCTTCCTAGGCCGTGACGCCGCGTCCGCAGGCTCCGGGAGCTCCCCGGGCCTTGGGACAACAACAGATGCAGGCGTTCAATATAACGACCATGGCTCTTTTATAGCGAAATCGGTCTCCGGCCGTCAAGCACCCCTGCCGACGCGCTCATCCGGGCACCCGGGTCTTCCACCGCCTCCCGCATGCGAGGCAAAGAAAGTCGCCCACTTCTGAGGCGAGGCCTCCTGCGGCGAGCGTCGGTAAACCACATTGTTATATGCGTAACCTTCGCGGCACGAATCGGGAAAAGTGCGGTGACAGAACAGCTCACATTCAACCTGGACGCATCGTCGGGAAAGCCGCTGGGGAACATCTATTACGGCACTTGCAGCTGGACCGACCCCACGCTGCTTCAGTCCGGCGCCTTCTATCCCTCCGGCGTCAGCTCGGCGGAGGAGCGGCTTCGCTTTTACGCGCAATCCTTTCCGCTGGTGGAAGTCGACTCCACTTTCTACGCACCGCCCTCGGAAGACAACGCGATCCGGTGGGCCGCGCGCACGCCCGAAGGTTTCCTTTTCAACATCAAGGCGTACGGTTTGCTGACGCACCATGCTGTCGCCGTGCGCAGCTTGCCGCTCGAGATCCGGAGGATGCTAAGCGCGGATCCGGAGGAGAAGCAGCGGATCTACATGCATGAGCTGCCGTCGGGCGCTCAGCAGATCATCTGGGACATGCACGTGAACGCTCTGCAGCCGCTCGCGCAGGCGAACAAGCTCGGCGCGGTGCTGCTTCAGTTCCCGTACTGGTTCTTCTTTTCGAGAAGGCACATGGACTACCTGCGCGAGGCGTCGGACCGGCTGCCGTGGAGGCTGGCGATCGAATTTCGCGGCGGGCAGTGGATGGAGGAAAAGAACCGCGGCGCCACCCTCTCCCTTCTCCAAGAGCTCGGGTTGACGTACGTCATCGTCGACGAGCCGCAGGGCTTCAAGTCCTCGACGCCGCCGGTCATCGCCTCGACCTCGGAGCTGGCGATGGTTCGGTTTCACGGCCGCAACCTGAAAACTTGGGAGGCACCGGTGAAAACGACCGCCGAGCGGTTCAACTACCTCTACAACGACGACGAGCTCAGGCCGTGGGCGACGGAGACCGCGAAGCTTTCCAAGCGCACCGAAATGGTTCACGTCCTTTGGAACAACAACTACCGCGATTACCCCATCCGCAACGCGCGGCAATTCGCCACCCTCTTGAAAGAACTCTAGGAGTTGTATCTCGGTGGGCTGCGGCGACATTTCGGTGTAAGAACGCCGCGGAGGGCACTCGTGAGATCGCAAATCATCGCTGCAGCTGTGCTTGGTTTGTTCGCCGCTCGAGGTGCGCAGGCGCAGGCACCGGACTTCGAAAAAGTCGAAATCAAGGCCACCAAGGTCGCAGGAAACGTCTACATGCTCGAGGGCGCCGGGGGGAACATCGGCGTTTCGGTGGGAGACGACGGAATCGTGATCGTCGATGACCAATTTGCTCCGCTCGCTCCGAAGATCCAGGCGGCGCTGAAGAACATCACCCCCAAGCCGGTGAAATTCGTGCTCAACACGCATTGGCACGGCGATCACACCGGCGGGAACGAGCAGTTCGGCGCGCTCGCGCCAATCATCGCCCACGAGAACGTCCGAAAGCGCCTCGGCTCGGAAAGCAAAGGGCCGAACGGCCAAGTGCGGCCGCCGGCGCCGAAGGGTGCGCTGCCGATCATCACCTTCAACGAGCGCCTCACCGTCCACATCAACGGCGAAGACATCCGGGCGATTCACTTTCCCAAGGGCCACACCGACGGCGATGCGATCATCTTCTTCACCAAATCCAACGTCGTTCACATGGGTGATGATTTTTTCTCCGGGCGATTCCCGTTCATCGATTTGAGCAGCGGGGGAAGCGTCAGAGGTTTGATCGCCAACCTCGACAAGGTCATCCCGGAGATCCCGGCGGGCGCCAAAATCATCCCCGGCCACGGGCCGCTTTCGACAATCGACGACCTGAAGAAGTTCGCGAGCATGATGAAGGAGACGACCGCATTGGTCCAAGCAGGGATCAAAGCGGGCAAGACGCTCGACCAGCTTCAGAAGGAAAAGGTCCTGGGCAAATTCGAGAGCTGGGGTTCGGGCTCGATCAAGGCAGATCGGTTCACCGAAATCCTGTACAACGACCTCACCGCGAAGGTGAGCCGCGCGGAGTGACTCCGCCTGAATCGACGGAGCCTTTGATGCTTGGCTCGAGTAGCCGGGGGCGCGGGTTTCGCTTCGGCGTCATCTACGCCGTAGGGCTCTCGCTCGGGCTCGGACACGCCGGAGGCGACGCACAGGCGAGCGACGCGGGCAAAGGCGTGATGGACCTTCGGGTACGGGACAGCATCACCGGCTACGCCGTCCCGGGCGTCTCGGTGGTCAACGGCGAACCAATTGCTGCTGCGAGACGAGCTTATCGCCTGCCGGCCAGCGCAAACCTCCGCACCGAGCTCAGCGCCGGCACCCACGCGCTTGAGATCGATGCTCCGTTTCATCGGTCGCTGCGCACGACCGCGTTTGTCTCGCTCGACAATTCGCTTCCAATCACAGTGTGGCTCGACCCGATTCGCACTCCTGAGCAGCTGTGGAACCTAGGCGCGATCCCGGGCGCGGCGATCGTCCACGGGTACGTCGTCGATCGGCAAGTCGGGACGCCCATCCCGCGAGCCCAGATCTCTTTGGGCAATCTCCGAACGGAGTCGGATGACACCGGGTTCTTCATCCTGAACCGGCCGGTGCAAAGCTCGTCTGCAGACGCCCTGCCCGAGCAGGACAGCCTTCGCGTGGACAGCACCGGTTATCAATCGTACGTGCTCTTGAACACGCCGATCGTCGAAGGAGACTTCCACTTCATTCTCGAGCTGAGCCGCGGAACCGGAGTACAGATACAAGACGATGCTCACAAGTTGCTGCGAAGCGCAGAGGAGCTGCAGCTGTCCCAGAGCGCGCCCGCGGGCGAAGAAGCCGACGCGCCGATCGGCGAGCCAAACGATGCCACTCTGGTGGCGGTGCCGCCCGACAGCATTCGCGTCGGATACAGCTGCTCCTGTACGAGCTGCTCTAGCGTGGAGGTGATGAGCCTGGAGACCTACGTTCGCCGGGGACTTCCACGCGAGTGGATAGCATCCTGGACGCCGCACTCTCTTCGCGCAGGAGCAATTGCGTACCGCAGTTACGGCTCGTACTACGTCTACCATCCCCTCCGAGCGGAATACGACATCTGCAACACGACCTGCTGCCAGGTGAACTCCACCAGCACATCATCGTCGACGGATTCGGCCGTTGGTTACACCGCGGGAATCTTGCTCCAGCGCGGAGGCGCGATCTTCCGAGCTGAGTATTCCGCCGAGGACAACAACCTCGGATGCGGCGGAAGCGGCTGCAGCAATTCATCGTGCACTTGCGGAGACGGCAATGCCGGCTCGCCCGGTGCGAGCTGGCCGTGCGTCGCCGAGCCCTGGGACGCCGGTCATCTTTGCTCCGGCCACGGGCGAGGCATGTGCCAATGGGGAACGCAGCGCTCGGCACTGCAAGGGCAACTGTGGAACTGGATCGAGGATCACTACTACAACAACAACGGAAGCCCTGGCGGTCTTCGGTCAGCCAACATGACCTCGCCGCTCGATATCGCCGCCTTCAGCCCCGATGCGACCCAGCTCTCGGCCGGAGATTTTTTCAACATCTACATCTCGGCGGTGAATTACGCGGAGCTGTCCCACAGCCAGGTGATGCTCGGCGCGAGCATCTACTCGGACGCGACTGGATACATTTCGGACCCGACCCAAGACACCAAGGTCACGCTGGATCCGGGGCCGAACGATGTTGCGCGCGGATTCAACGTGCCGCCGGATGCTCCCAGCGGTACCTATGACCTGCTGGTGGCATTATGGCTCGACATCGATGGAGACTCGATGATCACCAGCGTGGACCAGCCGCTGGTCTTCTACGTGCTGCCCGCCGCGCTGACCGTCATGTGACGCGCCGAGCTCAATCGATCGGGAAACCGAAAAAGCCCGGTCGATAGTCGAATACCTGACCGAAGCTCGTGGAAACTCTATCCAGGAATGACGATGGAGCGGGTCCGTTGAGGACAAATCCCAGGTCGACCCGAAACGTTGCAGTGTCAAATTGCGGTAGCAGCCCGCGAAATCCAATGCCAACGGTGTGAATCAGGCTGGGCGAGCTGTTGTTTGGGTCAGCGGGATCCCAAACGGTGCCCGCATCCCAGAAAAGGACACCGCCGATGTGAAGGGTGTGGAATTCAAGCGGCTTCGTTCGGTACTCAAAGTTGAAGAGCAAGCTCCTGGTCCCGAGCAGGGCCTCGGCGGCGATTCCCCTCAACCCGTTGCCGCCTCCGAGCAGCATCTGGTGGTGGTTCAGATCCTGCGCACGGATGTCTACGAGTCCGCGCAGCGCGAAGCGCCCCGGTCCGATGACGGGTGAGTAATTGACAATCTCCGCGGCCACCCGGCGATTCACCAGCGCGCTCGTCTGATCCGCTATTGACCCAAGCGGAAGAAAACGCGCACCGGCCGACAGTGTCGCAGTGAATAAGTCATCGCGCTCGTAAAACCGATACCGAAGGGTCGTTCCGCCTTCGAGAAAGCGGAGCGAGGATCCCAGGCCCGGTTCGGCATAGCGCAATACAAAAAAGATGGCAGGGCCGAGGCGATAATCCTCAGAGAGCGCGAACGTCTGGATGTTGCGAAGGACGACCCAATCCGCGCGATAGAACGAAATGCCTGCCGTCAAGTAGACCGCGTCTTCGCTTCGGGGGAGGTAATTCGATACCAACCAGGCTCGTTGCTCATCCGTTAACCCGAGATCCAAAGGCGCGGTGTATCGATGAGTGTATGCTCCGATTCCTGCGCTGACGTCGGTCTTGAAACGCCTTCCATAGGAGCGGGTGTACGACGCTTCGCCTTGCACCTGCTTCGAATCATAGATTTTGGGAACCGTGCCGGTGGGGTTCACGGGATCTGGAAACGGAAGCTCTTGGACATCAGCTCCACGATAAGTGCGGGAGCGGTAAATCTGCCACGATCCGGCGATGTCGAAGGCGCGCTCCGTCGCGAGGGAGTACAGGGGCTGCCCGAAGTCGATGGCCCCTCGCGAGCCCTCGCTCTTCCCAGTGGATCGATTGAGGATAATCGCCGCGGTTTCTGAGAGCCTGAGCCGGGTCCCAAACAAGCGCGGGTCGGTGAACGCCTGTCCGAGGGAGATGGTGTCGAGCAGCATCAGGAAATCGAGCGAGAGCTGTTGATTCCGGCCGAGGAAATTCTGCTCCGTCGGCGTCACGCGCAGCAGTTGGACTAGAGAGCCGACGGTGTTGATCTGCGTATTGAGCCGGATGCTCCACAAGTCCTTCGTCACCACCAAGATGTCCACGTGGTCCGGCCTCTCACTTTTCGCCGGTACCACTCGAACCGCCGCAAGGATGAACAACCCGCGCAGGTTGCGCTCGCTCTCCGCGGCGACGTCGGGGTCGTAGCGATCGCCTGGCTGGAGCAATACCTCGCGCTTGATAACGCCCTCGCGCGTCTTGACGTGAACTGCATTCAGAATCTTGGGATACGGATCCGTGGGGGCGACGATGTTTTCCGAGCTGACCAGTATTTGATCGACGATCTTACCCTCGGGATTCGGGTCGCGTTCTCGGCCTTGCAGCTCGAGCCCCCATTTTTCGAGTCGGTCTTCGTAGCCTTCCTCGCTCGCTGCACCGAGCGCCGGAATCATGCACGTGAGCAAGGTGGCGCAGCAGATCGAACGGGGCACGGGCTGCCGTCAGTTTGCCACAGCGCTCGACGGTTGGAAGCTACGGGCGAGTCCGCTACGAGCTCTCGAGTAGGCGCGCCTGTCGTAGATCGCCTTCCCTCGCGCTTGGTAGCCGCTCGCCGCGTGCGACGGCACCGACGATCTGTGCAAGCTGGTCCACCCCATCGGTGAGTGCGGCAGGGCCGGGCTGAAGAATGTACGAGCTCTTCACCTCGTAGAGCTGATCGTCGACCACCGCCTGCATGCTGCTCCATCCCGGCCGAGCCCGGATCTTCTCGCGGGATGCTTTGCGCCCGCACCAGCTGGCAATCACCACCTCCGGATTGCGGCGAGCGATTTCCATCGGCTCGTAGACGCGCCCCTTCGCGGCTTGTTGCAGGCGTGATTCGGCGCAAATGTCCTCGCCTCCGACGATCTCGATCAGCTCGGAGCACCACCGGATTCCGCAGATCAGTGGCTCGTTCCACTCCTCGAAGAACACGCGCGGTTTTCGAGGCAAGGCGGCCGCGCGTTGGGCGTGGGCCTCTAGATTCGCTTCAAGCTCGCTCGCCAGCGCTTCGCTTCGCTCGGACTGACCTACCAGGGCGCCGACGATCCGCACAACCTGAAGTATCTCTGCCACCGAGCGCTGGTTGAACAAGTAGACCGGCACTCCGCGCAGCGCGAGCTCGCGGGCCAGCTCGGCTTGCAGATCCGAGAACCCCAGGACCAGGTCGGGCTTGAGCTCGAGGATGCGTTCGTAGTTGGCGTCGAGAAACGAGCTGACCCTCGGTTTTTTGCGCGCTTCCTTCGGCCGCACGGTGAATCCGGAGATGCCGACGACTCGATCGCCGGCGCCGATCCGATACAGCGTCTCGGTGGTCTCCTCGGTGAGGCAGACAATGCGCTCGGGGTAACGCGGCGCCGACGAGAGCAGCGTCTGCAGAATTTGGGTCACGGCGGCGCACCAATCTCGAGCAGCTCTTCCAGATCCTCCACCGGTTCCACCGCCTGTTCCATCATCC
>Ga0126381_100007888_pt1 | contig 11879 bp, 12 predicted proteins | sample PanSoiMetPlot_28_FD_96465 | JGI IMG/M metagenome (GOLD analysis project Ga0126381, IMG submission 96465) | Tropical forest soil microbial communities from Panama - MetaG Plot_28 | ecosystem: Environmental > Terrestrial > Soil > Tropical forest > Bulk soil | place: Panama | collected 2016-02-17
AGCTGACCGAGATAGGGATCACCCCATCCCTCACCAACTATGGCGTCTTCCAGGGAAACCCGGTTGGTGGCATCCAGCAGAGGAGCGCATACAGTCATCTAATCCTTTTCGGCGGCCGACGTAGCTAAGGGGGAGACGGGGCGGAGTTTGCTGGGCTCCTGTTTAAAAGTTCTGTCTTAGTGTCCTTTGTGACCTTTCCGTATGGTTGATTTCTCTGTTAGCTCTCGAAACCGTCTTCTCTTTGCGGCTTTGCGTGAGTTATGCCGTTACCAGCTTAAGCCAAAAGTCTGCGAACTTGGCGCCGTCCACCTTAGTGACCACTCTCGTTGGCTTACCTGCTGGATCCAACCGCTGGCGAAGCCAGGTTTCGCGGATCTCCGACATCACGGGGATTTCCTCGATTTCGGTTCCGTCGTTCCAGCCTAGCGCGATGGCGCAAGCGAGAGGGTCATGTTGGAAGTTGATCGTGTCTTCTGGTAACCCACTGCAGGTCTGACCGAATCTGGTTTCCATGCGGTGATCCTCTGCCCAGGCCTCGGCTTGTGTGGCCATGAGTTGTTCAAGTGGCCCCGCTTGGCGAAGCGTTGGGAGATCTGCTCTTCTTAGCCAAGTCTGCATCGTGACCGTCATCGGCACTAGAAACGGGTTTGCTCGCTCAAGCACCAGTAACGCCGATTGAGGGTCAATCTGCATATTCCAATCCATGGTGTAATCCCACTGGGGAAATCCGTCAGGAACCGGAAATACCAAGCCTCCCATTAGGCAGAGGTTGGCTTTCTCTAAAGAACCGGGGTTACGCTTCTCTAATAGTTCTAGGTTTGTGTAGGCCCCGATCCCAAGGATCAGGTCGCCGTTAGTGATGCTTTCCTGAAGTAAATCCAACGCGGCATCGATCGGACCTGGTGCAGGCGGGATCGGTTCCGGCCAATAACGAGTCTCATCCGGTAATCGCGGGAAAAATCGGTAGCAATCGAGGGAAGCATCGGCTCCAGCCGCCACGGGAATTTCTGGTTTGCCGGCCAAATTGAGGGCGTAACGCACATAGCCGGCCCGGGTCCCGCGATCGTCTTGGTTTGTAGTGATTGATGAAAGCTCGACCCCGGGCCATTTGCAGAGCATCGCCAGCGCGCAGAGGTCATCGATGTCGCCCCCGAGATCGGTGTCGAGATGTAGTTTTCGCATAGCGCTTCGCCCGGAACCAAAGCAGAGAATCTCACGCAAAGACGCAAAGGCGCAAAGGTTAAGACGAAGGTACGTAGGACGAAGGCAGAAGAGCACCAAGAGAGTCAATTTTTGGCAATCGAAAGGTTCTCAAACGCACCCGACAGCATTCTTAGTTGTGCTTTTTTGCGATCTTTTGCGGGTGTTCCAACGGCTCCACTTCTTAACCTCCGAACCTTTGCGCCTTTGCGTCTTTGCGTGAGATTTTTCAGTCTTAGTGTCCTTCGTGATCTTTCCGTATTGTTGATTTGATCCTCCGCCGCATTCCCAACAGGATGGAAACTATGACGGCTCCCACATTGGAGACTGAGCGACTCGTACTCCGCGCTCACCGGGTCGAAGATTTTCCTAACTTGGCTGCGCTCTGGGGTGACCCTCTGGTCACTCGGTTTATTAGTGGGGTTCCGCTCACACCAGAAGAGGTTTGGAGCCGTTTGCTTCGTACCGCCGGGCATTGGTTGTTACTTGGATTTGGACATTGGGTTGTGGAAGAGAAAGCTACGGGAAAGTTTCTGGGTGAAGTCGGATTTGCCGATCTGAAACGGGCGATTGAGCCGCCGCTTGGGGACGCGCCAGAAGCGGGGTGGGTGTTTGCCAGCGCTGCTCATGGTAAAGGTTTTGCCATTGAGGCCGTGCAAGCGATTCACACTTGGGGTGCGAACCATTTTCAAACGCCCGGTTCCGCATGCCTGATCGCTCCCGAGAATCAGGCGTCTTTTCGTATCGCGGCGAAGATGGGGTATCGGGAAACTGCACGAGCCGACTACAAGGGACAACCGGCGGTCATTTTATTTCGGAGTTGGTCTCTGCACAGAAGGCCACAAAGAACGCTAAGACAGAATTTTTTAACAGGAGCTCGCAGAGAACGCAGAGGACAATCCTAATTTAATCTTATCAGCGCCTGTAGAATCTCTTACCTCTGCAACCCCTGCGACCTCCTGTTTAAATCCGTCTTTCTCTTATACCTTGGCATCTTTGCGTCTTTGCGTGAGATTTTTCTGTCTCTTTGGGCGGCCATTCCTGGACAAGGTTTCCAAGAGCCGATACCGCCGGGCGAGAATCGGACGCTCGCGTCTTGAGGACGTATTCAATCTCCGGAAGCCTGGGCATTTTGTTTTTCGGGCCCAGGATACGGAGGCCTGGTCTCATTGCTTGCAGGGGTAACGGCGCAATGGCTAGTCCGACCATGGCAGTTACCCGAACTCCGGCCAGACTGGAACTCGTGGATGCGATACGCCACCGTCTTTGACGAATACGGCAGATAGGCGAAAGGGGCGATAACGGCGAATGGGCGAGTTGACGCGATTTAGCCGCGAAACGGCTTAGCTTCGCGCTCCTACGCCGTATCGCCCACTCGCCCATTCGCCATTTCGCGGGACTCAGGGGTGTTGTCGGGTTGCTTGCTGGACAACGTAGGAAAAGGACGTGTCGGCCAGGGCGATGCTCTTTACGTCGGGGATCGATTGTTTAGCCAGATTCGTTAGCACGTGACCAGGCGGCGGTTCGATGCAGAGAGCGCAGCCTAACTCTTGAAGGACGATGGTTGTTTCGTACCAGCGAACAGGGTGGGCGATATTGTTGGCCAAGTCGACGGCGATGTCCTCTCCGTTGCGTAACGCTCGTCCCTTTACATTACCGACGTAGACCATGCGGGGTGCGTGCAACGGAATGTTGTGAAGTGTTTGGGTAAGGGCGTCGGCGATTGGCTGTAAAAGCGGCGAGTGGGAGAGCACGGCGACATCTAAGCGCTCCACTTTGCGTGCACCGGCCTTTAAGGCGGCGTTCGCTACTTTCTTCATCCCGTTCTCGGAGCCGGTAATCACGATCTGGTCAGCGGAATTTACGTTGCCGAGATAGATCGGGTTTTCGGGCGTGTCCGCTTCGCGGATGAGAACCGTGACTTGATCTTCGGTTAATCCAACAATTGCGGTGAGGCCGTAGCCGGGTGGTGAGTGCCGTTCCATCAGTTCGGCGCGCTGTTTCACCAGGCGAATTGCATCGGCTAAAGTGAGTACGTTGGCATGGACGGCGGCACCAAATGCTCCAACCGATAAGCCTGCGACTGCCTCGGGGATAACCCCGTCTGCTTCTAAAGCGCGAGCGGCGGCAACACCGGCGGTGAGGAGTGCGAGTTGGACCGGTACGGTTGAGTGTAACTGTTCTGCACTATCTAGCGCGAGGATGTCGTATCCGAGTGCGGTGCTGGCTTCGTCGATGGTTTGCCGGACCGCAGGATGGTCTGGTAGCCGGTGTAACATTCCTGGTGTCTGCGATCCTTGACCAGGGAATAGGAGCGCAACGCTCATAGGGTTATAAGTTATAAGTTCTAGGTTTTACGTTATAGGTTGTCAGGCAAACCCCGCGCGTTTGAATCAGGAGCCTCGGACAACTTAAAACCTGAAACTTATAACCTTAAACCTACAACCCCTTGTTCCAAGGATCAGTACCAAGGACCGGGCCATCAACCGTACGGAGCAGAATCGTTTTGGTTGGCGAGGTTGCGTATTCGGTTAGAGAAAAGCCGCACGCTGGAGTTTCAACTCTGATGTCGACGGTTACTTCGAGATCGTCGGCAGCGGCAAGCAACCGTTGAGCGTCCCGACGGGATAAAGGTTCGTCGGCATAAATCACAACATCTAGATCGCTGCGCATGGTGGTGGTTTGTCTTCCCGTGGCTACCTCGAACCCAAGGCTACCGGCTGGTCCCCAGGGATGCTTGGATGATTGCCAGGCGTTCTTCAATGATCGGAACGCGCGGTGGGCAGGTGAGACGTCTCGATCGTCCAACGGGTCGACCTGGGTTAATAGATCCATCGGTTTAACGATTTCCTGGATCGCGTAACGAGGATACCAAGCCGCCCATCTTTGGGAACGTTGGTGTCCGCGGATACCGATCGGCACCCAGTTCTCTGTAACCACGCCTCGCCGGACAACGACAAAATTGGTTTCTTCAAGTTCTCGTCTGACCGATGCCGGGATGCTCACGTCGAACGAGTTGTTACCGCAGGAGATCGACGCGGTATCAATCTTGAGAAGGTAATGAGGACGAATCGACCGAAATTCCATTCCAAAGCCAGAAGATTAAAAATCCACAGATTATACGGATTACACAGATTTTAAGACTTTTGAAGTAGGACTGTACACCGCGGCTCTGTAGGGATCGAAACGCCGCCGAGGGAAGCACGCGGAAACTGAATTTTAAAATCCGCAGATTACACAGATTACGCAGATTTTAAGACAGCTACCGTTCGATTGCGTACCAGTTACTCCGGTGCCTCGCCCAGGTAAGCACCATCTTGTTCATAAGCTCTTAGAATCTGTGTAATCTGCGGATTTTTAATCTGTTTTGGATGTAGGCGATGGGTCTATCCGCTCCATTCTTTTTCTAGGCGGGTCCTTACTAGCTGCGTGGCCTTGCGGGCAGGCAGCGCGGCTTCGGACTCGAAACGGTCGCGCAGATCGGTTGGTCCTTTGCGGGCGTCAACGATCGCTTCGGCAATTGCGTTGCGTACCAGCGAAACTTCGTCCGCGGATGGAGCTTCTGGGTTTGGTACGGGCAGCAGTTTGTAAAGTAGGCCGAGTTTTGCGTAATCGCGTATGTCGTACGAAAGCGGGGTTACCGTTTTTGCGAGCGACTCCAATTGGGCAACGGTTCGCCGCGTGATGCGTGCTGCCGGTTCTTTGCGCATCGCGTGGATTAAGACGTCGTCGTCAGCAAAGGCTAGAAGCCGGTTAGCTTGGTAACCATGAGTGAGGAAACCACCGGAGATCGCTTGGCCGACGATCAGGGTGATTACCGGGTGGCCGGCAAAGCGGGCGGCGGCGTAAGCGTCTGCGGTTGCAGCCGCAGCTAGATGGATCCCGGCGATTTCTTCGCGCCGGCCGTAGGCTTGGCTTTTCACGTCTACGATCGCGATAATGGGACGTTTCGCATCTGACCCCGAAGCGCCTCGGACGAGCGGAAGCTCATCCCTACCCAGTACTTCGCGGATTCGGGCAGCGAGGGTGTACGCCTGTTCGAGGCCCACCTCGCCATGACGAGCGCAAGGAAACCGGCTATCAGGATCGGGAACGACACAAAGGAAGCGCGCGTTCTCATTATCGATGGGTGCGTCGGCGACCAGCACCGACGGCGGATCTCCCGGCATCGGTTTTTCCTGGCCGGTAAGTGCTTTGAACCAGACTTGTCCCCGGATTCCGGTGAATTTGCTCATTGAAGTTTCTCCTCTAGGAAATAGGCGCAAACAGGGAAGAGATGTGGAGTCCTTAGTTAGCCGCCCGGTGCTGCTTCATCCCGTCCGGTCGGCTTCGCCAGCGAGGCAGCGCTCCACGAGAAGTTCACGGCGTCCCACTGAGTGGAAGGGTCAAGTGCGGCGATGCGTGATCTATAGTGATTGACCTGTTCACTTCGGTGAATTTTTGGGACTCCTTTTGCGATAAGGTCCTGGACCGTTTTGATCATTTGATCAGCGTCGTCATCGACCAGCGCGTCGACGAGACCTTGGTTATAACGTTGTTGGCCGCCGTAGATCGACCAGATCAGGGCGCGATCGCTCGCATCGAATTCTTCGACCCCGGATTCTTCTTCGATTACTTCGGGACCGTTTAATCCAAGACGACCTTCGCGAGTCATCACGATGTAACTGGAGACACCGGCAGCTAACGACATTCCTCCGAAGCAGCCGACTGGGCCGGCAATTACCGAGATGACCGGTGCGTGCGCACGGAGCGTAATGATTGAGGAAATAATCTCTGCGACGGCTGCTAAACCGAGGTTCGCTTCTTGGAGGCGAACGCCGCCGGTTTCGAGGAGTAAGACGGCGCTAGTGGGCTGGCCGTTTTCGCTGTCGCGACAAGCCAGATCGAGAGCCGCGGTGAGTTTAGCGCCTGAAACTTCGCCGATGCCGCCTCCTTGAAAAGCGCCATTGAAAGCGATGACCACGGCTTGATTCTCATCAATCATTCCTCGCATGACGATACAACCGTCGTCTGCCTGCGGGGTTACCCCTTGTATGGCGAGCCAGGGCGATTCGATCCGGTCGAACGGACCGGCTAATTCGCGGCTGGTCCCTGAATCGAAGAGAGTCTTGGCGCGTTCCCGCGCGTTGAGCTCGATGAAGCTGCGGCGCTGAAGATATTTTGGTGAAAAGATTAAAGCAGACTTCGCCCCGTCTCCCCCTTTAGCTACGTCGGACAAGTTTCCTGTGTCGGCCGGGCTACTCATGACTCGCTCGCTTCTACGGCTTGTTGGAGCCGCAAATATACCGCTCCGGGAGTGGCTCCTGCGTCATTGATCTCGATGTGTACAGCCCCGTCGTACTGGCCGAAAAAGCGGTCTAGTACCGCTTTCCAGTTGGCTTTGAAGCCGTCGAGGCTGGTTCGAACCAGCACCGACGCGGCGCCGTTTTCTGTTGGCTCGAGTAGGACTTCCAGGTCACCGGAGCCGACAACTCCGACGTGGGCGCGTTTCGGGATTTTGCGTTTAGCTGGGTAGTTAAATTCGAATTGTTCCATAAAATTTCACCACAGAGGCACAGAGTTCACGAAGGTAGGATCAATAATATTTAGGAATGTGATTCAACGGTAGGGATGAGGTTCCGACTAGGCCAGGCCTACGTCGCGACAACAGCCTGTTCATCAGTGGAAGTTGGCTGTTTCGCGCTGCACCCAGGTACGTAGGAGCGAAATCTTTATAGCCATGACCAACCAAAAGGTGTTTAGCTCCGTTAGGAGCGGCATCTGGTTTTAGGCTGGACCAGCGTGGATGAACGTCTTGTTTATATGTCGCTCCTAACGGAGCTGAGCATGTTTTTTGGGTCATTATATCTATAAAGATTTCTTCTATAAAGATTTCGCTCCTACGGAGCTAGCTTGGGGAGAAGACGCGATTGGTGAAAGGCCTGGCCTGAGCAAGCTTCGAGCGCGCCGAAGGGTGATAGGTTTGAGCTCTCCGATGGCCGTATCTCGTTTTGGCGCCGTTCAATGGCGTCCAGAAAGAGAGTGCCTGCTAACAGATCGGCGCTGCCGCCGGGGGAAACACCTAGCTCCAGCATTTTGCCGTGTAATGCATATAAGCATTCACGGCCACGTGATGTGCCCGCGCCGCCGATGGCGATCACTGTGGCTGCTCCTTGTTGGGCGGCTAAAAGTGCCGGCTTGCCGCCGCGGTAAAGTAAACAGGTGTCAGTAAGGCTGGCCATAATAGCCAATAAGGCGTCGAGACGAGCGATCCGTTCGGGGACGTTTGCGGTTCGTCGGGCGCGCAACATTGGGAGTCCGACTTCGGTGATATGTGGGAAGCCATTGACGGCTTCGCCTCGAGCGCCGGCGACGCCGAATTTTTGGGCGACGATCTGACCATGTGAGAGCTGTGCGTTTGGCGTTCGGCGTTTGGCGTTTGGCGTTCGTCCAGCGGACGCGGGAGCGTTTAGAACGGATTCGTCCGGGTCTTCGAAGGAAGCGATTAGGCTGGCGGTTCGAGCGATAGAATTGGGAGGTGGGTTAAATTGGTTAGCGATGTCACGTCCTCGGACGAGCGGGAGTTCGTCCCTACCGACTGAGGCTGCAACTGCTAACAAGCCCAGTGTCCAAATGGCGCCTTTGTGCGTGTTTGTGCCCTTGGTGACCTGCAGCATGGCATTTTCTGCGGCTCTGCCGGTTGTAGCCAGGGTTCTTCGGAGATGCCCGCTCGGAGGTTCGTTCATGGATTGGAAGGCCATGAGACGAATGAATGGTTCGATCGCGAACGCGGACCGTATCATCAGCTCGAGCGACAAATCGGTGTGTGCTCCTGGTCCGCGCCGATCAACTAGTCCTGGCTTCGGGGTGAGCTCTGCTTCTTCGATCAGGGCTTGTCTGGCGAGAGCGCCGAGTAACGCAGAAAGATCCTGGGGTGGCGACCCCTCGGCCTCGCAAGCGAGGCAGCGCTCCATGGGCGACGCCTTCGCGTCCATTCGTGTCCATTCGCGGTCCATTTTTACCAGCTCTTGAATCGGGGTGGAGGGGTGTAAAGGCCACCGGACCAGGCCACAAGGTCTTCCATGCTGCGCGCGGCCAGCAACGATCGGTTCGCTTGGAGGCGATGCACGCCGATGTCTTCCGGATAAGCGACGATCCCTCTTTTGCGGAGAGCGGCAGTTTCTTCGGGTTTCGCTCTTAGGCCGATAGGGCTGACACCGGCCACAGCAGCGAGTGCCCGCCTGCGTTCTTCTTGCCCTTCTGCTTTGTAGAGGTAAGCGATTCCTTCCTCGGTCACAACATGGCTGACGTCATCGCCATAGATCATAACTGGCGCGATCGGCATTCCGGCCTTCTGGCCGACTTCAATCGCATCTAATGTCTCGACGAATGCGGGAGAAGCTCCGCTATGAAAAGTTTCGACAACTTGGACCACGAGCTTCCGTCCGCGCGCAACGGGGTTCTGTGAAGAAATGAGATCCAGCCAGGCGGGTGAAGTGTGACGTCTCCCGTGAGGATCGTGCCCCATGTTGGGCGCTCCACCAAATCCGGCTAACCGACCTTTGGTGACCGTTGACGAATTCGCGTCTCCATCCATTTGCAGGGTCGATCCGATGAAGGCATCGACGGCGTATTGGCCGGCTAATTGACAGAGAACGCGATTGGAGCGGAGTCTGCCATCGCGACCGGTAAAGAAGATATCCGGGCGCGCAGCGATATAATCGTCCATGCCGACCTCGCTCCCAAAACAGTGCACACTCTTTACCCACCCGGTTTCAATAGCGGGAATTAGTGTTGGATGCGGGTTCAATGCCCAGTGTTGGCAAATCTTTCCCTTTAATCCCAACGATTCGCCGTAGGTTGGAAGAAGCAGCTCGATGGCGGCGGTGCCGAACCCGATACCATGATTGAGCGATTGAACATTATGCCGCTCGTAGATGCCTCGGATGACCATCATGCCCATGAGAATCTGCAGGTCATCGATCTTGCGCGGGTCCCGGGTGAACAACGGCTCCAGCGCGAATGGGCGGTCAGCCCGAACCACTACGTCCACCCATGAACCCGGAATATCGACGCGCGGCAATGAGTTGGTGATCTGGTTGACCTGAGCAATCACGATGCCGTCATGGAAAGCGGCCGCTTCGACGATAACCGGTGTGTCTTCTGTGTTTGGACCTGTGTAGAGGTTGCCTTGCTCGTCCGCTTGTTCTGCACACACCAGCACCACATCCGGGATGAGATCAATTAATAACCTGGCGTAGAGCTCGACGTAAGTATGGATCGCTCCTATCTCGATTTTGCCGTCTTCCAATAGTTGCGCGAGACGCAGGCTTTGAGGGCCGGCAAAAGAGAAATCGACTTTCTTTGCGATCCCGAGTTCAAAAAGCGTCAGGTGTTCCGGCCGGCTGATACTCGAGATGATCAGATGCAAGTCCTGCAGCTTCTTCGGGTCGACTTTCACCAGGGATCGGGAAAGGAAATCTGCCTGCTTCTGATTATCGCCTTCCAGAACGATCCGATCACGGCTCTTAATCAGTAATTCGAGCGCATCGACGATTTTCTCGGGCGACAGGATCGGTCCCTGCATCCAGGGCTGAACGCTCTGGATCCGACGATGCTTTTCCTCGCGCCGGGTCGTCCAGGAGTTGCTTGGACTTTGCTGAAGTTGGTTCACCATTGCTTTCTTAACCGCGAATGCTGACCGCGAATGGACACGAAGACAGAAGGAATAAATCTAACCTCAGATTAACCAGCCGTCGCTAAAGCTATGGCGGGCAAGCTGCGGATGTATGCAGATAAGACATCAAACCGGTAAAGGATGCACCGCCGCTTCGCTAATGGCGCGGCAAGCTCAAGCGGATGCGAACTAAAAGCCTGCATTCGTGTCCATGCGCGGTTCAATGTTTCGCTTCGCTTGGAATTATCTGCGTACATCTGCGTTAATCTGCGGTTAGATTTGTTGGCTTTGTCTTCGCGTTCATTCGCGGTTGTTTCTCGTTTGGACCGTCAGCGAACCGAAACGGTGGTCTTAACGTCGACGTTGCCCCGGATCGCGTTGGAATAGGGGCAGATTTTGTGAGCGGACTCAGCCAACTCTTCGGCTTTTTTCTGGTCGACCCCGGTGATGGCTATTGCGAGGGCGGCGGACAGCACGAAAGTGCCCGCGTCGTTGCGACGGATGCCAACTTCAGCAGTCACTTCAACGTCCGGGTCCGCAAATCGGAGCCCGGCCTCACGGCTCACGCGCAGAAGCGCGTTCTCGAAGCAGGCGGCATAGCCACCGGCAAAGAGCTGCTCCGGGTTAGTGGCATCTCCCTTACCGCCGAGAGTACGGGGCAGGGCCAGGTTCAGATCAAGCAAGCCATCGTCGCTGCGGATATGGCCGTGACGGCCTCCAGAGGCGGTAACCTTGGTCACATAGAGATCATTCTTGGTTCCGGCTGAAGCAGCCGGCTGGTTAGATTCTTGTGGTGTATTCATTCCGTTATTCAATTGCTGATAGTGCAATTACCGGCCTAACCGCGAACATTGGAAATTGTTTGTTTTGCGTCCTGTAATAAGGAATCCAAATAAGCGAATGGGCGAAAGGGGCGAAACGGCGAAAGGGCGAAGGGGTGGCTGACGGTCGATCGCCGTCCAGAACATCGACTTGGGATCAGAACGAGATCGATTATCGGGAGACACCCACTTCGCCGGAATCGAGGACGAGTACGAGGACAAGGGAGAGCGGTGGGGCGAAAGGGCGATCGTGCTATGGTCGGGCGACTTTAATCTCTTAGTCGCGCAGCAACCAAACGGGCTATTTCTGCAGGTGCTTGGTCGGGGATCGCGAAGACCGAACTGACGTTGATCTCGCAGAGCACATACGTGTCGGTTCCGGAAGCGGTCCGGGGTCCATAGAGAAAATCCGCGTCCCAGATGATCGGCAACGATGCCAGCTCAATTCCGAGGGTCGACATCATTTGGGGTGTCCACTCGGTCTCCATTCTAGTCCTGAGCGTCTGAAACGCCGCGGCTGAAGCCGGATGCATGATTCGGGGACCCGGTTGCGCTGCGTCGGAATCGGGCCCTTCGGGTGGTGGTGGGATCAATGCTTTGATGAGCTGGTGACCAAAACCCACGACCTTGTTTGTACCCATGTAGCATCGGATCATGCCGTCAGGTAGACCCGTCTGAAACGGCTGATCCAGAATAGCGCCATTAGGAGATCTAAAATAGGTCTCACAACGCGCAAGGAACTCCGAGAGTGCAACCTCTTCCGGCATGCTTCCGCGTTGGGCGTGCAGCACCCGCACCATCGTTGCGCCTTTCAGAGGTCGATCAATCTGTTGCACCTTCCAGACGCTCTACCCACCATTGCCGCGATTTTGCTTTAGCACCCGTGGGCCAGCCGTTTTGAGACGGGCCGGAAACTCATCTCGAAGCCATTCAATAGACTGATAGATGTGGGTATCGCTGCCCCAACCGAGATGCTTGGTGCGGACAAGGACCTCCTTCACACCCATCTTCAAGATTACGTCGGGATCCGCACTTACCCATGGACCCCGGGCTGCAACATCGCGCAGCATCTCGTCGAGCGCAGCGCGTGTTTTGCCCGCGTGTAACGGATCGACCCATACGAGGACGCCGTCGGCCGTCAGTAGCTGCCGGTAAATCTCATCCGCAAAGACCTCGTCATAAACGGCCGGCTCTGCCTGGAT
>Ga0126381_100007889_pt1 | contig 11877 bp, 8 predicted proteins | sample PanSoiMetPlot_28_FD_96465 | JGI IMG/M metagenome (GOLD analysis project Ga0126381, IMG submission 96465) | Tropical forest soil microbial communities from Panama - MetaG Plot_28 | ecosystem: Environmental > Terrestrial > Soil > Tropical forest > Bulk soil | place: Panama | collected 2016-02-17
GGGATGGTGTTGCAATAGGAACGGACGAAGGAATCGACCGCCGGCGTCCAGGCTACCGCCCACTCCACGGCGCCGCGGCCGTCGCGATTCTCCGTGCGGCCGGCGAAGTCGCGCGCGTTCACCACGTTCGACGTTCCGATCTCACTTTTGAGGAAATCGAGCAGGCCGCCGGGAAATTTGAGTGTATCTTCCTTGGGTGTCTCGTCCTTGATCAGCGCGGGATCGCAACTCCAACGTATCTCCACGCCCCGGAACAGGTAGGCCTTCGATTTGGCCATGCGGTAAAGCCGGGCCGGCGAGAAATGCGCGTCGCCAAAAATCTTGGGATCGGGCTTGAAGGTGACGTAGGTACCCCGGCGATTGACCGCGCCCAGCTCCTTGAGCTTGCCCTTGGGCTGGCCGCGCTCGAAGCGCATCTTGTGGCCACGCCTGTCGCGCGCCACCTCGACGTCCAACCATTCAGACAGAGCATTCACTACGGATGCGCCCACACCATGAAGGCCGCCGCTGGTCTCGTAGACCTTGCCGTCGAATTTTCCCCCGGCATGGAGCGTGGTCATGATGACTTCCAGCGCCGACTTGTTCTTGAATTTGGGATGCGGGTCCACGGGAATGCCGCGTCCATTGTCGCGGATGGTGAGCTCATTGCCGGCGGCTAGCTCCAGCTCGATGCGGCTGGCATGACCAGCCACCGCTTCGTCCATTGCGTTGTCCAATATTTCCGCCGCCAGATGATGCATAGCGTGGAAATCGGTTCCGCCGATATACATGCCCGGACGGCGGCGGACAGGCTCCAACCCTTCCAGGACCTCAATGTCTTTCGCGGTATAGCCTTTGGCTGCAGGCCCGGCGTTTGCGAACAAATCTGTTGAATCTTTGGGCATGGGGCGAATCGTCAATTCTTCGAATACGTTAAACAAGCGGACGCTTCTGCGCGACCGGATTCCCGCCGCCATAGAAGGCTGCGATTACCGTCTGTTAATCATCTTAGCGTTGGATTAACAGGGTTATTTGTGGGTGCGATCTAGCCTGGTTCCCAACTCCCATCGGTGGCGCGAGATTAGCTACGTGCAACGCATTATTGCCCTTAGAGAAGAAGACCGCGACGATCCCCGCGTCCTCAAGGCCCAGCTGGATCTCATCGCCCGGTCGGTACAGGCAACGCGAATTACCGCGCCGCTATGGGCGCTCGCGGTGTCGCTTGTCTGTTCCAACCCGATCGGCATTTTCGGTCATCGTCCGCTGGGCCACGTGCTATTTCTTCCGCTCGCCGTGGTGGCAGCCACGGCGACAGCCGCGGCGGCGGCCGCCGTCTATCAGTACGCGACGTCGCACGATCCCGACTGTGATCTCGTCCGCTGGGCCAAGGTACATTGCGCGATGCAGCTTCTGGTAAGCGTGGCCTGGGGGGCGTTGCCCTGGATTTTTTGGGAGAGCGCCAATTCTGTCAACCATGTCTTCATTGCCGTCTGTGCCATCGCCGTGGGTTCTGCACTGGCGGCGGCGCGCGGCAGCAACATGGCGATGTTCATCGCCGGCCTTCTTCCGATCTCTGTGATGACGGCAGTCCGTTTCGCGCTCGGCCATTCCACGCTCGATCACGTGATCGCATTCGCGGCACCATTCTTCACGCTTCACATGTGGTGGGCCGGACGTCCTCTCGTCATACGGATGCAGGAAGATTCCCGCCTGCGTTTTCGGGTGCAGGATCTGGCACGCGAACTGGAGGAGACGCGCGACGATGCGCTCAGGAAACGTTTCGAGGCGGAAGCCGCCAATTCGTCCAAGACTGCCTTCCTGGCGAATATGAGCCATGAATTGCGTACCCCCCTGAACGCCATTCTCGGTTTCTCGGACATCATCGCCCGGGAAAGCTTCGGCCTGGTTGGAACGCCTCGATACAAAGACTATGCCCGCGATATCCATGCTTCGGGCACGCATCTTCTGTCGCTGATCAACGATCTGCTCGATATCGCAAAGATCGAGGCGGGCCGCATGGAAATATCGCCCAATCCGCTGGATGCGAGCGCCCTGTTCGAGGACGCGCTCAAGCTGGTGGCCGCAAAGGCAGCAGAAAAACAGCAAACCCTGACCGTCAGGGTCGACCAATCCTGTCCCGCGCTACACGCGGACGAGCGCGCGCTGAAGCAAATCCTGATCAATCTCGTTTCCAATGCGGTGAAATACACACCCGAAGGCGGGCATATAGAAGTGACGGCAGAACGGGCGCGCGATGGATGCTTCCAACTGATGGTTCGTGATGATGGGCCTGGCATTCCGCGGGAGAAACTGGGGCGGATATTCATGCCCTTCAGCCAGTTGGACAATCACTATAACCGGCACTCGGGCGGTACCGGGTTGGGCCTGGCGCTGGTGAAAGGCCTGGCCGAACTGCATGGCGGGCGTGCCTGGATCGAAAGCGAGCAGGACCAGGGCTGCGCCGCCTTTGTGGCGCTGCCCTGTAAATCCCCGCAGCGGGCGGCAACGGCCGCTTGAAACGGAAAAAGGCGCGGGGGAACCCGCGCCTTTCCGTAGTCCGGCGATCGCCTTAGACCGAATAGTACATCTTGAATTCCACCGGATGTGGCGTGTGTTCGAAGGCATAGACCTCGTTCATCTTCAGCTCGATATAGCTGTCGATGAAATCATCGCTGAACACGCCTCCCTTCTTGAGGAAGGTCCGGTCCTTGTCCAAATTCTCCAGCGCCTCGCGCAGGCTCCCGCAAACCTGTGGCACTTTCGCCAATTCTTCCGGCGGAAGCGCATAAAGGTCCTTGTCCATCGGGCCGCCTGGATGAATCTTGTTCTCGATCCCGTCCAGGCCCGCCATCAGCATCGAGGCATAAGCCAGATAGGGATTGGCGCCGGGATCGGGAAAGCGCACTTCCACCCGTTTGCCATTGGGCGACGGCGAGAATGGGATGCGGCAAGACGCCGATCGGTTACGCGACGAGTAAGCAAGAAGCACCGGCGCCTCGAAGCCCGGGATCAGCCGCTTGTAGGAATTGGTCAGCGGATTGGTGAAGGCGTTGAGTGCCTTGGCGTGCTTGATGATGCCGCCGATGTAATAGAGGCACACGTCTGACAGGTCGGCATAGCCCGAACCCGCGAAGAGCGGTTTGCCCCCTTTCCAGATCGACTGATGGACATGCATGCCCGAACCATTATCGCCATACACCGGCTTGGGCATGAAGGTCGCCGACTTGCCGTATGACTGGGCGACCTGGTGGATCACATATTTGTAGATCTGCATATAGTCGCCACACTTGGTGAGCGTGTTGTACTTGAAGCCAAGCTCATGCTGGGCCGTCGCGACTTCGTGATGGTGCTTTTCCGGATTGATGCCCATGTCGCCCATAATGGCCAGCATCTCTCCACGCATGTCCTGCTCGGAATCGACCGGCGGGACGGGGAAATAGCCGCCCTTGACCTGGGGACGATGGCCGAGATTGCCCTGCTCATATTCGGTGCCCGTATTATACGCGCCTTCCTTGGAGTCGAGATAGTAGAAGCCCTTATTCATGCTCACGTCGAAACGCACATCGTCGAACACGAAGAATTCCGCTTCCGGGCCGAAATAGGTGGTATCGCCCACGCCAGAGGAGTTCACATAGGCCTCGGCGGCCCTGGCGATGGATCGAGGGCAGCGCCCGTAACGCTGGCCGGTGGTGGGCTCGTGCACGTCGCAGACCAGGATCAGCGTGGTCTGAGCGAAGAAGGGATCGATCACTGCGGTATCAAGATCGGGGATCAGCAGCATGTCGGACTCGTTGATCGCTTTCCAGCCGGCGATCGAGGAACCGTCGAACATCGTGCCGTGATTGAGGAAATCCTCGTCGACCATGGAAAGGTCAAAAGTGACATGCTGCCACTTGCCGCGCGGGTCGGTGAAGCGGATGTCCACGAATTTCACTTCTTTGTCCTTGATGAGCTTGAGGATGTCGCTCGCGCTCGTTTTCTTCTCGGCCATGAGTTCGTCTTTCCTTCGATTATTGTCCACTATACCCGGCACCCGCGAAGGGGTGCTTTGCTTCAAATGGCGTCCGGTCCGGTCTCGCCGGTGCGGATGCGGATGGCTTCCTCGACATTGAGGATGAAAATCTTGCCGTCGCCAATGCGCCCCGTGCGCGCGGCTTTCTGGATCGCTTCCACCGAGGCTTCCAGTCGCGATTCCGGCACCACGATCTCGATCTTCACCTTGGGCAGGAAATCCACGACATATTCCGCGCCCCGGTAAAGTTCGGTATGCCCTTTCTGGCGTCCAAACCCCTTGGCTTCGGTCACGGTGATGCCTTGAACGCCCACTTCCTGCAGCGCCTCTTTCACTTCGTCGAGCTTGAAGGGTTTGATGATGGCTTCGATCTTTTTCATGCGTATTTCCACCCGTGCGGGCGTCTCTCACGAACGCGGTTTTAACGAAATTGCACGATCTGTGTCGGCTTTTTTGCTGCAATTGCTTTGGTTTTCAATGATTTGTGTGGTTTTCCCACAGGTCAGCGCGGGAGTGGTGCCTAGATTCAAGGCAGACTGCTTGCTTTTAGAGCCCCCCGCACGGGTATTTGTCAGCCCTGTTCCCGTCTGCAAAGGTACCACACCATGACATTTTCTCCTGCCTTCAACCCCGTTTTTGCCAGGCAGGGGACCACCATTTTCACAGTGATGTCGGCGCTGGCCACCGAGCACCGGGCGGTCAATCTCGGGCAGGGTTTTCCCGACTTGGACGGGCCGGACGCGATACGTGCCGCCGCAGCCAAAGTGCTGATGGAGGGCCCCAACCAATATCCCCCCATGCAAGGCGTGCCGGAATTGCGCCAGGCACTCACAGATCATGCCAGGCGCTTTTACGGGCTCGATTATGATTCGAAGGATGAAGTGCTCGTAACCTCCGGCGGCACCGAGGCGCTAACCGCGGCTATCATGGGATTGGCGGGACCAGGCGACGAAGTGGTGCTGATTGAGCCGGCCTATGACTCCTATCGTCCCATTGTGGAGGCGGCAGGTGCGGTGGCGAAGTCGGTGACGCTGAGTCCGCCCGGCTGGCGATTGACCAAGGAGGCTATTGCGGCCGCCATCACGCCTAAGACCAAAGCCGTGATGGTCAACACCCCGCTCAATCCCATCGGCCGAGTGTTCGATGCCGGCGAAATGGCGGCGATCGCGAATTGTCTCGACAACAGCAACGCGGTCGCAATCTGTGATGAAGTGTACGAGCACCTCACCTATGACGGACGGCCACATATTCCTTTGGCCAGCCTTCCCGGCATGCGAGAGCGCACGGTCAGAGTAGGGTCGGCAGGAAAGATATTCTCCCTCACCGGATGGAAAGTGGGCTGGCTCACCGGGCCCAGAGCAATGATCTCCGTGATCGCCAAGGCGCACCAGTTCCTCACCTTCACCACCCCGCCGGCGCTGCAGCTGGGGATCGCCTATGGCCTCAGGCATGAGATGGAGTCCGCCATTGCGCTCACCAAACGGCTTCAGGCCAACCGCGATCTTTTGGCATCCGAACTGAAAGAGCTTGGCTTTGCAATCCTGCCGAGTGAAGGCACTTATTTTCTAGCCGCCGGCATCCAAAATCTTACTAATGAGAAAGATCGCGCCTTCTGCGAACGGCTGGTTCGAGAGGCAGGCGTCGCACTGATTCCACTGAGTGAATTCTTTTCCGGGCCCAACAGACCCGATACCTATGTGCGCTTCGCCTTCTGCAAAGAGCGAAGCGTGATCGAGGAAGCGCTGGCGCGCCTCAAAAGGCATTTCAGACATGGCTGAACTTTGGCAATGGAATGCGGCGCGTCTGTCGAATGCCTTTGCCGCGCATGAGGCGTCGCCCGTCGAAGCGGCGCGCGCGCTTCTGGCGCGCATTGCAATGCTCGACAAAAAGACCAATGCCTTCTGCCTGATCGACGAGCCCACGACCCTGGATCAGGCCCGCGCCGCGGAGGCGCGCTGGATCAAGAATGCGCCGCTTTCGCCTTTGGATGGGGTCCCCGTGGCGGTGAAGGATATTTTTCTCACCCGCGGCTGGCCCACCTTGCGCGGCTCGCGCGCAATCGATCCCAAACAGCCCTGGAATGATGACGCGCCAGTGATTGCGCGCCTCAAGGAGGCGGGCGCTGTGCTTTTAGGCAAAGTCACCACGCCCGATCATGGCTGGAAGGGCGTGACCGATTCTCCTCTCACAGGCATTACGCGAAATCCCTGGAATCTGGAAAAGACGCCGGGCGGTTCATCGGGCGGCGCTTCGACGGCGCTGGCGGCAAGACTTGCGCCATTGGCGCTGGGCACCGATGGCGGCGGCTCGATTCGTATTCCTTCCAGTTTTTCGGGGGTGTTCGGCATCAAACCTCAGTTCGGGCGGGTAGCCGCCTGGCCGCCATCGCCCTTCGGCACGTTGGCGCATATCGGCCCGATGAGCCGCGATGTCGAAGGCAGCGCGTTGCTTCTGGACATTATCGCGCGGCCCGATCCGCGCGATTGGCAGTCCCTCCCGCCTGTGGCCAAAAAATTCAGTGAGGGACTGGATCAGGGAGTACGTGGCAAACGCATAGGCTTCAGCGCGACGATGGGATTTGCCAAGAATGTGACGCCTGAAGTGGCCGCGTTGGTCGCCGCAGCCGCCAAGCGTTTTTCCGATCTGGGTGCGCATGTCGAGGAAGTGGACCCCCCTGGCGGCGATCCCGGACCCATCTTCCGTACATTATGGTGGGGTGGCGCGGGTTTCCTGTTCGGCCACGCCGCGCCGGAAAAGAAAGCGCTGCTCGACCCAGGCCTTCTTGCGATGGCGGAGGAGGGCGCGGCTATCCCGCTCTGCGACTATATCGAGGCGAATGTGGCGCGCGGCGCCTATGCCAGCAAAATGCGCGTCTTCATGGAGAAATATGACCTCCTGCTCACGCCGTCGCTGGCAGTAACTGCATTCGACGTGGGCAGGATCACGCCGTATGAGGGCAACGGCTCTTGGCCCAGCTGGACGCCGTTCAGCCTACCGTTCAACCTCACCCAGCAGCCCGCGGCGAGCGTGCCCTGTGGCTATGCGAACGGTTTACCTGTCGGCCTGCAGATCGTGGGCCGGCCGTTCGACGATCGGGGTGTGCTTCAGGCCGCCAAAGCCTTTGAAGATATCGATCCGCATACGGATGATATTCCACCGGGCTTCGCCTGAGGCCCGAATGGCGAACGAGATTCTTACTAATGACGAGATGCGGCGGGCGGACGCCCTTGCGGTTGCAGCAGGCACACTCTCGCTGACCTTGATGGAGAATGCCGGGCGCGCGGTGGCCGAGGCCATCGCCGCCCGTTTTCCGCCCTGCCGCGTCTGTGTGCTGTGCGGCCCCGGCAACAATGGCGGCGACGGTTTCGTGACTGCGCGGCATTTGGCCGGGCGTGGCTTCGATGTGATGATCGCGGCCGGAGATGGGCACAAGGGCGATGCCGCAGCGATGGCGCATAAATGGCGGGGCACGCGGGCCGCGTTGTCGCCGTCGTCACTCGACGGCGCCAGTCTGATCGTGGATGCGCTTTTTGGCGCCGGGCTTTCGCGGCCGATGGAAAAAAGCTACCGCGCGGTAGTGGAAGCCGTAAATCGCGCAGATGCCGCAGTTGTGGCAGTGGATGTGCCCAGCGGCTTGGATGGTGACACCGGGAAAATTCTTGGCATCGCAGTGAAGTCCGACCTCACAGTCACCTTCTTCCGGCGGAAGCCAGGCCATCTGCTCTTGCCGGGCCGCGAACTGTGCGGCGAAACACTGCTCGCCGAAATCGGCATTCCGGAAGCTGCCGCATCTGGCAGCAAGCTTTATGAGAACACGCCCATCCTTTGGGGCGGTCATTATCGTTGGCCGGCAGCCAATGCACACAAATATGCGCGCGGTCATTGCGTGGTAGTGTCGGGGCCCGCACACGCCACCGGCGCCGCGCGGATGGCGGCAAGGGGCGCGCTCAGGATTGGGGCCGGACTTGTCAGCGTGGTGGCGCAAGGCGATGCCGTCGCTGCCAATGCCGGCCTTCTCACTGCAATCATGATCAAGCCCTTCAAAGGTGGAGAAGGGCTCGGCCAGCTTCTATCCGATAAGCGTCTCAATGCTGTGGTGATCGGTCCAGGTCTGGGCGTGGGCAAGGTCACGAGAGGTCTTGTGACGGCAGCGCTGAAAAGCGGTGCGGCCGTGGTTTTGGATGCGGACGCGCTCACCTCTTTTCGCGATGAGCCCAAAAGCCTGTTTGCGAAGATCAAACATCCCGCGGTGCTCACGCCGCACGAGGGAGAATTCGAGCGGGTGTTTCCCGGTCTATTGGCGAAAGCCAAAAGCAAAGCCGAGGCCGCTCGGATAGCGGCGGCGTGGGCCGGTGCGGTCGTGCTGCTAAAAGGGAGTGACACCATGATTGCTGCCCCCGACGGGACAGCGGCGATCAACGCCAACGCGCCGGCGACACTCGCCACGGCGGGAGCGGGCGATGTTCTGTCCGGCTTCATCGCCGGGCTTTTGGCCCAGGGAATACCGGCTTTCGCGGCCGCCTGCGCGGGGGCCTGGCTGCACGGGGATGCCGCCGGCCGCTTTGGTCCGGGCCTGATCGCCGAGGATCTCACCGAAATCCTTCCGGAAAGCCTCTTGGCCCTCAGAGAATTGCTGGTAACCCCCCTCAACACTTGATATAGGGGCCGGCCCAAATACGCGGACATGGCGGAACTGGTAGACGCGCTGGATTTAGGTTCCAGTGACGAAAGTCGTGGGGGTTCAAGTCCCTCTGCCCGCACCAGGTCCCGGCAACGGATTAAGGACTTACAATATGCAGATTACCCAGACGGTTTCCGAGGATCTTCGCCGCCAATATACGGTGACGGTGCCCGCCAGCGAGCTCGATAGCCGGGTCACCAAGCGGCTGGAAGAAATGAAGCCGCGCGTCAATCTCAAGGGATTTCGTCCGGGCAAGGCGCCGGTCTCCTTCCTCAAAAAACAGTTCGGCAAGTCCGTAATGGGTGAGGTGGTCGAGCAGGCCGTCAACGAGGGCAGCCAGAAGGCGATCAGCGACAATCAGCTGAAGCCGGCGCTCCAGCCTCGCGTCGAGCCGGTCGGCGACGTGAGCGAAGTGGTCAACGGCAAGGCCGATCTGCAATTCACCGTGACAGTGGATCTGATGCCGGAATTCGAGACGGCCGACGTCGCGAAGCTGAAGGTCGAGCGGTTGACCTCCGAGGTCACCGATTCCGATGTCGACGAGGCACTCCAGACCTTGGCCAAGCAGAACCGCGGCTATGCAACCCGGCAGGAAGGCGACGCGGCCGAGAAAGAAGATATCGCCAAGATCGATTTCGTCGGCAGCGTGGATGGCGTCGAGTTTCCTGGCGGCAAGGGCGAGGATTTCAATCTTACCCTGGGCTCGGGCCAGTTCATTCCCGGTTTCGAGGATCAGTTGATCGGCGCCAAACTGGGTGAAAAGCGCGACGTGAAAGTGACTTTCCCAGCCGATTATCACGCCGCGGATCTGGCCGGCAAAGAGGCCGTCTTTGCAGTTACCGTGAAAGAGATCAAAGCACCTGAAGAAGCCAAGATCGACGATGAATTGGGCAAGAAGATGGGGCTCGAGGACCTCGCGACCTTGAAGGACCGGGTGCGCGAGCAAGTCAAAGCCGATTTCAATGCCGCGAGCCGGCTGCATCTCAAACGGCGCATCCTGGACGCGCTGGACGAGGCGCATGATTTCCCCCTCCCGCCCGCCATGGTGGAAGCAGAGTTCACTTCCATCTGGGCCCAGGTCGAAGCCGAGCTGAAGCGCGAAGGCAAGACCGCGGCCGACGAGGGCAAGACCGAGGATGAACTCAAGGCGGAATACCGCGCCATCGCCGAGCGGCGGGTGCGGTTGGGACTGGTTCTGGGCAAGCTGGGCGAGCAGAACGGCATCACGATCGCCGGCGAGGAGGTCAATCGCGCCATCATGGCGCGGGCCCGTCAGTTCCCCGGCCAGGAACAGCAGGTCTTTCAGTATTACGCCAGTAATCCCCAGGCCCAGGCCGAGATCCGAGCGCCGTTGTTCGAGGAGAAGGTCGTGGATTTCATCGCCGAGCTGGCGGAGGTCACCAACAAGCCGGTAGACCGCGAGACATTGTTCAAGGACCCGGACGATCTGCCGGAGAGCGTGAAAAGCAGCGCGCGGAGTGGCTGAGCCTGACGTGCCTTGGCCATGGGAACGGGCCGTTCGCAATCGGCATCCGAAACATTATATTGAGTGAACAGGAAGCCCGAATTTTGGAAGAGCGCCATGGCTGATCCGACCGAATTTCACAACAACACGCTGGTGCCAATGGTGGTCGAGCAGACCGCCCGGGGCGAGCGTGCCTTCGACATTTATTCGCGCCTTCTTAAGGAGCGAGTGATCTTCATCACCGGTCCCATCGAGGATTATGGCGCCAGCCTGATTACCGCTCAGCTCCTGTTTCTTGAGGCCGAAAACCCCAAGAAAGAGATACATATGTATATCAACTCGCCGGGCGGGCTGGTGACGGCGGGCCTGGCCATCTACGACACGATGCAATATGTGCGCCCGCCGGTTCAGACCTTTTGCGTCGGGCAGGCGGCCTCTGCGGCGTCGCTGCTCCTCTGCGCCGGAAAAAAAGGAGAACGGTTTGCGCTGCCCAATTCCCGCATCATGGTCCATCAGCCATCGGCCGCCTTTTATGGCCAGGCCGCCGATATCGCCCGCCATGCACAGGAAATTGTGAAGTTGAAACGCCGGCTGAATGAGATTTACGCCAAGCATACGGGCCAGACGCTCGAGGCCATTGAAAAGCTGCTCGACCGGGATACTTATATGAATGCGGAGGAAGCCAAGAATTTTGGGCTATTGGACCAGGTCATGACGCGGCGCCCTGAGGCGGAAAGTAGCACTTGATCCATCTTAAGACACGAAAGTTCCTGGACTTCCGGGCACTTATGCAGGTTTAAACAAATCTTGATCCCGTCGGCTCTAACGTGGTCGAATGTTGGGTATGGGGGTGCTTCGGCTCCTCCGCAGGGTGCAAAGCAGCATAGGGCTTCTTAAAGGCTGCGAAGTGGGCGAAGGCCCCCGGTGGAAGGACCGGATGTGAGATGAGCAAAGCCAGCGGCGGCGATTCCAAAAACACGCTTTACTGCTCTTTTTGCGGCAAGAGTCAGCACGAAGTGCGCAAGCTCATTGCCGGCCCCACTGTGTTCATCTGTGATGAATGCGTCGAACTCTGCATGGAGATCATCCGCGAGGAGAACAAGACCTCCTTCATGAAATCCAAGGAGGGCGTGCCCACCCCTCAAGAAATCTACAAAGTTCTGGACGATTATGTGGTGGGCCAGAGCCATGCCAAGAAGGTATTGTCTGTCGCCGTCCATAATCACTACAAGCGCATCAATTCGACTGGCAAGAATGGCGATGTCGAACTTGCCAAATCCAACATCCTGCTGATCGGGCCGACAGGCTGCGGTAAAACCCTCTTGGCGCAGACATTGGCCCGTATCCTGGACGTGCCGTTCACCATGGCCGACGCCACTACGCTTACCGAGGCGGGTTATGTGGGCGAGGATGTGGAGAACATCATCCTCAAGCTGTTGCAGGCGGCCGACTACAATGTCGAGCGCGCCCAGCGCGGCATCGTCTATATCGATGAAGTCGATAAGATCTCCCGGAAGTCCGACAATCCTTCCATCACCCGCGACGTTTCGGGCGAGGGCGTGCAGCAGGCCTTGCTCAAAATTATGGAAGGCACGGTGGCTTCGGTACCGCCCCAAGGCGGGCGCAAGCATCCCCAGCAGGAATTCCTGCAGGTGGATACCACCAACATCCTCTTCATCTGCGGCGGCGCTTTTGCCGGGTTGGATAAGATCATCTCGGCCCGCACTTCCGGCACCTCGA
>Ga0126381_100007890_pt1 | contig 11877 bp, 8 predicted proteins | sample PanSoiMetPlot_28_FD_96465 | JGI IMG/M metagenome (GOLD analysis project Ga0126381, IMG submission 96465) | Tropical forest soil microbial communities from Panama - MetaG Plot_28 | ecosystem: Environmental > Terrestrial > Soil > Tropical forest > Bulk soil | place: Panama | collected 2016-02-17
GAGGTAACGATCGAAATTCGCTAGCTCGTCGCGGCGAGCATCGCGGTCGTGATCATTAGCCTCACCCTGTCTGTAGCGATTGTCGTTGTCGCGGCGAGTGTCCCGGTCTCGGTCGTTATCCGCGCGGGCATCCCGATCCCTGTCGCGATCTCGATCGTCGTTATCGTTTCGAGCGTATCGGTCATTGTCATCGCGGCGCATGAAGGCATCGGGATCCCTTCTCACCGCTTCTCGGAATTCGGGATGATCCTGCAGGTAGGTTTGCAGCTCGGGATTACCCTTCACATACGCTTCGTCGTTAATCAGCTTGGGATTCTTGCGAAGCTGCTCGCCGATTTCGCGATGGCTGTTGAGAAAGCGATCGAATCGCACGCGCTCATCGCGCATGCGCTGATCTTCGCGTCGATCGTAACCGGCTTCCTCGTGCATGAACGCTTTTGGATTTTCTTTGAGTTCCTCGCGAACCGAAGGGTGCTGTTGCATGAAGGTCTGTAGGGGCGGATGATTTTTGACGAATTGAGCGTCATTTACGAGAGAAGGATTTTGGCGAACTTGTTCGGCAATCTCGCGGTGAGAATCAAGGAATTGGTCAAACAGTGCTAGTTCTTGGCGCGTTATGTCGCTGTCGTGAGCCGACTGCGTATTCTGGTATTGAACGGGTGCGCCATGAATGACGGTGGGGACACCGAGTGAGATTAGGGTTGCCAGCATCGGGCGTTGCCGGCAATCCCTTAACGTGCCATTTTCTCTTTGTCATAACATATCTCCTTAAACGTGGAAGGTGAATATGTCACCCGTTAGGAGAGGTGCACGCCCCGTGCCAAAGCGCGTGTCTTAGAGAAAAAGAGCAGATGATTCAGCGACTTGGAGGAAGTGCTTAGCGGCGGCAGAGCGAACTTAAGTGGAAATTCCACATGTTTGGGACAAAATCGTTATACGGGAAATATAGTACGAAAACCGTTGCATACAGAGTCCAGCACGGCACTCGGCTTCCTCGCGAAAGGAATTGGGATAGAATCCGTGCACTTCGAATTCAATGAAAAGGAGCTGTGATGCGTAAGATCGGCTTGCTTGTGCTGGCAACCGTGCTCACGCTGGCGGCGGACAGATTCGCTCCACCTCCAGTGCCGCCCACAGCAAAAAAGGTTCCCAACGTGACTGAAGTGAACGGACACAAGCTCGTGGACAACTACTACTGGCTGCGCGACAAGACGAACCCGGAAGTGAAGGCCTATCTCGAGTCCGAGAACGCCTACACGGATGAGGTGATGAAGCCCATCGAGCCTTTGCAAAAAAAGCTTTACGACGAAATGCTGGGCCGCATTAAAGAAACCGACGTGGAGGTTCCCTACAGGAAAGGAGACTATTTCTATTACACGCGTACGGAGGCCGGCAAGCAGTATCCCATCCGTTGTCGGCGAAAAGGCAGCATGGAAGCGCCCGAAGAAGTGGTACTGGATGTAAATGAACTGGCCAAGGGACAAATTTTCATGGCCCTGGGCGAGTTTGAGGTGAGCGACGACGGCAATTTGCTGGCTTACAGCACGGACAACACGGGCTTCCGCCAGTATGTGCTCGCGGTGAAGGATCTGCGGACGGGTAAAACGCTGCCGGACCATGCGGAGCGGGTGGGCTCGGTTGCATGGGCGAACGACAACAAGACTTTCTTTTACACGATCGAGGACGCGCAAACCAAACGCCAATACCGGATGTACCGGCATACAGCGGGAACCACGGGCGTGGATACTCTGGTGTATGAAGAGAAGGACGAGCGGTTCAACGTGAATGTTGGCAAGTCGCGGAGCAAGGCTTATCTCTTCCTGGTGTCGGCGAGCCACACCACCAGCGAGGCGCGTTACCTTCCGGCTGGCGAGGCGATGGCCGAATGGAAGGTGATCGAACCGCGCAAACAGGACGTGGAATATTATCCGGACCACAACGGAGATTTTTTCTATTTTCGCGTGAACGACACAGGACGCAATTTCCGCCTCGTGAAGGCTCCTGCGACGGATCCTCGTCGCGCGAATTGGCAGGAACTGGTGCCGGAGCGGCCGGAAGTGATGTTGCGGGACGTGGATTTCTTCAAGAAGTACTACGTTTCTTACGAGCGCCAGGACGGCTTGCCGCAGATGCGTGTGACTGATTTGCACAGCGGGAAATCACGGCGGATCGAATTTCCCGAACCTGCCTACTTGAGCTATGGCTATATAAACGCCGAATACGACGCCGATAAACTTCGCTACGGCTATCAGTCATTCATCACTCCGCCGTCAGTTTTTGAGTACGACATGGCCAGCGGCGCTTCCGTTCTGCTGAAGCAAAAAGAAGTGCCCGGCTATGATCGCAGCCGTTATCAGGTAGAGCGGATTTATGCCACTGCGCCGGACGGGGTGAAGGTGCCGATCTCACTCGTGCATTTGAAAGGCGCGAAACTCGATGGAAAAGGCGCGCTGTATCTCACCGGTTATGGCTCCTATGGCTACGCCTACGATATCAATTTCAATTCGAACGTCTTCAGCCTGGTGGATCGAGGCGTGACATTTTCCGTGGCGCATATTCGGGGCGGCGGCGAGATGGGTAAGGCGTGGCACGACGCTGGGCGCATGATGAACAAGAAAAATACCTTCACAGACTTCATCGCCTCCGCCGAATTCTTGTTGGCGCGGGGCTATGGGTCGAAGGACCGGTTGGTGATTGAAGGAAGAAGCGCCGGCGGGCTGCTGATGGGCGTGGTGCTGAATATGCGCCCGGATTTGTTTCACGCCGCGCTGGTCGGCGTTCCCTTTGTAGATGTGATCAACACGATGCTGGACGAATCGCTGCCACTGACCGTGCCTGAATTTGAAGAGTGGGGCAATCCGAAGGAAAAGGCTGCGTTCGACTACATGATGTCGTATTCGCCGTACGACAACATCGAGGCGAAGGCCTACCCGAATATGCTGGTGAAGACGTCGTTCAATGACAGCCAGGTGATGTATTGGGAGCCGGCCAAGTATGTTGCGAAGATGCGAGCTGTGCGCACGGACCACAATACTTTGCTCCTGAAAACGAACATGAGTCCGGCGGGGCACGGTGGAGCGTCTGGACGATACGACCGGCTGAAAGAGACGGCGTTCGATTACGCATATTTCCTCACGCAGATGGGGATCAGCAACTGAACTCACTGTGCCACATCTCATCGCTTGGTGGCTTTGACGGGGTTCTCTACCTGTACCCCCAAAGACCACACATTCCGTCTCGTTGAGATACTTAACTGATAAGTTACAAAAAATAAAAGCGAAAAGAAATGAAACTCCGCGAGAAATTTCTTTTTCCTTTTTTTTTGGTGCGCAGAGCTCCGCTTAAGAACAATCGGAATTCAACTTGTCCGGTTATGCCGTTAAATCAGGACTTCTCACTCCGAGCGCAGGGCCTGGATGACATCGACGCGGGCGGCCCGTGCGGCCGGCAGTATCGAGGCTACAACCGCGGCCGTCAGCAGTACGAAGGCAGAGAGGACGACGGGCAGGGTAGCCGGCATCTTTAAGTCACCGAAATAGGCGCCGGCCAAACGCGCCGCTGCGAATCCGAATGCCGCTCCGGCGACAACGCCCGCAACAGCCATTACCGCACCCTCGGTGACGATGGTCTTGAGGATGCGCTCGGGCTGCGAACCCAGCGCCATGCGGATGCCGAATTCGCGGGTACGAGCGCTGACGGAAAACGCCAGCACACCGGCAACACCGACGACGGCAATAATCAAGGCAACCGCGGCGAAGACGCCGAAGACGAGCGAGTTCAAACGATCGGGCGCAAGAACTTTGGCGCGAATGTCCTCGAGAGTGGCGGCGTGCTCGACGGGCTGCTCAGCGGAGAGATCGCGAATGATGCTGGTGGCGGGCGTCACGAGCGAATAAGGATTTGCGCTGGTGTGGATGAAAAGGTGGCCGCCAAAGAACGCTCCGTCGGCAAAGGTGCCGTAGATGGTGGGCGTAGGCTCAGGAACAACATGCACGTCGTCTACATCCGCCGCGACGCCGATGATGCGGTGGGGCGAATTGAAGCGAGCTTTTTCACTGTCGGAGCCGGGGATAAATTGAAAGACGGGATCCGTCCAGAAAACATGCCGGCCGATGGGATCCTGGCCGGGGAAGATGCGCTGGGCGAGAGTCTGACTGACGACTACGACGGGGTCGCTGCTGTGGTTATCGAGATCGTTGAAATCGCGCCCTGCGAGGATGGGCACGCCAACAGAAGCAAAAAAGCCCGGGGAGATTATGCGCAGGTAAGCGCGCGGATCATTCAAGTCGTGAACGTGACCGTCGCCGGAATATTGAAAGCCCGGGCCGAAGATCTCAGCGTCGCGCCAGGGAGCTGTGGAAGCAAAAGCGGTGCTTTTCACGCCGGGCAGGGCATTGATGCGACGCAGCGCTTCCTTGTAGAAATCCACGACTTGCTGATCCGTTTTGCCGTAAGACATAGCCGGAACGTCGAGCGCCAGCACTTGGCGGGTGTCGACACCCGGCTGCACGGCCTGCAGCGCGAGTAGGGTGGCGATCAACGCGCTTGCGCCGGCCAAGAGCACGAACGAGGCGGCGATCTGGGTGATGGCGAAGATCTGCTGGCGGCGGCTGGTGCTGCTAGTGACGCGGACGCTGCCGCTCATTATGTTCAGGCCATTGGATGCGTCAGCCGACGGCAGGCGCGGGACAAACGCGAGGATTACCGCGGCTACGACGGCCAGAGCGGCGCCCATCCACAGCATGCTGGAATCGACGGTGAGATCGAGGGCGCGGACGGAGAAACGGGTAGCATAGCGGGCCAGGATACTGACCAGCGGCTGCGCAATCAGTATGCCGAGCGCGGCACCGGCACAACAAAGCAGGAGGCTTTCGGCCAGCAGCATGCGTCGGAGGGCGCCGGCACTTGCGCCGAGCGCCGCACGAAGCGCCAGCTCGCCTTCGCGGCGAACCGTGCGCGCGAGAATCAGATTGGCGACGTTGGAGCAGGCGATGATGAAAACGAGACCGGAAGCGGCGAGGAGGACGAGAAGGACTGTGCGCGCGCCGGAGGTAATCTCGTCGCGGAGCATCCGAGCATCGAGGCTGAACTGGCTCTCGGCGGGATAGGCGTCCGGGTGATCCTTGGTCATGCTGGCATAGGCAGTGCGCAATTCGGTGCGGGCCTGATCGAGAGTGGCGCCGGGAGCGAGGCGGCCGAAGAGTTCGGTCATGCGATGAACGCGGCCGGTGACCATGGTGGCGGAGAGATGATGCGGACTCATGACCATATTCGCGATGATTTCAGTTTCCTGGGGATACGGCACGGAGGGTTCGAGGACGCCGATGACAGTGCCGGTCCGATCGCCAAGACTGCCGAGGCGAACGGTCTTGCCGATGACGGAAGGATCTTGCCTGAGGACGGTCGACCAGAAGCGGTAGGTAAGTACGATCACGCCGGCAGCTTTGGGGCCGTCGTCCTGGGGACCAACGAGACGGCCGAGGACGGGGTGAAGGCCCATCACGTCAAAATAGTTGCCGCTGACAACGCCACCGGTGACCTGGCGAGGTTCACCGAGGCCGATCATGGTGAACTGCATGGAGGAAAAGTCGCCGAACTCTGAAATGGAGTGAACGCTGCTTTCGAGGTCTTGAATTTCCGGGACAGAGAAGGTGGTGTTGGGGTCGCGAAGGCCGGGGGCGCTCTGCCGGATGTAGATGAGAGTGTTCTCGTCGCGATTGACGAGCGGCTTCAGGAGCACGCCACGCACGAGCGTAAAGATGGCGGCGTTGGCGCCGATGCCAAGGGCGAGCGTGAGGATAACGATCGCCGCGAGCCCCCTGGTGCGGCTGAGCGAGTGGAAGGCGACTCTCAAGTCCCTAAAAAATGACATAACTCATCCCTCCCCAAAATGAGGCCGAGCATCGCGCGTGCCATCGCTAAGCGTCAGATCGCATGTTACTTAGAGTGTGATGCGGCGTCCAGCCTGGCCGTTTTCAGGATGGTAGTGTCGCAAATTCGGACACATGCTCTCCCCAACTGAAAGAACTGCGGTGGGGGTTGGTCCCTCTGCCCGGATCAGGTCTGGACGGTAAGTCGCCTTACCGGACAAGTTCAATTTATATTCTCCTAGGTGTTGGTAACAGGGATTATCACCACCGATCTCATCCTGCGACGATTCCGGATTGACGCCTTCACATCGAACTTTCGACCATCAGACGCTCGCTTCGTCTCTGTCCGTTTGCTATTGACATACGCACCTACCAGAAAAAGAAAAAGGAACGGATAAATTGTGCTCAGAATACTCGCGATTCTCGTCGGTAGGCTACTGGTCTATAAAACCGCACTAGAACTGATCACTTGAACAAGACTTCTTGCGGCAAGCAGCACACCTGAAGGTTTTGGAGATGGAGTCTCGCCGATGCCTTGGTGATTGTTCTGTTACCATGCGATAGAAGAATGTAGCGGGACAGTTCTTGGAGGTCACATGAAAGCCGGGTTGATGATCGTCCTGTTGTCAGTGGTCTGCTTTTCTTGGGGGTGGGGATTTGCGGCGCAGTCATCGACGCAAGAACAATCTTCACACAACGACCAGGAGTCGTTGGCGATCAGCAGCCGTCCTTTGACGGCATCCGATGCAGATCTCCAGCTCTTGCGGCAGGACCTGCGGACCCAAAAGCAGAAGTTGATTGCCGAGAACTTGCCCATGACGGAATTAGAGGCGGACAAGTTTTGGGCTGTTTACAATCGCTACACCGCAGACCTGCGCCATATCAACGATGAGAAATTTCGGCTGGTGAAACAGTACGGTGATATGTGGGGGATGATGTCCAACGATGAAGCCCTGATCTATATTCGGCGCTGGCTCGAAGTGGATGCGCAGGTCCACGAATTGCGATCAAAATATGTGATGGAAGTAAGCCAGGCTTTGCCGGGGAAAAAGGCGGCCACGTTCTTTCAACTCGAGCGCCGAATCAGCATGCTGATCGACATCCAGTTAGCCTCGCAGCTGCCGTTAGCAATCTCGCAAGACAAGCCCTAACGTACCGCTAAAGCACCAATGTACTTTTTTTTTGTGTGTGGCAACCCACGCGCCCTCCGCACGCCGCCCGCAAATCGCCATGTGTGCGCGCTTGTGTGGTCTTTTTGGGTGTACGTAGAGAACCCCTTGGTGGCTTTGACTCGCGTAGGCTGACGCTTTAGACTTGTGTCACTGTGAGCCCCATCTTTCGCCGCGGATATGGTCACCGATTTGACCTGACGGAGTATTTCCCGCCTGCTATCAAGACGATCTGCATTGCATGCGTCTCGGTGTTCGTTCTGCAGGAACTTTCAGCGCTGCTTTTGGGCCAGAGTGGCGCGCGATTCTGGGAAACCTGGTTTGGACTGGTCCCGTATGCGGCTGTGTTTGGATTCCGCATCTGGCAGCCGTTTACGTATCTGTTTCTGCATGCGGGCGTGATGCATATTCTGTTCAACCTTCTGTATCTGGCCATGTTTGGGGCCGATCTGGAGCGGATGTGGGGTGCGCGCAAATTCTATGTTTATTTTTTCCTGTGCGGCGTTGGCGCCGGAATCATCAACGTGATCGTGAAACTGATTATCGATCCGCACGGCCACGGCAGCGCTTTGGCGCCGACGATTGGAGCGTCGGGCGCGATTTACGGAATCCTTCTGGCCTGTGCGGTGCTGATGCCGCACCGGCAGGTTTGGGTGTTTCCGCTGCCGGTTACGGTCTCGATGCGCATTTTTGTGGCGGTGATGGGAGCGATTGAATTCTTCGCCACAATTGGTGCGAGCGGCGACAACGTGAGCCATGTGTGCCACCTGGGTGGGATGCTCGTGGGATACATCTATTTGCGGCGCGGCTCCTATTTATATGGGTTTCGCAATTCTGTTTCTGACTGGCAGCGGCGACGTTTGAAGAAGAAATTCGAGGTGTATGTGCGCGAGCACCACGATAAGCCGCCGTCAAACCCCGATAATTGGGTGAATTAGCATCTGGCGATTCGAAACGCTTTAGAGGCTCAATACCACGGCACGGCGTAACACGTCGGGAGCGATGTTTGCGCCGCTGACGAGAAGCGCCACATTCCTGCCTGCAAATTCCTTCCCTGATTTGAGCAACGCTGCCGTCGAGGCTGCGCCCGCTGGCTCTGCGACTGTGTGTTCATTGATGAGCAGAAACGCTATGGCGCGCAGCATTTCTTCCTCGGAAACGAGGCGCATGTCGTCAACGAGATCGACTAGTTGGCGGACGTTGCCTTCGGTGGTTGTTCGGGTAGAAAGGCCATCGGCGATTGTATCGGCGGTTTCGGTGCTTAGCGCCCGGTTTTCCTTCCAGGATTGATAGTAAGCCGGGGCTTTTTCTGCCTGCACGCCGATGATGCGCACCGTGGGACGAATTTGCTTCGCGGCGTAAGCGATTCCGCGGATCAGATTGCTGTCGCCGACCGGAACCACGATCACATCGGTTGAGGGCTGTTGCTCGAGAATCTCGCAGGCGATTGTGGCGGCACCGGCTGCAATATATGGGTCGTCCACATCCACAATCAGCGGCCAGCCGCTTTCTCTTGAGAATTTCGCGGCTGCATCGCGGCTTTCGTCCAGGTCTCGGCCCACTTCGACAATCTCCGCCCCCAGCTTGGCGATCTTGTCGCGTTTCACCGGATTCGGATTCTCGGGAAGATAAATTCGCGACTTGAGACTCATCTGCCAGGCCGCAAATGCGATAGCCGCACCGTGATTGCCGGTGCTGCTGGTGACAACGCCATCGAAACGGAATTGTTGCGAGCGATCATGAACGCCATTGAGCGCGCCGCGGACTTTGAAAGTTCCGGTTGGATTTTCAGTTTCGAGTTTGAGCCGGACGTGTGCGCCGGAAAGCTCCTCGAGCGATTCGGCCTGAACGAATCGCGTAGGCGCAAGAAACTTTTCGAGGAATTTCCGCGCGTCGAGAACGTCCCGTATCTGGAAGCTGCCTGCAAGCACACCAGTACGTTAACAGCCTATTCGGACCAGCCGCATCAGATTTGTGGAGCCGCGTGTGCCGAGTGGTGTGCCCGCGATCACGCCCACGATATCGCCATCCTTGACGAGGTTTTCCTGCTTCAAACGGCGCTCGGCGGTCTTGGCAAGTTTATCGATATCGTGCACCCGGTTGATGCTGCGAGGCAGCACGCCCCAGAAAAGGCTCATCTTGCGACGCGTATCCTGATTCGGAGAAAAAGCGATGATGGCGGCGCGCGGGCGGTATTTGGATACGAGCCGGGCGGAGCCGCCGGTTTCCGTGAACACGGCGATGGCTTTCATTTTCAATTCTTCTGCCGCGTGGCAGATGGCTTCTGCGATCGTTTCGCTGATGAGCAGATCACCGGTGCGCGCCGGGCGCAGCGATTCGGTGGCATTCGCCTCTGCTTCGCGAATGATGCGGTCCATCATGAGGACGGACTCGAGCGGGTAGCGGCCGGCGGCTGTTTCGCCGGAGAGCATGAGGGCGTCGCTGCCGTCGAAGATGGCGTTCGCGACGTCGGAGGCTTCAGCGCGAGTGGGCCGCGGATTTTCCTGCATCGAATCGAGCATTTGCGTGGCGGTGATCACGGGAACGAGCGCGTCGCGCGCCTGCATGATGATCTGCTTCTGTACCACGGGCACTTTTTCCGGGTTCATCTCAACGCCGAGATCGCCGCGTGCAACCATCACGCAATCTGCGACGGCGAGAATCTCAGCCAGATTGTCGATGGCCTCCGGTTTTTCCAGCTTGACAATGACCGGAATGTCCTTGCCGGCGCGGCGGATAGCCGCCTTGGCCGCGCGAACATCGGCCGCCGTGCGCACAAAACTCTGCGCCACATAGTTCACACCGAGCGTGAGAGCAAAGGCGAGGTCGCGCCGATCCTTGTGCGTGAGCGACGGAATTTTAAGTTTTACTCCCGGAAGATTGATTCCCTGATGCTCGCGAAGCTCGCCGCCGTTTTCCACCTGGCAAAGCACCGTCTCGCCGCGCGTTGAAAGCACGCGCATGGCTATATTGCCGTCGCTCACCAGGATTCTGTCGCCTTTGTGAACGGAATGCGGAAGCTCGCGAAATGTGGTGCTCACGCCTTCGGAGGTGCCGGTCACTTTCTTTGTCGTGATTGTGAATTTCTGCCCAAAGTGCAACTGGACGGGAACGCCGCGCTCGAGAGATCCGGTGCGAATTTTTGGTCCCTGCAGGTCTGCGATTACCGCGACGGATTTTTCGTAGTGCCCGGAAGCACGGCGAACGGCCGCCACGCGGGCAGCATGTTCTTCGGGTTTGCCGTGGGAAAAATTCAGACGCGCGACATCCATCCCGGCGCCTACCAGACTATCAATTAATTCTGGGGTGGAGCTGCTCGGTCCCAGCGTGCAGACGATCTTGGCCCTTCGTTCCATCATCGTAAATTATCGCGAAACCGCGAAATCGTTGACAATCGTGTAAAGAAAATCGACGCCCTTGCGGAAGGATTCGAGCGGAATGCGCTCGTCGTCCGCGTGCATCCTCAGGAAATCACTCTCGATCAGCGGAAACGGCATCAATCCGTACGCCTGAACGCTGCGCATTCTCAAGGGATAGGAATCGGTGGCGCCGGGCGACATGAACGGGATTGCGACGGCGCCGGGAAACTGCTGTTTCGTGGTGCGAGTGATTTCATCATAGAGTTCTGTGGTGAGCGATGATGATGGGGCGGCTTCGCCCGCGCCAGGTTGTATCTCGAATCGCACCTGCGGGTCGTTTACGAGTTGCGTAAGCTTTGCCAAAAGCGCGGAGGCCATGTCGCCCGGCAAAAGGCGGATATTTATCACGCCGCGTGCTTCGGAGGGAATCACATTTGGACGAATTCCCGCCTGCAACATGGTAGGAGAAATTGTGTCGCGCATCATCGAGTTCCAGAGCAGATTTTCGTTCGAAAGGTATCGGGCTGCGTGTTCTCCGCGGTCAGAAGTCTCGAGCGACCGCATCCACTTGGCAGTTTCTTCGTCTTCCACTGGGGCGAGACCTTCGAAATAACCACGTGTGACCGAATTTAGCTGCACGGGTGTCTCGTAGGCTCCAATTTTCGCGATAGCGGCTGCCAGATGCGTCACGGGATTGTCTTTTCGCGGCAGCGAAGCTTGGCCTGCAACACCGCTCGCAATCACGTCGACGCTGACCGAGACCTTTTCGCTCGCCTGCACCGCCATGTATTGCAACTTGCCGTTTTTAAGGACGTTGTAGCCGCCTTCATTTATCGCGAAGCCGGCAGCAATCTTGTCCCAGTATTTTTCGACGGCCACTTTCATCCCGTTTATGCCGCCGGCCTCCTCGTCGCCCTCGGCGAAATAGATTACGTCGCGACTCAGGCGGGCGCTGGACCGTTTGAGGGAGATGAAGACGGCAAGATTCGCGATCGTCATCGCCTTGTCGTCAATCGCGCCGCGGCCATAGAGATAGCCGTCCTTTACCACGGCCCCGAAGGGATCGACGGTCCATTTGGATTTGTCTACGCCGACCACATCGAGATGGCCCATCAGTAGCAAGGCGCGCGATGGATCGGGCACGGCGCTTGCTGATAGTCGCGCCACAAGGAATCCCCGGCCGGGCGTGGTCTCGATAACCTGCGCGTTGATGCCTTCGTGTTGAAGAATGTCTGCTATGTATTTTGCCGCGCCGAGTTCATTGCCGGGAGGATTGGTGGTATTGATCCGGATCAAGCCCCGTAGCCATCCGAGCGCGTCATTCTCCAGCTTAGAGAGATCGGACGCCTGCAGAGGAGTGCTCGGGGGCGCTTGCGGCTGGGTTGGAGCCGTAGGTGCGGACGATTGCCGGCGATTCTGCCCCGGAGTTGCTGTTGCGAATACGATGATGCAGGCGAAGGTGAGGAGAAAGACTCGAGC
>Ga0126381_100007891_pt1 | contig 11874 bp, 25 predicted proteins | sample PanSoiMetPlot_28_FD_96465 | JGI IMG/M metagenome (GOLD analysis project Ga0126381, IMG submission 96465) | Tropical forest soil microbial communities from Panama - MetaG Plot_28 | ecosystem: Environmental > Terrestrial > Soil > Tropical forest > Bulk soil | place: Panama | collected 2016-02-17
CCTCCACCAAAAGGCGCAGCTTCGGCACATTTCCCGCCCAGATAATTCCAAAAAATATCTGTGGAATTTTCACAAATTTAATTTCCCTTCAGCATCACAAACTTACACGGGGGTCGGCGCAGATGAGGCGCAGAGTGTATGGAATGATGGGTTTACATGGAGAAAAATTAGGTGGTATGTATACACGTAAAGTGATCACTAAAGCACGCAAATGTGATCACCAAAAGTGCATACATTATGGAGATCAAGCATTGCTTACGTTGTGGTAAAGACTGGTGCTGGCGGGGCGGTTATCCGATACGCTGCGGCAAGTGTAAGAGTCTCTACTGGGACCGGCTCAAGGGGGTGAAGGTGATGAAGCCTACGATACCGGCTGTGGCTGGTCATCACGTGAAATGTGGTTGTGATGAGTGTGTAGCTCGAAGGGGTGACCCTCGCCTAGCGCCCGTGACCGGAGTTCGAGTTCGCAATGACGGCAATTTAAGCTCCGGTTCGCTCGCGGTGGACAGAATACCCAAACCGGTTTTGTCCGGGGGTGTGCCGGTTTCGAGCCGCAGCGTCCAGCGGCGCGTGGCGCTTCAGCGCGGTGAGCCGCTGCCGGAATTTGCCGGGGTGCCGGGGTTCGGCGCGGCAGTCGATGATGAACTGAAAGCTATCGCGGCAGGGCGCTCTCCCGTAAATGAGTTTATGGATGAGATCAACCGGAGCGGCAAGTTCGAACCCGGTGAGGCGGTCTTTATCCAACTCTGCCGCCACGTGCAGTGGGATGAGGGCGTGAAGTATTACTGCGGGTTCCCGGCTGGTCACCGGGCAGGGAAGCACGGCAACTGGCAGAGAGATGAGGAAGGAACATGACGGGTAAATCAGGCTTCAGTAATTCCGGGCGAAACCGGCGCGTGCTTGCAAAGGAGGCCGTTGAGCGCGACGGGTTGAAGTTCTACCGCCTAAAGCTGGAGTGCGGCCACGCGCTCGAAATCTCAGCCAGCCTCTACGGTCCCGACCGCCAGTCGCGGCGTTGTCCAAGTTGCCGGAGCGGGCAGGTACATCAGGCGACGCCGCTCGATGAACTCCCCTTCCCAGTGACCTGTACCTATCCCGGCTGCGGCGCTGGGCTGTTCTACAGCGGCATCGAGGTCGATGAACATATCAGCGAAGAACATCTGCCGCAGGCCGTCTGGGCCTTTGCGGCGGAGCATATGCGGAAGGAGTCGGCATGACAGTCGGCTTGATCGTCAGACGCAACCCCGATGAGTCGTGGCGCGAGTGCGTCCAGAGAGTGGCCGGGAAACAGGGGCTGGAGATCGAATGCCTCGCCAACTTCGACGACTACGTGGCGGCTGGACGGGAGCAAGACCGGGCGGCGTGGATGGCGCTCTACGACTGGGACTGTCTGGACTTGGCGGTGGAGTGAGCTTACTTTTACTGGTAATAGGTTGATGCACTGTGTGCTCCTAGTGTATACAGGTGAGTTACTAAAAGTAAGGAGGTTAATGACCGGGAGACTGCAAAGTCTGCGGCACGGACGCAGGGTAAGCGCATGACGTTAAAGAAGACGGGAGGATAAATGCTGCACCCTACTGAAAAACTCAAGATTGATCCTGAACTAAAGGAACTTCTGCCCCCGCTGACAGAGTCGGAGTTTGAACAGCTTGAGGCGAACATCTTGACCAGCCCGGAACGGGTTGCAGTGGTGGTGTGGAAGGAAAAGGAAGTCCTGCTGGACGGGCACAATCGTTACGCCGTCTGCCGCAAGAACAACCTGTCCTACCGGATTGATCAGGTTTCACTGCCCGATAAGGATGCCGCCAAGCTCTGGGTTATTAACGAACATCTGGGACGGCGGCACTTCAGTGAAGAGCAGAAGAGCTACTGGCGGGCGAAGCAGTACGAGTATCAGAAGAAGGATCACGGCGGGGACCGAAAATCAAGTGACCAAAATGGTCACTTGATTACGATTGAAGCAAATCAACAGGATAGAGTCTCCACGCGCCAAGCAGTCGCAAAAGAGCATCGCGTAGGCGAGCAAACCATCGAGCGCGATGTTCAGTTCGCCCGCGCCGTGGATACCATCGCCGAAGCGGCTGGCGGCGACGCCAAGAATGCCATTCTGACCCGCAACGTGAGGATGACCCGACAGGAGGTGCAAGAGGTGGCCGAAATCGCAGAAGCCCAGCCGCAGGTGGCGAAGAACATCCTGAACAAAATTAAAACCGCCAAGAGGCAGGACGCCAAGCGTATCGTCGCAGAGGCTTATCACAAGTTGCCGAACGCCAAACCGACCAAGCCCGTACCCCGCAAGCGCATGCCCGCCTCCGCCAAGCCCGAGAACCCTCACACTCGTTACCGCAAACGCGTCATCGGCTACGTCGAAGCCTGTGCCGCCCTGCCCCAGCCGGTCGATATCAAGAGGATCGCGGAAGTTGCCAGCCAGACAGTTCACAATATGGCGAAGAATGCCGCCATCTCCGGCTGGTCGCTGCTCCCTTGGATCGAAATCACCCCTGACCCGCGCTCGCAATCCTATTATTTTAAAATTGATCGCTACCTCCGCGCCGTCTGCGAGGACCGCGTTCCCCGGCCCTCCACCTCTAACGCCAAAAGTGCTGAAGAATTAAAATCCCTGATCGCCTCCCTCGGCGATCTGCGCAGAGAAATCACCCGCCGCCGCAAAGAGGCTAAAGCCGAGCGTGCCGCCAGTGAATGGGCTCCGACCGAAACCATCATTCCCGAAGTAATCAATCTGTTGAACTTCATTGAAACCGCACTTGACAAGCTGGCTAGACTGGCCTGAAAGAAAGGAGTTCACTATGATTCGAGGCAAATCTGCGGGTTTCGTTCCGCTTACCCGTGAACTCGGCAAGAAACACTTCAACATGCCCCACCTGATCGGGGAGCGACCCTTCATTTTCCTGCGAGGCAAGGAGTTGATAGCGGAAATCGAGGCTGGAACATTCGCTTTCCCCACCTGGGTCATCGCGATCCATAATGGCAAGGAATATCGCGCCGACGGGCAGCACACCTCTTATGCCGTCGTCCACGCGGATAAGGATGTTCCGGAAGGCAGTCAGGTTCTGATCGTTTATTACGAACTGGACAACCTCAAGGAAGACGCGGCCAATCTGTTTATGCGCATCGATGACCGGGACGCCGCTCGCAACCCCGTTGCCACCATGAACTGCTTGGCCGTCCAGCATCCAGACCTTCAGAATTTAAAAACCAAGTTCATCATCGCCGTAGTCAATGGCATCGTCTACCATCTAAAAGCAATCAACAAGCGCCAGAAAGACCCCGAACAGCGAGTCAAGATTCACAAGGCAAAACTGCGGGGCTGGTATCTCACCAACAAAAGCTACCGAGTGTTTATCCAATGGCTGGACCAGTGGAACCATCTGAAGGACAGGAAAACCGAGCAGCCCCGCAAAGCCCTTAACGAATGGCTCATGCACAAGCCGGTGCTCGTAGCTGCGGCGATGAGCCACTATTTCGAGTACTCTGAAGCCGCCAAGGTGTTCTGGGACGACATATTCGACGACAGCGGCCTTAAGGGACAGGCGACCAAAGAGCTGGTGAGTCTGTTTAATGAATGGCAGCGCCGCCCCAACAGGGCCAGAATTCCTAAGCCCGAACAGTGGGGCAGGGAAGTGAACAGGGTCTGGAAGGAGTTCCGCGTCGAGTACGACAAGGTCAAGATTAAGAAGAAGGCGTCCTGACGAGGTTATCTATGACCCTAAAGTGTTATGTCTGTCGTAGGCACTACACCCCAACCGTCCCCCGCCTCTATCCCAATTCTCCCAGTTGCTACTGCGACGACTGTGCCGCCTTGGATGAAGAGACTCGCCCCCCCAGCGATCTGGAACGAAAAATAGCAGACCTGAAGATCGGCGGATCGCTCTTCTTCCCCGTCACCGCCCAAGACCCCCGCCCATGGGAAACTCTCAAGGCGGAAATCAAACGGGCGCGATGGGTGTTTCTCTGCGGCGGATTGTGTGTACACCCGGTGCAGCGGGGTGACCCATACATAGATACCCGCGACGACCACATAGATTACGAATCGGAAGATGGAGCACGGCTCTTTAAAACCCTGACCCCCGAACAGCTTAATCTGGGATGGGAGTTCGTGAAGCGAATCACCGAAACCAAGCCATGAGCGGAGAGATGGTCCTTGGCACCTGCGCCGCAACCCGCAAAGGCATGAATGCATTCATAAAGCTCTTTCACCGGGATTTGGTGTAGACTCTCGACCTATGAAATGCAAGTCCTGCGGACGCGAGATCGAGCTTGGATCAACAGTGACGGTGAACTGCGCGAACTGCCTCAAGATCGCGCTGGCCATGCGCAACGCCAAGGTCCAGAGCGGCTGGAAACCCACCCGGCTCGCGCACTGGGCGATGAAGCGGGCGGCTGAACTGGACATCGAATGCAGCTAATCCACCGCTGCGGCATCCACTGCAAATGCCCCTGCGGATCGGTCTACCTCGACCGGCGCTGGATGGCGCTGGGCGGACATCCCTCCCGCTGCACCTGCTACCCCTGTACGGACTGCGTCGAATACGGCGGCAGAAGATATTGCGACATGAACTGCGGCCCGTCCACGCCGACAGAAGCTGAAAGCCGTATACTCGCGAGGTCGGCGCGGAACTGACGGAACCGCTTAATGAGTTGGTCGTCGCAGGGATTCGGTACGCTCAACACTTACCGACTCTTCGCAAGAATCAGCCGACAAACATCTCCTTCGCCTTGCGCTGCGCCTCGATCAGCGCATCGACCAGCGGCACAGCCTGAGTCAACGCTTCATTCACCGCTACCGTCAGCATGGCCAGCGCCGCTTCGGCCCTCAGCCTTGCCGCCCGCTGCGTGACCGCATACTCCAGCCGCGCCTGCTCACGATCCTCGCCCTCGCGACCGGCCCAGACCTCTCCGGTATCCTTCACCGCCTGTTCGCGATACTTCATGTTCTTTTTACTTCCTCCCGGCTTCTGCGCTTGACGCCAATTCCTGCCACCGGGAAATTACTCCCAGCTTGTATGGAATTATGATGCATTTAGTAAAGGTTGATCCATCGGGAAAACTATCAGGGAGCCTATCGGGGAATCCCGTACGCAGAGGGTCAGGGTAACCATACAGGTTACCTGTGGCGCGATAAGGGACAGTGTCCCTTGGTAATAGTTCGTAAGCAAGATTTTCCATGCCGGGGATATTCCATACTGCCGCGTCTCTTTGTGGCTATAGAGAGCAACTTGGCGGTAGCGATATGGTGAACACATTCCGCCGCCGTCACTTCTTGTAATCGCTTTCTCTGCCAGAACCATCGAAAAACGCAGTAAAGTCGCGGCTTTTATGCAATGAAGTCAAATCCTGTATAATGTAACTGCGATAGTTGCATTACAGAAAGCAGCTATCACATTCGAAGTAAAATGTTTAGATCAGTACCTGCGACAAATAACGCCACTGTGGAAATTATTTGTTAAAAAAAGACGGTCTTACCCCTTGACGTTGATGTTGAGTAGGATTACTTTCAGGTAACTAATGGGCACCGAAAAAAAGCGGGCTTTCTGATTGACATTTTCGGTTAACTCATGGTTTGCGTTGTAGCTGCACTCCAAAAGTCTGTAACGAGAAAAAAAATAGGAGCAAGAAGACGGGCCTTTCCCTAGCCCAGAATGAGCGGGCACGTATGCGTTGTCAGAATCCGAAGTGTGAGATCGAAACCGAGAAAAATACAATCTGCGTAAGCTGCGGGACGATGAACCGGCATTGCGAACATTGTGGCGATGATTGGCCGCAGCGCCTCGCCCCCCACAAGCGGCCCCGGCTCTGCCCGCACTGCGGCAACCGAAAATGGGATGTTCCCCGGCAGAATCACCCTCCACCAATAAAGAAGCAAAGCGCAAAGGCGATGACGACAGCCAGCACTGTACTGGCCGCTTCGTAAAAATAAATTCGTCTGCGTTCCAAGTCGCTCCGGGAGGGGTAGTTCATGACAGAGATCATCATCAACGGCATTGTCGCTGTCCGCGACTTCGAGCCGTACATCCAGATTATCAAGAGCGATGGTAAGGGCGGCGAACAGGTGCTTGCCCAGTTCTCTATCGCCGAAGCCCGCAACGACGCGATGGATATCCTCCAGATGTCGGCCCGCACCGAGGCCGACGCCATGATCCGCAAATTCTTCGTCAGCGAACAGTTTCCCGAAGGCGCGGCGAACGCTCTGATGATGCAGTTCCGCGACTACCGCGTGAAGCTGGACGCGGAAAAGATCGAAACCAGCATTTCCGATCCCGATACCGGCGAGGTGATCCAATGAAACTCGACACCGAAGCTCTGGAAGAGTTGACCCGGCTGATTAACATCGGCGACGCCATCTGCGAACACTGGCGGCGCGAGGAGCACCATCTGGTAGCAGACGCCATATTGCGCTGGAAGCATGAATTAACTCGACTTAAAGACAGGCTTGGCGTATGCCAATTAGATTCGGAGATTTCACGGCAAAAATGAACTGAAACCGAATAACCCACGAAAGCACCAAACCAGCACTAGGGAAACCGGTTTCCCACGAACCGGAAACTTAAACCATTTAGCGGGAGACAACAAGGATGAAGTATGAACGACCCAATGAAGCTGGTACAGGTACTGACCCACAGAGTCAGCCTTGCCGATTACGTCGCTATAGAGCTAAGCGATACAGGTCAAAAGATATTCGACCGCTGGGCCAAGCTGCGCGGAATGAATCCGGCAGATTATAAGCGCAGCGATCATTACGAGTTCAGTTGGTCGGATTTTTTTGAGTGCTTTAGCCCCGGCATCGTGGAGGCTGACTGGTTAATGATCAAAGTACGCATGCCGCTTGAATAACCCGTTGCACAAAATAACTAAAGTTACAGGAAAGGAACCCCCAGACTATGCCGTACTATCGTGAACGACTCGACGGTACACCCGTGCTCCACTCGCACAAACAAAGAACCATTCTGAAAAATAAAATCATCAGCCTGCTCGCGACGTACTCGCTCGATGACGTACTGAGCGAGGTTGCCGCGCAACGCCAAACCTTCGACATTTACATTCGTGTCGCCAGCAGGCGCGAGCCTGAGATCGGCAAGCCCGAGATTGTAAAGAACGAACGCAGCGCATAGTTCACATATAAAGAAGTTTCTGTATGACAACCATTGCCCCAGTCCCGATCAGCGTTGCCACCTGCCACCACTGTGGCAAGGAGTACAAAGCCAAGCCCAATAAAGAGGGTGGAGTCAAGCTCCCCATGGGCTGGAAGCGCGAAGAGAATGCTACGGTCTGCAAGGACTGCTGGCGCGAGCGCTACGTTCTTCGTGCTCTTACCTTTCCTGTGGTGTCGCCTTCTCGGGCGGACGCACCGCAGGATGACCACGGGGCGGCACCCACATCCGCCCCGTGGAAAGAACTTACCAAGAGTCTTCAGCCGCTCTGGGCCGAAACTACTGAAGCTTCGAACTGGATGATGACCCAGTTGTACGTGCGCGATGTGCGGCGCGAGGATCAGCTTAAGCTTCCGGCCATGCCCAAGTGCTACCTCTACCCGGAAGCCCGCCGCCTGTTTCCCAACCTGCCTCCGCAGACCGTAAGCTCGCTGGAGCAGGCCATCCAGCGCAAGTACCGCGCCAAGCGCTGGGACGTGCTCTGGGTTCATCAAGCCAGCCTGCCGACACTGCGCTATCCGCAGCCGCTGCCGATCCATAACCAGAGTTGGAAGTACTGGTTCAACGAAGGCCAGCAGCCCGTGGTCGAGGTCAGGATCGGCGGTAGCCGCTGGCACCTGAGATTAAAATCCGGCCAGCGGTTTCGCTACCAGATCAGCGGCCTTCAGCGTATGGCCGACCCCGGCGAGCTTGCCATTTACAAAGCTCATGACGGCACTCTGCTGGTGAAGCTGGTGGGCTGGCTCCGCCGCGATCCGAAGCAGCCTTCCGACCGCCGCTCCGTTCTGATCGTGCGTACCGGTAAAGATCACCTACTTAGCGCTCTGGACAATAAGAGCGAGCGCCTGTGGGTGGAGAACTGCGACCACATTGCCCGCATGATCGGCGAGCACCGCTGGAAGCTGCAACGCTGGAGCGAGGATCAAAAGGCCGAGCAGCGGCCTGTACCCGGTTTCGCCGCCCGCCGCCGCGAAGCAGCCGAAAAGTATCACCGCCGCATGGACTCGGCGATTCAGGAGGTGGCCGCGCACGTCGCGAACTTCGCCCAGCGCCGCCGCTATACCGAAGTGCTCTATGACGATTCCAGCCGCTGGCTGGAAAGCTTCCCTTACGCGGCGCTCGAAGCTCGCTTGGAAACGAATTTAGATGAGAGGCAGATCGAGTTTGTAAAAGAAGAAGGTAGTAAAGATGAAAGGGAGGATAGTGGTACTAACTAACAATTTAACTGGCTACCGTCAGGCCAAGGGACTGCTTAGGCGCAATAGGCTTGCCCTCTGCGTTGCGGTTCAAGGCGTATTAAACGTCGCGGATAATGAGCGCAATCTGCTCAACGCCCGCGAAGCGACTACTGGTTCTCCGTAGCGGCAACGAGGCAGCGCTGCGGGGTAATCGCGAGTGTAGCTGCGGCAGATGGAGCCGGTGGCTCCGCTCAAGTCAGACTTGATCGCTGCGGCGTATGGCGCGATAGACCTCATGCTGCGGGCACGAGATCGTAGACCGCTGCGGGCGAACGTCAGCAGGGCCGCTGCGGGGTTTGACACGCGACTAAGCTGCTGCGGATCGTTTCTTCCAGCCGCTGCGGGTTCGTCACCGATTCCTGTCGCTGCGGTAGCTTTTGCTGCGAGCCAAACGGCCTACTCCCGCAGTGACCCCGACTGGACTCCGCTGCGGTGAGATCGAGGTTAAATTGCTGCGGTGCTCCTCTGTTTAGTTGCTGCGGTGGCCTCGGCCAACTAGCTCGCTGCGGTCCTCAGTTGTCCTCGTTGCTGCGGATACCGACACTGTTTCGCTGCGGTACGGAGATAAGCCTCGCTGCGGTGTGGGTTTCAGCAGTAGCTGCGGAGTCCAGTCGGGGTCGCTGCGGTAAACGTGCTCCTCTTGTCACTGCGGGCATCTCCGAGTTTGTCGCTGCGGTGGAACTTCCCTCGTCGCTGCGGAGTGATGCGTGTTGCTGCGGTGTGGGTTTCAGCAGTAGTTGCTGCGGTGATGGTCAGTTCTCGGTCGCTGCGGGTGTGAATAAGATCGCTGCGGATGTCAGGCGTGAAGCTGCAAAGTCGCTGCGGAAATTAATAAGTTACGTCGCTGCGGAATCAGGAATACAGGAACTAGTCGTGCGGTAAGGTAGAGAGTTCCATGGGGACGAGTAATAAGCGCGATAACTTGATGGACGAAATTAAAAAGGGCGGCAAGGAACCGCCCTGTCCTTTTTGTAAGGTTCCGCGAGTGAAGCGCAGTACTTACATCCGCGGCTGCGGCTGCGGAGTGAACTGGGATGGGGATGAGCCGCTCGACCAAGACCCGCGCAGACTGCGCAGAGAGAAGCTTCTGGAAGAGTTAAGAGCCGCCAGTATCAGCAAGCCGAAGCGGGAGGAGTAAATGCTGGGGGATAAATTCATCGTCGAGCTTAATCGCGCTGATTACGAACTGTTCCAGTTGATGGGTGGTGTTGCTACCAGTACGGCTATGGAACAGAAGGATAACAAGCTGGCTTACCTGTTTGTGCAATTAATAAACCGGATTAATAAGAAAAATCCGCACTTTAAACAGTACGAGATACCCAAGGAGTTTCGCGAGGTCCGGTGAATGGCGTTCTATCAGGTTTTTCTCCCCGGAGGTGTCGCCGCAGGAGTGGAAGTAGCTACCTCCGGCATTATTGTTCACGCCGCTCCGATACTGAAAAAGTCGGTAGGACTGCGCTTTGAGAGGTTCTCTTCATGGGTAAAGGGTAAAGGTGGTGAGATTTTTCCGGTCAAGGAGTTCCCAGCCGAAGTGGAGAAGGAGAAGCTCGAATGAACCCAGTTACGGATGAGGACATCACGCATCAGGGCGTTGAAGACGGCAGGGGATTGATGACGTTGCTTGAGGACTCCGGCTACACCCCGGCCCGCGCAGTGGTGGCGCTGGCTTCCGCTATCGCGGCCATATGCATGCGGCAGAGCAATAACAATCTCTTGGATGAGCCACTGGGCAATATCGTAGCGGTCGCGGTGCGGGCGCTAAAGCAGGATGCGGCCATGAATCGGCGGCGCTATTACGGAGATGGAGGTAAGCCGTCATGAAAGTAGCGCTGCCTATGGAGACGGGAGTCGCGGCTCATGTCTAGGATTTGGCATGTTCAAACGGCCACGCTGCCCATGGTGATCCGCTATGCGGGCGTCGGGTTTGTCGGGAGGTTTCCGCCCTTACCCGGCTGCGTGGCGCGTGGGCTGAGCTACGACGAGACAGTTTTAAATCTGGCGCGAGAGATTGTCCGGACTCTCGAAAAGGGAGGCACCGATGGGCCTCGTATTGAATAAGGCTGGATTGATCGACAAGGCGGGAGGAAAAATTTCACTCAAGGACTTATACAAGTGACCGACAACTGGCATTTGAAGCCGTGCCCCTTTTGCGGCGGCACGGCGGAGCTAAAGAAGCTGGGCTTCGAGAAATCGCCCTACGGCTGGGTGGAATGCATGGAATGCAAGGTTGAGACTCCATTTTTAAAATTCGAGGCAGCGGTGAGGGCATGGAACCAGAGAGTAAAGAAATAACGTTGACGGTGGCGACAGGATTTCAGACCTCGTGCGATCCGCACGGCAGTGCGGAGTGCCGCATTGAAGGCGAGATGAACATCGCATCTGTAGAAGATGTGATCCAGTTGATGCACCTAATCATTGATCGCTTGTATAAGCGCATCGATCTAGCCAGACAGCGAAATAAATTCTCCGGAGTCATCTCATGAATATTCAGGTCGTAAGCGCAAGGGGCGGCAAGCATGAACTGATCACCATCGTCGAGCCGGTGAAGATCGTGCGTACAGGAACGATGACGCGTCTGATTTGTGGACACGTCGAGCACTGGTTCAATAGCGACGGCACTTATGACGGCTGGGGCGTGGACCTGAGAAACACCGAGATGACCCCGGCTGAAATCAGCGCATTTATTCAAACTATCGAGGAAAGCAGGGTATTTCCGTAAACAGGAGAAACTTATGGGTCTTTGTCACCACGCTTCTGCGGCAAATATCGTTCTGCCCGCTATGACAACTTCTCTACGTTCCAGATACAGAGCCGATTGGTTCGACCACTATGAGAGAAGATTGGCTGAAAAACACGCGCAACTACTTGAAGGTCTTACCGGGGAGCATTTTAAAGTTGTGGACACATCGGGGCCGCTCGTCTACCGGGTTATCAGATACGATCCTAACGAGGAAGCAGCAAATGAGGGATGACGACACCGTCCGCATAAAGGAAGTGATGGACGCGCATCCGCCAATTTCCACCGAGCAATTACAGGTATTGCTGGTTAAGATGGCTTTTACTCACGATCAGGCGATGGAAAACGCTGACGCGGAAGCCCCGATCATGGAAGTCAGCGTTTGCCTCCTGATCTCGGTTGTCAATGAACTGCTGAAGTACCGCGACCACTATGGCTTGATCGAACTTCCGGATGAATGGAAGATTAAGATGGATTAGCAGTGTGCGCAAGGGTTCAAAACTGAACAGACCCCGCAGGGGAAGCATCCGTCACCTTGTGGTGAACCTGCGCTGCGAGTGGTGTAAAGAGCTTTTCCCGTGGATGCCACGCTACCACAGCAAGATTGAGGATCGCCTGCCTGCAACATGCAGCACTCGCTGCTACGCCCGTTTACAGGAGTGGCGCAGGAACCGCGAGATCGGCTAGGATGCCCGAATCGGCTCGTGTGGACGCACCTGAAGGGCGGGTA
>Ga0126381_100007892_pt1 | contig 11874 bp, 10 predicted proteins | sample PanSoiMetPlot_28_FD_96465 | JGI IMG/M metagenome (GOLD analysis project Ga0126381, IMG submission 96465) | Tropical forest soil microbial communities from Panama - MetaG Plot_28 | ecosystem: Environmental > Terrestrial > Soil > Tropical forest > Bulk soil | place: Panama | collected 2016-02-17
CCGGCGTGAGATCGGCGGAGCCTGAAATACTGCCGCTAGTCGCTTTCGTAATGGTGAGGTCTTGCATGGCAGGACCACGAACGCCGGCCGCGACGGCATTGTGCAGCTTCGCGGTGGTTGCGGCGGACTTCAGCCCGTCGAACGTTCCATTCACGGTCAGCTTGGTCCCTGAAATGGTGGCCGTAGCGTTGCCAACCCCCGCAAGATCCGGCCGCGTCTTGGCGTCCGAAGCGACAGCCGAAAGCCGAGCCTTAAAAGTGTCCCCGCTCTGCGCGGCAAGCACCACCGCCGCCAATACCGCTGCGGTTGCAACCAATACTTTAAAGTTCATTCGTGGTTTCTCCAACTAAGTGATTAAATCACTCGGCCTGTGCCGCCGCAACTTGAATCTTCCGCTGCGCCCGCTTGACGAGGTAGACGCCGAGGAAGATTACGATCACCGCCGCCGATTCCCATTTTCCAAACGGCTCCCGGTATGCAATCCAACCCAGAAGCACCGCAACAAGCGGATTGATGTAGGTATAGACCGAGGAAATGGCCAGAGGCAACTCCTGGATGGCATACAAATAGGCGCTGTAGCCCACAATACTCCCGAACACCGCGAGGTAAGCCACCGCTCCGAACGCCCGCCCTGTCCAGTGCGCCTTGTGGGGATCGAGGAGTGCCGGAACCACAAAAGCCAGTCCCGTCACAAATTGCTGTACGGCTCCGCTAATGAATGGATGCGCCTTTGAAGGTTGCCGACGCTGTAACAGCGAGCCCAAACACCACCCGGCGCAGCTCAACTGCAATAGCAAGAATCCCGGGACAATGCCGATTGCGCCCGCCTCTTCATGTCCCAGCAAAGGCGCGACCAGCAATGCCACACCGGCGGCGCCCACAAGCATCGCCAACAACGTCGGCGTGTGCATTCTCTCGCCGCGCGGCAGCAACGACTCTATGCCCACCATCCAAAACGGAGCCGTCGTCACCAGGAGCGCCGCAAGCCCGCTCGGCACCAAAAGCTCGGCGAACGACAAACACGTATTCCCCACGCCTAGTGTCAACAATCCGAACCCCGCGGTCTCCCACAACTCGCGTCCTCGCGGCAATTTCGCGCCGTACACCTTCGCTCCGATGAGCATGATTCCGCCCGAAAGCAGGAACCGCGTGGCGACTAGAGTTAGCGGAGTAAGATCTTCGAGCGCGATGCGGATTCCGAGGTACGTGGTGCCCCAGAAGATGCACACGGCCACCAATGCGGCATACGCCCCAGACTGCTTACCGCGCATAACCGCCGCCACGGCAGGCGAGTGGAGAAAGCCGGGGACGCTGTGGCGTCCTGTGCGCTCGGCGTGATCGCGCAAGGATGGTTACCCGAGGATTGTTACCATGTTAGCTTGATCCTCACGCTGACCATCAATCCTGCGTTGGATCGCACGGTCTCCGTTGACAAGCTTGTCTTTGAGGATCGCGCGTATATCTTGAATCGCGTGGAATCGGCGGGCGGCCGCGGCGTAAATGCCTCGCGCGTTATTCACGAATTCGGCGCAAAGACTCTCGCCTTATTGACTTCCGGCGGAACGCAAGGCCAGACGATGGAGAAGTCCCTTGCAGGGATGGGTTTTCCGTACGAAGCGGTGCCCGTTCGTTCGGAAACGCGCATGAATTTCACCATTTCCGACAAGCAAGGCCTGACCATCAAGTTGAACGAAGTAGGCGCGCCGTTGGAAAAGAGTGAGATCGAATCAATCCGCCAGCTCGTTGAAGCCCGTCTTGCCAAAGCGAAATGGCTACTCATCAGCGGTAGCATCCAGCCGCACGTGCCTCCGCATTTTTACTGCGAGCTGATTGAACGCGCGAAGCAGCACGGCGTGAAGACTTTGCTCGATACCGATGGCGACGCGCTACAGCACGCGCTGGAAGCTCGCCCGACGGTGATTACTCCAAACCAGGCGGAAGGCGAGCGGCTCCTTGGACGTGCATTGCTTACGCGCGGCCAGTTTTTGGAAGCTCTGGCGCGAATACAAGCCATGGGTCCCGAGTCCGTGATCCTGTCGCTCGGCAGCCGGGGAGCCGTCGCGTCAGGCCCCGATGGTGTCTTCGAAATTCTCGCGCCGAGAGTAGAAGCCCTTTGCCCAATCGGAGCCGGAGACGCTATGGCCGCGGCCTTCGTCTGGTCTATGGAAAAAAAGAAAACTTTCGCGGATTCCCTCCGCTGGGCAATTGCAGCTGGAACCGCGAAGGCCGCGCTTCCTGGAATTACCTTTCCGTCGCTAGATCAGACGCGAGCAATCTACAAACAAGTAGAAGTCCGCCCGGCGTAACGAGTCCAAGCTACATGGCGAAACGAGACTAACGTTTTTTTCGCTTCTTAAAAAACAATCCGCTGCCCTTGGAAGCAGTCCCGAGCACGACAAATAAGGTCCCAAGCGCCGCGATCGTCGCCACCGAACCCACCACTAAATAATCCGAGTCCTTCATAGGCTGCGGCATCACGCGGAGCAATCCGGCCGCAAACACCACAAACACGAAAAGCGCCCCAAAGCCTAAAACTACACCGCGCTTCATCAGTCGTATTTCTCGTAGAGAATCTGCTTGCGGTCAAAACCCATTTCCTTGAGCATAGCCCGTGTTTCATTAACCATCTCTTGCAAGCCGCAGAGATAAATATCGAGGTCCCGCCGGTCGCCCACCGCTTCGCGAACATGCCCCTGCACGCGTCCACGCCGACCCTTCCAACCCTGCTCCGGTCTGGTCAAGATCGGCCAAAAATGAAAATGGGGATACCGCCCGGCCATCTCATCGAACTCTTCCTTGTACACGAGCCCTTGCTCATAACGCGATCCAAACAACAACGTAAACGATGGTGAAGTATCGCTCAAATGGGCCTGCAACATAGACCGGAACGGCGCAATCCCTGTGCCTGTGGCGACAAAAATCGAATCGCGTGCAGGCTTACGCAGCGTGAACGTCCCGAGCGGCGGCCTCATTGCGACCGCGTCCCCGGGCTTCATGTCGAACAACTGCGCGGAAAACAATCCGTCTGGAACCAGATTGAGGCAAAGCTCGAACCGGTTTCCCTCGCCGGGCGCGGAGGCAAACGAGTAAGCGCGGGTGATCTCTTTGCCGTTGATGGTCTGCGTGAGCGACGCAAACTGGCCCGGCATGAAGTCCAGTTTCTCAACATCGGGAACTTCAAAAACAAAATGCCGGATATCCGGGGTGAGTTCTTTGGAATCGATCAGCGTCGCTCTCATCTTCGTTCTGCAGCCGGCGGTCCTTCAACCGGCGTTTCCTCAACAGGCGTCTCAATCGAACCCGCCACCCGATCAAGCAACGCCTCAATCATCGCCGGATGCCCGTCCAGCGGAGCGGTGACTTCAATTTCCAAACCGCGATGCGCCTTCTTTGCTTCTTCGATCAATACAGGCAAATCGCGCTGAAGATGTAAACCAAGCGTCAAGAAGTACGGCGCCACCACCACTCTCGCTACGCCCTGTCCTGCAATATTTGAAATTGCCTCCATCAAATTGGGACGGCCCCCTTCGAGAAATGCCGCCACAACGGGTTCGAGGTTCCCTTTTCGAGCCATCTCGGCGGCAACTTTGCGTACAGCTTCGTTGGCCGACTCCACGCTGGAGCCGTGCGCGAACACTACGTAGCCCGTTCGCATCAAAGAATGACTCCCGGTGGGGTGACGACTCCTGGTAGTTCGACGGCGCCCTCCGCTCCCGCTTCAGGCAATCGCGCCGGGAAATAGTTCCTCAGAAACTGAAGAAACGCGCGACCTTTTTTTCGTCCGTTATTGTGCTGGATCTCCATACGCTGCAAAAACACCAGCACGCCGAGCACGTCCGAGTCCTTGAGCAACTGCATTCCGGCTTCTTCCGCCACGCTTTTGCGAAGCTCTTCGATAGCTTCGTTCAGCTTTTGCTGTATGGCCGCCGCATACGGATTCTGCGGCTTCGTCTCATAAACTAGCCCGGACTGAAGGGTCCGATACGTCTTGATGATCGCGTCGAGCGCCTCACGCGCGTCGAAATCCACTGCCTGGCCCGATTCCATTGCCCGTACGAGCGAGTGCGATAGCCAAATCACCAGATGGTCCTGATTGCGCAGGAAGCTTTCCGTGATTCGAATGTCTTTGTTGGGCAGTTCGTGATCCGGAAACTGGTCCAGAGGAAGTTCGACAGGGCGCTCATGTTCCCGGGCAGCCTGCAAGTACTCGCATTCAAATGGGCAGGCGATGGTGTTTTCCCGCTCTGCTCCGCAACAGGTAGGGCAAATCTCGCCGCCGACCCCGGGACAATAGCGGCGGGCTCGTTTTTTTTCGCACAACTTACAGGAAGTATTCACCGGCCCGATTCCCCATTGTAAAGGGCGCCGGATTCGGTCCGAACCAAGTAGCGTATGATCGTCAGTTGGGTCGAAATCGGCGCACTTTAGAAAAGCCGGGTCAGCCCCGCACTTGACGTGCGGCGGACATTAGGAGCCACCGGGTGAGAACAGATCTTTACATTAAAGTCGAGCTTGATACCGACGATAAGGAGCCGCTCGACCGTCTTGCTCAGGAAATTTGCCGAGCCGTCCGAAGAATCTACGGAGTACGGCTTGCTGAAGTCACCAACATGGTCGAAAAAGACGTTTAAACGGAGGATTTTCGAAATGACACGCAACACTCTGCTATTCGCGGGCGCGGCTTTCTTGAGCGCATCGCTCCTCAATGCTGCTTCCGACGTAGACAAGCGTCTGGACGCGGCCGCCACGTCCTTTAAGGAAGTCATGGGAACGCCGGACAAGTCCATCCCGGGCGATCTCCTATCGAAAGCGGAATGCGTTATCGTTGTTCCCGGCCTTAAGAAAGGAGCCTTTATCGTCGGTGCGAAGTACGGCCGCGGCTTCGTTTCCTGCCGCAAGAATGGCAACTGGTCCGCTCCGGGTGGAGTCAAAGTAGAAGGCGGAAGCTTTGGATTCCAGCTTGGAGGAAGTGAGACGGACGTCTTCATGCTTGTCATGAATCAAAAGGGCGTGGATCGCTTGCTATCTTCGCAATTCACCATCGGCGGCGACGCCTCGGCGGCCGCAGGCCCCGTTGGCCGTTCCACGCAGGCCGAGACTGATGCCGCCTTGAGCGCCGAAATCCTCACCTGGTCTCGATCGCGCGGCCTTTTTGCCGGAATCTCATTAAGCGGCGCTACCCTGCGGCAGGACGAAGACGCGGCAAACGAGATGTACGGCAAGAAGCTCAGCAACAAAGAAATCATCAATGGCAACACAGCCTGGCCGAAAGTCGCCGAAGGGCTGCACGCTGAGCTCGATAAGTACCCGCGTAAGTAGATGGCCGATTCTGAAATCAGCGCCCGAATGCGCGAGGACTGGAATTCTCGTGCGCGTGAAGATGCCGGTTACTATGTAGCATTCGGGCGGCGCGACCAGGAGGACGCCGAGTTCTTCGCAACCGCAACCGAAGTCATCCACGGCCTCGAACTGGAACTGAAGCGAGTTCCTCAAATAGAGAGCCGCAAGTGGACCGCGCTTGAAATCGGCTGTGGGCCTGGACGCCTGTTGCGGCCCATGAGCCGGCATTTCGCCGAAATCCACGGCGTGGATGTGTCAGACGAAATGGTCGCGCGAGCAAAAGAGAAACTCGCCGGAATCCCTAACGCGCACGTTTACGCCACAGACGGCGCGAGCCTCTCGCAATTCGCCCCTGGCTCGATCGATTTCGTTTATTCTTACGCGGTGTTCCAGCACATCCCGAGCCGTGATGTCGTGTATCAATATCTGAAGGAACTTCACCGCGTCATGAAGCCCAATGCCCTCGCGCGGATGCAGTTCAACGGTCTTCCCCGCAGTGACGCGATGGATGCGTCCTACACAACTTGGGCGGGCGCGAGATTCTCCGCTTCGGAGCTGCTCGAATTTTGCCAAATGCACGATTTCCAAGTGCTCGCGATGGAGGGAGTCGCGACGCAGTACATGTGGACCACCTGGAGAAAGCAGCCGCAAGGCTGGATGGCCGCACAGGAGAGTCGCGAGCCCGAAGGCGAAGTTCGCATAAGACGCATCACCAACGCAAACAGCTCAGAGCCGGTAGCCCCCTGCCGAGGCCGCTTCGCGTCCATCTCCATCTGGGTCGAAAATTTGCCGCCTGATGCCGGACTCCATCACTTGCGCGTGATGATCGGCGATTCATTCGGAACGCTTACCTACATAGGCGCCGCCGATAGCTCTGGCCTGCAGCAACTCAATGTAATCCTCCCCGAGCTAGAGGCCACGGGCCTGCTTCCCGTCGAAATCCAGTGGCTAGGCCGCAGGATTTCTCCGCCCGCGACGCTCCGCGTAATCCCTCCAGGGCCGTCCGTCCCACGCGTACATTCCGTAAGCGACGGAATCAACATCGTCGCCGGCACGCGAATCGAAACCCGGTCCGTGAAGCTGACCCTTGAAGAAATCGCCAGACCCTACGAGATCGAAGCAACGGTTGACGGTCACCCGGTGCTGGGTCTCGAATACTTCTGCATTGATCCGAGACCGCAGCGATACGAAGTAAACTTCCGACTTCCCGAAGAAATCACGCACGGCTCACATTCGCTTGAGTTAAGTCTTGGCCGCCGCCGCTTGGCTCCAATTCCACTTGAAGTCGCCGAATAGACCCTGTCTGCCCCTGCCCTCCCCGCGGTCGGAAATCCGACAAAGGACAGAGCAATCCTTTTGTACACGCCGGACCGTCCTCCCGCCGCGCGAGAGCGCCTTGGATGCTAATAAGCAGCACGTAATTTGTGCGCCGCCGAGCGCAGTGATTAGACAGCTTGCTTGAGTGCTGCGCTCTTTGCCGTAATCACGCCCATGAGTTCGTCCCACGATTTCACGAAGGACTTGGCGCCGTCATCCTGAAGCTGTGCCGCCAGAACGCCTATATCGACTCGGGCGTGGGCAAATTCCGCGAGGATCTGCTGCGAATCTCCTCCGTCTGCCGCAAGCACCGCGCCGGTTTCGCCATGATCGCTGAAAGCCTTGAGAGTCGCTTCGGGCATGGTGTTCACCGTGAACGGAGCAGCCAGAGCCTTGACATAGAGAATGTCCGATGCCTTCGGATCTTTGGTTCCCGTGCTGGCCCAGAGCAGGCGCTGCGGCCGGGCTCCAAAATTTTGGGCGCGCTGCCAGCGGTTGGACCGGAGCAGATCGCGATACGCCTGGAATGTCCGCTTGGCCACGGCGACGCCGAGCTGATTCTGAAGATTTTGAGGAACCTTACTGGCGACCGAAGTATCCCAGCGGCTGACGAAGACCGAAGCCACCGAGCCGACATTGGGATTCAGGCCCGCTGCAATGCGGCGCTCCACGCCGCGCAGGAATGCATCGGCGGCCGCGATGTAGTGCTCGCTCGAAAAGAGCAATGTCACATTGACCGGGACACCCGCGAATATGGCCTCTTCAATCGCGGGCAGGCCTTCCGTGGTGCCGGGAATTTTGATGAAGAGATTGGGCCGCTTCGCACGAGCGAATAAGTCTTTGGCTGCAGCGATGGTGCTGGCCGTATCGTGCGCCAGCAGCGGCGAAACTTCGAGTGAGACCCACCCATCCACGCCGCTCGAACGGTCATAAATCGGACGAAACAGATCGGCCGCGCGAGTGAGGTCCTCAAGAGCGATCTCGAAAAACAGATCTTCCCCCGATAATCCCTTCGCCAATTTCTCGCGGATCGGCGCGTCATAGGAGGCGCTGTTTTTAATCGCGTGATCAAAAATAGTCGGGTTGGAGGTAAGCCCTGTGACCGACAACTCGTTGATATATCGGCGAAGTGTTCCGCCGTCAAGCAAATCCCTAGTGATATTGTCGAGCCACAAGCTCTGGCCCAAGTCATGCAATTGTGCGGTCGCCTTCATAGTCATCCTCTCTTGGAGGCTGATTCGTGTTCGCCCCCGCCTGATTCAAGATTAGCTCCGGGTATTTCCGCTGTGTACAGTCTCAGCACAATCTTATACGCATCCGGGTATTTAAGTGTGTGTCTCTAAGGAGCAGTTTCGAATTTGCGCAATGAACCAACGATCACCCAACCAGAATAGCCCTGGCGACCAACGCACCCCGCGGCGCCAACAAGATTAAGGTTCATATTTGATCCTGCTGGAACTAACCTGGTTTCCTTCGCATCTCTTGGAGTGAAGGGACCGATCGAAGGTTCTTAAATCACATAGATCCAAGGGAGAAAGAACGTGAAAAAGTTAATTGGAATTTCCTTGTTGAGCGCCGCTGGATTGTTCGCGCAAGCAACAACGCCGGCTCCGGCAACACCGCCCGCTGCAGGATCGAATGCGCCGGCGACGAAGTCGGGAAAGGCGCACAAGCATCACCACAACAAGAAGAACAAGACCGGCGCCGCTACGGGTTCTACCGCTGCCACGCCTGCTCCGGCGGCTCCGACGCAGGGCAAGTAACTACTTACGCCACTCATCGATTAGGTTTGCCACCAGAGCGGTCCAACCGGTCTGGTGGCTCGCCCCGATGCCTGCCCCATTATCTCCATGGAAGTGCTCATAGAACAGTAAGTAATCCCGCCAGTGAGGATCGGTCTGGAATTTATGCGCCCCGCCGAAAACGGGGCGATTGCCGTTGGCGTCGCGTTTGAAGATGTTGATCAGGCGGTCCGCGATTTCTTTCGCCAGCGTGAAAGATCCCAATCCCGCGCCGTGGGCTTCGTGAAACTTTAAGAGGCTTTCGACTAAAAGGTAACTGGTCGGGAACCAGATCGGGCCGCGCCAATTACTGTTGCCGCCCTTGAGCTTGATGTTCTCTTCGGCAGGCTCATAGCTTACGCGGTTGGAGCCGAAGTAGAACGGGTGCTCGCCGTGATATTTCGAAAGGCTGCGAATGCCGTAATCCGATAGGAACTCGTCGGGGCTCTTCAAACGTTCCAGAATTCCCGTGAGTTGGCGGCGGTCGACTATAGAAAGAATGTGCACGGGCGCGCCGCTTTCGACTGTTGCGGGATAGCATGCGTTGCCGACCAGTTCGCCCCGATTACGAATGAACCAATCGATATCGCGCAAAAACTGCGGTTTGGATTTAAGCTCTTCGTCGTAGAGCACTTCGACCGCGAACAGCGGAATCAATCCTACCAGCGAGCGCACGCGGAACTTGTGAAACTCGCCGTTGGGATAGCGCAAGATGTCATAGAAGAAGCCGTCCTTCTCATCCCACATCTGATAAGGGCGCCCGCCCATATTTTTCATGGCGGCGCCAATGTAGATATAGTGCTGGAAGAACTTGGTGGCGAGGCCTTCGTAAGTCGCGTTTTCTTTCGAAAGCTCGATCGCGATCCGCATCATGTAGAGGCAGAAGAAACCCATCCAGCCAGTGCCGTCCGATTGTTCCAGTACAGCGCCGTTGGGGAGCTTCTCGCTGCGGTCCACCACAGTAATGTTGTCGAGCCCCAGGAACCCGCCTTCGAACACGTTATTCCCAGCGCTATCGACCTTGTTCACCCACCAAGCGAAGTTGATCATCAGCTTGTGGAAGCACTTTTCAAGAAACTGGCGATCCGCCTTGCCCGTGCGCTTGCGCTCAACGTCGTAGACGCGCCAGCACGCCCAGGCGTGCACGGGCGGGTTGAGGTCTGAAAACTCCCACTCGTAAGCGGGAATTTGACCGCTGACGTGCTGAAACTGTTCGAAGAGCAGGAACCAGAGATTGTCTTTGGCGAAGCCGGGGTCGATGAGCGCGAAGGTCACGCACTGAAACGCCAAGTCCCAGGCGGCGAACCATGGGTACTCCCACTTGTCCGGCATCGACAGCAGGCGCATCGAGTTCAAATGTCGCCAACGCGTGTTGCGGCCCTTCTTGCGCGACTCGGGCGGTGGCCACGCAGGGTCGTCACCTTCGAGCCACTGATTTACGTCGATGATGTAAATCTGCTTCGACCAAAGCAGCCCGGCGAAGGCCTGACGCTGAATCATCCGTTCTTCGGGCGTCGCGCGAGCGGGCTGGACGACAGCATAGAACTCGTCTGCTTCCTGCTTGCGCTTGGCAAAGATCGCGTCGATGGCGTCGAGCGGGTTGCGAAGAATCTCCGTGGTGAAGCGTAACGGCAGGATTTCTCTGCCGCCAGCTGGGATGCGGAGCTTATACGCAATGCAAGCTTTGGTGCCGGCCTGTTGCGGATTTACGGCGCCCTGTTCGCCATTGACGAAGTATTGATGAAATGCGTCTTTGACGTAGGGCGAACGGCTAGTCGCCCATTCGCCAAATACGCGTGGAGCATTGGTTTCGTTGTTGGTGAAGAGCGCCTGTCCACCCGGGGGGCCGTACAGATAGCGGCGGCCGAGCTTCCACTCGACCGGCAGGTTCTTCAGCGGGTTCACGTTGTGATCGTCGGCGCAGATGGCGGTCCACTTCGTGTCTCCCGGCACAGTCGCATTGGGCAGCACCGTGATCGAAGGCTCAGGTCCAGGAGGGTTCGTCCATCCCCAAGTGTTGCGGAACCACAGATGCGGTAGCACCCACAGCTCGGCTTCTTCGGGTCCGCGATTGTGGATTTCCAGCCGAATCGCGATATCGTCGGGCGAGGCTTTGGCGTATTCGATGAAGATGTCGAAGTAACGATCATCATCGAAGATGCCGGTATCGATCAGCTCAAACTCGGGACCGCGTCCATTGCGACGGCGATTCTCATCGACAAGCCTCGCATAGGGATATTCGTGTTGCGGGTACTTGTACAACATCCGCGCGTAGCTGTGCGTGGGTGTGTTGTCGATGTGGAAGTAATATTCCTTGACGTCCTCGCCGTGATTGCCTTCACTCGATTGCAGGCCGAAGAAGCGCTCCTTCAGGATGGGATCTTTGCCGTTCCAGAATGCGGGTGCGAAGCAGAGGATCTGATAGCGGTCGCAGATTCCGCCGATGGAGTCTTCGCCCCAGCGGTAGGCTTTGCTGCGCGCTATGTCGTGCGGGAAGAAGTCCCATGCGTTGCCGTACGGGCTGTAGTCTTCGCGGACCGTACCCCAGGATCGGTCTGAAACGTAGGGTCCCCACTTTCGCCAAGGCCGGACGATCTGAGAGTGGGGTTCAGAAAGGCGCTGGTGCTCGGCGGTCTGATTCATTGTTTAAGTTCACAGGCTAAAGCGAGAATCACAGGTTATGGTGGCCAGCATAATCAGACCTGACCTGTGGCACAGGCTTTAGCCTGTGGTTGGGAACAATCATTTTGCCGGGCCCGGAGGAGTATTTGTGACCGTATAGAGCTGGCCGTTGCGCATGTACATGCGCTCAATTTCCTGTTTATTGAAGGGGCGCGAGCCTCGACGGTTGAACACGGCGACCTGATTGCCGCTCTCGTCCACTGCACGATCTCGATCACTGCCTTTGGATATCGCAAGCGCAGGGCCTTTTGTTTTATACGTCGCAATCACTTTAGGTGTGGGTCTCGGGCTGAATCCCAAATAGTTTGGTTGATCGTTCGGCGCAAAAATCTCCACAATCTTCATACCGCCTACTCCATCTGCAACGTAGGCGAAAGCGCTCGCGGCGGTCATGCCGAGCTTCACGTCGCGAGTATCGATGAGCTGGCCGTCACCGTTGAAGACCTCTTCGATACGAGGTTGCTCGGGCTTCTCGACATCAACGATCACCAACCCCTGCTTGCCTCCCGCGACGTACGCGTACGTGCGCGCAACATAGACATTGTGAGCGTTTGTTAGTGGTACCTGCGCGCCTGGCACGATGTGAGGCTTGGCGAGATCCGTCACGTCCAAGACTTTCATGCCTTCCTTATCGACCACAAATCCATATCGGAACTGAATGCCGAGACCCTGAGGATCGACCAGATCCGGCGTGCCGATTTCCGCCGTCACCTTGGGCTCGCGTGGATTTTCGAGGTCGACAACCACAAGCCCG
>Ga0126381_100007893_pt1 | contig 11874 bp, 9 predicted proteins | sample PanSoiMetPlot_28_FD_96465 | JGI IMG/M metagenome (GOLD analysis project Ga0126381, IMG submission 96465) | Tropical forest soil microbial communities from Panama - MetaG Plot_28 | ecosystem: Environmental > Terrestrial > Soil > Tropical forest > Bulk soil | place: Panama | collected 2016-02-17
GACTTGGTGGCGGGATCTTCAGCTGGAAACGCGGCCAGTGCTCGGCAAGGACGGACGGCTGCTGCCTGATCCGCCGGCCGGGCTCACCAGCGAACCTGGCCGAGCCGCCTACGCGCAGATTGCGGGCCGCACGGCTAAGGCTGCCCGCCAGGCGGTTAGCGACCTGTTGCACACGGCTGGCGCAATCCGCGGCGAGCCCGAACCAGTCCGGCATGCAGTGAAGTACTACGAATACGGCCAGGCGCCGCTAGAGATCATCACCACCCGGCAGTGGTACCTCCGAAACGGCAGCAGAACGGAAGACGCGGCGAACGCACTGATCGCCCGAGGACGCGAACTGCAGTGGCACCCGGACCACATGCGGACCAGGTACGAGCACTGGGTGGAGGGACTGACCGGCGACTGGCTGATCAGCCGCCAGCGCTACAACGGCGTCCCGATTCCGCTCTGGTACCCAATCAGCGCGGCCGGCCTGGTGGAGCGCGACAACCCGATCTTGCCGGCCGAGGCTGACCTGCCAGTCGACCCGGCCGCGGGCACGCCGCACGGCTACCGGCCGGAGGAGCGCGGCCAGCCCGGCGGGTTCACCGCCGATCCGGATGTGATGGACACCTGGGCAACATCCTCGCTGACACCGCAGATTGCCGGCGGCTGGCCGCACGATGAGGACCTGATGAGCCGGGTGTTCCCGATGGACCTGCGGCCGCAGGCGCACGAGATCATCAGGACCTGGCTGTTCTACACGGTGCTGCGTTCCCACGCCGAATGCCACGTGCTGCCATGGCAGCACGCGGCAATCTCCGGCTGGATCCTCGACCCGGACCGGAAGAAAATGTCCAAGTCCAAGGGCAATGCAGTGACCCCGATGGACCTGTTGCGCGAACACGGAGCCGACGCGGTCCGGTACTGGGCAACGAGCGCGCGGCTCGGCGTGGACACCGCTTTCGACCTGGCCCAGATCAAGGTCGGGCGACGACTGGCCATCAAGATCCTTAACGCTGGCAAGTTCGTGCTGAGCTTCGAGCCCGCCGCTGGGGCCGTCCGCAGTGCGAGCGAGCCAGGTGACGGGCAGATCACCGAGCCGATCGACCGGGCATTGCTGCGCCGGCTCGCCACCGTGGCCGAACAGTGCACGACCGCGCTGGAGGCTTACGACCACGCAGCTGCCCTCGAGCTGGGCGAGCGTTTCTTCTGGTTCTTCTGCGACGACTACCTGGAACTGGTGAAAGCGCGCGCTTACGGCGAGCAAGGAGCGGCCGGCGCGTCGTCCGCTATCGCGACCCTCCGGCTGGCGCTGTCGCATGTGGTGCGGCTGCTCGCGCCGTTCGTGCCGTTCGTGACTGAGGAAGTCTGGTCCTGGTGGCAGGACGGCTCTGTGCACAGGGCCGAGTGGCCGGACGCGGCATCGCTGCGTGAACAGGCAGGTCCGGGCGATGAGGCAGTGCTCACCGCTGCGGCTGCGGCCATCGCTGCGATCAGGAAGGCGAAGTCACAGGCGCGGTTGCCGATGAAGAACCCGGTGCCGTTGCTGATCCTGACGGCGGGACAGCCGCGCGTCGATGCGCTCGCAGCGGCCGGCGACGATGTCAGATCGGCCGGCCGGGTGGCCATGATCGAGCTGCGGGCAACGGACGGGGCGGAGCCACTCCACGAGGTCGTGGTTCAGTAAGCCCCGCCCCTCCCCTCCTAACCGCTGACTGGCAGCGAGGCGTCCAGCAAGGATGACGGTCAGCGGCCAGTCAGACCACGGATGCGTCAAGCGCGGGAAAAATACGCGCTCAGGCAGGCCGCCGCGCACGGCACCAGGATCTTGGCAGCCGGATCCGCTGGCCAAATAGAGGGTCCCTACCGGCGAGGCCCGGCCAGGGCAAGCTCGACCTCCGGCGTGCCGCTTGGTGCCCTTGGGTAGTCCCGGTTGTCGTTACCGGAAAGGCTTGCCAGACTTCTCTGATGATCCGAGACGCGCAAATGGCCCGCCGATTGTGGTCGCGGCTGGAACCGATCCACGTTGTCACGTACTTCTCGCCAGAGGCCCGCGCCGCGCTGTCTGGCGCAGGGTACAAGGGGTTCTGGATGGGGTACTTTGCTGGCCGCGCCGCGCCGATGGGTCCGGTCGGAGCCGAGGTCGTGCTCGCGACCTTCTACAACTTCTCGATCGCGCACGTGAGCAGGGCCATACCGGACGCGTGGACCTTCGCTCCTCCCAGCGCGGCCTTGGAGGCGCGTCAACGAGGCGCGGCGGCGGCGTTGCAGCGGGCGTTTGCCAGCAACAATCTCGCCGAGGCAGTGGAGACGGCAGGGGTTCTGGCGCGTGCCGCTGCGCAGGCGGCGCCGATGGAAGGTCGCGCCCTGTTCGCCGCCAACCGGGCATTGCCGTGGCCGGAGGAACCGGCTGCTGCTTTGTGGCATGCCTGCACGCTGCTGCGCGAGCACAGAGGCGACGGGCATATCGCTGCCTTGGCTGCCGTCGGGATAGGCGGTCGTGAGGCGAACGTCCTTCAGGCCGCAGCTGGCGTCGTTCCGCGCGAGGTATTTGGGGTAGCGCGGCACTACGACGACGCCGAGTGGGACCGTGTGTCCGCGCGACTCATTGATCGCGGGCTGGTCGGCCCTGATGGCAAGCTCACGGCCCGAGGCAAGGAGGTGCGGGACGACGTGGAGGATCGCACCGACCGCATCGCCCTCACCGCTTACGACGCCCTCGACGATGAGCAGCTCCTGCAGTTGCTCGACGCTCTCGCCCCGCTCGCCCGAGCTGTCATAGCCACCGGTGACATCCCAGAGGTCACGCCCGTCGGCAAGCGTTTCGATACGTAAGTAGCGAACCCCGCACCCGGCTTGACAAGAAAAAGTCCCCAGGTGCAGACTTTATTAAGTCCTCACATGGAGACTTACCGGGGAGGTTCTGATGCCGCGGATGGGCAGGCGCCCAGGGCCATCGACCACCCGGACCATGATCACCGCGGCCGCCGCAGGGCGTTTCACCGCCGTCGGCTATGACGCGACGAGCCTGCGGCAGGTCGCGGCCGACGCGGGCGTCGACCCGGCTCTGGTCCGCCGTTTCTTCGGCAGCAAGGAGCAGCTGTTCACCGCAGTGGCGTCGGCGGTGATCGACCCCGCGCGGGCGCTTGCTGCTGTGGCCGAAGGACCAGTTTCGGCGGCCGGCGAGCGGCTGTTGCGTTACTTCCTGTCCCTGCTCGGCGATGTGTCGCAGCCGGGGCCGCTGCTAGGCCTGGTGCGCTCGGCGGTGACCAGCGAGCACGCGGCAAGTCTGCTGCGGGAGTTCCTGGCCGGAGAGCTGCTGCCGAACATCGCGGTTTCACTTCCTTCAGAGCGGTCTGGGCTGGGCGCGGCGCTGGCAGCCAGCCAGCTCGTTGGCCTGGCGGTCGCCAGGTATGCGGTGCAGTTGCCGCCCCTGACCGCGGCCCGCACCGAGGAGCTTGTTCGCACGGTCGCCCCGGTCCTGCAGTACTACCTCACCGGCCACCCCATTTCACCAAAGGAGAATTCATGAACGCCTGCACGCGCCCCCACGTGCTGGTCACTGGGGCCTCGTCCGGAATCGGCCGGGCCACCGCCTTGCGCCTGGCTGCCCGCGGCTACCACGTCTTCGCGGGCGTCCGCAAGCCTGCCGATGGCGCCGCGCTCGTCCAGGCCGCGGCCGGGGAGCTCACTCCGCTGTTGCTCGACGTCACCGACCCGGCGCAGATCACGGCCGCCACCAAGGCCATCGAGGATCATGCCGGGAACGCTGGCCTGGCCGGCCTGGTGAATAACGCCGGCATCGGCGTCGTCGGCCCGCTCGAGCTGATCGGAATCGAGCAGTTCCGCCGGCAGCTGGACGTCAACGTCACTGGCCAGCTCGCGGTCACCCAGTCGGTCTTGCCCATGCTGCGCCGTGCCCGAGGTCGCGTCGTGATGATCGGCTCCATCGGCACCCGGTTCACCCCGCCATTCATCGGCCCGCTCGCGGCCTCCAAGAGCGCCCTTACCACCCTGAGCACCGCGCTTCGCCAAGAACTCGCGCCCTTCGACATCCGCGTCGTGCTAGTTGAGCCGGGAAGCATCCGCAGCGAGGCCGTGGGCAAGCTGGACACCGACGCCCAACAGGTACTGAGCCAGGTCAGCCCGGACAGCCAGGCCCTCTACCAGGATGCCTTCCTTCACCTGGTGGGCTTCTTCTCCGCTCTCCACCACAAGGGCAGCCCACCCGATGTAGTGGCCAAGACCGTGGAGCGCGCACTGACCATCCCCCGGCCCCGACCTAGCTACCTGGCCGGCAAGAATGCCCGGAGAATGGCACTGGCCGCAGCGGTGCTGCCACCCGCGGCACAAGACGCGCTACGCCGCAGGCTCACCCACCAGCCAGCCCGGGCATCACGGGCGGCGCAGACGGCGCCGGAGCTCACCGCCGCCCGATAACAATCCCGTCCAGGCCCGACCCAGGACAGCTCTACCCGGAGCACTAGGCCGTTACCGCTGAGCAGACATCACAGTGCATTTCCTCGTCCTGCATCTTGTGGTGGAAGTCACGCCGATTACCGTCGTCCGCCAATCATGGGCCGCCGTATCATCCGAACGTTCACGAGCCCCACGCGCGGGGAGCCGCTATCAGCATGCCGGATATGGTCACTCCGTGGCCGCTGGTCGGCCGCGACCGCGAGCTTGCTTCCTTCGCGACGGCGTGGGCGGCGCGGCACTGCCACGGTGTGTTGGTCTGCGGTCCGGCCGGAATCGGCAAGACGCGGCTAGCCGAGGAGTTCCTGGCCCGAGCCGCGCGAGCCGGGTTCGCTGGCGGGCGGGCCACCGCCTCGATCGCGGCGGCCACGGTGCCGCTGGGCGCCGTCGCGCACCTGATCCCGCCCGGACTGGACCTGTCAGACCCCGTGCGCGGGTTCGCAGCGGTGGCACGGGCTCTGTCCGAGCCGGGCAACGGCCGTAAGCGGGTGCTGCTGATCGATGATCTTCAGTGGCTAGACGCCGCCTCGGCGATGCTGCTGCGCCAGCTGCTCGACGCCGGCGTGGTCCGGCTGATCGGCACCGTGCGCACCGGCGAGCCGGTCGGCGAGGCCGTTGCCGCGCTATGCGGCGGTGACGCGACTCACCGGATCGACCTGAGCGCTTTCGACCTCCGGCAGACCGAGTTCGCCCTACGTGCCGCGCTCGGCGGCTCGGTGGCCAGGCGCACGGTCCAGTACCTGCACGCCCGATCCGGTGGCAACATACTGTTCCTGCGAGAACTGGTACTGGGCGCGCTGGCCGCCGGGGCCCTGGCCCATGACGGCGAGATCTGGGAACTAGCCGGCGGCACCATCGCAGGCACACCACGGCTGTCCGAGATGATCGGCGCGCGCTTGGCCTCTGCCCCGCGCCATACCCGTCCGGTGCTGGAACTGCTTGCCCTGTGCGAGCCGCTACCGCTTGCGGACATCGAGGCGGCCGCCGATCTGGATGCTGTCGCCGCCCTGGAGGGGTCGGGCCTTGTCCAGGTCAGGACTGACGGACACCGGACCACAGTGGCACTGGCGCATCCGCTGTACGGCGAGTCGCTGCGGGACAAGGTCCCATTGTTGCGGCGGCGCAGGCTGTTGCTGAGCCAGATCGAGCGCACCTTGGCGACCGGGGCACGTCGTGGTGACGACACCAGGCGCGTCGCGGCCTGGCAGCTGGCGGCGACCGGCACCGCCGATCCGGCGCTGCTGATCGAGGCGGCCGCGACGGCCCGCTACGCGCACGACTACGCGCAGGCCAGGACACTGCTCGAAGCCCTGCGTGAGGAAGATCAGACTGCTGCGACCCGGCTCATGCAGGGCGAGGTGCTCTTCGAGCTCGGCGATCCCGAGGCGGCTGAAGCGGTGCTAGCAGTGGCCGCGGCGGAGGCCGGCGATGATCGGGGCAGGCTGGCAGTCGCCATGACCCGGACGCTGAACCTGTTCTGGCACGCCGCGCGCACGGAGGAGGCGCTCGCGCTAGCCGAAAAGGCGAAGGGCGAGTCCGCTGACTCCGAGATCCGCAGGATGTTGCGCCACCATGAGGCTTCGATGCGTCTGGCCTCGGGAGATCCGGCCGCGCTGGCGCTGCTCGACGACATGCCGCTGGACGTGCGCGACGCGGCGGACCCGGCCGCCTGGCTCTCGGCCGCGCTGATGAAACCGATCGGGCTGTCGATGGCCGGGCGCGCCGTCGATGGTCTTGAGTGGGCCGAGCGGGCCTACCGGGCCCACCTCGAGGTCGCTGACCGGGCGCTCTACCCGCACCCGGCCTCGCACCTCATCTCGGTGTCCATGATGCTGCGCGACATCGGGCGGCTGGCGGAGGCTCGCGCGGCCGGGGAACGCGCGTATTCCGAACTCGCGGCCGCCGCGCCGGTGTCCCGTACCTGGATCGACCTGTGCGTGGGGCAGATCGAGTGGCTTGCCGGGCATCCGGCGAGCGCGCGCAGGTGGTTCGCCGAGGCCGTGCGGCAGGCGCGGACTCACGGTCACATCAGACCTCTGAACCCTGGTCTCAACGGCCTGGCGATGGCGGCGGCGCTGCTTGGCGACGTCGCGGCGGCGGAGCAGGCCGCCGCCGAGGCGCGGCGGCACCCGCCGATGGGTGTCTACGCGGAACTCGACGCCCTGTCAGGCGCTTGGCTGCTGGTCGCGCGCGGAGACCTGGCCGGGGCCCGTGCGCTGCTGGCAGACGCGGCCGATAGGGTCCGCGGGACCGGGAACCAGCTCATGGAGACGTGGCTGCTGATAGATCTCGCCCGGCTGGGCGCTGCGGCGCAGGTCGCTGACCGGCTGGCCGAGATCGCCTCACTATCGCAGGGACAGCTCGTTCCGGCCGCGGCGAGACTTGCGCGGGCGCTGGGCGCAGACGATCCGGAGCAACTGCTCGCCTCGTCGCACGAGTTGGCCGGTCTCGGCGCCGACCTCTACGCCGTCGAGGCGGCGAGCGTGGCGGCCGTAACCTTGCACCAGGACGGCCGGCCGCGCCAGGCACAGGCGGCTGCACGCGGTGCTCAGCAACTGGCGGCGCGGTGCGAAGGTGCGCGAACGCCCCTGTCGGGTGCGCGGGCCGCGGCACCGCTCACCGCCCGGCAGCGGGAGATCGTCATGCTCGCGGCCGCGGGCGAGACGAGCAAGGACATCGCCGGACGTCTCGTCCTGTCCGTCCGGACCGTGGAAAACCACCTCCAGAACGCATACGCCAAGCTCGGGGTGACGACTCGATCCGGACTGGCCGAGGCGCTCGCCGTCGACCGCGTGGGTTGAGTACCGACTACTCAAGCGCACCTCCGCTCTCCGTGGTGGAGTAGGCGGGCGCTGTAGGACGGCGAAGATCCTGCGCGCCTAAATACACCGCCTGACACGGCGTCGGGCACCGCGGGGGCTCCGGCGCCACCGGATTGCAGGCAACCACACGGAGGGCAGGTCATGGCGGGTATCAAGTCCGCGCTGATCATCGGCGGCGGCATCGCGGGACCGGTGGCGGCGCTGGCGCTGCGCAAGGCGGGCATAGAGGCGACAGTTTGCGAGGCCTACGACGCAGCGGCGATCGATACCGGCGCGATGCTGACCGTTGCCCCGAACGGACTGGCGGCCCTCGACGTAGTCGGACTGGCGGACGCGGTGCGCACGGCCGGGCACGACCTGCATGCGATGGTCATGGAGAAGGGCAGCGGAAAACCTCTGATGACTGTCCCGGCACTGGCCGGCCTGCCGCCGAGCTGCACGATCCTGCGCCGGGAACTGTTCCGGGTGATCCACGAGGGCGTCCTCGCGGCCGGGATAGCCATCGAGTACGGCAAGCGCCTGGTCGCGGTTGAGGAGGGGCCGGACAGCGTCACCGCGAAGTTCGAGGATGGCAGCAGCGCGACCGCCGACGTGCTGATCGGCGCTGACGGGATCCACTCCGCGGTCCGCGCACTGATCGACCCGGCGGCGCCGGGTCCGCAGTACACCGGGCTGATGAGCTTCGGCTTCGGCGACTTCTCGGCGGACGGCCGCTTGTCAGACGGCGGCCGGGGTCCCATCCAGACGATGCACTTCGCGTTCGGCAAGAAGTCCTTCTACGGGTACTGGAAGCAGCCCGACGGGACCGACGTCTTCTTCAGCAACTTCCCGCAAGAGCAGCCGATGAGCCTGGCCGAGGCCCGCGCCGTCCCGAAGGAGGAGTGGCTGGCCAAGCTGCGTGCCTCGCACGTCGGCGACAGCCCCGGCGAGCAGCTGTTCGCTGCGACCTCGGTGGACAAGATGCTGGTCGCCGGTCCCATGGAGCGCATGCCCCCGGTCCCGCACTGGCACCGCGGCCGGATGGTGCTGGTCGGAGACTCGGTGCACGCGCCGTCCTCCAGTTCCGGCCAGGGTGCCTCGCTCGCCGTCGAGAGCGCTATCGAACTGGCCCGCTGCCTGCGTGACATTGACGACGTGACCGCGGCGTTCGTGGCGTACGAAAATCTGCGCCGGAAACGAGTAGAGAAGATCTCGGAACAGGCGGCGAAGACCAACACTGGCAAGACCAACGGCGCAGCGGCGAACTTCGTCTTCGGCCTGCTCATGCCGATCCTGAGCCGGACAATCCTGGTGCCGGAGAAGATGTTCGGTCCGGTGCACCGGTTCCGGATCGACTGGGACGCGCCGGTCTCAGCGGACTGAGTGCAGATGCCGGCCTCACGGTGTGAGTGCCGCGAGGCCGGCATCCAGCTGTCGGCTTCGGTCGTGTTACGGGTGGAACAGGGGCGTCATCGGGCGCACACCGTCAGCCGAGTCGCACGCGTTCGCGAGGCACGGCAGCCCGAATGCGTCCTCGATGCTGAGCAGCAGCGAGTAGTGGTTGTAGGGCGTTCCGTCTGTGATCGGGTAGTGGTTGGTCTTGTTCGTGATCACGATGCTGACGACGTGACCGCCGCCTGGGTCGGCCCCGCAACAGCCTGTGCCCGGCTGGCCCTGGTCGGAGAAGTCATCCTCGTCCCAGGTGATGACGATGGCGTTGCGTCCCTCCTGCCATACCTTGGACGCCATGATCTTCGCGACAGTGTTGCCGACGTAGGTGTCACCGGCGGAGATCAGGCCGTCTTCGCTTGCGCAGCCGCCAGTCCCGTGCATGTCGTGGCACTGGTCAGGGACGATCAGGCTGTAGTTTGCGAGATCGCCGCTCGCCAGGTCACTCGCGAGCTGGGTGTCGGGAACCATGTTCGCCACGTCGCTCTGGGTGTCGGTGAAGTTGACGAAGGGGTTGTGCTTAGCGGCGTACAGGGCGACGACACTGCTGGGGGACTTGAACGTATAGGGTCCGTTCGCGTTCGGCCCCGTCATGATCAGCCCGCTCGAGGGGATCGGGGGCAGCCCCTGGAAGTAGCCCCGCCAGGTCATGCCGGCTGCGGTGAGCTGGCCACCAAGACTCGGTGCGGTGATGGTGTGGTTGACGGTGGTCCCGCCGCAGTTCGAGTCAGTCTTGGCAAGCGCCGGCGTGCAGTAGAACTGGTTGTCGTCCTGGATGCCGAAGAAGCTACCGCCGATATTGGCCACGTAGTTCGGCTCGCTGGGATGCGTGACGCCGAAATAATCGGTCGCCAGGCCGTAGGTGTCTGCAAGGGTGTTGATGTTCGGGGCCAGCGGATTGCCGATGATCGTCGAGTAGCTGGTGTTCTCCATCATGATCTCAACGATGTGCTGATACCGGGGAATGGCCGAGTTCGTCGTGCTTGCCGAGCTGATTCCGGGCACTGCAAGCCAGGCCACCCCGGCGACCGCCATCGCGCCTACCGCAAGGTGTTTTAGCCTCATGCGGAAAATGCCTCCTTTCTTCTTCCAGCTTCACGCCGAATTGCTGCGAGCGTCGGCGAATCAGCACAAATGCTTGTGCGCGCTGCAAGAGAACCTCGGCCTTGTCATCGGCTAGGCCACTTAGAAACCAGTGGAGCCCGGCAGGCGGCCGCCGTATCGTGCGGAGCCATGGCATCGATCATCAAGTCCGTCACGTTCGACAGCTCCGACCCGCTGGCACTAGCCCGGTTCTGGGCCATCGCGCTCGGCACGGACGTGGACGAGGACGGGACGGCCGACAGGGCCTACGTCGAGGCGCCCGGATGGGGCGGCCCGAACATGTGGTTCGTCCGGGTTCCCGAGCCGCAAACTGCCAAGAACCGCATGCACTTCGACCTGCGCGCGCCGGAGACCATGGCTAGCGAGGTCGAGCGGTTGCAGGCCGCCGGAGCGACCGTGGCCGGGCGATTCGACGGCCACACGGTCATGCAGGATCCCGAGGGCAACGTGTTCTGCGTGGAACTGGGGCCGGCCGACTAAGCGGGCGCGATGGCGGGGTTGAGGCCGGGCGGTTTCGTGTGGTCAGGCCGCCGCTGACGACTGCAGCCTGCCCGCCGGGTAGTCTCACCAGCATGAGCAAGGTAGAGCTGTCAGAACAGGAATGGCGGGACAAGCTGTCCCCCGAGGAGTATCACGTACTGCGCGAAGCGGGCACCGAGGCGCCGTTCACCGGCGAGTACACCGACTCCGAGACTAAGGGCGTCTACCGGTGCCGGGCCTGCGGTGCAGAGCTGTTCAGGTCCAACGCGAAGTTCCACTCCGGCTGCGGCTGGCCTAGCTTCTATCAGCCCACCGAAGACGACGCCGTGATCTTGCTCGAGGACCGCTCCCTGGGGCGAGTTCGCACGGAGGTCCGGTGCGCGTCCTGCAACAGCCACCTCGGTCACGTGTTCGAGGGCGAGGGCTACGACGTGCCCACTGACCAGCGCTGGTGCATCAACTCGGTGTCGCTGACGCTCGAGGAGGAGTGACCGCCGAGCCGGCCGGCAACGCCCAGGCCGACGCCATGCGCCTGATCCGCGCTGCTGACCTGTCCACGGCCACGGCGCAGACCAGCGGCATGGTCAGGTCTGCCGCGATCTCCGGCGATCTGACTGGTGCTCGCTCGCTGTGGATGGGCCGCACCGAGATTGGGCCGGGTGCCAGCTCAGGTGACCATCACCACGGTGCGTCCGAGACCGGCATTTACGTGGTCTCGGGCTCGCCCGTCTTTGTCTTCCGCGATGCTGCCACTGGTGAGATGGTCCGCCTGGAGACCCAGCCCGGCGATTACGTCTGGGTGCCGCCGTACGTCCCGCACCGCGAAGAGAACCCGTCGCAGCACGATGCGGCTGTCGTGGTCATCGCCAGGTCTACGCAGGAAGCCATCGTCATCAACGTGGCAAGGCTCTGACAACGGCGAGCAAACCTCATAACCACCGGAAACGAGTCCGCACACCACGCGCGGCCACCGGTCACCAGCTGTTTTTACGTGCCCGTGCCTCATACAGCAGCACGGACGCGGATACCGAGACGTTCAGCGAATCGGCGGAGCCAAGCATGGGGATGCCGACGCGCTGGTATCCGTGCTCGTACCAGGGCGGGGAGATGCCATATCGCTCGCTGCCGACGACTATGGCGGTCCGGCCCTGGTAGTCCGCCTGGCGGTAGCTGATGCTCTCGTGGGTATCGGCCAGGTACACGGTGAAGTTGTTGTGCGCCAGCCAGCCGATCGCATCACTGATCTCAGCGAATTCCAGTGAGGGTACCTTCATGCTCATGCCCTGGCTGCTGCGCAGCACCTTGGGGTGGGTGAGCCTGGTGCGTTTGCTGGTCAGCACCAGGCAGTCGGCCCCGCAGGCGTCCAGCGTCCGGATCAGCGTGCCGAGGTTGCCTGGTATCTCCATCGCATCGGCAATGAGGACCAGCGCGTCGGTGCCGAGCGCGAGTTCATCGGGCTGCCAATCCGGCAGTAGCGCCACGCAGATCAGGCCGTCCGGGTTCGGCCGCTCGGCCAGCCGGTCCAGTGTCTTCGCCGATATCTGGTACGACCGGCGGGCGCGCCCGGCCAGTTCACCAGCAC
>Ga0126381_100007894_pt1 | contig 11873 bp, 15 predicted proteins | sample PanSoiMetPlot_28_FD_96465 | JGI IMG/M metagenome (GOLD analysis project Ga0126381, IMG submission 96465) | Tropical forest soil microbial communities from Panama - MetaG Plot_28 | ecosystem: Environmental > Terrestrial > Soil > Tropical forest > Bulk soil | place: Panama | collected 2016-02-17
AGGTGAAAGACCTGCTGACCAATCGCGTGGATAAGGAAGTCTTCCTGCGGGCCGATGCGCGCGCGAAGTATCAGGTGGTTCTTGATGTCGTGCAGAACCTGCAAGCAGCCGGAGTGGACCAGTTGGGCCTGCTGACCGAGCAGATTCAGGAAAAGGGCAAGGGCAACCTGGAGCCGTCGCAGAATGCGGCGCCCGCCGGACAGTAGAAACTGAGCCGCGACCGTAGGGAGCGGTAGGATTTTTAAGGAGCACTTTTTATGGGAATGGCAGTTGGCGGACAGGGCGGCGTTAAGTCCGATATCAACATGACGCCGATGATCGACGTTCTGCTCGTGCTGATCATCATTTTCATGGTCATCACGCCGTTGACGCCGAAGGGTCTGGAGGCGCTGGTGCCGCAGCCGCCACCGCCGGGCGCGCCCCAAACGGCCGCCGATCAGCGCACGGTCGTGATCATTATCAACAAAGACCATACGATGGCGGTCAACACCGAGCCGATTACCGAACAGGCACTCGGCCAGCGTCTGGAAGAAATCTTCAAGACGCGCGCTGAACGCGTGGTGTTCGTGAAAGGCGATCCGGAGTTGGAGTATAGCTGGGTGGCGAGGGCCATCGATATCGCTCACGGCGCGCAGATCGACAAGGTCGGGCTGATGCCGTACAAGGATCTCGGTCAATAGGAGCTTCGACGCTATGCGGAAATGGATAATGGTTTCAGCCGTCGGCGCGTTGGCCCTGACGGCCGCAGGCTGCGCGAAGTTGCAATCGCGCAACGAAATCAATACGGGCGTTGCTTCGTTCAAGAACGCGCAGTATCCCGAGGCGGTCGAGCACTTCAAGAAGGCTGTGGAGTACGATCCGAGCTTCGTCACGGCGCGGCTGTATTTGGCGACGGCCTACATGCAGCAGTGGATTCCGGGCGCCGAGTCGCCGGAGAATGCGCAGATGGCGAAGGCGGCCAAGGACCAGTTTCAGAAAGTACTGGAGCAGGATCCGAAGAACTCCAACGCCGTCGCGTCGATCGCTTCCATCTATCTCAACGACAAGAAACTCGACGACGCGCAGCAGTGGTACGAAAAGCTGGCCGCGGTTGACCCCAACAATCCTGTGGCGTATTACAGCATGGGATGGATCGCGTGGTCGAAGTGGTATCCGGCCGATCAGAAGGCGCGTGTCGATATGGGCATGAAGCCGGAAGAAGCGGGGCCGCTGAAGGACAAGAAGGTCAAGGAAGAGCTCAAGGGCAAGTACCTGCCGGTCATCAATAACGGCCTGCAGAATCTCGACAAGGCCCTCCAGATCGACCCGAACTACGTCGACGCCATGGCCTACGAGAACCTGCTCTACCGCGAACGCGCCGACTTGGCCGATGACAAATCGAGCTACGAGAAGGACGTCAAGACTGCCGACGGCTGGATGCAGAAGACCCTCGACACCAAGAAGCGGCTGGACGAGGAGAAGTCGAAGAAAGCGGCCAGCGGCGGAATCACGCAGGACACGAAGTAGGCGTCAGTCGATAGTCATCAGTCTTCAGTTCAAGACCCTTGCGGCCACCCTTCGGGGTGGCCGTTCTCATTGGCGCGCCGGCGAACCACACCGGCGGCAAGATCGCCGGCGTTACCGAAGTACTCTCTCTGCCATCGCGAACTTCAGGGCGTCGAGCCCTTGGCCCGTGACGCTCGAGATCTCGAAATAGGGTAGACCCCGGTCAGCGGCCAGATTGCGCAGTGACGCTATGCGCGTCTCGTCCTGCGCCGCATCCATTTTCGTCGCCACCACGATCATCGGCTTCTGTGCCAGCTCCTCACTGAAGCTCGCGAGCTCGTTCATGATGGTCTCGAAGTCGTGGACAGGTTCGCGCCCGCTTGCTTCGGAGACGTCAACCAGGTGCGCCAGCAACCGGGTACGCTCAATGTGGCGAAGAAACTGGATACCCAAACCCGCGCCTTCGTGTGCGCCTTGGATCAGCCCGGGGATGTCGGCCACCACGAAGCTGCGGAAGTCCGGAAGCTGCACCACTCCCAGGTTCGGTTCGAGTGTCGTGAACGGGTAGTCGGCGATTTTGGGACGCGCGGCGGAAATACGCGAGATGAGCGTGGACTTGCCGGCGTTCGGGAAACCTACCAGCCCGACGTCAGCCAGGAGCTTGAGCTCAAGGCGCAGCCGGTGCTCTTCGCCCGGCCGTCCCGGTTCGTGCTCGGTAGGCGCCTGGTGCGTCGATGTAGCGAACCGCGCATTGCCGCGACCGCCGCGGCCGCCATGGGCAGCGAGATATCGCTGTCCGGGCTCGGCCAGATCGGCCAGCCGCTCGCCCGTGGCCTCATCGTAGACTACGGTGCCCACGGGCACTTCGATCTCGATGGTGCGGCCATCGGCTCCCGTCTTATTGCTGCCTTCGCCGTGGCGGCCGCGCTCGGCCTTATGTTCGGGGTTGTAGCTGAACTGCAGAAGCGTGTTCTGCTGGCTGGTAGCCACCAGGTACACGTCGCCACCGCGACCGCCGTCTCCGCCCGATGGGCCGCCACGCGGGACGTACTTCTCCCGGCGAAACGCGAGACAGCCGTTGCCGCCGTCGCCGGCCTTTACCAGGATCCTGGCTTCGTCGAGGAATTGCATGAGGGAGCGCCGGCGGCAAGACCGCCGGCGGTACCGGAGGGAAACTACTCTGCCGCGTTGATGCTAACGAACTTGCCCATTCGGCCGCGGTCTTTGAACTCAACGGTGCCCGTCACTTTGGCGAACAGCGTATCGTCCTTGCCCCAGCCAACGTTAAGACCCGGCTTGATGCGCGTGCCGCGCTGCCGCACGATGACGGAGCCGCCTGGAACCAGTTGGCCGCCGAACACCTTCACGCCCAGCCGCTGTGCATTGGAGTCGCGCCCGTTTTTGGAACTGCCTAATCCCTTTTTGTGTGCCATGCTTCACCTACACCAGAATGTCGCCGACCTTCAGCTCGGTGAAGGACTGGCGGTGTCCAATGGTTTTCTTGTACTGCTTTTTGCGCTTGAATTTGAAAACCAGCACCTTGTCGCCGCGGCCGTTGCCCACGATGGTTGCGCGGACCGTGCCGCCCTGGACCATGTCGCCGCCGTCCTGAAATGCGACGGTGGCAGGGAATTCGATTTCCGAGCCGACATCGCCGGCCAGTTTTTCCACGCGGATCGTCTCGCCCGGCGAAACCACATACTGTTTCCCGCCGGTGGTAATTATCGCTTGCATCTAAACCTCTGTTGTTGGGAGCCGGAACACACGAAATGTGTCGGAACCACTGAGAGTAAATTATGAGTGTACTACAAGGTGGCTGCGGATTCAAATCGACTTCGCATAGGGGGAATTCCGCGGCTCGGGCCGAAAACCGGCAAATACCTTCTTCCAAATTTGGAACTTTTTGCGACCTCGGGCGTACACCTTCATCAGTTCCTATGTCCTTGTGTTTACAAGGTGGTGTCTCGAAATATATGGTAGACTTGAGAATTGAGCGCGCTGGGTAGAGACTTTCCAAAACCTGTAACTGCGGAACCTTGCGTGGCGTCCAATATTCGAGACAGCGGCTCTGGCTAGAGCTGGCGGTTAGAACATGGCAGATCTGTCGCATCCGAATAATCCGTTTGGCACAAACCCTGACGATCATCTGGCTCGACTGTTGGTCGATGACGTCGAGGCTCCCTGGTACAAAACCTTTATCCAGGACATCAAAGAACTGATCCACCCCCCGAAGCTACCCCCGCTCGAGCTTACCTCGCAGCCGGTAGCCGTGAAGGACATCTGGGGTCTTTACGGACGACAGAAGAAGTCGTTCCTGATGTCCACTGGGGGACAAGCCCTGGTCGTGGCGCTCGTCTTCCTGGCGTTCCAGACCAAGCCGGTACAAGAGGCTGCCAAAACGGTGGCCAGTATCGTGTTGCCGTCCGATCTTGCGCCTCCACCGATCGCGCCAGCCAAGAAGGACACGATGCATGGTGGCGGAGGCGGCGGCGACCGCTCTCTGTTACCGGCCAGCAAGGGCCGTTTACCGAAGGCTTCCGTCCGGCAGTTCACGCCGCCTTCTGCGGTTCTGAACAACCCGAATCCCAAGCTCGCGATGGAGCCGACAATCCTGGCGCCTCCGGACGTGCAGCTTCCGAATGTGAACATGACGCAGTACGGCGATCCGCTGGGCAAACTGGGTCCGCCCTCGAACGGCACAGGTTCGGGCGGTGGTATTGGCTCAGGTAAAGGCGGCGGCGTCGGTTCCGGTGAAGGCGGCGGTGTCGGCCCTGGTTCGGGCGGCGGCATCGGCGGCGGTCCGTTCCGCGTGGGCGGCGGTGTCACTGCGCCCGTCGTGCTCCACAAGGTCGAACCCGAATACTCCGAGGAAGCGCGCAAAGCCAAGTATCAAGGGACCGTGCTTTTGTACATTGAAGTGGACTCCAGCGGCCGCGCGACCAACATCCATGTGCAGCGCAGCCTTGGCCTTGGCCTGGACGAGAAGGCCATCGAGGCCGTGAAGCAGTGGAAGTTCAAGCCCGGCTACAAGGACGGCAAGCCCGTCACCGTGGCCGCGACCATCGAAGTCAATTTCAGATTGCTGTAAGAGCAGAAACTTCAAGCTTTAAGCCTTTCGGCGCTGTTTGAGCCGATCCACGAGAGTCCAAGCTCGGAATGGGGAGCGGGGGCGGTAGCCACCCCTTCCCATTCCGGACTGACAACTCTATAATCGAAGCGTCAAACACGCCATGCCGCACCACTTTTCCAACGCTTCGGTCCGCGTCTGCCTGGCAGCCCTGGGCGCGAGCATCACGCTGGCGGCTCAGCCTGCACCGGCCAACCAGAAACCACAGTTCGATGCCGCATCGATCAAACCGGCGCCCGCGACGGAACCCGGCCGCGCGATGGCCATGATGAGCACGTTGAACATGATGCCTGCGGGGATGATTCCGATGCCCGATCCGGGACGCGTGCATATCCAGGGCTGGCCGCTGCGGCACCTGATCGCTGCGGCTTACCGGATCCGCGACGATCGGGTATCCGGACCTTCGTGGATGGAAGACGTGCGGTTCGATATTGAAGCCAACCTGCCGGAAGGCGCGAAACGCGATGACGCGCACGAGATGTTCCAGGCGCTGCTCGCGGAGCGCTTCGGGCTGGAGCTGCATCGCGAGACGCACGAGCAGTCCGGATATGCGCTCGTGGTAGGCAAGAATGGTCCGAAGCTGGAAGAGTCGGCGCCGCCCGCGGCCGCCCCGCCGGCCGAACCGCTCAGCCCGGAAGAAACGCAGGCGAAGCAGCGTCAACAGGCGGAAGAGCGCATGAAGGCCCTGCGGGCGCAGATGAAGAGCGGCCCGCGGTTGCCGGGCCACTCGTCCACCTCATGGGATTCGGTCACGATGGATCGATTCGCTGACCGCCTGAGTTATGTGGCGGAAGGGCCGGTCACAGACGAGACTGGTCTCACAGGCAAGTACAAAATCAGGATCGAAACCTGGCGCTCCACGGACGATGATCCCGGCCAGACCGTATTCCAAGCCGTGGAGAAGCTCGGCTTGAAGCTGGTGCCGCGCAAGATCTCCACCGAAACTCTCGTCATCGACAAAGTCTCCAAAACGCCCACCGCAAATTAGTGGTCTGTGGCTGCGCGAGCGACGCGACCCGATTTGACCGCGCCGGGCGCGTCAGCTTCATGTCAGTTCCAGCGGCTGCTTATGAACGCTGGCCGACGGCGCCTTCAAGTTGAACGCCAGAATGCGATGGTTGAGCGCCGCGGCGCGAACCCGGAAATCCTCGGCCGAGAACGTGCTCCGATAGCGAAGACGGCGGATTTCAGCATCGATGTCCTTCGACTCCTCGATCCACGCCGGCGCGAAGCCGTTGTTCTTCAGGATCCGGTGGGCCATGCGCAGCGACGGGTCCACGAACGGGTCCTCGCGCAAATCCAGGGGCTCACCTTTACCCTCCAACTGCTCGAAGGCGCCCTCTTCCATGGCTTCTTCGATCTTCCGTTCCGCGACGAGCCGCCACGCGTCCATGTATTCAGAGTAGCGCGCGGCTGTTACCGGATTACGACGCTCGCGCGACGGGAGTGGAGCTCGATGCGTTCCACCCGATGGCCCAGTTCGAAAGGCCGATCGACCGCCGCATCCGGGTACAACGGCAGCAGGACATTTTGAATCAGAAAATCCAGTGTCCGCCCGTCAAGCTCCAGGCCGGAAATCGTCACCCGCTGAACGTCCACTTGCGCCTGGCCGTTCGCCGAGTTCAACCGCGCCGTAACGCTGACGGGCCGCTCGCCATCCAGCAGCTTGCTCATCAGCCAGCCGGGCGGATGACCTTGGGCGCGGCGGACTGCGTTGAAGTCGACCAGTGCAGAGCCGGTGACCAGCCCGGAAGGGGCGATCTCCAGCCGCGCGTTGCGCACACCCGCCGGAGCTTCGTGCTGCGCGTATGCGCTTAGCTCGCTATCGGTCAGCTCAACGTGCGCGCCGGCTCTCAAACGGTCCTGTTCAATCAGGTCCAGCTTGCGGCGGGCGGAAGCGTAGTCGGTATAGGCGGCTGAGGCGGCTACGGCCAGCAACAGCGGAGCGGCCAGTCGGAGTCTCCGGGTCACGTAACTTAGACGTTTTCCCCCACAATCCAGTTGCGGCCTGCGTGAAAGTGCGCACCCTCAGTGCACGGCGCCGGCGGATTCATCCAGCATTGGGGCTGTTTGCCCATGTGCTGCAATAACTTACACTCCGGACGCCTGGCCGGCTTCGCGTTGGTTGTAATCGTGCAAATCAGAGTTTGGAGTCCTATATGGAACTGGGCCCTTTGATCATGCTGGTGGTGGGGCTGTTCGCCGGTGTGGTGCTAATGCGGCTGGCGGCGGCGCTGGCCAGGTACGCCGGAAAGCGCGTCATCACCTGCCCGGAAACACACCGTCCGGCGGGCGTCACCGTGGATGCTCGTCATGCGGCGCTGAGCGGGCTCGCTTTGCACCCGGATCTGCGGTTGAGCGACTGCTCGCGATGGCCCGAGCGGGCCGGCTGCGGGCAGGAGTGCCTGGCCGAGATCAAAGTAGCCCCGGCCGACTGCCTTGTCCGCAACATCCTTGTCAAGTGGTATGAGGGCAAGCAGTGCTGCTCTTGCGGGCGGCCCATCGGTTCCATCGTGCAGGGCGGCGCCCAGCCGGCCGTGAGGACTGCCGATCAGGTTTCAGTGGAATGGAGCGAGATCCCCGCCGAGCGGTTGCAGGAGATTCTGTCGGCGGCCGAACCCGTCTGCTTCGCTTGCCACATGGCTAGCAGGATGGTGCGTGAGCATCCGGAGCTGGTGACCGACCGGTCTGCGCGGACCGATCACCCTGGCCGCTAAGCCCTGAAAGATCGCTTTTCCATGTCGAAATGGTTATGGATCGCTGTGTGGCTTGTCTTGCCGCTGTGGGGCGGTGAGCACGAAGCACCCCCCGCCGTCGCACTCTACATTGACTTCGAACAGGCCCCTCCAGTCCCGGTGCTCGATGCTCTCCAGCAGGAGACCGAGGTGATTATGGCCCCCATGGGCACCGAGTTTGAATGGAGATCTCTCAAGTCCGTCACCGGCGGCCAGGTTTCGGCGCAACTCGCCGTGGTCAAGTTCCTGGGACACTGCGAATCCGACGGCGCAGCTTCCGTGCATCCCGTGAAGAGCGGCGCGCTGGGCTGGACACACGTGAGCGACGGTGCAATCCTGCCGTTTGCCGATGTCGACTGCGACGGCATCCGGCAGTTCATACAATCGCGGCTGCTCGGTATCGATGCGAAAGAACGCAGCGAAGCGTACGGGCGCGCCCTGGGCCGTGTCCTGGCTCACGAGCTTTACCACATCTTCGCCAAAACCATGCATCACGGCGCGAACGGCGTCGGCAAAGCCGAATACTCCGTCCACGACCTCCTCTCGCGTGAGTTCCACTTCGAAGACCACGAGTCCGAGGCGCTGCGGACCAGCCGGCCCCGGCCGCTGGAGACCGTGGATAGCACGCACTGAGCCGAATCCAATTGCCGTTACCGTTCATTCACTTCCGTACGGCATACTGATAGAGCATGCGAATTTGGGCAATTCTAGCGGTGGCTCCGGTCATAGCCGCGGGTCAGACCATCTCTTTCCTTCAGATGTCCGACACGCAGTTCGGCATGTACACCGATAACAAAGACTTCGCGCAGGAAACGGCTAACTTCGAATTCGTCGTGGCCAACGCCAACCGCCTGAAGCCGCGTTTCATCGTGGTCTGCGGCGACTTGGTGAACAAGCCAGGCGATGCCGACCAGATTGCCGAGTTCCACCGCGTCGCGAAAAGACTCGCGCCCGGAATCGATCTGCACGCCGTCGCGGGGAACCACGACGTGGGCAACACGCCCACGCCGGACTCGCTCGCTCAATATCGCAAAAACTTCGGCGCGGACTACTACACCTTCTCGCTGCCGGATTTCGAAGGGATCGTACTAGACTCCAGCCTGATTCAGCACCCCGAGGGCGCTCCCGACGAAGCCGAGAAGCAGGAGAAGTGGCTCGAAGCCGAGCTGGCGAAGGCGAAGCAGGCTGCCACAAAGTCGGTCATCGTCTTCCAGCACATTCCGTTCTTCGTCACCAAACCGGATGAGCCGGATGACTACTTCAATATTCCGCGGGCGGCGCGCGGCCGGTATCTCGAATTACTGAAGCGCTTTGGCATACAGTTCGTATTCGCCGGGCACCTTCATCGCAACAGCTCGGGCGAGTCGGGGTCGCTCCACATGATCACCACTGGACCGGTCGGCAAACCTCTCGAAGGCGGCTCATCCGGATTCCGCATCGTGCAGATCGACTCCGCCGGGCTCAAACAGCAATTCGTCGACTTCGCCCATCTCCCGAACCAGCTCACGGATGCCCGGTAACGCCGGCGGTTCGCCCGAAGGGCGCCTTGCCGCCGGCGCGCTAATACGAGCGGCGTGCAACTGCGTTGCCTCACGCCACTGCCTTCCCCGACCGCCCTCGAAACCATCCCAGCCCGTCGACCGTCTTGCCCGCGGGGCGGTACTCGCATCCCACCCAGCCGCCGTACTCGATCTCGTCCAGTACATCGAACACGTGCGGATACGCCACTTCGCCCGTGTCCGGCTCGTTCCGCTTGGGCACGCCCGCAATCTGGATATGGCCGCACTGCGGCGCGTACTTCCGCAGCTTCATTTCCAGGTCGCCCTCCATGATCTGCATGTGGTAGAGATCCATCTGCATCTTGAGGTTGGGCGCGCCGACCTCCTGTAGCACCGCGAACGCCTGTGCCTGTGTGTTGAGGAAGAAGCCCGGCATATCGCGCGTGTTGATTGCTTCGATCAGCACCGTGATGCCGTGCTTCGCAAACTCCGGTGCCGCGTACTTCAGGTTGGCGATGTAGGTGGCGTGCGCCTGCGACTGGCCGACGCCCGCGGGAACGATGCCCGCCATAGCATGTACACGCGGCGTCTTCAATCGCGTGGCGTATTGAATCGCGGTTGCAACGCGCGTGCGGAACTCATCTTCGCGGCCCGGGATGCAAGTGATTCCGCGCTCTCCGGCGCCCCAGTTCCCCCCGGCGAAATTGAACAGCACGTTTTCCAGCGCGTGCTTCTTGATCTGTTCCTCGATGGCCTCCACCGGGAAGTCATACGGAAACAGGTACTCCACCCCTGTGAACCCCGCGGCGGCGGCGGCTCCGAAGCGCTCGAGGAAGGGCGCCTCGTTGAACATCATCGTAAGGTTGGCAGCAAATTTCGGCATAACCACCTTGTATCAGAACATCAGCTTCAAAGCGAACTGCAGAATGCGCGATCGTGCCCCGCGCTGGATCACTTCTCCCAGACCCGCGCGCCCTTGCGGCTGCCCGGGCGTTCGGCCGGCTGCTCGAATCGTCCCTCATTGACGATCTGTTCGTCGGAAACCAGCACGCCAAAGCGGTAGCCACGGCCGGGAGCCGACTGCCGATTCGCCCCACGTAATACGATCCGCGTCACCGCTCCGCATCTTAAACACCAGAGGATCGAATAGCCTCGCGCGAAATGTATTTTTGCGCCGCGAAAAAAGGAAGGTGTATGAACCGAATCATGGTGTTAGCAGCGCTGACTGCCGTATCCACCGGCTTCGCGCACACTGTCCGGGTCGACTTCGATCATGGTGCCCACTTCTCTTCGTACAAGACTTATAGTTTGACCGTTTCCAAGGACTCCGACCCGCCACAAGCGCTGTTCCCCAATCAGCTTATGGAGCGGCGGATCGCCGCATTCATCGAGGAAGCGCTCGCGGCCCGCGGTCTTCACCGAGTACCGACTGGCGGCGATCTGCATGTCACCTATCACGTGGTTGTCACCGAGCAGCCTCAGTTCGTTACTTTCGGTTCGGGGTTCGGACCCGGATGGGGCTGGGGCTCGGGATGGGGCCCGGGATGGGGAGCATGGGGGCCATCGAGCGGCTTCTCCACGACGACCGTTACACCGTTCTATGAAGGAACGCTGGTCATCGACATGGTGGACGCCAATCGAAACAAACTGATTTTCCAGGGGACCTCGACTCAATCCGTAAGTTCGCGGCCAAACAGGAACACCGAGAGACTCGGTGAAGCAGTGAACCGGATTATGACGAGATTCCCTCCGCAGAAATAGCGCTTACTCTTTGTCTGGCGGCGTATCCTGCACCACCGGAGGTCGGAACCGGCGTATCTCCGGTTTCGCGCTCGTCAAATCGACATACGCCGTCAGGATTTTCTCTCTCTGGGTTGGATCCGCGATCAGGTAACGGTGGTTGCCCTTCTCGGCCGGCGTGAAGGCAGTTCGACCCTGCTCGTCCATTTTGATAATTCCGGGACTCGACAGCTTGAAGTAATCTTCCTTAGGCCGTGCAGCGTATAATGCGGCCGCCAGAGCGAACGACGGCGTATCGTACGGCATCGGCTTGTATGCCCGATACGCGTCTGCCACGGGATTATCCGGCATAGCCTGCGCGAACTTTTCCATCGCGGCTGCGCCCGGAAACTCGAGCGCCGCGCCGACCTCGGCGCCGGCAGCGACGATCGGAGTAGGCCACTCGGCGAACAGCTTCACTGCCGCTGCAATATCGGGCTTGAGGTGCGCTTCCGCCGCGCCTTCGGGAAACGCGCCGCCGGCGATCACTAGGTGCTTGATTTTGGCCGCGATCAGCGGCTTCAATCCCGGGAACGCAAGCGCCGCGGCCAGGTTCGATGCAGGTCCGCTGAGCACGAAAAATGCGCCCTGATCTTTCTGCGCCTCCAGGTAGTTGCGAATTAAAGTGATCGGATCGCCTGTGTCGATGACACTTCGGACCTGGTTCTTGTAGGCCGGTGTTCCGTCGGCTTTCTTCTTCTCGAACGGCGCTGTGAACGCAGCCGGCGTCTCGCCTGGCGAGCCCTTGGTGCGCAGGCCGATCGGCGCAAGCTGCGAGAAATTTCCAGCAGGCCCATGGTAGAAGCGCTGGACCGCATCGGAAAATCCCGCGACGGCCAGGTTCGGCCGGCTCATCGTGATCACGGCCACGCGGCAATCGTTCTTGTTTTGCAGGCCATAGAGAAGCGACACGGCCAACAGACTGTCGATGGTCGTAAAATCGGTGTCGTAGAACGCGCCCTGCGCCTGCGGTCTGCCGAAGAGCTGCGGCATAGCCTACCCGAGGTTGAGACCTTCCAGACGGCCCGTGGAGTCTCCAAAGTTTTCGACGTTCACGCCCATGCGATCCATCATGGTGAGAAACAGATTGCACATGGGAGTCTCGCGCCGCGCCAGAATGCGGCGGCCGGTCTTGAAGTAGTTTCCGCCCCGGCCCAGAATCAGCGTGGGTAGATCTTCATGCAGGTGCGCATTGCCATCCGACAGACCTGCGCCGTAGATGATCATGCAGTTATCCAGCAGGCTGCG
>Ga0126381_100007895_pt1 | contig 11872 bp, 12 predicted proteins | sample PanSoiMetPlot_28_FD_96465 | JGI IMG/M metagenome (GOLD analysis project Ga0126381, IMG submission 96465) | Tropical forest soil microbial communities from Panama - MetaG Plot_28 | ecosystem: Environmental > Terrestrial > Soil > Tropical forest > Bulk soil | place: Panama | collected 2016-02-17
CGAGATCAGATCGACAAGTTGCGCGTTGCCTACCGTCCGCAGATGGCGGCGTATTGGAAAGCCGTTACGGAAATCACAAAGGGGCCTGTCAGCGCTGGAATTTATTCGACTGCGACCGGCAATTTGATCGTCTACGACGAAAAGGAACTCGCAGAGGAATGGGAGAGGCTCAGCAACTTGCCTGCAGACGATCTCGTGTCCAAGACAGCCAACTCTCCTTAGCGCACTCTATTGACCTTAGCTCTCTCTATCGCCACGGATGAATTGTTCCACGCAGCGGTAGGCTTCATCGTCGGTCATTTGCACCGGCGGATGCTTCGAGAAGTAGGCTGAAGGAGAATGCAAAACACCGCCAATGCCGCGGTCGAGCGCAACTTTGCAGCAGCGGATCGCGTCGATTGCTACGCCGGCCGAGTTCGGCGAATCTTCCACGGACAGTTTCAGGTCGATTTCCATCGGCACATCGCCAAAAAGACGGCCTTCGACGCGAATGAACGCAATTTTATTGTCGAGCTGCCACGGCACGTAATCACTCGGACCAATATGGATGTTTTCATCCGCTAGACGGTCGCCGATGACGGATTGCACCGCCTCTGTTTTCGAGGTTTTCTTCGACGCCAGCCGCGTCCGATTCAGCATGTTCAGAAAATCGGTGTTGCCGCCGGTGTTTAACTGATAAGTACGCACAACCTTCACACCGCGTTTACGAAAAAGATCCACCAATGCCCGGTGCAGAATAGTGGCGCCCATTTGGGCCTTAATGTCGTCGCCGATGAGCGGTAGATTTTTGTCCGCAAACCGCTTCGCCCACGAGGGATCGCTGGCGATGAACACGGGCATGTTGTTCACAAAGCCGAGCCCAGCTTCCAGTGCGCACCCCGCGTAGAAACGGGTCGCCTGCTCGGATCCGACGGGAAGATAGTTGACCATGAGTTCAGCGGAAGAGTTTTTCAGCTCGCCGATGACGTCTTCGCGGGTGGACTCTTTCTCCAGAGGAAGGAATGTGCGCAAAGGGTCCTGATCGCGCATATGCGGGCCGTAACCGTCCAGAACACAGCCCATTTTTACAATCGCGCCAGTGAGCTTGATTTTTTCGCAGAAGACCTTGGTGCAATTCGGCGGCGAGAAAATGGCCCTGCTAACGTCCAGACCGACCTTGCGCCGGTCGATGTCAAACGCGGCCACGATCTCAATGTCGCCTGGACGGTAGCCGCCAATCTGCCGGTGCATCAGGCCAGTATTGGTACCGTCGGCGGAGGAGCCATCATAAAAATTGATTCCTTGGACAAGAGAGCTGGCGCAGTTTCCAACGCCCACGATTGCGATTCTAATTTTTCTCATTTCTAAAAAACCAAACCCTACCTGAACTAAATAATTGGGAGCAAGCGATAAATTAGGCTGGTCCCGCGCCGCGTCCCGCCCTAGTTATGGCCCCTTAACCGGGCCGCGAAGCCTGAATGTGTGCGAAGTCGCACCGGCTTGCAAGACCTGATATAAGGGGAAGAGTCAGAGGCATTCCTCAGGCAGGGAAGGCTTCTGCAAGGAGATAAACCAAATGTGTTCGAAACTCGCGGCCATCAGTACGCTGATCGCTGTCGGTTTGGTCGTGTTCTCAAAATCGCTCGAGGCCATGCCCGTCTATGGCATCGACGAGGCAGTCGCTCTTGCTCAGGAGCGCAATCCCGATGTTCTAATTGCGCGCAAGAAAGTGATTGCCGAGCGGGGCGGTTTCATTGAAGCGCGCTCCGGATATCTGCCCTGGCTAAGCTCCAGCGGGCTGGTTGACAAGCGACAGACTCAGAGCGAGACGAACCTTCGACAGGAAGATTACAACGCCATACTGAAGCTGGAAGAAAACCTTTACACCGGCGGCGCGGTGAGCAGTCAGGTAGCAATTGCGCAGTTGAACATCGCCAAGGCGAATTACGAGCTTCAGGAAACCATCAGCCGCGTCACGATGGATGTGCGAATCGCCTTCGACGAACTTCTGTTGAACCGGGCGAAAGTCCGCGTCCGCGAAAATTCTGTAAGTGTACTAGACCAGGAACTAAAGAGTCAGCAGGAGCAACTAAGTGCCGGAATCGTTGGCAAATTGAATGTGCAGCGGGCTGAGGTGGCGCTTGCTAACGAGCGCCCGGAGTTGTTTGACGCGCAAACCGAACTGAAAAACTCCTACTTGCGGTTGTCGGAACTTTTCGGAACCGATGTGCTGCCGGGAGCCCAGACGCCGCCGTTTGAGATCTCCGGCGAGTTGCAGTATCGGCCAACTCATCCGGACTTAAACGATTGTCTGGCCCGGGCTGACGCCAATCGCCCCGCGATCAAAGCTCGGGAGAAGGACATCGAAATCGAAGATTACCAATACGTTCTGGACCGAAGCGCGACGCGCCCACATGTCCGCGCCTTTTCGGGATATGAAATTTACAGCGAGCGGGACCCGGATGTCGGTCCGGAATTTAACTATGGTGGAGTTGTAGGAATAAACGCTACTTGGAACATCTTCGACGGATTAGCGACCAAAGGACGCATGCAAGCGACACGCTCCCGACGCGAGGCGGCAGTTCAAGCCCTGGCAGCGGCGCGGCGCAGCGTTGCCTCGGAAGTGCGCAGCGCGTTTTTCGATCTTCAACAAGCTGACCGCGTCCTCGAAAGTGAAACACAAAACGTGCAAACAGCGGATGAAGCGCTCGATGCGGCCAAAGGCAATCTCGCTGCCGGATTGGGAACACAGCTTGACGTCCTGCAGGCCGCATCCGACGTAACCCGGACCCGAACCACTCGATTGAGCGCGATTTATCTGCACAACGTCGCTCTCGCCCGCGTTGCCCATGCCTGCGCCAGTTCCGCGGAAGCGCTCAATTTCGGATCGGATTTTAAAGACGCGAAGAACAAGAATCGTACCGGGGCGCACGCAGCCGATATAGCGAAGCCGCCGGAAAAATTAAGTCAGAGATGAAGCACGAATTTGTACTTCCGATCGCAGTGTTGATGATTTGCTTCGTAGCTTCAGCCAGGGCCGTCACGCTGGGCGAGGTCCTGCAAACTACGTTAGACAAAAATCCAGCCATCCAGGAAGCGAAGGCCGGTCTCGAGCAGGCTGCCGGGCAACGTCTTGTCTTTCGTTCCGTTGTGTGGCCTCAGGCCGAAGTTGCTGTGCCGGCTGGTGTTCAAGCTGGTCACCGCGCTGGTGAAAACGGAGTAAAAGGCTTTGGCATCCTACGTGGCTTACTCGATCAGACTTTGTTCGATATGGCTGTGCCGCCATCACTCCGGCGTGGAGACATCGAAGTATTGATGGCCGAACAACAATTAAATGTTGCCGTCGTGGATCAGTTACATGCCGCGAGGCTGGCGTTTTACACTGCACTTTATAACCGCTCGCTGGAATCCATACAGGACGAACAACGACGGAAATTGCAAGAGAACGTTGCCACCCAGAAGAACCGTCTCGACGCCGGGTTGACCGATCGAAGCGCATTCACAAGCGCAACTGTCCAAGCCGACGAGTTGGTTCCACAAATTGAAGCAGCGCATCGCGCGTACACGGACGCACAATTGAAACTGGCAGGAGCGATGGGGATCGACCCTGCGAAATCATCGCTCCCTGAGCCGGAAGGCGAGCTGACGTTTGTTCCAACTCATCTTGATGTGAATTCTGCGACAGCAGCGGCTCTGCAGCGCAGGGCCGATCTGAAGCTCGCGCGCTTGTTTGCGCGCGCTGCCAACGAAGATCAAAGGATCATTGCGGCGGGTTACTATCCTTCAATCGGAGGACACATCCGTGGCGAGTACGTCCCGGTCAAAGGCATCCATCGTCAGGAATCAACCAGCAAAACACAGGATTTCATTGGATCGGAAATTTTGGAAAGGGCGACATACACCTGGCGAGTGATTGATAACGGGCAAGTGGGCGGCGCAGTGTTAAAGGCGCGCGCGGCACGGGAAGAAAACGAAGTAACGTGCAGGAAGCTGGACGCCAATGTCAGCCGTGAACTGTCGCGCATCACGAACGACCTTCAGGCAATCGATGCCCGCGAAACATCGCTGGCAACTGCCTCTGCCGCCGCAGAGGAAAGTGCCCGCACGGTGCGGGAAAATGTCGCTAGCGGTCTTGTCTCGCCGCTTGAGTACCGCGTCACTCAAACCGCCTTTTTAAAGACCAAGAGCGGGCTGCTGAGTGCCGTTTATCAACATAATCTTGCACTTGCAGAATGGGACCGGGCCACTGGCCGTTATTTTCAATTTTCAGATCAGCCTGCTCAGCCAAATGATTCAATGAAGTGATTTGCTGAAGGCTTCTCGCCTTGCGCTTTACAAATTGGATCGTCGGTGATCGGACTCTGCCGTAGCTTCGAATTTCAGTTGTGGCTGGCTCAACTGATCGAACGGAGATGTCCGCTGCAGTGTCTTGGCAATGATGCTGTCCAACATCGACGAAAAGGTGGAAACGAGAACGGCAAACGCTCGGCACGAGGTTATTGCAAATAACCGCACTGGACATCAGACTAGTTTTCCAAAATTGAAATTGCCCAAATCAAAAGCCTTCTGGTGGATCGGCGGAGTGTCGATTGTGGTCCTTTTCGCGCTGGCATATTTTTTTTTGATGCCTGTCGCTGAAGTGGCAACGGTGCGTCGCGGCACAGCCATCTCGGCAGTTTACGGCACGGTGAGAATCGAGCCGGCATTCGTCGTGCGCGTGCGCGCGCAAAATGACGGTTTCATCAGTTTGGCGGAATCCTTTTCTGCGGGTCGTGGCGCAATCGGAAAGAGCGTCGAGAAAGGCCAGTTGCTGGCGACAATCGCGGACCAGGATACTTCGCGACAATTGAAGCAGGCTCGCGCTGATTTGCAGGCCGCCATCGACAGAGCGGCTCTTCCTCTGCCCTCTTCCGAGTTGCTCAAATCGGCCGAGGACAATCTGCAACGGCTCGAAAAGGTAGTGGGTTCTGGCAACGTGCCAGCAGTCGAATATCAGAAGGCGAAAAGCGAGGCTAATAGATTGCGCGGGGCGGTTGAGACAGAGCGCATCGAACGGGATCGAAATCTCAATTCGCTGCAAGAAACGACCAAAAAGCTCGAAGCACAGATGAAGAATGCCGAAGTGCGTTCGCCGATTGACGGAATCCTAACGAACGTTCAGACCATCGACGGCGAACTCGTGTCTGACGGCAACGAGCTTTTCACGGTCTCTTCGCGGAAGACTTACGTCCGTGGCGAAGTCAACGAGGAAGACGTGGGAGAGGTGAAGCCCGGTATGAAAGCCAAAGTGCAATTGTACGCCTACCGCACGCGCACGTTCACAGCGCGCGTTACATCGGTTCAGCCAGCGGCCGATCCAACCACTCAGCGCTATACCGTCGTGCTGGAGATGAATGAGCCGCCCGACAATTTGATGGTCGGAATGACAGGCGAAATGAACATCATTACCGGCATCCATGAAAATGCGTTGTTAGTACCAACGCGTGCGCTGTTTGTGGATCAAGCTTTGATGGTGAACGGCGGAATCGTCCAGCGCCGAACGGTCAACGTGGGATTTCGTACCTTGGATTTTTCTGAGGTACTCAATGGCCTCGCTGAAGGCGATCATGTTGTCGTCTCCGACCAGGACAAGTTTCACTCGGGTCAGCCGGTGCGCCAGCGCATGGTGAGCTCGCCGCCACCGCCAAAGGCCCCGTGACCCCGCCACTTTATATTGCGCTGCGCTTTTTGACGCATCGCAAGCGGGCGCTCCTTCTGAGTCTTAGCGGCGTTGTGTTTGGCGTCGCCATCTTCATTTGTACCCAGGCGCAAACCCAGGGTTTCTCACGCTATTTTATTGATTCGAACATTGGGGCCAACGGCGCGCTGCTCGTCAAATCGCGTTTCCGGCCCCGCTACGAACCGCTCATGGTCGCGGCGAAGGCCTCTAAGGAGCCCACCGGCCGCCGTCTCTATTTTGAAGGCATCACCAACCCTAATGAAATCATGCGAGTGAGCAGACAATTTCCCGATGTGGTTTCCTGTTCGCCGGTTCTCCGCGGAACAGTCAGCGCACGGTCGGGTTTTGAGAACGCGACCGTCGACCTATACGGGATCGACCCGGCTCTGCACGCACGAACGACCGATATTCTCCACCAGTTGATCGACGGCAAGTTTGATGATTTTCGAAACAACACCGGCTCGGTCATTATCGGTTCGCGCCTGGCGGAACTGCTTCAAGCCGGCGTCGGAGACACTATGCAATTGTTGGCGCCTAACGGCGAATACTGGCGATTCACGGTTGCCGCAATTGCGCGCGCAGGAATCGGCTCTATCGATTCAACTCGCGTGTATTCGCATGCGAAGGTCGCACAGGCCCTGCTGCAACAACCGTCCGGTGCATCGATGATCATTTATAAGCTGCGAGATCCCGACCGCGCGCCGGCATTGGCCCGTCGATTCGAAACGCTGTTTCAACACGATGCCCAAAGTTGGCAGGAACGTGAGGAAAGTACGCTGCAACTTTTTCTGACCTTGAGAATGTCTGTCGCGATCACCGTTTCGCTTATAATTTTGCTGGCCGGTTTCGGTATTTTCAATGTGCTGACGATGTCGGTCCTCGCGAAAATCAAGGAGATCGCCATTTTGCGTTCGATGGGATACCAACGCGTCGACATTTCATCGATTTTTCTGTGGCAAGGTGCGCTGATCGGCGCGGCGGGATCATTTGTGGGCTGTGCGTTGGGGGCGTTGATGACCTGGGGCGTATCGCACATTCCCATTCATCTCCGCGGTTTGCTGTACACAAATTATTTCCTGGTCACCTGGGACTGGCGTCATTACGTGTTCGCGACCTTACTTGCGCTTCTGGCCGTTTTCATCGCCAGCTATGTTCCCGCCCGTCGCGCGGCTGAAATGGCGCCCGTAGTTACGATTCGAGGCTCAAGATGAATGGCGAAAACTGTCTCAGTTGTCGGGGAATCGAGCGATATTTGGGCGAAGAGGAGGAACGCGTTCATGCGCTCCGCAGTGTGTCGCTCGACATCGAGAGCGGAAGCGTCCATGCAGTTGTGGGACCGTCCGGTTGTGGCAAAAGCTCATTGCTTTATGTTCTTGGGTTGCTCGACGTGCCAGATGCCGGGTACGTCTCAATTGAATCGGAGCCGATGTCGCAGCTGAGCGATGACGAATTGGCATACAAGCGGAGCCAGTTTATCGGGTTCATTTTCCAGTTCCATTTTTTGATGGAGGATTTTACTGCGCAGGAAAACGTAATGATCCCGATGCGCAAGCTCGGACAACTTTCCGATAAGCAGATGCGTAAGCGCGCGGCCGATCTTCTCGAAGGGGTAGGCTTGGGGGACAAATTGCGAAGGCCCAGTCGCCATCTTTCCGGGGGCGAACAACAACGTGTGGCCATCGCGCGCGCGCTGGCCAACGATCCGAAGGTTATTCTAGCCGACGAACCCACAGGCAATCTCGATACTGCGAACTCCGAGCGCGCCTTCGAATTGCTGCGAAATCTGGTGCACGAACGCGGGAAAGCCCTGTTACTGGCCACGCACAACCCGGCGATTGCCGGAGCGTGCGATTGGATCCACGAAATGAAAGACGGCAGCATCGTCGACAGCCAGCGGGGCGCCGCGGGGAGCTCGATTTGTTGAGGACCCTGCGTTGTCGTTCGACGGTGTCTCTGGTTATTTGCACATTGCGATCGCGAAAATCGTGACAATTCTCGTCACGCGAGTCGCAACTATTGTGACATTCTACTGCCGGGAAATACTCGGGATCGGCTGTTCATCGTTTGTGAATCGATGGTTCCAATTGATTGTTGCCGATGCAAACCGCAATAAGATTTTCCCTTAGCACAGTTCTTCTGGGAATTGTCGCAGGGATCATTGGTCTTGCAGCCGGCCTATCTCTAGGCTTCGCCCTCGGAGCAGCCTTGGCAAGTGTGTTTCATGTTTCTTCGTTCGGGGGCGGCGCCGGTTATTTTGTCATTTCGATCGCGATAATCGTCACGATTTTCGTCGCGCCGCTGGTAATTGTTGTGACACTTTACTGGCGCGGAATACGCGGGATTTGGCTGGTAATTGGGCTGGCCACTGTCTGTATATCGATCTTTGCAATCGCGGCAGCTGGATTCGGAATTTGGTATACGGCTCAGCCGCATGCTCAACCTCAACGGGCCAACGCCGGTGCTCAACTTCGAGGTGAAACCACCAGAGGGACAGTCTGCTGAAAGTCTGGCCGACGTTGAACCGTAGCTCGATACGGACCGTAATTCCATGCCGGGAACATGGCGCACGAATGTTCCCGAAAATCCTGCGGTGCGCACCGGATACGTGGACCTTTATTTTCGTACATCGAAGCGACTGTTCGTTCTAAAATTTCCGCAGCGCGAAGATCGAATCTTCAAGCTCCATCTTCCGGCCAATCCGATGAAGGCCAAATACCGGACCTGGTCTGAGTGGCAAAATCCAGACTACCTGGCGAAAGCCGATCAGCAAACAACCCATTTTTTCAGCGGGAACGACTACCAAATTCGCTACAAAATCGATTACCAGGATCGATGATTCTGGATGTGTTCCCCAGACACAGGACGAAAGCGAGCGCCGCTGTTTACCTCTCACGCCGCGCAGGTAGGTTTAACTATGTCGATCTCCGAGGAACAAGTGAAAAATGCGTTGAAGGGCGTGAAGTATCCGGGTTTCACTCGCGACATCGTTTCATTCGGATTGGTGAAATCGATCCAGATCGACAATGACGATGTGAAGGTGCAACTCGCGCTGGCGACAAACGATCCAAACGTTCCGGCGACGATCAAAAATGACGGGGAACGCGCACTCCGGGCTATCGATGGAGTCCAGAGCGCGAAAGTGCTGATCGATATCCAAGCGCCGCCCGGCGGCGCCAGCGCCGGTATGGTTGCAATGAGCATTCCCGGAGTGAGACACGTCATCGCCGTGGCGAGCGGCAAAGGCGGCGTCGGCAAATCAACGATTGCCGCAAATCTCGCGATTGCGCTGGAGCAAACCAGCGCGCGCGTCGGCCTTTGTGATTGCGATATTTATGGCCCGAGTATTTCTCTCATGTTCGGTACGCGCGAACGGCCGACGGCTACGGATGAAAACATGATCGTCCCGGTCGAGCAATACGGGTTGCGGCTTATGTCGATGGGCTTTCTCCTGGACGACACTTCACCGGCGATTTTGCGCGGCCCCATGGTGACGCGCTACACACAACAATTTCTGCGGCAGGTCGAATGGGGCGAATTGGATTATCTGGTGCTCGACCTTCCACCGGGCACGGGCGACATTCAACTGACGATCGTGCAGACCGTGGCGTTATCGGGAGCGATCATCGTCACCACACCTCAGGAAGTTGCGCTGATCGACGCACGCAAGGCCGCAACCATGTTCGAAAAAGTGAACGTGCCAGTGCTGGGGTTGATTGAGAATATGAGTTATTTTCTCTCTCCGTCGGATAATAAACGCTACGATATCTTCGGCAACGGTGGCGGCGAGCGAGAAGCCAAGCGCTTACGTGTCCCGTTGCTAGGCCAGATTCCCATCGACATCGCCACGCGCGAGGCAGGCGATCGCGGGATCCCAATCGTATGCGAAGACAGGCAATCGACCGTAGCTGCTGAATTCAAGCGGATTGCCGGAAACATTCGTAAGACTCTGCGGTAGGAATGGCGCGCTGCATCGCCCATCGAGCTTTTTGGACAGCTCTGCACGCTGGCGCGAGGGCATCCGCAGCTTACGCCGCAAACGGAGATTTAAATAAACGCTCAGCGTCCCTCGTCTGATTTCGATGATTGATTTTGGCGGCCGCGTACCCGTTCGGAGTTGACTAGGTCGAAATGTTATGAAAGAAAAACCGGACATGCCTCCTTCGGATGCAGATGAAGCGCAATTCCTCAAAGAATCGGCGCTCTACAAGGAATTTCTTGCCGAGCGCGCGGAGATTTTAAAGCACAAGTGGATCGAGAGCGAAAAAGCCGGTAAAGACATCGGCTTTGAAAAAGCTTTGTTGGATTGGATTGTGAAACATCGCTCCAACTGGCGAGAGCGGCGAAGAAAGGAGGCGCGCACCGAAAAGTCCGCCTCCTAATTTTTTACCTTTAAGGCGGTCCCGCGAGATCGCCAAGGAAACTGATGGAACCGAAACAAGATTCATCCGGTGGCGTCCCGATAATGGACGCGCAAGCGATTCGTCGTGCGCTACGACGGATTGCGCATGAAATCGTCGAGGCCAATCCGAACCTCAGTCGTATCGTGCTCGCGGGAATTCCCTCGCGTGGCGTGGAAATCGGGTCTCGCATCGCCGGTTTCATTCACGACATCGCAAACAGAGACCTTGAAACAGGAGTCATTGACGTGGCAATGCATCGTGACGACGTCGGGACGCGCCTGAAATTACCCGTCGTTCGCGCGTCGAAGCTTCCAGTAACGCTGGAACAACGAACCGTCATCATTGTCGATGATGTCCTTTATACCGGTCGCACCGCGCGCGCGGCGATGGACGCCATTAACTCATTTGGCCGTCCCGCCCGAATTCAATTGGCTGTACTGGTGGATCGCGGCCATCGCGAAGTCCCGATCCGTCCCGATTATGTTGGGAAGAACTTACCGACTGCGACTCCCGAACGAATTCAGGTGCGCCTGCAAGAAACTGACCACGAACCAGACGCAGTGTGGTTGCAAAGAGAGCCGTGATGACAAACCGCGAATCTGTTGTAGGCGACGCGCGCGCTGAAGACGATCGGTTATGTTCGCGGCAAGCTTCCGCGCGCTACAGGCCTGCGGCCTGTGCTCCCAGGAGAATGCAGTGACTACTCGCTGGACACGCAAGGATCTTTTGGGCCTGCGGGACTTGTCGGCCGACGAAATCAATTTCGTTCTGGAAACGACTGACGCGTTTAAGCAGGTCGGCACGCGTGAAATCAAGAAAGTGCCTGCGCTACGCGGCAAAACACTGGTGAATTTTTTTGTCGAACCAAGCACGAGAACGCGCACATCGTTTGAGCTAGCCGCATTTCGCCTGAGCGCCGACGTGATCAATATCTCGGCAGCGACCTCCAGCCTGACAAAAGGGGAAACCCTCAAAGACACCGCGCGCAATCTCGAAGCGTTGCAGGCCGATATTATCGTTCTCCGTCACAGTTCTGCGGGCGCGCCACAGTTTCTGGCGAGTCGGCTAAAAGCGAGCGTAATCAACGCCGGCGACGGTGCCCATGAACACCCGACGCAGGGGCTTCTTGATCTTTATACGATTCGCGAGCGTAGAGGCAAAATCGCCGGGCTCCATGTGGCGATCATCGGCGATATCTTGTTCAGTCGAGTCGCGCGCTCGAACATTTTCGGTCTGCTCAAGCTCGGCGCGCGCGTTACGTTGGTCGGCCCGAGCACGCTAGTTCCGCGCGAATTCGAAAAACTCGGCGCAAAGGTTTCGCACAATGTCGAGGATGTCCTGCCAGGAGCCGATGTCGTAAATCTTTTGCGCATTCAGCACGAACGCCAACGACGCGAATATTTTCCGGGGCTGGGCGAATACATCCGGTTGTTTGGCCTGACGAAAAAACGCGCGAAACTCCTGAAACCGGATTGCCTGATCATGCATCCCGGACCGATCAACCGCGGGGTCGAGATCGACAGCGACGTTGCTGACGGATTGCAGAGCGTCATTCTTGATCAGGTGACCAACGGTCTAGCCGTTCGCATGGCGGTTTTGTATTTATGCGGAGGGATCGCGACATGAGCGCGACAATCATTCGCAACGGTCGAGTGATCGATCCCGCAAACAAACGCGATGAGACTGCCGACGTTTACATCGCCGACGGAAAGATAATCGACGCCGAGTCCGAAATCCCACATTCCAAGTCTGAAATTGAAGAGATTGATGCGAA